>VMHT01004889.1_pt1 | contig 17566 bp, 28 predicted proteins | sample 4693611 | NCBI WGS metagenome assembly VMHT01 (sample SAMN12280063, study PRJNA550983) | marine metagenome | isolation source: seawater sampled from same location over 5 years 0.02-0.2 micron viral filtrate | place: USA: collected off the coast of southern California halfway between the port... ...
CTACCGTGCTCTGGTGGCTCTGTTTTAAACTCATAGCCAGATTGATATGCTGCAAGCACATCTATAACAAACCTGATGGGCTTGTGGTCATACTTGTAAACCAAGCATGGTAGTTTATCAGCGCGTTTAGCTGCGACAACTGCTTGATCCCACCAAGCTGCTGAACCACCTACAGCACCTTTGCTATATCGCTTTGCCTCTATCATAAATGGAAAGCTATCATCGCTGGGTATAAGATCACCATGCTCACTTTCCCGATACTGCTCTAAGTCTCTTTTGAAAGATATGCCTAGCTCTAGTTCTAACTCGTAGGCAAGCTGTCTTTCAAAAGAAGCCCCTTTATTACGCCCATTAACCATTAGTCGGCCTTGGGTTCTGTCAAATTTATATCATGCTTTGCCAAGTATTCTCTGATTGCGTTCTCAGCTATCACTGATTTGCTCATGCGATTTCTTGCCTTTAGTGCATCCATGCCTGCGTTTACATCATCTCGCAGTCGTAAGAGCACTTGCTTTGTTTCTATCTTTTGCATAATTTTCTCCTTTAAAATCAATGGCTTACGAGCCAGGAAGGGGCTACCCCCTTCTCCAGTTCTCTTTTACTAATTTTTTTGCTTCTTCTAAGGTGCTAAACTCCCACTCCCAACCCAAGATTGCGACTTTCCATTTATCATCCCAATCTTTCCAGATTTCAAATCCGTAGTATGTGATTTCGTTTTGCATTTTATTTTTCCTTTGTAGCATTTTTATATTGACATGATATGGTCTATCAGTCATATTGATATGTGTCAACAGATAAAAAGGATAAACCAATGAAAAAAATTGACGAATATAAAATAGCATATGAGAGCGCTGCGTATCTTGCAGAAGAAGCGCGACTCAAAGCGGCTACTTATCAAGCTAGTTTAAGACTGAGTGAGATAGAAGCCATTTGCCAATCCATAGATCACATGAATGTGCTAGTCGATGATGTGGTCAAGAATTTTAAGTGAGTATATTTATGAAATGCATGGGGTTCGTGTAATATGGACTCCAAGCGCCTCAGATGATGAACCACCGTTTTAGGAGAAAACAATGAACTACTGCAAAGAATGTGATGGGTGGGGTGAGGTTACTGTAGAGGTAGCCAAGCCTCACGGGTTCAACCGTGATGTCGGTTATTTAGATACAGACAAGCAAGTGTGTGAAGCTTGTGAAGGAACAGGAGTGGCAGATGAAAGCTAAACTACAGACCATAACAATGATATTGCTTACTGGCATTGTGATAGTTGTCTGGATAGGAGTGGCAACGCATGGATAATCAAGAAGGCAACCTCAAGTATATGCTCAAGCGACTTGAGCGTAAGATAGATATAATGCGTGCTGACTTTATTTCGCAGAACAATCACCGCAAGTATGACACGGATGAAATGATGTTATTGCTGCATAAGATTAAACAGGAGCTAGGGTTAGATGAACAATAAGATAGTAGAAGACTTGTTCAGCGCAGATAAAGCTGAGAGGCGCAGAATATTATATGAGGAGATGTACAGGATTAAGTGGGAGAACCTGCGAGCGCAAGAGCGAGAGGATAGGCGAGAGAAGCGCAACCTGCATAGGCCAGCAGGGTTTATCTCAGCAAAGGATTAGTCGTGGGGCAGCCACGGGGGAACGTGGACTACCAATGAATTGATGAAAACTGCCCCGAAAGAATATTAATAAACCAATGAGAGGATTACAATGATTAAATACTTCACCTTCATGGTGCTGACTTACTTTGTGCAAAGTGAGCAAGTTACTCACAATATACTATTTCCATCATATGACGCTTGCAGCTATTCTAAGGGCGCTATGTACGCCATAATGATACCTTATCAGGACAAAGTGCATATTTACTGTAAAGGCACTCAGGTGGCCTCTAATGAGCTTGTGAAGCCTATGCCACGGCCTTGACATAATAAAGATTTATCAATACAGTTTTATTACTTCTTTTGTGTATTTCACTCTGCAAAAAAAGCAATAGTTCTGGGGGTTGGTCTCCTCGGTTCGATGGATATGGCCCCAGTTAGTCTAGCTACTAGCTGGGGTTTAAATTTTAGGTAAGCCATTGATAGATTTTCTTAGTCTCTTTGTTCCGATGATCCAAGCCAGTGTAGCCACCATTCACTCGCTTGGTGATCTTCTTAATTACCTCGTCGGTTACGCCCTCTCTAGCAAGCTTAAACAAGCCATTGCTATTGAAAAACCATATAGCGGTATCGAAAGCATATTCTTTCTCTAACAAGGATGGGTCATTTATAACCTCTGGCTTGCCCATATCTGCAGCAAATGCTTTGACGTTGTTGTATCCTGTTAGCTGCAGAAAGCCGCGCCCAATATACAGACTAGCCATGCTAGGAGTTTGATTGCCCATTCTGCCAGCATAAACCTTTTCAGCTAATGCTTTGGGATTGCGTGCATATGGCTCTGCACTTTCTTCAGTAGGAAAACGACTAGGCCAAACCTTCATCATGGCTTCCACTGAGTAATTTAGATTTTCTTTGACATACTTGAACGTACCGCTTTCATGCACAACTTGACCCAGCAAATGTGCACCTTCCTCTGGCGATAGATCAAAATGCTGCACAATAGCTCTAGCCGTGTTTGGCCCAAATGATCCGTCTGGTTTGCAGTCACATCGTTGCTGGAGTACTTTTAATGCTTCACTCATTGTCATTCTCCACAGGCTTCATTCCCCACTGTCGCGTATAGCCAAATTCTTCATAAGCTGCAGCCCAGCGATTTTCTGTAAACGTGGCAAACGATATAAGCATCTCAGTATCTGTGTATAGCTGATCTACCCACTCGCTGTTCTCTGCGACTTGTTTCTCAAGATGTTCAATTCTGTGTGCCTGATCTGACACCCACCACACACCAGCTACAATCTGCGCAATCATGGCTATGACAAGCGCTAGAGGTACTTTTAGGTCACTCATTTAGCCACACCCTTAAACTTCTCAAAGCTACGCATACCGCCAAGCCCAAGCATGCCAAGCAGAACAGTCATTAAGCTGCTCATGTCAAACTCAGGTAATGGTGGATGCTGCACGTTCAGCCAGCCCGTTATAAACAGCGTAACTGGTAAGCCTAGAAAGTGCCAAAATAATGCAAGGCCACATGTCCAGCCCACAAAAGGACGCCAGCCAGCAATAAATATATTGCGAGATTTAGCTTCCTCTTTGTTAATTTCAATTTGCCCACGAGCAAGTTCTTGAGCATGTCTTTCGGCCATTGTAGATATTTCATGTGCGAGCCTCGCTTTCTGATCTTTATCTTCAATTACTTTATCTAAAATATTGCTAACTGGATCAACCAGCTTGCCTAATAAGTCCATCATTGTTCATTCTCCATTTTGATGCTGGCTTTCTTTGGTTCTGCTTTTGCTGCATAGGCATTAAATCCCATAAACGCAGCAACTACACCTGATGCAGCGATCACGTATACGCTTGCTATATCTGTTATAAGGCTTGCCGCTTTGTCAAAGCCCAGCACTGAAGCAAGCAAGATGATAAACGGATAGATCAACATGCCAGCTAATGCAAAGCCTGTGAAGCGTCTTTCAGCATTGCGCTTCAAGTCTCTGTCAATCATCTCAAGCCTGCGATCTTCTAAGGCAAGCTTGTTCCATTCAGCACGCTCTATAACGCCGTTGCCGTTTATGTCTGCTTTTTCAAACTCCGTCATTTCATTGACCTCGCATGAGCTATCGCTACTTTTTTGTCTTTTGTGATTATAACAACTTTTCCGTCTTTGTCATAGACTATGTATTTATTGCGCCACTCTTTCAGTATCACCGTTCTATTTTTATGCAGACTACTTTAGAATTATTGTTTGTTACCAATACCTTAGCTTCTTTTTGAGCAGCCTTGCAAGCTTCCTCGCTAGAATAGCTGCCCACATGGTAGTGGTCAAAATTACCGCTAACTAGCTGCAGCCAAAGTAACACCCACATTACCAGCGCCCCTGCCACTTGCCCAAAGCATAAAAAAGCAAAAATAAAAGGCCACCGCTAATACAGAATATAAATGCACCAATAGCAAAATTAATCGCTGCATCTATACGCTCTTGCTTTTTGTATAGCTCATCCTTGCGCTGCTTACGCATCCTTGCTTCAATAGCCAGCACCTCTTTCCATGCGCTTGGCCCATAAGTAAAACTTATGTGATCTTTTATCTCAGTACGCATTTGCTCCATTTTCTTTTTATTAGCAAAGATTTCTAAAGCAGTTTCTTCATCACTCCCTTTGAAAGTCTTTTTCCAAAATGGTGGGTTTTTTTCTCTTTCTTCAAGATTTGAAAAATCAGAAAAAGCTTTGCCCCATTGAGACAAAGTTCCTGTCATGTCTTGAATATCTTTGCCAGTAGAAATAGCTGCCTTGAGCGTTTTATATGCGCCTGTCGCTAGAGCAACGCAGCTTACTGGATCCATTGCCCTAGCTCATAAAGGTCATTCGCAGCAAGAGTAGTAAGCTTGCACCGCTAATGCCTATCATAATCGCTTCCATGCGCTTGATACGGTTATACAGGTCTTTAAACTGTATCTTCATCTCAGTCTTGATCTCTGCAACTTGTATCTGCAGTTCGTCAATGCGCTCATGCGCTGATGATACTGTACGCTTATCCATTAGTATGTGCCTTCCCAAACTCTTAGGTCACGAAATTCATTACTCATTAGCTTACGTTTTAACACATCTTTGACAGCTTGTGTATCTGTCCACTGCACACCAGCTTCTTTTAGCCACACATTAAGCAGCGCCATATCTACATTCCCGACATGCTTATAGTCAGAGCCAAAGCTATTCTGTGTTACTTCTCTGGCGTGTTTAGCATCTTTAAGCATGTGAGAAGCATCATACGTTTGCTTTATGACAATCTTATCATCTTCAAACGTATACTTCTCGCTAACTTTTGTAGAGGTATTAGCCATCTTCATAAGCCTCATTTACATCAGGCGTGCTTGGATCATCACCTTTTAATGTGCCATCAGAATTTCTAGCACGCTTCTTTTTTGCAGGTGCTTTCTTTTTTACTGGCTCTGGTTCTGTTTCTAATATTTCTATAGCATGTGGGCGAAACGCTATAATCTTTTTAATTTCATCTTCTGGTAGATCAGCAACCTCACCATTTTTTATTATACCCTGTGATGTTGATAAGCTACGTAAATTTACCTGTACTTTCATTTTTATCTCCTGTTGTGAGTAGGGGCAGTTGCCTGCCCCCACCATACATTAAGACACTGCTGCTGAGAACGGTGTAGCTTCTGTGCCAGAAGCTTCAGACATTACCATAACAGCCCATGTATCTGCTGCCATATCAGTGCAACTTACACGCCACCCTTTAAGGCCACCTTTAGTGCTGCCATCAAGAGTGATTGTGTCACTTGTTGCTGCTGTATAGAAGCATGACGCGCCTGCACTATCATTACCCAAGAAAGCAACGCCAGCCATTGTGTCATTGCCTGTTACTTGGATTTTCTGATCGCCAGATGCATCAGCCGCACCAATAAAGTTGTAGGTATTACCTGATCCTGTAGCCGCAGGCAAAGTTGCAACGCAACCAGCCGCACGATTAAGAATGATAGGCATACCAACATGAGCATCTGCATCAATTGATATAGTTGCTGTAGTTATGGTGCTTAGCCCGTGTGTGCGTTCATAATTTGAAGCCATTTTTAGCTACTCCTTATGAAGTTGTGTTGTCGGCAATAATGCCGTTTGCAGCTTCATTTTTAGCACAAAGTGTAAGCTCCGTTACAACTTGACGTTTTGTGGAGTCACCAGTTTTAGCCAACTCAATATTTTTGGTTGGACGTAAAACAGCGATTTCCCACATATCATCTTGAAAGATGAACACATCACGTGAGCGATTCTCACGGCTAGGCATGAACTCCACCGTACCCCAAGGTGTGACATACACTGCGAGCGACTTGATAACAGCCTCATCTTCAGCTTGTACTGCTGAACGTTGATTGTTGTTACCTGTGAAGCCTAGAGCAACATTCATTTGAAATGCTGATAGATACACAGTGTCTGGATTACCACCATTCTCCCAGATTGACTGCATTACTGTGTCAAACTTGGTTTGTGAAAATGCTGTTGGTGTACCATCGTCTGTACGTGCATCAGTGCCGTCACCAGTTGGGTTTGCACCTGAGTTACCTGACTGAAAGTCTACGTTAGTAGTCATCCATGCAGGCGCACCAGCTAGTTCACGCGCAGTTGAAGCATTACCTGCAACTTTTGCGTTGTTATCGAAAAGTGCTTTTTCGATGTCTAGCTTTTGCTCTTTAGCGATTTTCAGCGTTTGGTATGCAACCTCACGCGCACGCCCTGCTTTATCCAGACCCTCATCAGTATCTGGTACAACAACCGCATTTTTAAAGATTTGCGTTCTGTTGTTAAGCCTGCTGGTTGCAGTAGCTGCTGTTGCAGTTGTGTCATCACCCTCAATATGTGCGTTTGAAGCACTTGAGCGCAAAGCGTCAGTTTGCCATTCCACCAAAGTATTGCTCGCGGAAGTTTTGCGAGATTTGGTGTGAAAGGGCGTTTCTTCTGGAGAGATGTTGGTGATAATATCACTTAAATCTTCCCTGATACCTACAGCATCATAGCTGTCAAAGGTGTTGGTTGGCTGTGCCATATTTTGTTCTCCTTAGAACTAAAGGTTAGAGTCAATAATCAAGTCAATAGCATCTTCTATTGAACCTGACCTGCGCAACTTTTTATGCGCTTTACTACGAGTCACAGCTTGACCATCTTCAACACGTTTTGCACCAGCTTTGACCATAGGCTTCGCTTTCTTAGCTTTCTGGTCTACATTTTTACGATTGGCCTGCAGTCTGCGGTAACGTACTGCGTCATACAGGATTTCAATCTCTACAGCATCAGTCAATTGCATAAGCGCCTCTTGCGGAACGCCGTAAAACTCTTGACCGCCTTTTATCATGCTCTGAGCCGCTTTCTCATATTTCTGAGGGTCAGCAAAGTCAGGCACGCGTTGCTGCAATAGCTGCATTTGCTCTTGACGGTGCGCTAGTTTTTGTTGCTCCGTTTGTTGAGCTTGCTGCTGCTGCAGTTGCTGCATTTGTTGCACTTTAGTATTATGCTCAACCATTGCCGTTTCGTAGGCTTCCTTCTCTTGCATGTACCCAATTGGGTCACTCTCAAGAAGTTCCTTTGATGGCGGCGTAGGTGGAGTAAAATTACCTTGTTGCATCTGGTTATACATATTTAAGATAGCTTGTTGCTGTTGAGCTAATTGCGTTTTTTGCGCTTCAATCTGTTTAGATTGCTCGCCATTTTCACGCATTTTTTGCTGAATATAGCCCTGACCTGCAGCAGACTGCTTTAGTTGGGAAAGGGTCCAGCGTTCTGCTTTTCCGTCAATAGTAACGTCATACAGTACTTCTTCGCTGTCATCCTCAACGGCCTCTACTTCCTCAGTATATTCAGTTGCATCATCTTGTTGTTCGGCTTCACCATCATCATTAGATGCTTCGATGACTTCCTCATCCACAACTTCCTCTACAGCCTCGCTCTCAGCATTTTGAGTTGGCCCCTCTGTAGTGTTAGGTGTTTCTTCAGAATTTTGCTGTGGTGCCAAAAGGCTGTCCACTGCACTTTCAATAGTAGTCGCTTCCACGGTGCTACTCCTTATTTGTTATGATCTAATATGCGCTCTGCAGCAATTGCTGCGTCAAGCTGCATTTCAATCTGGTTTAATGCACGCATAATTGCGTGCGCCTCTTCACGTTGCTCAACTTCTTGAGCAGCGCTGTTTGCGAATATGCTTATCTGCATATCACGAACATCTTGAATAAACTCTTTGAAAGCGGTGTCATTCTTTAACCGCTTTGCCTCATCAGAATTTATACGAATATCACTCATTATCCTCTAGCCGCCTGCTGTGCTGCTTTTATTGCTGCAACGTCAACTTGTGTGCCGTATTGCCCCAACACTTTAGCAGCATCTACTAATAAATCTTGATCCATTTGGTCGCGCTTGCGATCATCTTCCATAGCAAGCTCTTGCTGCTTTAATTGCAACTTAGCCATGTCTGACTGCATATTCGCTTGTGCTTTCATTTGCTCTGCAGCTAAGAAAGCTTGGTTAGGATCAGTGCCTTGCGCTTGCTGTGCTTGAGCTTGCTGTTGCATTGCAAGAAGCTGCTGCTCTACCTCTGGGGTAATTGGAGCAAAGTATCTATCAGAGTTGCGTATGCCAGCAGCAGCCATCATATCAGATAGCGTATTGCGTATGTTTGTTAAGCTAACCATGCCGTTGAACGGCCCATATTGAGTGTAAATTTGTTGCTGTATAGAAAATGCTTGCTGCAGTGCAGCCATCTTTTCTTCCTCACGCCCTGTGCCTAGCCCTACATTGATGCCAATATCCATGTCTGATCGCCATACACGAGGATCAACCTGCACAAACTGCCCACCCATCTTTACAAGTTGCTCTTCATCTGTGTTCTTGATTGCTGCGCGTAACATAATTCCAAACAAGCGCCTCATACCATCTGCAAGGTTTCGCACCATCACCTCAATTTGACCAGCTTGTGCTTGAATTGTAGCTTGAACTGCTGCGCGTGTGGTTGACTGCATACTATCTGGGTCTAGCCCCATTGATGCGCGAGAAACGCCAGTTTTGTTCTCTACAACCTGATCCATATATGTCAGCGCCCCTAGCGTTTGACCTGCAGTAAACGGAACAGTAAGCTCTTGCACAGACCCAGCTTGCCTCATGCGAACAATCGCGCCTATCTCATTATTAAGCACATCATCAATATTGACTGCACCATCGACTATGCCGATACGTGGGTTGTTTGTCATGGCTACGTTGTCCAGCACGCCTCTTAAAATAGCTGTGCTTGCGTCTTGGTCATCCATGATAATCTCTGCAAGAGAACGCCCATAAAATGTGTGAGGCTCTGGATCAACCTCAAATACTGCAAATGGAATTTCATCCCAAGGTTCAAAATCTAACAGTTTGTAGTTTGTACCACCACAGATAAGTCGATGCAAAACTGGTACGCCTGTGCCATCCACATCAATCTTCATGTACGCTTCTGTAACTGCAACTTGACGCATTGCTGGATCACCCTCTTGATCTTCATAATCATCTTGAGAATAACCTTGTCGTTCTATAGTTTCTGCCTCTGACACATCTGATGCGCCGTATAGCCCATCTAGGTCATAAACATCTTCAAAACTATATCCCATCTCAACCAAGTCACCTACGCGCATTTCTGTGCGGTGCGCTACGATATACGCATCATCAATATTGCGTGCTTGTGAGTTAATGAAAAACTCTTCTGGCGGTACGCTGTCTAGGCGCATTTGTCCATTTGGTATTTGCCTGCTGATCTTTAGTGAATGTATTGGCGCTTCTACTTCTGCACCAAACTCATCCATACTCATAGACATTTCCATGCTGTGCTCTAGCACCTCTACGTCATCATCAGAAACAAGCAACATATATTCTTGATCTGTTAGATTGTCATATGTGTAAATTTCTGCATCGTAAGACGCTTCATAGTACGCTTTAACAATTCCATTTTTCTTAATTAAAGCATCGTGAATAGCATCATTTAAAACACGATAGCCATTATTTTTTGTAAATACATAGTGAATATACTGCGTAGCCTGTTCTGCTGCAGCAACATCTTCTGGGCCTTTGGGCATAAATTCTACAGGCTTGGCTGTAGACATAAATACACGCATAATGCTTGGTTTCACGCTGCGAATTGTATCACGCACCTTGGTTGCAACAACTTTGCTTCTTCCATCCTCATAGCCAATGTCTACTTCGCCATCAAAATATCGCTGCGCCTTTATTCTGTCTTGAGTAATCTCGCTCTCCACAAAATCTACAGCCTGCGCCATAGCATCTTGTAGGATAGCCTCAACCTCTCTTTTGCTTTTTGCTTTTAGCTGCATGTTATTGCTCCTGTGGTATCTGTGGGGCTAGGCCGACAAATGGCGATAGCAATTCAAGTACGTAATCTCTATTAATAAGTTTCTTGGATTCTGCTCCCTTAACTCCACCAGCCGCCACTAAATCTTGCAGTTTGCTTGTTGTTCTTTTTATCTGAGCTTCAGAAATCTTTTTTGATGCTCCAGATACCGCAGTTACACCAAGAAACATAGGATTTATTGTGGCAGATATTAGATTAAGGTATGTCATCAAACCATTACCGCTAGGTGCCATTTTACCAGCAAGCCTTAACGTGTTTTCTGAAACTGTACCGTTCACGATGCGCGTCATAGCCTCAATCTCGTCATCACTAAAAAACTTAACTTTGTTAGGATTATCTAATATCTTCTGTAAAGATTGCCGATATTTATTAACCACATTACCGCCAGAACCAGTTACTTTAGCCTGTCTTTGATGTTTTGCAAATTCTTTTTCTAAAAGTTGTGCTTTTGCATATTTTGAGTTTGCCTCACGTGCAGCTTTTACAAGATTGCCTTTTCCAGATTTTATAGCCAGACTGTCATCAAGAGATTTTATCATTGTTAAAACTTCTGGCTGATCTGGAGATTTTTTATAAATTTTACTTAATTTACGCTGCAATTTGTCAAATTCTTTTAAACCAATCTGTTGACCACGCAAATTTTCTAGCAACTCTACTGCAGCCATAGTTGCGTCATCAGTTAATTCATAAGCACCCTGATCAAACGCACTTCTAATTGCTCGATTTACCATGTCTTGTGTTTCGTTAACAGTAAATCCTTCAGATGATTTTTTAACAGCATTATAAGCTATATTCTTTTCAGCCTTTAACATTTCAACTGTCGGCCTAGCTTGGGTTTTGCCGCGTAATACATTTAAAGTTTTATTTGTAGTGTTTAAGGATGTTGCCACTCCAGCAGGTGCAATAAATGCGCCTGCAATTCTAGCTGCTGGTTCCCAAGCAGTTCCTTCTGCCAACTGACCAGCGGCCTCACTCCCAACTGCAGAAACACCTGTAGCAACTTGTCCAGCGCGACTAAGCCCTGCACGTGCGACTTGCTCACCAGCACGCCCTACCTTAGTTGTGCCTGCAACAGTCCTTGCCCCTTTACCAAGAAGCCCAAGCGCTCCACCACCTGCGCCAAATTCACCTATAGTTCCAGCAAATTTTGCTGGCAATGTTTCGCCACGAAACTCAAGTTCCTCACCTAACCCGACAGCCTCAACGCCACTTTTTAATGCACGTTCAGTAGCTGTATCTAAAACTGGAATATCCTCTCCAACATCATATCCAAAATATTGAAGTGCTTCTTGGCCTGCGCGTGCAACGCCTCTTGCCGCCATTTCTGGCAAAGATAATGCTCCAATAACACCTCTACCAGTGCCAGCTAAAGCAGCCCCACCAATATCAGATGCATACTCAGCAACAGTATCAACCTCATCTTTTTGTAAATTTTTAGACAAATGCTCTTGCACAACTCTATCTATTACAGAATCTTGAGTGCCATCTGGAAATCTTAAAGTGGTTCCGTCTGGGAGTTTAGCCTCAATCATCTATCAATCCTTTTCCCTTCGGAATCGTACTCTATAACAATATTTGAGCTTTTGCCTGCCTTGACTTGAGCATCTATATCACTGCCACGCAAGTCAACTCCATCCTCGTAGAATGCACGCGCAACTGGGTCCTCCTCAATCTTACCCATTATTCTTTCAATGTTCTTGAGGTTAGTGCGCAATCTGTCAGGGCTAAGGTCTTGGGCCAACGATCCGTATGATGACATTAAAAGCCCTAATTCCACATTACTTACGTTACCAAGTGCGCCGCCAGTTTTGCTGGCATCTCGCATTTCTTGAAGCCTAGTAAACGCTGTGTTTGCTTGAAGGGATTGAAGCGTTCTTCGCAAATCTCTTGCCTCTTGATTCCAAGTGTAATCAGCTAAAAACTTCCCAACTGTCCCTGCTTCTGGGAATATGTCTAAAAAACCTTTGCTTTCCATTATTGCAAGCGCGTCTTTCACGCCCCTACTTACTGTAGTCTGCGCCACCTCTTGAGCTTTTTCTCCTTTTTTCTTTGCAGCATCTGCTGATTTAATTTTTTGAGCTAAATCCGTTCCGCTAATTGGAACTGCTATGGGCGCTCCATTTTTATCAATCATTACATTACCTGTGGCGTCTCTGCGCCAAGCCATGTCTGGTGGTGGCTTGCCGTAATCAATCCCTGTTGGCCCCACATTTACAGTTGTGCTTGCTTTTGTTTGACTTAAAGCCATTTGCAAAGCTTCTTTCTCAGTTTTAGCTATTCCTTGATTGAGCAAATCTCTTGCAAGCGCTTGATATTGATAAGTTTTTTCTTCTGGCTTAGCTATTGCAGCTTGTACGGCACTTGACGGATCGACTACGCCAGTAAGCAAAGCTTGGGCAAGATCATCTCTTCCTCGCTGCCTAAGAAACTCAATAGTTTTATTAGTTTGCTCAGAGCGTTTTGCCTCTTTTTTCCTCTCTTGCATACCAGCAGCACGCTGCTGAACAAGAGGCGTTAAACGTGGATCGCCAGTGCCAGCCATAACCGCTATTGCAAGTTTATCTGCCAAATCTTCGCTTAATCCTAATGCGCTACCTATACCTTGCCCACCAAGCAAGCCACCAAGCAAACCCTGAGACTGTTGCGGTTGTTGATTCATTGCTGCACCACCTTTTCCACCAAGTATCTTGGCAACATAGTTTTGAGTTTCTTTAATGTTTGGTATTCCATTTGCCTTTACAACACGATCTGGGCCTGCGTTATATGCAGCTAAAGCTAAAGCTGGATCACCAAAGCGATCCAATTGTTGTCTCATATATCTCGCTGCACCTTCTAGGTTCTGCACAGGATCGTTTGGATCAACGCCAAGTTCTTTTGCTGTGCTAGGCATAAGCTGCCCAAGACCAATCGCGCCAGCAGAGCTAACTGCGTCTGGGCGAAATGAACTCTCCGCTTGTATTTGTCGCACAAATAAATCTGGGTCTATTCCGTACCTTTGCGCTGTTTGATATGCAAGCTGGCGATAATCCATACTAAATCACAATAAATATAGTAAAGTTGCAGGGTTAAACGGTTGGCTAGTTGTTGTTGTCGTGCCGTAAGGCGTGCCACCTAACACCTGAGATAAGGTTCCTAATCCAGCCAAAGGTGCACCAGTAGCTCCACCAAATTGACCTCGCTGCTCATCTATAAGTCTTTGCTGAATACCGCGCTGGAACGCTGCTTGCTGCGCGATACGATCTTGTACAGTCATTCCCTGACCAAACATCTGTGCACCAAGACCTGTTAGGCCACGTGCAGCGCCCGACTGAACCCCAGCGCCAGATATATCTGCCGCCTGATTTGCCAATGCTGCCTGCAACTGTTGACCAGAGCCAAATTGAGCTTGCCGTTGAAACGCAGCTTGGTTTGCAAGGTCTGCTGCATATCTTTGCCCAATATCGTACTGAGCTGCTTGCTGCGCTTGCTCAAAAGCTCGTTGACGCTGCTGTGCAGCAAAATCACCAGCCATGCGCCCATACTCACCAGCCAAAATTCCTTCTTGCACACCTTGGCGAGAACCGCCAAATGCTCTAGCGCGTTGAGCCTGCGCTGCTAAATTTTCTGATGCTAATTGACGCTGACGCTCAATATCTGCTTGCCCACGCTCAATAACTTCCTGAGTGTATGGAGACATGTATTGACCATAATCAGTTGCGGCTAACTGACCTGCTGCAACACGCTCTGGGGTGTAAGCTTCTGGAGCCGCAACATTTCTTGCTTGAAAATCTCCAAGCCGACCAAAAATATCACCAGCCTGAGTTTGGTATCTTTGAACTTCAGCAAAAACATTTGGAGCAGATGGCTGCATTGCAGGTTGCGTTGTAATAGGAGCTGCTGGTACTGAGGGTGGCCTTGACGCTGATGGGGCTGGTGATCCAAATGTACGTATCTCAGCTTGTGGCCTCAAAGCGCCAGTATCGTCATAGCCCATTCCAGCAGGGGGTTGTGGCAACATTGCTGGGGTTGCTGTTGGTTGATTTCCTGTTGAACCCATGCTCTAACCTCCTAGCGCAGAAAACAATTTGCCTACCGTTGATTGGCTTAAATCTATAGAGTAATTTCCGCTAGGCCCAAGTGGATCAAAGCCTCCTGATGGCTTATCTAAGCTGGCTAAATAGCGCTCTCTATTGGCTTCCATAAAATCTTGTAAGTTAGAACCACCGCCACCGCCACCTGACTCAGTAGGTGCGTCAACTTGAGGCTGCATCATAGCTTGCATATTCGCATCATATTGAGGGTTTAACGCGCCAGTAATCGGATCAAACTTAGTTAAATTAGAAAAATAATCATACATTTCTGGGCGAACTTCACGCAGCCTTTCCAGTGATGCCATGTAACTAGGATAAGAGCTATACCCTGTTACCCCACCTTGAGTAACTGTTGGCATTGCACCCATGCTCATTGCTGCAGGTGCAGCTAGACCAAATGCGGAAGCCATACCGCCCACGTTTGCCGCAACAGCTTGCTCATAGGGATTTACGGCTGCAACCTCTGGCCCCATGTATGGAACGTAGCCCATAGCTTGAATTTGCTTTGCTCTTTCTAGAGCTAATTTTCCAGCCTCTTCAATGTATGCTGGTACTTCAGTTTTTTGAGTTGATTTGCTTCCCATGTTAAAACTCCAAATGCATTTTTATTGAGTGAGGCTTCCAGCCTAATTTACTTAAATACTTTTTCCATCCAAATCGTCCATCAAATGAGGCAAATGAACAGCCTTGTTTTCTCGCCCATTCTTTCACATTTTCAGTCATTTGTAAAATTTCATCCAATTTACCGCCTGCAAGGAATACGTGTAATGCCTTAACATTAGGATATACCACGATTTCCGTAACTATGCACCCATGTTCTGCAGGCCACAATTGCATTTTACCAGAACGTATACCATCGCAGACTTCATCCCAAGTGTTAAAACCACCAGACTTTTCTAGCGCAGACTCAATCCAAGCCCTGCATCTGTCTATCTCGCTTATGCGTGTCATATCATTCATGCATGTATTCTCGTTATAGCTAAAGTAGATGCAGGTGAGGCTGGGCTAAATGACGTTGCGGCTGTAACACCTAGACTGCCATTTGTACTATCTACCGCCCACTTCATCTCGATATAATCATTTGCTGCAAGCTCAAGAAGAAAAGCTCTAGAGGCAAGCATAACGCCACCATTGTTATGTACTGTCTTAACCATTGTCATGTTGGCTATATTCGTGCCGTTCTTTGCAGGCCAAAAGTAAAACTTTATATCTGCTGCTGCAGACGTTGTAATTTCTGCAGTAAAACTAAGCAGGTATTCCCCAGCCTCGTCAAACACAATGCGCTCATTGTTGCTAGAATCCCTATCAATCTTAAACTTATTAGTGGGGGCATCATAGGTGATGCTGTATGCAGTATTTGGAGATGCAGCGGTTTGGGCAGTTGTGCGCATTAGCTTTACGTGACCACCTTCTAGAACAATCTGGCGAAACTCGTTGTTTCTAGACACAACAGGATAATCATTTACCCTGTCATACAAAATAACACCATCTTCTGCAGCAGAGCTATACTGATCTTTTGCGTCTAACTGATTTAACGCTTTGCCTAAATATCTGCGTATGTTTTCAGCCCATTGCTCTAAATTTTGCGTAAGAGGCGGTACTATTCTCATCTGCGCCCACCGCCAACTGCATCTAGTCGCATAATCCCTACACGCCAATCTTTAGAAGTATTACCACTTACACGCATCCTGACCTGCCGACCTGTAAACCGCACACTTGTTGGATTTGCCATATTAAATGGGCCATGACTGCTTTCTGTGTCTGTGGGGTAAAAGCGCGTTTTAAATGTAGCGCTTACATCTCCAAGCGTTTTTTCATCAGGAATAAGACCTGTAACAGACATTACCTGATCCCCTGCGCCAATTGAAATTGGCCCTGTTTCTGCAAACGGAGTATCAGAGCTGTAATTAAATCCAATCTCTTGTTCGTACAAAATACCATCAGGGGCAATCCAAAATGGTTGCCTAAATACACCACGATCAACCCCAGCCGTTCTTGCCAAATTACCTGTCATCCAAATATTTTCGTTGTAATCAAACGCTACATAACGATCACACTCTTTGCTAGAACCGCTAGGATAGAACCACCAAATCTCATTGTAACGACCATTTACAACACAACTTACCTTGGAGCTTTGATCATTATTTATGTCACTAAATACATAGTCTGCAACTTCACAAGGTATTTCACGAACCGCACCACCACTGTAAATAAAGAAGCTCCTATTGCCCATCCAGATGACGCCAGCATCAACAGAGGCAACAGCGTTTGTTGCGATTAAACCACAAGACGTTCCAACACGTTCAAACCCATATACAAATGGTGGGCCTTGATATGTCATTGTATGTGCATCTTCTGTTGTGAGAATTAGCGATTGACCTCTTGTTCTTACACCTCGTAAGATTGTGCCATTTGTTTGTATAATAATATCACCAGCTTGATTAGTTGATGCAGCAGTCCATACTGTGTTATCTTCTTGGTCAGACCACTGCACCTTACGAGGATCACCGCCAGCACCAAAACAAACAACAAAACGCTCTTCTGTAACCATCATGGCAGTATTACCAGTTGGGGCCGTTGAAATAACGTAAGCAAGCGGCTGAACTTTAATAGACACATTATCTATCGTAAATGTTTCTGTGTCGCCTGTGGCAGTGCCAAGCTCAAAAGACAGTGTTCCGCTAGTGCTATCTGCAACAAAATCAATTGTATGCGTGCCAGCAGAATTTATTGTTTGATTAACTAGTGTTGTTGATCCAGTGTACTTTACCCTAACATCTGCAGCCGTAGTTGTCGCAAAATCAAAAGATATTCTATAAGTTTTGCCAGCATAAAAGGTTGAGGATGAATAGGTTTGACTTAAAACATTAGAAACTGCAGTGCCGCTAAACGTTGCCAATCCACCTGATATTGCCCAGCTTCCCCCTGCTGTCCAGCTGCTCGCTGATGCAAAATCACCATTTGTAACAAGAGTTGCGCCCTCAGTTGATGTTAAATCCCATTCGTAAATTTTTCCATCGTCTGCTGTGCAGCCTAGCAAATACTCACCCCAATTTTCTAAGCACCAAACTGTTGCTCTTAATACTGTGCCAGTGTCTTGTTGCGGAACGCCATACAAACCACTGCCATAAGTTGACGCGCCGTAGCCTGTAAAAATATCTGCATCAACACGCCCAGCAGAAAATCCTGTTGGAGTAATGTCTGAAACAGCATTACCAGCAGTCATTGCAAAAAGCTTGTTGTGTGTACCAAGAGCTACACGTCTTTGATTGCTATTATCTTCCCAAACTAACATGCTGCGAACAACACCAGTTATATCAACACTGCCACGCTGCCGCCATCCACCGATAGGACGCAGTGCGCCCTCTTGCCAACGCACTAAATTTGCATCACGCCAACGTCCTTGCGATTGATAATCTGTTCCGTTTCGATATTGTCCAGCTGGAATATTAAGCGGTATTAAGGCCATTTGTTTCTTCCTAGACTATAGTTCGTTTTGCAAACA
>VMHT01180707.1_pt1 | contig 17565 bp, 27 predicted proteins | sample 4693611 | NCBI WGS metagenome assembly VMHT01 (sample SAMN12280063, study PRJNA550983) | marine metagenome | isolation source: seawater sampled from same location over 5 years 0.02-0.2 micron viral filtrate | place: USA: collected off the coast of southern California halfway between the port... ...
CCATATAATGTCCACTCATTCCTTCCCATCTATCAGGTAGTAATCCATGAATTAAAAATGCTTGTTGCACTTCTGCTGGATAACTATCTATAGTAGGAGGAAGTTTATCGGGGTCTGGTTCTTCTCCTAACTGTTCACATACTCGTAAGTAAGTTTCTAATTCTAGTTGACCGTCTGAAAATTGTTTATCAAGTAAAGATACTATTTGCTCTACTTGCTTTGAGTAAAATTTTCTAAGTCACCTACTGTTTCGCTGACCCAAGCATCAAAATCTGCTGAATTTTTCATCATTACTTCTGCATTTTCTTTTGTAAATTCTAGTACACCTTCTGGGTCTAAGTCACTTACATCTGCAAGTAGTAATTTTTCTAAATACTTAAATTTTAATCCTTTCCAGTTTTTAATTACAGCATTTACATACTCTACTAAAAACTTATCTTGATCAAGAACTTCTTCAAATGCTCTTGACTTTTTATTTAATTTTTGAGAAACACTTCTTGATCTTAATTTTAAAAGTTCTTCTCTCGATAGGTAACATAAATCAACTGAGAATCCTTCGAACTCTGGATAGTCAATAGTTACCGTTTTACTTGGAGTAAGTAATGTTTTTAAACTTACTACCTCTTTTTTAATTTCTGTCATTTCTTCTCCTTAAAAATGGAGGGCCGAAGCCCTCCAATTAATTTATTTCATATATTTTACTGATATTTCATTAGCTGAGTTTGATGCTGTTGAATCACCTAAGTTTGTAGGTAACGCATGGAATGTTGTATCTATACTAATGATGTCTTCAATAGAGTGATTTGGCACTTCTAAATGACATCTTGGCATGTTAACAACTACTCCTGGTTTATTACCTGCACCACCAATATTGAATGTTAATTCATAATCAGTAGTAATTACACTTGTTGATTCTACTAAATCTTCAAACAAATCTAATGAGCCATGCTGTACACTATTTAAATAACAAGTAAAGTTACCTGAAATTGATCTAGTACCCATAACATGTCCTAGTGGAGTATTTACTTCCCCTAGAGTTTCTGGTGTTAGATAGTTTATATTATTTTCTATCGTAATTGATCCACCTGTTAAAGTTAATGCATATGTAGTAATATCAGATGCTAACTCTGTTCCAGCTGTTGTACCTAATGAGCCTGATGCATCATAAGCAACTGCTAATGATGTTAGTTTTTGTCTAATATAGTTATCTGTATCAGTAATACCTTGATAAATATATCCATCATTTGTTATAGTTTCACCAAAAGTATCATCACTAAATGCACTGTCATTTGCTACATCTAAAGCTGCTATTTCTTTTAGATTCTTTCCATTACCTGCCCAATCAACTTGTGCGATACCATCAATATCAAAGTTAATTGTTGCTGAACCAACAGAACAACCAGACATATGATAGATAACAGTTTCTCCACCACCAGCTGAAGCTGTTGTTGCAAATGCTGTATCATTTGTTCTATCAACGGATCCAGTAGTTGAACTTGTTGAACCTAGTACAAAGTAAAGATCAAATTCTGCCAACTCAACTTTATTTGAGTTTTGGAAGTTATGAATTGAACCAGTACCTGTTGGTCCAGGAGTAACACCCGCATCAAAATTCTGTGCTGACATAGCACACCATAGCGGATCTTCTACTGCAAACACTTGACCTGCTGCAGGAGAACCTGCTGCTGTTGTATGCTCACCAGTAGTACCTTTTGCATCATTAGCTGCTCCTAAAGTAGGTCTTAGATAAGTGGAGAAACTCCACTCAGCAGGAGCAATAGAATCTTTAAATAACATTCTACCTCTCTTACTATTCCCACTTGCATCTGCAGCCTCATTTAATGCTACTTCTGTTGCATTTTCGCCTTGAGAAAACGAGTAACCATCTAGTACAGGTATTTCATATACGTGACCAGAAGCTCCAGCTTCATGTTTCATTGCCATGAAAACTCTCGTATCTCGACTAAAATAAAAATTATTTGCCATTTTTTTTCTCCTTAGTATCGAATCTCTATGGAAATCTCTGCGATTCCATAAGGTTCTAATACTCCTTCATCTGTATCTATGCTCAAAATTGTTGTTTGAGCAGTAGATTGCTTTATATTATTGGAGTCAAAATACTCTAATGGATCATTATCCTCGAGTACTGTCTCCACGTCTTCTAGTAATTCTTCTAATCGAAAAATTACATCATCTTCGTTATACACATAACATCTTATTGTTAATTGTAAAAAACGAAATCTAAAATTCCCACCTGCATATTCACGAGTTTCATTTCCCGCTCCTATATGTATAGTAGGAAAGTCCTGCACCTGATCCCAAAACTTTAATCGTCTCGTTACTTCTGAGACGGCCGTTCGGAAAGGTGTCTGTCCATTTATCTGTTCCAACTTTTGTGCGAGTGCTTCTACAATCGCTCTTCTCCTAGTTGAATATGTTCTTGCATTTATGCTCATTTTCTAAATTTACTAAATCCTTTGCTTTGACCAGCAGCGGTTCTTCTAAAATCTATTAATTTTGTAGTCATAAACTTATCTCTTGTTAATTTTGCAGCATCTTTAATTGATGTTTCTATTATCTTTCTCGGGTCTCTTGTAACACTACCTTGTTGAAACCCTGGCTCAAATGTTTGAAAAGGATAAAGTAAATAAGTATAATTAATATTTACTCCTTTTGCAAAAGCTTCATCTCTACTATCAAATCCTTCCTTTCTATTACCACCCATTGGAGTCATACTTGTTACTCTCGGAGTTGTATGGAAAGAAGGAATCGGTGGTTTAGATTTTGGATTACCTATTCCATGAAACTCTAATCCGCCTGGAATTCTGCCTGCCTGCATATTTTGTGCAATTATAGAAGGTAAACTTTCATTTATTCTACTTATTAATCCAGGTAAAGTTGCATTATTTCTTCTTCTTCTATTATCTTCTCGTCTTACTTTTTTGCCAACTGTAGCCATAGTTAAAGCTTTTTTATCAATTCTTTTTGGTCTTGTTTTAGTTTTTGTAAGTTCTTTTTGTACTGGTTTTGTTTTTAGTACTTTTTTTATTTTCTTTTCTTTTCTTGCAGTAACTTTAGTTTTTTTATTTTTAATTTTCTTTCTAAAAGCAGTAATAATCTTATCTGCAGTTCTATCTGTCATGTCAGGACTGCCTGAATACAATGGATTATCTTTACCGATTAATTTAAGAAGTCTATTTCGCATTACTTCTTTTGCCTTATTACTAATTGCTGTTCTATCTTTAAAACGCCCTTCTGCTCGATTAGTACTAGAACTCACTAGTCTTCCTCTAACTACCAATGTATCTTTCACAGTTTTAGTATTCCTGTCTATTCGTAAAAATGCTTCAAGAGCTAATTGATCTATGAGAGGTATTTCTACTACTTTGTCTAGTTCCATTGTACTATATCCTGTTCCTTCTAGTACTTCTGCTAAATGTGCATCTAATGTATCTAATACTTCTTCTTTAAAAGTGTTTTGTGCAACTGTTGGATCTGTATGAGAAAATTGTAAGTCTTCAGTCATCTTCTCTTTAGCAGTGTAATGTCGATTATTTTTATTAAATCCAGGTGATTTTGTTTTTTGACTTATATTTACTCCTGCCGCTGAAATGTCTCTCATAAATGTTGCTACAGGGCCTTTTCTAATCTCTTTCCATACTTGAAAATTATTACATGTAATTTCAATTCTTCCATCACCGAGGTCTTTAACACTACCTCGATCTCCAAATAATGCTGATTTTTGTAAATTAGCTAAAAAATTACTAACAACTTTTCTATGTTCTGTTGCTAATTCGTTTAATATTTTCTTATCTTCTTCATTAAAATTAAGGTCATAAGCCTGTACTATTAATTGTTTTAAATATTGTTGTATATCTTTTTTATCAATTGTAATAATATGTTCTTTTTCTTTATCTAATTTTGTTCTCATTTTTTGAAGAACTTGATTATCTCCTACTGTACCCAGCAGTATTTTATTCCATTTTGCAATTGCCATTAGATGACTACTCGATAAAGATCAAGTACTCGTTTGATATGGTCAGGAAAATCAGTACTTGTTCTTAGTCCTGCAGAACCTTGGTTTTGTATGCTTGCTCCACCAAGTTGCATTCTCTGCTTGTGTTCATCTTTTAAATAGTATGTAACTAAATCAAATAGTGCTAATTGAAGGTCTTTTGGAGTTGTAGAGTAACCTGCTGTATAAACAACTTCTACTGATCCAAACCCTCTTTTATAAGCTTTTCTATTGCCGCTAGAATCCAATCTATAAATTGAATCACTTGCAGTATCAATGTAATACTCTGTATTGTTAGTAAGTGTAACGTATGCTGTACTCGGGTTATCACGTTCTTTAACTGATGTTACCGAATTTATAGGTGTTTCACTCATTACTACCACTGATGTTGCATGATCACTAATATTAAAAGTCTCTGTCTTTGCTGAAGAATAGAAATCTATAAAACTTGTTCCACAATATTTTTTTGCAAGGTCAGAGATTTGAGGCACGAGTATAGTAAGACGATCATCATTGTTATCGCCTCTTATGCCCTCTGCATCTTTGTATTCTTGTACTGTTATTAAATCTGCCATAATTGAATAAGTGAGGGGATAGGCTCCCCTCAAGCCTTTCTATGCTAATTAACTAGCGTCGTATTTAAAGCCCCATTTTGATGTTGCTCCTGAAATGACATCAGTAAATCCAAGTCTTTGTGAAGCCACAAGTACTCTTCTTTGATTCTCGACATCGTAATCAGATTCGATTGTAACACCTCTTAATCTTGGCATTACATAGTTTCTGGTATAAACAGCTACAGCTGCGTATTGGGAGTGTGCTTTCGCTACAAACTCATCACAGAGAATAACTCTTGATCCAAATACTTGACCAATTTCACCAGATAGCTTTGTTGAAAGATCGCCAACTAGATTGACATCTTGGAACTCAGCATCTTCTAATAGATTATAATATGCATCTTGTGATACTATATAAACTACGTCTGATGGATTGACACCATATTTACCCATATTCTTTCTCATACCTAATAGGTCTGAAGCTAAAACTGCATCAGTTGCTCCGAACGCTGCTGGTGAACCTGCACCTACGTCATCTGTGTGATGACTGTCAGCTTCTGCCATTTTCAATAGACCATCAAATATACCTGAAGTATATTGGCCTCCTGAATCGTTACCTAATAAGATAGCATTTTCAATACCCCTTGCGTGAGATCTAACCATAGATTCTCTTAATAGAGGAAGTATTGGAATAATTGCATCTTCTTCAGTTTCATTTCCTAAGAAAGTTTTTGAAATCAACTTGTTTGTTGATAAAGTTCTTTCTTGCATTTGAATACCTGTAAAAGGTGCTGCACTGTTATCAGCTCTTTCTTCTAAGTTACCATATGGTGCTGTACCACTACCTGTTACGGCTGTTGTAAATTCAGCATAACCTGCATCTGGTAAGATAGGTAAAATTTGATTTGCAGAACTCATTTGTATTTCTCTAAATAGAGGTGCTAATACTAATTCATTCTGAATATCTCTTTCGATGTTTGCTGAAACAACTTGCTCAAAGTCTGCTGAAGAAACTTCAACTGTTGAATGTTGATTAACTTTCTCCATAACTGATTTTGAGTATTCATTGTTCCAACCTTTACCAGTCGCTAGACCAGCAAATTTTGCATCTAAAATTTCATTTTCAAAAGATTTCTTCCAATCTGCATCATTTCCTCTGTTTGAGAAAACTCTCTTAGAGTCTCTGATGTGTTGAATTTCTTCTGATTTTTCTTTGAGTTCTTTTTGAAGTTCACTAACGATTGAACCTAATTCTTCGTTCTTCTCGTTAAATCTTTTCTCAACGTCACCCATTAGTTGTTCTGCACCTGATAGTGCTGATATAACAACTTTCTTTTCTATTTCCTGTTGTGCTTCAACTTCCGCTGTCTTCTCAGCTTCTACTTGAGCAGCCTTTACAGCAGCTTCCTTAGCTGCTTTCTCTTCAGCTGCTTTAGTTTCAGCTTGTTGCATTGCTAATTTAGTAGCTGCTTTTTCAGCTACTTCTTTAGCAAAAGCGTCAAGGTTAAAGCCCTCAGGAGCTTTCATTTCTTCGCTCATGCGATTCTCCTTAATGTTGGCTTGCGCCACTTTAGACTGCCCAACTTCTTCAGTTTTAACTGAGTCTGCTGAGTTAGTCTCTATAAAAGATTTCTTAAACTCTTCATAGTCTGCCATATTATCAAAACTTTTTGCAAGAGAGAACATAGCTCCCTGATTGCAAGGTACTGATACTACAGAAACTTCAAAAAGTTCAGCATCTTTGATTCTTAATCCTCCAGTATCTGGAATATGATCTGCATCTTTCACACGGAAACCTACAGAAAATGCTCCTAAAACACCGTCTTTAATTAGATCAGTAATTTGTCCAGCTGCTTTTGATATTTTAGCAGTGAACTCTAAACCGTTATCTACAGTCCTAACAGCCTTCGCTCTTCCGATAGGTTGGTCATGATTGTGATTATATAGAACAATAGGATTTTGTAAATAATTATCTACTCCACCTTTTGTCCATGCTTCAACCTCAATAACATCACCTGCTCTATCTTGTGTGTTAGTGCTTGCTAGTCCTTTTATTTCAATACTCCCATCAGGTTGTTCGCCTAATGACTTAAAAGTATTTGTCCAGTGAAAAATCTTATTTGACATCTTTCTTCACCTTTTTAGTAGTTGATTTCTTTGGAGCAACCTTAGGGGCTACCTTTTTAACTACAACTCCAATATTTGGATAGTAGTTTTTTACCATAGTCATCATTCTACTCCAAGAGTTAAAAACTCTCTTTACTTGAACCGACCTCATTGGAGTATCCGATTCTAAATTATACTCATTTAGTTCAAGATATTTACCTTTTTTGGTAAAATACTCGCCTAATTGATTTATCATTTTCATTCTGTTCATATTTATTCTTCCTCATTTTCTGTTGGCCTACCACCCTCGATTGGGTTTGCGGCACTACCTGCGATATTTGCAGGAACTCTTGGTGTATCAAATCCTTCAACTTTTTCAAGATTTAACTTCTCCCTAGCTTCATTAGGTGTCATAATACCTGTATTAACCAAAGAAGCATAGTATGCTGCTTGATCTCTCAGTTCTGGTTGTAGTGACGGAACATTTGTTACATCTTCTACTAATCTAAAACCGAAAAATCTTTCAAATCCTTTCATTATTTTCTTAACTATAGGTAGTATAGTTTCTAAATAATACATTCTCTGATTTGGTCTTATATTTGCATTATTACCACTATCCATAAGAATAGGTGGAACTCCTAACGCCTCAAGAATGATTCTCTCATTAGACTTAATTGCCTCTTGAAAATCTAATTCTTTAAAATTAACTTCTGTTAAGTTTTCAACTTCTAATCCACCATCTAAAAATAAAGGTCTGCGACCTCCAGTATTTGGATTGTATCTAGCGACCCAAGCCTGTAACATTCTTTCTTTTATTTTCTCAGAAAGAGTATTAGGACTTTTTAGTACTAAACCTGGAACTGCTCCATTCTTAAAAAAGTTATCTTGAAAGTTTCTCATATTTGCTAATAATTGCATAGTTCTATGAGCGGGTTTCAATCTTGGAACTCCTCTATAAATAGAATGAAAACTATTTTCTTTGATATGGATTATTTCATTTACTGAATAATCAATACTGTTATCAAATATATACTTACTTATATAAGTATTCTCATCAGTTTCAATTCTCATCTTATCTGCTGGAAGATGATACATATGTATGCCATCAAAATATACAAAAATATTACCATCAATAATTAAATCGACTAGTATATTTCTTTTGAATGTGCTAATATCTTGAAACGGATTTGGTTCTTTATTGAGTAAAAGGTCTACTCTTGTTTTTCTTACATTTTTGAATATGGGTGAAGTACCTTGTATTTGTTCCTGTACTAAGAATGGGATATCGGAGCAATCATCAACTATCATATTGACAGCCCTGTTTACTACTTCTAACTGTTCGTAAGCATTTTTATAGCTCGTGATGTTCTCACGGCTATCTACTGTTAATCCTTCATTTCTTGAAATTACATATTGAGAAGGATTTAATTTTTCTTCCTCTTTAGTATTTCTACCTAATAGAAAATCATACCATGCCATATTTGTCTCTTTGTTTACTTACCCATCTTTGCTGTTTTTCAGCTGTTATTAATTTTGGTCGTTTGCCATAGATTGAATGTAATCTTAAATGATGTACATGGCAAAGTGTGACTGTTTTATTATAGATTTCGTCTTTAAACTCTTCTATAAACTTTTCTCTTAGATTTAAAATGTCGTCTTCATTATGGATTTCGTATTTGTTGTCTTTTATCCATTTCTCTAGTAACTCTGTTAATCCGTAATAGTGATGAAAATCTAGTTTGTAATCGGATCCGCATATATAACAGGCAGATTCTTTCTTAAACTTAGATTTTGCTTTATCTCTCACGTATTTAACTAAATCTCTTTTTAGTGTCATTTCAATTCTTATGTTCTAATTGTAGCAGAAGTTTGAGTTAAAGTCAAGCATTATTTTTTCTAGGTATCGTTAGAACGTTGTCATGCTTGTTTCGAACGAGTACAAAGCATAACGTAAAGCATCAGACATGTGAGATGCAGCATTATGTTTTGGCTTCTCTCTCAATAAGTTAGGATTTGGATCCCACTGATATTGATCAAGAGCCCATAAAGTTTCTGTACATTTGCCTTCTACTATTAAATTATCATTATCAACTATTGCTGCAACGTGTCCTATACCATCAAGTACAGACTTTTTGGCATTTAAAGTACTAATTCCATAGTTTTGAGCAAAGTCAAAACGAGTTTGTTGGGCTGCTGAATCTATATAAATATAATCAATATCCCATTTGTTTATCATTTTTTGTATTTCTGTTGCGTGTTGTTCCGTTGTTCTTTCAGAGTCTAAGTATTCATCTAAGACATAGTATTTTCGTGAGTCCCAATCATATGCAATAACAACAAATGCAGTTGGATCTCGATAACCAACGTCCATTCCTGCAAAGATATCCATACGTTTTAGTTCGAGTTCTGATAAATCTTCTATACATTTTTCATGATCAAATGCCCATATCTGTCCTTCAAATACATTGAAGTCTGCCATATACTCTTGATTGAACTCAGCTTCTGACATTGTCTTTTTTGCTTCCGCTATATCGCTTTCTGATAATCTAGGATTCTCATGATACGTTGCTCTTAATGATGCCCACTCTGGAAACTCATCTGAGAATCCTCTATAGAAAAATTCAGCAAACCAGTTATTTCTACCACGAGGTGTGGATATAAATAATGCTTTTGAGTTTTCTTTATCAAGTGTAGGTCTTAGTGCTATATTGAAGGCATCTTTGCCATCTACTAAAGCGGCTTCATCAAAGATAATTAAATCGTAAGATCGACCAACAACTGAATCTACTTGATTTACAGAACCCATTCTTATAGTAGAATTATTTGATAGTTCAATTACTTTATCTTTTGCATTGTCACGAATTACTTCTAAATCAAAGTGTTTAATTAATTGTCTCTGTAAGTCAAAAGAAATTTGAGAAAGCGAGTAGTTAGGCGACATAAGAAGTATGTGCGAGTTAGGAACTAGAGAGACTAGTTGACCTAGTATGTTTGCGATATATGTTTTGCCTTGTCGTCTTGAGACTGCAGCACACATAAAACGGTATTTAGGATTATTAAGTCCATTTATGATACCAGTTTGAGATGAGTTGGGTTCTATACCTAATAAATCTAGGTATCCTTCGATCGGCAATTTGATGAATCTATCATCAGGAAATTGCATAAGAGAATCGGATAAAATATCCTTTCTTGAAATGTCTATCATTTAGTGTATTGTTACTTCTTCAAATAATTCGTTATCGGGTTCTTCTAAAAATTGTCTATCCTCACATATATTGTGTAGATAAATAAAGCCTGCGCAGAGTTCTGCTAGCTCTTGCTCTTTTCTATTTAATTGATCTTTTTTGTTTAAATATTCTAATATTGTTGTACTTTTTGATTGTAGATCATCAATCCAAAAATCTCTAGTATTTTTCTTATCTGCCATTAACTTCTCCTTTTGAGACCTCTGGTAAATTTTTGTGACTTAGGTGGCATCTTTGTAGAACCTCCCTTTCCTGCCCACAAAACTTTGTTCGCCCAATATGCTGGTGAAGATTTACCTTTAGCAATATTTTTAGCATGTCTAGCCTTAAAACTTTTTCTAGCTTCAGGGCTATAATTATGTCCCATGCCTTGTGCACCAAAGCGGAGTACTTTAACTTTACCACCTACTCTCGTAGCAACCACAGCTTTCTTTGTTTTATGCTTTGGTGTCATTTTTGGTTTGTTTAAACGAGTCAATCCTGCTTTTTTCAGTCTCGCTTTTTCCGCTTTTGTTAGTGCCATTATCTTCTCCTTTTTGGAAATTTTGCTCTTGGTGGATTCTTTGTCTTACCGAATCTTGGTCCAATTGCTTTTGGTGCTGCTGCATAAAATGCGCCCGGGCTATAAGGATTCTTAGTATTTACTAATGTTCCTGCCGCTGCATTCATATCTCTTGTAACACCTCTCTTGAGTTTATGTTTACGAATCTTCTGTGTATTATGTACTCCAGTTGGTCCGCTTAAAAAACCACTTGTTCTAGCTGCCATCTTTTCTCCTCAATGCTCTACGATATACACCGTGAGAGCTACCTGGCATAAATCTCTTATCGGAACCTCTTCCATGTGAGTGTATGCCCTTTAATCCCAGCTTTCTTGCTCTTTTACGAGCTGCTCCAGCTGATTTGTATACATCTTTATTTCTAATGTATCCTCTGTGTTTAGTTCTGTTTACTGCCATTATTTTCTTTTGGCTTTTACCATCTTATCTTTAATGTCTACTTTGCCATCAAAGTTTACATCTTGAAAAGTGATAATGTACCAAATTTTCTTAAAAAATTCAATCATTTTTTCTCCTGTTAATGAGTTCTAAATCTATATTTAGCCACGTCTTTTTTTCTTTAATGCTTTTTTACCTAACTTGATTCGTCTTGCTATTAAAGATTTTGGAACTCGTTTTCCATTTTTATATAAGTTAGAAATCTGCTTTATTACTCTTGCTAAAGCACTGCTTCCTTCATCGTACTTTCTAGGTACTCCATGTTTGCTGTAAGCTACCTTTCTTTTACCTTTTCTTTTTGGCACGGGTTTTCCTCACTGTTTTCTTTCTCTTAATGTCATTATCTTGTGAATGACCACCTCTCATGAAAGAGTTTACTCTGCCAAAAGCCCATTGACTCATAGACACTCCTGGTCTAGAACCTGAACTTAAGAAGGCGCCTTGTCCTCTTCTATATACTCTTGAAAGCTGACCATAAGTAAATCTACTATTTTTTGCTTTTCTTTTTAGAGTATTTTGAACACTCACACTGAGCGCTTTTCTTTTTACACCTTTTCTTTTAACTGGTGTTTTTCTCTTTCTTCTCTTTACCGCCACGTCTTAACTCCATTAATCGGACTCGATCTTGCTGTATTATTACAGGCACTGGGGTATTATTGTTTCCTCCTTTAGTAAAGGTTGGGTGAGACCATAAATATTCACATGTATTCTGACAATCATTTAGAGATGCCACGTATTCGTCAATCGCATCAAGCGTTAGGTCATCACCCAGTAGATATACTATCACCTCCCAAGGTAATGTTTCAAAGTTTTGTTCATTTAATACTAAGATGCTTTCATCAAAGTCTGTTATTTTAGTAGTCCCATCAAGATAACTTTGATAACTATAAGGACATACTTTTCTTATGGAATGAAAGTATTGTAGCCAATTAACCTCTACTTCTTTTTTTCTTTCCACGTTTCTTTTTCTTACCCATTCCTTTTTGCTTCTGCTTTTTTAGAATAGCTTCTCTCAAAGCTTTTGGTAATTTCATTTGTTTCTTCGTTAGTGCCATTTATATTCTCCCACTGTCCTTTCGGACACTCTGCCGAATTAATAAGTACTTTGATCGGCATAAAGCACTTGCAACTATTGCAAGTTTTCCAATAACTATCAAACTCTGGACAGTTACGACATATATCGTACCGCTTCATATTTATGTGCGTTTCGATCTTCTACGTTTTATCTTTCGTTTGATTGCTGAAGAGAGCTCAGTCTCTTTCTGAACCCTCTCAACTGCGTCAGTAAATGCTTTCTTCAGACTCATTTATCTTTCGCTTTGCCTACGTTTAGTGCAAACCAGTCTAAGACCATATACACTTTTTTCATCCAACCATCATCAATTGGAGTTGGAGTAATTGCTGCTATCAATGATGCAACCATTACAATTGTTGGGATAATGGCAATCCATGCCTGTACCCACTGAAAAAATTCTAACATTAGTTCATCTACTCAATATATTTCTTTGCCGCTTTTTCTGTTGCGAACTTTGTAAGTTGTCCTTCTGGACTTCTTACTCCCCACATACCTCGTTTAAGATATAACTCCCAACCTTTTGGTAGTGTGAACTCTTTCTTTTTGACTTTTGGAGCCTTCATGTCTTTTTTATCGTAATCTTCTATCATAATTTTATCCGTGTAATGTGACAAGTGTCACTATTAAGCCTGCCATGAACAGCAATGCTGCTCCTGCGCCTCCTATTAATATTTGTTCTATTCTCTGTATTGAGCTTTCCATTTCATCAAAACGTCTAAAGGCAGTCTTCCACCGTTCAGCTACAATAGCCTCAAGTTTTGCTAGTTCTGCTTTTAGGTTCTGTATTTCTTCTGACATGGTTCTTTCCTTAAAAAAATTTATACTACAATTATATAAAAGTTTTGAGCTTTTGTCAAGACTTATTTTTGTAAGGTATAAATTTTTACGGGTTCTGATTTTCCTTTTACTGTAACTTCGTCAAGGAACTTGTAGTCATATTCTTCAACTAAACTGTGCTCAGATATAATAACATCTACGTCATACTCTTTACATTGGCTTTCTAGCCTTGCAGCAAGATTGACGCTATCGCCGAGCACACTATAATCGAAACGGGAACTGGATCCGAAATTGCCCACAACGCAAATTCCCGTATTGATACCCGCTCCAGTATGTATCTGATCAAGCCCTTCTTCTTTAAGTTCTTCATTTAATTTCTCCAAAGAAATTCTCATTTCTATAATTGCTTTTGTCGCATTTTCTACTTGTTGTTCGTCATCTAATGGTGCGCCCCAAAATGCCATGATGCAGTCACCCATATATTTATCGATTGTTCCTCCATGCTTTAAAATGATCTCAGTCTGATTGTCAAGAAAACGATTTATCAGAGTAGTAAGACCTTGAGGATCTGATTGGTATTTTTCCGAGATTGGGGTAAATCCTCTTATGTCAGAGAAAAGAAAAGTGAGTCGTTTTGTAACCCCACCCAAACTCAGTAGTTTTGGATTGTCTTGTAATTTTTTTACCATGTGTGGAGATAGATACGTGCCAAATTGTTGTTTAATACGAAGACGTAAAAAGTATTGTTCTACGAAGTTGTAAAACGTCATTAGTGTAAAAATGATCAGTAAATTGACGTAAATAAAACTTATGTCAAGTAGTAGTCCTTGTGCAAATAAGTCCTTACTTGCATAGAATAATCCACCTAGTATCAAAGCTAAAAATGGTATGGAAAAGTATACAAGTGATGATGTAAATATAAGTATTGTTCCTGCGATAAATGTAGTAAGAAGTTCTGCTCCTAGTGCCCAGTCGGGGGTTGTTTTGGTCTTGCCTTCTAGCATAGAAGATATTGTCATAGCTTGTACTTCGTGTGGAAAAAGAAGTCCTGCAGGTGTAGGTATTTGAGTAGCAATACCTTCTGCAGTAACTCCTATGATTGCGATAGGCGCTCCTTTAAAGTCAAGTGCAGATACTTTCTCAAAGTGTCTGTTCCAGTCTACATAGACATTTGCTCTTGAGTCTGAAGGAACTGTATATGGTGGTACTCTTAGTGCTTGTATGCCACTATTTCCTACCTTTAGTTGATAACTTCTTGCGCCTTGTAGTAGTCTTAGCATTTCCAGACCAAAACTTGGATAAAGTTTTGACTCGACGCTTAGAACCAAAGGCATCTTTCTGACTAATCCGTCTGTTTGTGGAATAGCGGTTAGTAGTCCTACGGCCTTTGTTTTTGACTCCAGCGTAGACGGAGTACGTAAAATTCCTGGGTACTTGTATAGCCATGGGTGTGGATCTCCTCCAATTGTGGCAGTGCCTACATGAGGACCGCCGCCTGTAGCTTTACTAGAAGCTACGAAAGGTAAAACAGTATTAGTATTCGCTAGTGCTTGTGCTAATTCTTTATCTTTGCCGTGAATGTCTTTATCAGGGAAAAATATAGTAAGTCCTGAGAAAGATGATTTATATAATAGGTCTGCATATACATCTCGTGGTAGAGGGTAGCCTCCGTACTTCTCTACGGTTGCTTCATCTATTTCTACGAGTGTAATGTTTTGATCGTGTGTTGTGGGGGTTGACATCATCAAGTAATCAAAATACTTGAGTGTCAAAAATTCTGTGGGTTTCTGTATTTGTAAAAACAGTAAACCACCTAGAAGTAAAAATCCAATTATCTTTTTGTACATCTTTTTCTGGCTTTATTCCATACTTGATAGTTATTTACTACAACTAAAGTTGAACCTGCATTCATAAACATATATGTTTTATCTGAAACATTTTTATTAAATAATATATGCCCTTGAGCAATACTCTTTAGTGCTATCATTTCTGGTATTGTAGGAACGTCTCCTAAAATAGGATTCATTTCTACTACACAGTCATATTTCAAAGCTCTATAAGTAGAGTATATATCAAGAATCTGTAAAGCTACAAATGCTTCTTTATGTAGTTCATTTTTTTCGTGATAAGTTAAATTAAGTGCTGGAGCAAAGGTAAACTCTTGTATCTGTTTAACCTGAGCTTTGCTTAATTCTGATGGTAGAGCTACCGCCGCTACCAACAATAATGTTAAAAGTTTTGCCTTCATCATCTATAAGTATGTTATAACTTGTTCCACTATCAAGTTCTAGTCTTAAGTAATTATTTACTTGTCTTGTAAAACTAATCTCTGTCCCCTCTACTAAAGTAATGATATTAGTTTCTAAATCTTGTCCAATTTTTGTTCCAACTATATTTGCTCCTGAAAAGTCTTGTGTAAGTTGTTCTTGGTCTAATTCAGAAAGTTCTTCAATTACTGATAGTAAATCTTCAAAGAAATTTACATCTAGGTAGTCCACGTCTAATTCTGTGAACGTAAAATCTTCGTCTTCTGCTAGCAAGTCTATTTCTAGATCGTTGAAATCGAGATAATCAATATCCAGAAAATCGCCAACAGAATCATCAGCTCCGTCCACTCTTGAAACTTCTGTTCCATCTCTTTCCTTCGGTGGACTGACAATAAGAAGATTGTCAATCAATTCCAGGCTTATGTCCAATATCATTGGTTGAGTTGGTGTGCTCTCCCACATACTTGTAACAGTAGACTGAAATGGTTTATTCAATACAACAGTGCCTGCAGCGGTAGCAACTACTATCTCTCCCGATGGATCTCCAAGATCATTTGGTAAAAGAATTATTAGTGCTCTTCCTAACTCGTCTACAGTAACTGTGAAGTCAGTACCACGAATACCGATTTGAGACGTTGGGGTATCGATTTGAATATTTTCTTTATCTATTTTCCCTAGTTCTCCACTAATAAAACGAAGTGTACCACTTGCAAAGCTTAACGCCATCTTCGAATTACTAGGATTCGCATCGTAGACAAACTCATCTATAATGAGTTGAGAGTGTTCTGTTAGTCTGACTTGACTCTCGTCTAGAAAAGTTATTCCGAGTCGCCCATTAGCGGTACGAACATCGTCATAACTATTTATGTCGAAATCAAGTGCAGCAGGTAAGGGTTCATCACGAACAACTTGACCTGCGCCACTTAACTCTGTAATGTCTCCTATGTTATCAGCATGAAGTGGACGTGCCACCATCAGACTGAACAATACAAATATTACTATTTGACGCATTACTTTCAATTTTCAACCAGTCTCTTGCTAGTGTTGATGCCTGTGTGATTGTCATTGTATTCGAATCACCAGTTAAGTCAAGATAAAAATATCCTGCATCATTAGCGCTGGCTCCGTACCCACTTCCTGTAAAAGTGAGTTCGTTACTATCTCCTGTGATATCCATGAAGTTTGTTGCATAAGCTGAATCTAGGTCAAAAGTAATTTCATTACTATCACCTAAAATAGTCCAATCTAAATCTAGATATGAAACATCGTTAGATTCTCCAATATCTACATCTGCTGTGTTAAACGAACCTGTTACATTAACATTAGCATTAACATAGTCTGCTCCGTTTAACCCAGTTGTATCCATTGACCATTCAAATTCATTACTATCTCCATCAAATTCATAGAATCCTGTAAAGTTATCTCCATACATGCCGTCAGTAAGAAACTTATTTGATGATCCGATTTGATTAATATCAAGTGTCCAACCTGTACCATAAAATACGGCTTTAGTCATTGTACCTGCTATTGCATCATCTCCACCAATTATGTTACTTGAACCTAACTGCTCAAGGTCGATAGCTGCATTACTCCCTGTTTGTTTAATAAAGATTTCATTATCTGCTACTAAACCAAAAGAAAGTAATAAAAGAATTATTCTAATCATGATTTTCTCCCATGAAATACCAATATCCTCTTTCCTGTCCTTGCATTATAAGTTCTACTATGGCAACTTCCATAGCTGCTTGTAAAGCAATTGACTTACTTTCATTCATAGCATTACCAGTTTCAAACTCTACGAGTTTTGTTCCTTCTGCTATATACCTAAAAAAGTCACTGGAAAGTCCTACGGATAATATGGTCTTTGTAGTAAGGACTTCTAATAAGATTTCGCCTGTACTCACAGACACTAATCTAATAGAAACTACTACTGTATCTTCTCGATACTGCTTGGAGTTACCAATGCCCAAGTAACGAGCACCAATACCTCCAGTTAATAGGTTAGAGTTATAATCAATAACTCCTCCCTCAAGTATAAGACCTGCAAACAATAGTGGTAGTTGCTGATCTCCTTCATCAAATCTCTCTCGGGTTGAACGAATAATTTGCCTTTCTTTTGTTATATGATCGATGCCTTTTCGTTCCACAACTCTAAAGAATTTTGAATGTTTAAGTGCCCTAATTAAGTATGCTTCTGGTGCTTGAGTAATTGCACTAGAAAAATCTGCATATCCATCTACACTCTTTCTTTGACCTGTTAAATCTAGAAAACTATATACTGCGACAACAGGTCGTTGTTTCGCCACAGGTACTGTTTTTATTTGTTCAGTAATTGGTTGATTGACTATAGCACTTTTAGAAAAGCACTCCGCCTTTCCAACAATTGTAACTACATCTTTGTAGTCTGCGTCTGGATTAGTTAAACAAGGTGATAGGTATTCTCTGTGCGTTGCGCAACTAGAAACCAAAATCGCCGATAGGAATACTAATAGTAGTTGTTTCCCCGGTAGTTTCATTAAATATCTCTAA
>VMHT01085291.1_pt1 | contig 17559 bp, 37 predicted proteins | sample 4693611 | NCBI WGS metagenome assembly VMHT01 (sample SAMN12280063, study PRJNA550983) | marine metagenome | isolation source: seawater sampled from same location over 5 years 0.02-0.2 micron viral filtrate | place: USA: collected off the coast of southern California halfway between the port... ...
AAATATTTTAAGTATGAAGAATTTGCGTCTCCAGATGTGCCTCATTCTGGTAACTATATGGATGATGATTTTCTTACAATGCTCGACCACGCACGTCACGTTGCAGGGATTCCGTTTAAAATCAACTCCGGATATCGAACTATCGAACATAACGAGAAGGTTGGAGGAAAACCGAACTCAAGCCACATTGTGGGAAAGGCAGTTGATATCGCAATCAAGGGTTCGAGAGAAAGATGGATTATACTTGAAGCCCTCATTAATGCTGGATTCACCAGGTTTGGTATTGCCACGACTTTCATCCACGTTGACTCAGATGACTACAAGGATGCAAATGTTATCTGGACGTATTAGTGCAACAGTAGGTAATACTTTATTAAATGTCGAAGATTAAGAAGAAGTTTAAAGATACAGCAGTAGGATCATTCCTACTGCAAAAGATACCCAAAGTGGTAGGTGCTATAGCACAAGACACCCCCGTAGGAAACGTAATAGAAGCGATTATAGGGGGTTCTGATATGTCTAGCGAGGATAAGGATATAGCACTAGAGAAACTACGCTTAGAACGCTCTGAAATGGACGGAGTGACCCGCAGATGGGTCGCTGATAGCAGAAGTGGTTGGCTCGCACAAAATGTGCGGCCACTTACATTAGTGTTTTTAACTGTCAGTTATGTTGTAGGATGGTACTTGGGTTATCCTCTAGATTCTATTACAGGCTTATTGACTATCGTGATTGGTGGCTATTTTGGCAGCCGCGGAGTCGAGAAGGTGTTTGGTAACAAAATGCATCAGTAATGGCCCGTAGAGCAGAACCTTCATTCCATAAGAAGAAAAGAGTTAAGCGACCTGGTACGCACGCTAAGTCTAAGACTAGCGCGCTAAAAAGCTCTAAGAACTACACTAAGAAATATCGAGGTCAGGGTAGATAGACTACTTTGTTAAACACAGTACATATTTAAACGCAGTGCTGGTGGCTCCATTTTAAATGGGCCACCTATTATCTTGTTATATATAATTAAAAGAAAACAAAGAAAAAGAAAAGGGTAAAAGAAAAAGAAAGAAAAGAAAAAGCCCCCTAGAAAAACAAACTTTCAATGCTATCTGATCCAACAATATCTCTATTGAAGTTTGGTAGTTTTTAACGTAGATCTACTGCTACGTTTTGCAAATGTATAAAAAATTATTATATTGCAGTATGAAATTAAGACATTTTCTTATTACAGAGTTTGATAGCCCTGATAAACCAGGATCTGCCGAAAAGTATATGGATAGAGAATTTCTGTATATGATAGACGCAGCGGCACATTTGTGTAAGCTGCAATTCTTAATAGTATCTGGTTATAGGACTAGGTTCCAGAATAATCGATGGAATGATTCTACTGTAAGCAGCCACCTTATAGGTAAGGCTGCGATAATACGTTGTGAGAACTCCAAGAAACGATACAAGATGATAGCTTCTTTGATGGAGGTGGGATTTAGTCGAATAGCAGTCTCTAGAGATCAGAAGACTATATATGTAGATAATGATGATCAAAAACCAAATATGTTTTGGTTATATTAATAACATAATGTATATTTGTCATAATTAAACTTGATTGTTTTTCATTTGTAAATTGTTTTAGTTAATTTGGTTGAGAGGGCTGTAGAGATACAGCTCTCTTTTTTGTTGATTAATTATTTGTTTAGTTAATTATTTTTTATACCTTGCATAAAAATTAACTAATATGAAGAACACACTTAGACCATTTTACAATCAGACCGATTACTACAAGGCGAGGATTGAGGCACTAACCAAATACAATGCAGAAAAGCAAGATGAGATAGATAGATTGATATCTTATGTTGTGGAGCTTTGTGATGATGAATGCCCTACAGAATACAAGCAAGTTGTATTAAAAGAAATTACTAAATATTAATTTATGAATATTACACAGAAACTATTAATGATCCAGACGGAGCTTAAGGCTCCTAAGAACCAAAGGAATGCCTTTGGGAAGTACAATTACAGATCTGCCGAGGACATCTTGGAGGCTGTTAAACCATTAGCTATGAAGCACGAAGCTGTGCTTAAAATGACTGATGAGATTAAGGAAGTTGGAGGAGTCTTATTTATTGAGTCTACTGCCAAGCTTATTGATGCTAAAGACCCTAGTATGCAGATTGAGTCTAATGCTCAGGCTATTATAGACTTTGATGCTAAAGGGATGCAACAGCCCCAGAGAACTGGAGCTGCTTCTAGCTATGCTAAGAAGTATGCTATAGGTAACTTATTACTTATAGATGATACTAAAGATGCTGATGCTACTAACGATCACAGTAAGTCTAGTCCTGGAAAACCAGCTTTAATCAAAGACTCTCCTGAATACAATAAGGTAATATCTTACCTTGATGGCGGGGGCAATGTTGCTGCCGTTATGAGAAAATATACTATTAACAACGATCTGTTGAAAGATCTTAAATCACTAATTAAATAAATATATAAACTATGAGTGCATTACTATCACTAGGACTAAAAGGTAAAGACGGTAAGTATAAAAACGTTACTGTCAAAATTTACGACAACACTAACGAATACGGAAAGAATGTCTCTGTATGGGCGGAACAAACCAAAGAGCAGAGAGATGCTAAAGAAGACAGGAATTTCCTAGGTAATGGAAAAGTTGTTTGGACTGACGGGGCTGTTAGCGTAGCCGAGAAGCAGGAGAAGGCAGCCGAGATTGAAACCGGTGAGCTTGATTTTTAATTATTAATGTTAGAAGAAGAGGGAAGTCGAAAGTCTTCCCTTTTTTTTGCTAAACCAAATTAGATGAACCAAATTTACAGAAGCCTAGATCACTTAACGTATAGGCTAAAACAAAACAGCATTAAACCTTCTAATCGAGACAGAGAAGCTCTAAACGATCTTATCAAGGAATTAAATTATAATGAGGCTATTGAACAGTACAGAAGCAGATTTCTGCATAGGCTTGCAACTTGGGCCTTTGCTCAGGTGTTCAGCCTAAGGATTGGCGACAGCCAAGCCACCTCAGATTTCTTTGTGCATAGGGTCATATCTAAAATGGAACAGATAATTAGAACTGATAGATCAATGTGGGAGCAGACCTTAGCAGTTGATTTGTTTTGTATGAATCCCGATGGGGATTCAATACAAGAACACGAGAGCTTTATTAGACAATTAGTAGAGGGTATTATAAAAGACAATACAGGGCCAAATGCCATACCAGGAATTAGAGCTAGATCACAACAAGAAGTTTGAGCAAATTCTTAAGGATGCCTATGTGGATCCTAAGAAGGAGGTTGACTATCCTCCTGTAGCCATTTCTATGGGGTCTACAGGTGGTGAAAGGGACTTGCCTATATGTGTGGGTACCTATGGCAATTTCAGCTTCATACAGGCCCCCCCAAAGAGCCGGAAGACTTTCTTAGTTTCTCTTATGGCTAGTGCTTATATTTCTGGATCTAATCATTATTCTGAAAGAATGCTTGGCCATAGTGATGGTAAGATGACTATTCACTATGATACTGAGCAGGGAGAGTTCCACGCTCAAAGAGTATTTGGCCGAATAGATAAAATGGCTGGAGGGCTTGAAACATACAAGCCCTACTCACTAAGGGAATATACTCCCCAGGAGAGACTTGAGTTTATAGACTGGCACATCAACAGAGTAGATAACTTAGGTCTAGTAATTATAGATGGAATAGCTGATCTTATAAATGATGTGAATGATATCAATGCTAGCAATGAGCTTGTTCAATACTTGATGAAGTGGACTAAAGAACTAAAGATCCATATCATTACTGTTATTCACTCTAATTACAATTCAATGAAGCCTACAGGCCACTTAGGGTCCTTCTTAGAAAAGAAGACTGAAACTCAGATATCAGTTAAGGTTGATGAAGAGGATGATGGAATTACTATTGTCACCTGTATGCGAAGTAGAGGACAGCCTTTCGATAAGTTTAGTTTTAGAATAAAAAATGGAATACCTTACATAGATAAACAAATTAACCTTCCAGAAGAAGGAAGCTACATAAACTTATGAACGAACTAATTTTTACCCTTAATACTAGAGCTCAACCCCACCAATCATTTAGGATTGGCAGGAATGGAATTAAGTACAAACCCAAGAAAATTGTTGATTACCAGAAGTACATTGTTACATTAGTTTCGGAACAGTTACCCGACAATTTCGTTATAATAGAAGCGGGAACACCAATTTTTGTGGAATATATTGAATATAGTTACGCATATCCTAAGGCTACTCCTAAAAAAAGGAGGGTAGGTAAGATACCTAAAACAACTAAGCCAGACTTACAGGATAACCTCAACAAGGCATTCTTTGATGCCTTGGAGGGACTCATTTATGAACAGGATCAAAATATTGTAGAGATAAAACAAATGAAGAAATACTACAGCGATTCTGACTGCATAAAGGTAAAATTTGTTTATTAGACAACAATGTGTTAAATTTATAACAAAATGAAGAGATTTTTAACGAATACATTAATGAGAATGATTTGTTTAACAGTATCCGTAGTATGGAGTTTAGTTTTTTTTACGGTTGCAATAAAAGTATTTGATAAGTTATGGGAATAGATTTTGAATGGATAATGGGATTTGCTTTTGGAGCAGACTACCTCACTGACATTGATGTACAGGGTAGCTCAGAAGAATTAAAGATAGACATCGTTAGATTACAGCTAGGATTCTTTGCTATTTATATACCAGTTAGGTTTTAGTGTTAGAAGATCTTGGTAGAAAGCACGAGCTTTGGTTGGCAATGGCGTTGAATATGGGAGTGCCACCCTCCCTTGCCGAGGATTTGATCCAGGAGATGTATCTTCGGCTTCATAAGTATGTCAAAGACGAAAGCAAGGTTTACTACAAAGACACTGGCACAATCAATAGATTCTACATATGGACCACTATAAGGAATATGTGGATGAGCGCAAGGACTTACAAAGCGAAGAATGGTACTGTTTATTTAGAAGATCTGTCTGATTACTCGGCAGATTTTCTACATATAAATAATCAAGTAACATATGATGTGAAAGAGATGGAGGCTATAGAGGCTCACGACAGGCTTTTCGACAAAGTGATGAAGGTAGTTGAGGATTGGGACTATTGGTATGACCAGAAGCTTTTTGCTCTATATTACAGAAGCGATATGTCTATGAGGGATATCGCAAGCGTAACAAACATATCCTTGACCTCAATATTTAATAGTTGTAAGAACTATAAGGTAAAGATTAATAACGAGCTCCTGGAAGACTGGGAGGATTTTAAGAACGGAGATTTTGATAAAATTTAATTATGGAAGCACCTAAGGATAAAAGAACGAAGGCCTATAAGGAATGGGTCAAGAATCACCAAAAGGCCTCAGAAGGCTTTGGTGATACAGTAGAGAAGATTACTAAGGCTACCGGGATAAAGAAGGTGGTAGAGATGTTTGCGGATGGTAAGGACTGTGGATGTGATGAGCGTAAGGAAAAACTGAACAAGATGTTTTCTTATCAGAAACCCAATTGTTTGACAGAGCCTGAATTTGATTATCTCAAGGAGTTATTCAAAAACGGGACACCTAGTTCTACGTCATCCACGATGCAGAGGGATGTTCTTAATATATACAATAGAGTCTTTGACGAAAAAAGAGAACCTACTGGATGTAGCAGTTGTTTTTACAACGGAGTGCTAGATAAATTAGAGGACATATATAATGAATATCTGGGATAACATAGTTGATAAACCTATTGGTGAGTATAATGAGGCTGATCTATTCAGCCAAATCAAACTGTCCAATTATATTGATTTAGTTAAGTCAGAAGATAAGATGAGTAGGTGGGATTGTTATTCAGCTCACTTTAATCACAGAATAGAACTTAAATGCAGGGGTAGACATTACGATGATCTACTGATAGAGAAATCTAAATACGATTATATGGTGGCCCAAGCTCACGAGAATTTGGAAGTACCTATGTATATATGCTCAACCCCAAAAAGTGTTTACTGTTTTAATCTTCTTAGGATTAAACCTAAGTGGGTTATAGAGAAACACAACAAGACAACTCAATTCAAGAACACAAAAAAAGTAGAAAAGTTAGTAGGCAATATGTCTATTAATGATAAACATTGCCATTCATTTTTATAAGCTATGGGAGATTCAGTAAGTAAGTATTTTTTAGACAGAGAAGAGTACACCACTAATACAACAGCTAGAAGGGATCCGCTTAAAACGGATCCTATTGTTGAAGAGGTAAAGGAGATTATGGATAAACGCAGTCAGCGTGGGATTAAGGAGTATGGGATGACTTTACAGGATAACCCTGATGGATTCTATGTATGGTTAAAGGAACTCCAGGAGGAGCTGCTCGATGCAGCTCTATACATACAGAAATTAAGGAAACAGAAATGAATACTAGAGACAGAATACAAAAGATAGTAGGTTATAGAACCTGGTCTGTTCAAAGGAAAGTAGATGCTTTACTAGAGATTGATTGCAACCTATATACAAACCTAGGCACAGATTCTACTGCTACTGAGCGAAAGGATGTTAAGTCTATTAGCAAGTTAATCTACAAGTCTATATCCAACATCAGTCCAATAGACGGCTACCTACTCAAAGCTTATTACGAAGAAAAACCTAAATCTATTTCGTAGTTAACAAAATGTTTATTATCTTGCTTGAAAATAAAACTATATGAGCAACGATACAATAACATTGCTAGACGGAATAAGTTGGAATAAGGACGAACTTATATCCAATATGGATTCGGATCCATTTTACTATGGCCACTTAAGCAAAGCAGCTTTATCTTCATCCGCCTGCAAAGACCTGCTAAGGTCTTCTAAGGCATACTACAAATCACTACAAAAAAAACAGACTGACACTGCCGCTCTTAGGGAAGGTAGGTTGTTTCATACCTTGGTTTTAGAGCCGGAGAAAATGCAACAGAAGTATGAGTTTGTGAATGTAGAAAAGAGGACCTTAAAAGCATTTAAGGATGCCGACTTAGCTACTGATAAAGAAGTCTTTCTACAGAAGGAGTTTTACTTTATGAGGGCCTTGAAGAAGAACATAGATAAATGTGATTATGCAAACAGTTTACTCCAGGATGGTCTTGGAGAAGTGCCGGCTATAGATTTTATAAATGATATACCTTTTAGGGGTAAGGCTGATTATCTAAGGAATAATCATATAATAGACCTTAAGACCACCTCGTCTTTAGACGGGTGGGAATATACCTCCAAGAAGAAATGGCATTATGATATGCAAGCTTTTATATACAGACATCTATTCAATGTGGATCGATTCACTTTTTTAGTTATCGAAAAGATAACCGGAGAGATAGGAATATATGAAGCCTCTGAAGAGTGCTTCGAGTCAGGAGAAGAGAAGGTCCAAATCTGCACGGATAGATACAAGGAAGACTTCTTGGGAAAATCTGATGATGAGATCGAGACTGTGGTGTTTAATCGCTATATACACGGAAGCATCTAATGACTAAAGAAGAGTATGACTTTGAGGTATTGAATTATTATTACCTTGCTTTGGTTGATTTACTGATGGGTGTTACCTATCAAGAGATCTCAAAACAAATGAAGGACTTTGAGTCTTTAGAGTTGTATGAAGCTTGTGATGGAGTTAAGAAAGCTTTAGATCAGGCAGATAAGTGTACTATAAAAGAGATACAATTAGAAGTTGATAAAGTGGAACTAGAACTAGAAAAACAAAAAGATATATATGAAAATTGAAGAGATAAGAATCTTAGTAGAAAGAGAACTTGAATTAGACTTAAGTCATCCTAGCAGGCTAAGGGCGAGAGTGTATGCTAGAGCTGTATACTTTAAACTGTGCAGACAACATACCTTCGAGTCTCTTAATGATATAGGTGCATCTGTAGGTAGAGATCACGCTACAGTCCTTCACGGAATCAAGATATTTGATGATGTAATCATTGAGTATGAAATGAATTTGTATGAGGTTTATGATAAACTCAATAAGCTTATATCTAAATGTAATAAGACTAGAGAGAGAGATATTAAGCCAGAAAAATATTATAGAGATAAGTATGCCGGCCTACTGGTCGAGCATAGAACCCTACTGAATGAGTATAGAACTCTTATAACTAAAGAATATGTATAGACCGCTACCAAAAGAGCTTACCATAAAGAACAGTGGCATAGATGGGCAAGGAGTGTTTGCTTCTGAAGATGTAATAGCAGGACACTATTTTGGAATCACCCATCACTATTCTGGGAACCTAATTAGAACGCCCCTAGGGGGCTTTTTAAATCATAGTGATAGTCCTAACTGTTTTATAAAAGATAATGAAACAGAGGGCCTCCTGTTTACAGTGAGGCCTATTCACGAGGGAGAAGAATTAACGGTGTATTACAGAAAGTATGATGTTTGATATAATTGCATTAGTGTTCTTGCTGGGAGTGGTAGTTTTATTAGTAACCTTATTTATAGAATAACCCTTGGTAAGAACCAGAAAAATAAAAGAGAAGATAGACTATTCGCTAGTCAGCCAGAAGAAGGCTGCCTGGTGCATAGACAACGGATATAAAATATATCCGATACCTGCTGGTAAATGCCTTGGGCGTTGCACTGAATTTTATGTTGTGGTCCAGAGAGGAGTTCATAAGAAAAAGTCTAAGGAAGTGTACACTGATATAGGTTTAGCTAATAAGACTTGGGAGTTGTATAATTTCTTTTATGATAAACACGCTGATAGATAATCAGTTATATTACTATGGGTAGAAAGCCGAAAGAGTTTAAGTATATTAAGAAGAATGATGGTCGTAGGAACAATGGCAGGAAGAAGGGAGATAGTAAGAATTATCCTAAAAAGATAAACGCAACTCCAGCTGCTATTAATGAAGCTAAGAAGGATCGAATGGGTATTTATGCTCTGAACGCAATGAAGGAGGTCTTTGGCTCTGAAGAAGAGGCCTGGGCCGAGTTAGCGAAGCAAGCCAAGTCCTCTTTCGCCCATATGAAATTACTCTTTGAATATAAGTATGGTAAGCCTACAGAAAGTGTAGACTATACAAGCGGAGGTCAAAAGCTAGATATACCCATCACAAACATATTTGCTGGAACTCAGCAGGCCCCACAAATAGATAACACAATAGATATAACACCAGAACAAGATGAACAAGAAGAGCAAGGCAACTAAGGTAATAATTAAGATGGATCAGTTAGGGTACACTGTAGACAGCAAGGGGCAGGTATACAGTCCATATAATAAACCTATAGGCTCTATGGGACCAGATGGGTATGTTAATTTTAGTATGAGGTTAGAAAAAAGTAAAGGCCCTACTGTTATTGGTTTGCATAGGTATGTTGCTTATAAAAAGTTTGGCAGTAAGATTTTTGATGCAGGAATTCAATGTAGACACTTAAATGATATTAAGCACGACAATCGTCCCGACAATATAGAATTAGGGACGGCTAAAGATAATTATCTTGACTCATTAAGAAACAATATTAAAAGGGGAGCTAGAGGGTTAAATCATCATAAATTGCTTGACAGTATTCAGGACATAGGGTTTAATAATACAGTTAAATCTTATGGTGTAAGTAAAGAGACTCTTAGGCAAGTAAAGATTAAATATAGTAAACAATGAACAAGAAGAGACAGATCAATGATCCAAAGGACTTTCCAAAGGACTTTTGGAATTACCTTGTGAATCCAATACTAGGATACTATGTAAAGCCTCCTTCGTTATCTAAGAATGGACCGGTTAATAATCCAAAAGAATCTCGGAAGTAATATGAAAGTATTAGTCGCTTGCGAAGAGAGTCAAGCGGTGACCAAGGAGTTTAGATCCTTAGGTCACGAAGCCTATTCCTGCGATATCCTTCCTTGTAGTGGTGGTCACCCTGAATGGCATATCCAAGGGGATGCATTACAGGAGGCTAACTCTAGAAAGTATGATTTAATGGTTGCTCATCCTCCTTGTACTTATTTAGCTGTAAGCGGCAATAGATGGTTATATAATAAAGATGGCTCAAGGAATGAAGAGCGGTGGAAGAATAGAAACAAAGCATTATTCTTTGTTAAACAATTGATGGATGCCCCCATAAAATATATAGCTATTGAAAATCCTATAAGTGTTATTTCATCACAAATAAGAAAACCTAATCAGATTGTTCAGCCTTATATGTTTGGAGATGAAGCTAAGAAAACAACTTGTCTTTGGACCAAGAATTTACCTTTATTGACCGCAACCAAGATTGTATCTCAGGGTGAATTTGTGGAGTGGACAGACAAGAAAGGAAAGGTAAAGAGAATGGCTAAATGGTATGATGAAGCTAGAGGGAGTAAAGATAGAGCAAAGTTAAGAAGTAAGACGTTTCCAGGTATAGCAAAAGCAATAGCTACCCAATACTCACAATACATATTAAATGACTCCACAGTTACACGATAAATACCAGGCTTTAGGAAATGACACCCGTTACTTTGTAGTGACGGGTGGTAGGGGATCTGGTAAGTCCTTTGCGGTAAATACCTTCCTAGCTTTCCTTACGATGGAGAAGGGTCATAAGATTCTGTTCGCTAGGTATACTATGGTCTCTGCTGCTACTTCCATTATACCAGAGTTCTTGGAGAAGCTTGAGCTGTTCGGTATTGCTAAACACTTTAGGATAACTAAGGATGAGATATTAAACACAGCCACCGGAAGCTCAATAATATTTAAAGGTATCAAGACTAGCAGCGGTAATCAAACCGCTGCGCTTAAGTCCTTACAAGGTATTACAACCTTTGTCCTGGACGAAGCAGAAGAGCTTATAGACGAAGACAGCTTTGATAAGATAGACCAATCAGTCAGAGAGAAGAACAAACAGAATAGATGTATACTAATACTCAACCCGACTACCAAGGAACATTGGATATACCAGAGGTTCTTTGCGGCTAAAAGAGTAGAGGCTGGGTCGAATATATGGAAGGATAACGTAACATACATTCACACTAGCTATATGGATAACAAGGAAAACCTATCTCATTCATTTGTTGAGCAGGTAGAGATGATGCGTAAGAGAAACCCAAGGAAGTATCTGCACCAGATAATGGGTGGGTGGATTGATAAGGCCGAAGGTGTAGTGATCACCAACTGGAGGACTGGCCAATTCAAAGACTACCATCAGATTGTATACGGACAAGATTACGGATTCTCTACAGACCCCACAACTCTTGTCAGATGCTCTGTAGACACTGAGCATAGGTTAATGTGGGTCCAGGAGTGTTTCGTTAAGCCTGGGCTGTCTACAAAGGAAATAGGCGAAAGGAATATAAGGCACGCCTTAGACTCTATAATTATAACAGACAACAATGAGCCTAGGATGATCCAGGAGCTCAGGGAGGTTTATGGCTGTAATGTAAAAGGAGCCAAGAAAGGCAAAGGGTCTATTCTTTCAGGGATAGCCCTGATGCAAGACTATGAACTTATAGTAGATGCTAAGTCAGAGAATATAATCAAGGAGCTGAATAATTATGTATGGCACGCTCGCAATGAGCGGCCAATAGACAAGTGGAATCACTGTATCGATGCAATGAGATATGCTCTTCAGTTTGCAGAGATCAATGCCAAGCGCGGCACTTATGTGATCCGATAAATTCTTAAACGCAGTAGGGGTAGATTCTTAAACGCAGTGGCCCCGAAATTCTTAAACGCAGTAGGCCCTGGTCCCAGGATCCAGGCTCTTAAACGCAGTACCCCCTTAAACGCAGTACCCCCCGCAAATCCACTATTTAGATTCATTATTGATAAGGGTTTGGGTTTGGATATATCTAAAATTCTTTGTAAATAACGCGCGCCCGTTCCTTTGTTTACTTTCATCTTGCAAAGATTGAAAGGATAAAAAAACTTTTTTTTCGTCTCGACCTTGATTTTTTTATTTTTTTGTTGTATGTAAACTTTTTTTTATTACATTTGTCTTATAAACATTTTATAAACATTAATTAAAACAAAAGATTATGAACACAAAACAACAAATTAAACTAATCCAAGTAATTAACGGAGCAAGTAAAATCCTATTAACGATTGTTTTTATTGCCCTATTTACATTAATAATTAAAAACGCTTAAACAATGGAAACTTTAAACTATTACGAATTAAACAACAAAATTAAAAGCGGACGTTTTTTTTCGCTTACCTACACCAGGGCCAATCAAACATTAGGCCGGGGTGTATTTCGCAAAGGTGTAACTAAATATCTAAAGGGCGGAAAGCTCAAATATAATTTAGAGGCTGTTGAAAACATCAATTTATTTAACACCAAAAAAAAAGCTTATCGTACAATTAAATTCGAGCGCATTATATCGGCAAAAATTGACGGGGAAGAATATACTTTTTTTCGTGACCCCTGGGCGGACGGCGGCGAAATTGACCAGCGTATTAATAAGATAAATGAATTAGCAAACTTTATAAATAAATAAATAAAATGAAACAACGGAAACAACACGAAACTTTTTATGGTGATGGGTACATTCTAGAATATACTCTAATCAATACTAAATGGGCGGGCGATAATGATACCCCGCCCGCGGAAGATTGGGAAATTGAAAACGTATCAATCCAAAAGGAAAATCACGAATATTTTGATTTACCTATTGAATTCATAGAACGGTTTAATATTAACGATAAATTAATTAACTATGACTACTAATTACAAAATGCCCGCGCGCCTATTAAGCGCGGGTATATCAAACGCGAAAACAAAGAAAAACGAATTAAAAACGTTTATACTTTATTTGGCACCCTACACACAAAATTATAAAGGGGTTAACATATGCCCAAAGGCTTCAAAAGGATGCGCGGCAGCTTGTCTATTTACAGCGGGTCGGGGTGCGTTTAATAACGTACAAAACGCCCGTATAAATAAAACGAATTTCTACATAGAAAATAAGGGTTTGTTTATTAAAAAGTTAGCGGGTGAAATAATAAAAGAAACGGCCAAAGCTAAAAAGAAAGGCGAAAAAATTGCCTTTCGTTTAAATGGCACTTCTGATATTGATTTCATTTACTTGCTTGAAAAGTACGCGGGGCTAAATGTTATTGACTTAATGCCTACCGCAATTCTGTACGATTATACCAAAATCATAGGCAAAGTAAAAAAGTATCTTAATCATCCTAATTATTACTTGACCTTTTCACGGGCGGAAGATAACGAAACAGAAACACTACAAGCCCTACAAATGGGCGCGAATGTTTCCGCGGTCTTTTCCCAGGAGCTGCCGACCTCCTGGAGCGGGTTTAATGTTGTTGACGGTGATACCTCAGACTTAGTAATGCTGACCGCCAAAAACAGCATCTTAGGTTTACGGGCAAAAGGTAAGGCCCGCAAAGATGATAGCGGATTTACAATTAATTCTAATAAACTAAACATAAAACAAAATGAGCAAATCAAAGCAACAGTTTGAACACGCGCGCAAATATTCGCAAGAAATAAAAAGGTTGTACCCAATTAACACAGCTTTAAAAATACTTGAAACAGATCATAAATATTATTTAACTAATGAAAGTAATTTTAATAGACAAATTAAGATTGAAGAGTTTATAAAACTAACCAAATGAAAAACACAAAAGAATTTATCCAGGTACCAATTGAAACCTGGGAGCTAATACAAGAAAATAATAAAAAGATAATTAACTCAGCTAATAAAGCCATTGAACTATTAAAGAAACAAAAGGAAGTATTTCGAGATGTTGAATTGTGCGGGCTAATGTTACCACAAAAAGAAGTTGACTCAATACACATTGATTTTATGACTAAAGATGGGGATCAAGACCAGGAATTATACAGGTTTAGTATTAACCCTACCGACTTTTTAGAATGGTTTGACAATGACAGTATTAAACAAATAAAAGACTACATAAACAAAAAGTACTGCACCTAAATAAATATTGAATAAATTTATAAGAGCCTGGTTTTTAACCGGGCTTTTTTTTGTGGTATACTCGCGCCTTAAAACTAATCAACCAAACGAGAACAGGCCCCAGGAGGCGCTCACAGCGCTTCTAAGGGCCTTAAACATATGAGAGGTACCCTACCCCTAGCCAGAGATTTGCGTCCCGCTCAGAGCTTTAACGTAAAACGGGCTTGATCGGGTTATATATATCCAGTTTAATAAAATCAACGTAAAATGAGATTGGACGGGGTATATATATCAGGTTTAATAAAATCAACCCATTTAGAAAACTGTGCTTGGAGGAATGGACTTTCAGATAAGAGTATAGTTACCCTAAGCCTCTTTATTAATACCCAGCAAGGATATCGAATTGTCTATTTTGTACGTTTGGGACTCCCAAAATTCCAATTCTATATTAATATAACTAATTTTTCCATCTTTTGTTTTGGTCTGCTTATGGTACACTGACACCAAATATTGGTTATATTAGTATGAAGCAGTTAAAGATAGACATCCCCAAGTCGCTAAGAGGAATAACGCTAAAAGAATACCAAAGGTTTTATAAGTTATCTGAAGATAACAAGGAAGCTGAAGACCCAGAGTTTCTTAATCTTAAGATGCTAGAGGTCTTTTGTGGGCTGACCCTAAAGGAGGCCTACAATATGAAGCTTACTGATTTCAATTTTGTAATAAACCACCTTAATGAGTTGTTTAAAGGAGATACTCCTATGATAAGTAGGTTCTCATTAAAGGACCCAAAAGGAACAGAAGTAGAATTTGGGTTTATACCCAAGCTCGACAGTATATCATTAGGAGAGTTTGTTGACTTAGACACTTATATGTCCGACTGGAGTGATATGCATAAAGCTATGGCTGTGTTGTATAGACCGGTTACTTTTGAGAAGAAGGGAATGTATATCATAGAAGATTATGAGAGCTCAGATAAGTACTCAGAGGTAATGAAAGATATGCCTATTGATATAGCACTAGGGGCTGTGGTTTTTTTTTATCGTTTAGGGAAAGAACTGTCAATTTATTTGATGGGCTATTTACAGAAGGAGGCTCAGAAGGAGGACTCGGAGCTGAGGCAAACTTTGGCAGAAAATGGGGTTGGTATCAATCAATTTATGCAATCGCTAAGGGAGACCTCCTCAGGTTTGAAGAAGTTACAAAACTTAAAGTCACGCAAGCCTTAAGTTGGCTTGAGTTTGAGAAAGAGAAGAACCAATTAGAAGCTGCGGCTATTAAGAAAATAAAATGAAAGAAGTATACGACTTACTAGACAAGATTAAAGACAGGCTAAGAGCCAACAATATTACCAATACTGTAACCTTTGGTGATATAATGGAGGTTGACTTAACTAAGACAACTATATTTCCATTATCACACATAAGTATAGGAAACGTAGTCTTTAGGGACTACGTTATGACCGCAGACATTAGTGTATTATCTATGGATATTGTCGACAAGAATAAGAATTCTAATACTTATGATTCATTTTATGGTAATGATAATCTGCAAGATATATTAAACACTCAGCTTGCTGTTGTAAATGACCTGCAGAGCCATTTAAGAAGAGGGACGCTATTAGAAAATAGCGACCTCCAAGTAGCTGGAGAAGTTACAGCAGAGCCATTCCAGGATCGTTTTGAGAATGAATTAGCTGGCTGGGGAATAACGCTATCTGTACAAATGCCTAACGATAACTTCAGCACTTGTGAATAGAAATAACCTTAAAGCGGTAATGAATAGATATGCCCCTCAAGTACAGAGGGCTATAAGAGCCCAGATGATAAGTGATGGGCTATATTCTACTGGTAAAACCGCTAGGAGTGTATCTGCTAAAGTAGGAGAAACTGATAACTCTATAGGAATAGGTATAGACAAAAGTTCGGCCTTTTCAGGATCATCTGCGTTTGTATTTGATATTTTGCAGTTTGGTAGAAAAGCCGGAAGAACTCAGCCTCCATACAGGCCTATTGCTAGGTGGATGAAGCAGAAAAACATCTCAGACTTTCCGGGAATGAACACTAGACAAACAGCATTCTTAATTGCTAGATCAATAGGTAGGAAAGGAACTATAAAAAGGTTTGGATATCAAGGAAGAAATATATCTGAATTAGCAATGTTAAGAATAGTGAGAGCTATTTTGTCTGATTCATCAGAGGCTTATATTAAAGATGTAGAACAGCACCTTAAAAACTCAACCAGCAAGAATGTCAACTAAGATAAACGTAAGAAGTCCTTTTGTAAAAAAATATCAGCACACAAACCTAGTTAGTGTGGCTATAGAACTATACGTTTATTCAGGCACAAAAACTACAGATAAAGGAAGTTCTAAATATGTGTTAAAAAAGTTTCCAGTAAATAACAATGACTATGTTTTAATAGACTATTCTGAGCTCATAAGAGACTATATAATACCCACATCTACTACGCCATTGAATGACAATAAAGATTATATAAAATGGGTACAAATAGAAGAAATTATTGAAAAAGAATATGTTCCAGACTGTACTGATTTGAGTTCGTTTTCGGTAGCCCAAGATGGAACGGTTACATTCCCTGTTTCATCCTCTTCAGGAACGCGAATAACTAAATTTGTATTTAGAGAAGATAGTGATTTTATTCCAGGATCAGAAACAACGCCACCAAGCTTTGCCGCAAACACAAGTGGAAGCTCTATATCTAGAGAATTAACAGCACATATAAAAATTCCTAGTGGATTTAGTGGATTTCAAGGGACCGATACAAAAACCTGCGTGTTTACAGCAGACCAACCTTCATCATAATATGCCAGAAACTAAAATAAATACTAGAAGTCCTTTTTTTGTAAAGTTTAGTCAATCTGGTATGACTAAAGTTGAGGTTGAAGTTTATGTATATTCAGGAACAAAAAATACAGATAAAGGAACTGCCGTTCTTACAATAAAAGAGCAGCCTCTTCCGGGAAATGATTATGTTATTTTAGAGCTTTCTGACATAATAAGATCGTATTTAGAAAAAAACATAGACACACCACTAAACAGCAATAAAAATTATATAAAATGGGTTCAGTTAGAGTCCACAATAACAACATAATATGGCAACATCTTATTATTTAGCATTTGACGGATACGGTTATTTCAATGAAGGGGCTAATCCTGAACTTAGCAGACACGCTCTTATATCATCAAATTATATTTACACACCAGAAGGGACATCTATAGACATCCCATTCTTTACGGAAGATGATATAGAAATTACATATACTGTAGATGGGACTCCCACTACGGTAGATCTAGCAGCAGATTTTGACAATACTGCTGCAAGTGCTGTTAAGTATGTCACTTTTGCGCCAAACACCAACAATTCGCCATATACTATAAACGTATATAATAACGGCCAAACTACACTATTGAAAAGTATAAACCTAATTCCGGTTTGTGAACCTAAATTCACACCTATTAAATGTCAATTTATAAATAAATTTGGAGTAATTCAATGTATGTATTTCTTTAAGAAGTCTACAGAAAACTTAACAATAGAAGATGATAGATACAAAAAGAACATAATAAATTCTAATGCATCTTATGATATTAATGAGGGACAATTCCAAAGATTCAACCTTACCAGTCTTACAAACATTAATTTAAATACT
>VMHT01014307.1_pt1 | contig 17558 bp, 22 predicted proteins | sample 4693611 | NCBI WGS metagenome assembly VMHT01 (sample SAMN12280063, study PRJNA550983) | marine metagenome | isolation source: seawater sampled from same location over 5 years 0.02-0.2 micron viral filtrate | place: USA: collected off the coast of southern California halfway between the port... ...
CAAAAGATAAAGTAATGGTGGTCTCAAGAGCTGCAAAAGAATTAGCAAACTATTATGATGTTATTCTAACAAAGTTACAACAATCAAAAGTTAAAGCTAATTATTCTACCAAAGAAATTAATAAGATAATGGAAATCGCTGAACAATTGGATGATGAGATGAGACAGAGAGAAGAAGAAGAAAGTCTTTTATATGATGATACAGTCAAGACTATACATTAGCTACCTTAGCGCTATAGCTTCTCCCCGGTGACTACATAGTCATTATATACAGATTCCTAGGATTGTCAAGCATAAAACAAGGAATAATTAAAAATAAATTAAAACCAAAAAAAGTTGTAGAAACGCTTGTGTTTACCTACAAAATATAGTATAATAAGTTTATGAAAAAAGCAAAAGAAAAACCACATTACGTTGATAATAAAAAGTTTCTTGAGGCGATGACCGAGTTTAGACTTAAAGTTATAACGGCAGAAGAAAAAGGTAAAAAACGACCAATGGTAACAAATTACATTGGTGAATGTTTTTTAAAGATTGCCAATCATTTATCTTTTAGACCAAACTTTATTAATTACACATTTAGAGACGACATGATTAGTGATGGTATTGAGAATTGTTTACAGTATATGGACAATTTTAATCCTGAAAAGTCTAAGAACCCATTTGCATATTTTACACAAATAATTTATTACGCATTTATTAGAAGAATACAGAAAGAGAAAAAACAAATGCAAATAAAATCTAAATTAATTGCTAACGCAGGTGTAGAAAATATGATGGATCAATTAGCAGGAGATGACGCTCAATATCAAAGTCAAATGTTAGATTATCTACAAAGAAATTTAAAAGAAGAACCAACTAAAGAGCCGACTAAAAAATAAAATGAAGATAGCATTATTAAACGATACCCATTTCGGGGCTCGTAATGATAGCAATATATTTGATGAATACTTTTATAAGTTCTATGATAATATATTCTTTCCTTACTTGAAAGAACACAATATAAAAACACTTATTCATTTAGGTGATATTGTTGATAGAAGAAAATTTATTAATTATAGAATTGCTCATAACTTTAGACATAAGTTTATGAATAGACTATGGCAAGATAAAATTGATACTCATATCATTATAGGTAATCACGACATCTATTATCGAAACACAAATAAAGTAAATGCTGTTCAAGAATTATGTACAGCACCTGATGGCATTAATGAGCCATTCATTTACGAGGACCCAAAAGTTGTAGAGTTTGATGGTTTAAATATTTTGATGATGCCGTGGATTAATCCTGAAAACGAAGCACATTGTATGGAAATGTTAAACACAGCAAACGCTGATGTGTGTATGGGGCATTTTGATTTGAATGGATTTAGAATGATGGACACTATGGTACAAACACACGGACACGATAAGAGTATTGTATCAAGATTTGAAAAGACATATAGTGGTCATTTTCACCATAAGAATGATGATGGTCAAGTATTCTATCTAGGTAGTCAATATGAAATGACTTGGTCAGATTATAACAATCAAAAAGGGTTTCATGTATTTGATACCGAAACAAGAGAAGTAGAGTTTATAAAAAATCCATATACAATATTTAAGAAACTTATGTATGATGATACCAAAACAGATTACGATAAACTTGATATAACAGACTACAATCAAAAATTTGTTAAGTTAGTTGTTGTCAATAAAAAAGACAATCAGATGTTTGATAGGTTACTTGATAAACTATACAATAAAATAAGTGTAAACGAATTAAAAATAATAGAAGATTATTCTGACCTTAGTCATACCAATGTAAGTGATGATGTGGTAGAAGGATCCGAAGATACTATTACACTAGTTAATAATTATGTTGACCAGTTGCCAGTTGATTTAGATAAAGATAAATTAAAAGTTATGATTAAAGAAATGTACATTGAGGCACAAGATACGGATGTTGCTACCGAATAAAAAATATGATATAATATATGCCGACCCGCCTTGGAACTTTAAATCATATTCTAAGAAAGGTGATGGTAGAAATGCTACACAACATTATGATTGTATGACAATAAAAGATATTTGTAATTTACCTGTGAAAGATATATCAAAAGATAATAGTATGTTGTTTATGTGGGTTACAGACCCCTTGTTAGAAAAAGCATTTGAAGTAATAAAGTCTTGGAACTTTGTATATAAAACAGTTGCATTTACATGGGCAAAGTCAAACAAAACGAATATGGGAATGTTTACAGGATTAGGATACTGGACTAGAAGTAATCCAGAAATGTGTTTACTTGCAACAAAAGGTAAACCAAAAAGAATTAGTAAGTCTGTGGCACAGTTAGTTATAGACCAACGTAGAGAACATAGTAGAAAACCAGATAGAATTAGACACGATATAGTTGAGTTGTGTGGCGACCTATCTAGAATAGAATTATTTGCTAGACAAAAGTTTGACGGATGGGATGCTTGGGGGAATGAAATATGATATCTAATCCTAGTTTAAGAAAAGCAAAAGTAGATGGTATGTCTTACGAGAAAAAATTTGAATTATTTTGTAATTCAAAAGATGTAGGTAGTATCTATCATAGTAGATGGTCAAAAAGTGGTACAGGTTCTTTTGATGATAATAACAAAATATTAGTTAAAGAGTTTCCATACGAAAGTATCTATCCAGGTAGTATATGTAAAACAGAATTTGTGTTAATACTAAACGATAGAAGAATAAGAATAGAATTTAAATCTCAAGAAAAGGCAGGGTCAACAGATGAAAAGATACCATATCTTTTAGAAAATGTAAGATACAGTTTTCCAGAGTACGAGATTATAATTGCAATACTTGGTGAAGGGTGGCGGTCAGGTATGAAAGAGTATATTGATAAACAAAAATTTAGACATAAGAAGGTTTCAATTTTTTATGATTATAATGAACTAGAAGGGTATGTGAATGATATTATTCAAAAAAGTAAGATATAAAAACTTTTTAAGTACAGGACAACAATTTATAGAAATAGATTTAGACAGAGCAAATACTACATTGGTTGTAGGCGAAAACGGTGCAGGTAAATCTACAATGCTAGACGCCTTATGTTTTGGTTTATTTCAAAGACCATTTCGTAGTATTAAGAAAGACCAGTTAATTAACTCTATCAATGAAAAAGAATGTATTGTTGAAGTTGAGTTTACAGTAGGTCAAAAAGATTATAAAATTATAAGAGGTATTAAACCAAATCTATTTGAAATATGGTGTGATGGTGATATGTTAAATCAAGACGCTGCTCAAAGAGATTATCAGAAACACCTAGAACAACAAATACTCAAATTAAACTATCGGTCATTTACACAGGTTGTAATATTGGGTAATGCTTCGTTTGTACCATTTATGCAATTACGTGCTAGACATAGACGCCAAGTAGTAGAAGAAATATTAGACATTGAAATCTTTTCTAAAATGAATTTATTATTTAGAGAAAAACAAAAGAATCAAGATGAATTAATCAAACAAACAGATTTTAATTACCAGTTAGTTGATAATAAGATTGATGATAAGAGAAAATATATTGATGATATTAGTAATCGTAGTAAAGATTTAGCAGAATCTAAAAAAGCAGAATTAAGAAAATCTATAACTGATATAACAAATTATGAAGAAGATATAAAACAAGTTAGAATAGAAATTGCTGAGTTACAGAAACTAGTATTAGATGAAACAAAGGTAAATTCTAAACATAAAAAACTTCATAATATGGAAGCAAAATTAGAGAATACCTGTAACAAACATAAAAAAGACTTAGGTTTCTTTCAGACACATAACGATTGTCCTGTTTGCCAACAAGCGATTGATGAGGCATACAAATCTACAATGATGAGTAAAAAGGCAGAAAAGATACAAGAGTTAGAAATAGCACTTGGTCAAATAGACAAAGAGATTAAAACAAGTGAAATGAAATTAGATACCATTAATAAAACAATGGTTATAATTAGAGAAAGAGAGTTATTGATTAATCGTTTTGAAACATCTATAACTGAAATAAAAAAACAAACAGTAAGATTGGGACAAGAAATAGCAGAATTGCAAGATGAAAAAGTATCTACAGCTGAACAAACAGGTGAGTTAAATCAGTTAAGAGAAAGAATAACAGATTTAGAAAAAGACAAGTTAGACCAAAAGAATGAAATGCTTTACATAGATACGGCTAGACACCTTATGCAAGATACAGGTATCAAAACTAAAATCATAAAACAATATTTGCCAATCATGAATCAATTAATTAATAAGAATTTAGCAAATATGGACTTCTTTGTTGATTTTAGTCTAGATGAAGAATTTAATGAAACGATAAAATCAAGACATAGAGACGAGTTTAATTATCACTCCTTTAGTGAGGGTGAGAAGTTAAGAATAGACTTGGCAATACTATTCACATGGCGAGAAATTGCTAAACTTAAAAACAGTACTAATACAAACCTATTAATACTAGATGAAATATTTGATAGTTCACTAGATAGTTCAGGCACAGATGAGTTTATGAGAATACTCCATACTACTATGGAAAAAGAAAATGTATTTGTTATATCTCATAAAGGCGATACTCTTATAGATAAGTTTCCAAGAGTGATGAAGTTTGAGAAGTACAAAAACTTTACAAGGATGGCAGAATAATGACAAATAAACTAACACCAGAAAAAATAGAAGAGGCAGCAAGACACTATGAAAATATAACTAGTGGTAAAACTCCTATTCTAGAAAAAGACAAAGGTCTTTTAAAAGAACAACAACCTATTTTAGATAGTCAGGCACAACCTATTGTAGATAAACAAATAAAGGATATGCATGATTATTTAAAGAAGAAGGATCAAAATTCTTATCCTTTAATACCACCTACCGACCCTAGACTATTAATGAGAATAGCACCATATACAGATGATATGTTAAAAGAATTTAAAATAGAAGATAGAAAAGAATTATCTAAAAAGATGTATGCTAGTATGGTTAAATATGGCGGTATAGGTTTGTCTGCTAATCAAGTTGGTTTACCATTTCGTATGTTTGTTATGGGTGGTCATCCACAAATAGAAGATGGTAAGGTAAGAAACTGTTTTAACCCACTGGTCAATGATGTAAGTCCTGAAACAGTAGTAATGAAAGAGGGTTGTCTATCTTTTCCTTTTTTATTCTTATCAATCAAAAGACCTAAATGGGTAAATGTAAAATATACAGATGAGAATGGTGAAACGATTGACGAGTATTTACATGGCATGTCAGCAAGAATATTTCAACACGAAAACGAACATATGAACGGATATGTATTTACTGACTTAGTAAGTAAAATGAAACTAGATAGGGCTAAAAAAGCACAATCTAAACTAGTTAAACAAACGATTAGAACTCAACAACAAAGACTAAGAAACGAAGTTAAAATAAAGGTGTAATGAAAATATTTAAAGATAAAATTGATAACTTTTTTAAATGGGTTAAAGGTACAGAGTTAGTTGAACTAACTAACATAGATGTATCAGAGGATCCAGTAAGACCAGAATTAGATTTAGATTGGCGTTTATTTGCTGAAAGAAAAATATATGGTCTTAGTTATGAAAATCATATTGAAGCAGTTGTTTGTGTTGCATTTACTAATGAAGTTCCTACTACGGTTAAAGAATTAGATTACATGAGTCAAGTTGCTTGTCAAGATAATCAATCTGGTAAGATTGCTGTAGCATATACAGTATGGTCTAGAAAACGAGGTGCAGGTAAAGAAATTATTAATAAGTTATTAGAGTTTGTAAAAGAAAAACCATACATAGAAAGACTAGTAACTCTATCACCACTAACAACAATGGCATCACATTTTCATATGAAGAATGGTGCTAAGTTAATTAGTATAAACCCAACAACACAGAATTTTGAGTATCAATGGTCGGTACACTAATGGCAATTGATCCAGTAGAATATGAAAAGTTAAAAGAATATTATGACTTTCAAAGAAAGAAAGAATACAATAGAGAATTGTTAAGAGGTGCTATTGAAGAAATAGAAACCAGAACAGGTCTATCTTTACAATCATCTTTTGATGAAATGTGGAGTAGGGTAAAGGAGGGTGAGTATCAAGACGCACCAAATAATTGGGTGCCAAAAGATGATACTTGGCGAATAAATGGAAAGGAATAAAATGAATAGACCAATACTAAAAGAATTATCACTAGAAGCATACAAAGATACTTCCATACTTAATAGTGTGGCTGCAAATCTTGATAGTATGGATTTTAAAAAAGTAAAAACAAAATATGTAAAGACAGGTTGGGATGCTATATCATTACATGGTTATGGACCAGACCCATTAGATATACTAAAACCTGGCGTATTAAAGAGTTCAGTAAAGACTGAAGAAAAACTACAATGGACATCTTTAAAAGACAATCATATTATGAAACCTGTTTTAGATATGCTTGATAAACTACCATGTGAGTTTGAAAGAGTTAGATTTATGAGGTTAGAGGCAGGCAAAGTTATTGGTAAACATACAGATAAGATAGACAAAGATATTGGTTTTGATGATGGAGATATTATTCGAATACATATGCCAATTAGAACAAATAGTCAGGTTGTATTTACTTTATACGAAAGCACAAAAGATAAAGACGGCATAGAGTATAATCTAGAAACTGGACATTACTATTATACCGATGTTACAAAAGCACACGCCGTAAGAAATACTAGTAATATTGATAGAATACACTTAGTTGCTGATTGCTACTCTAATGAAAAGATGAGGGCTTTACTTTCTTAATTAACTATGATATAATACAACTATGAATCACGCTAAAGATAAAGATTTTGATAACATTATGGATATTGTCTATCAACATAGAAACTGGTTAGGTCATGTAAGAACAGACTATATTAGGCAAATGATAATGAACAATGCTAAAACTTTTAATTTTGAAACAAATTTTACCTCTAAAAATAAAAATACAAACTTACTAATAATTGAGAATGATGTTATGATATCTTATAATACCTACAAAAGAAAAAATACTATCGGTACTTTTATAGCACAACAAGGTGATTGTATATTACATCAAATTGTTGCAAAAGAAAAAGGAACAGGTTCTTCTATGTTAAATAAGTTCTTTGAGTTTATGAGTCCAAGACGAGTTATTTTAAGTGTTCGTAGTGATAATGAGATAGCAAAAAAGTTTTATGTAAAAAACAATATGAAACTAGCAGGAGAAACAAGTTGGTCAAAAGGTACATTACCTGGCGATGTATTTGTTTATAATCAATGACACAATTATATATTGAAGATTGTCTAAAGACTTTAGAGAGAGGTCTTGAATATGATTATGTTGTTGCTTCTCCACCAGACTTCAACGAGTTAAGTAAAGATACCTCTTGGTCATATGAAGATTTCTTACTATCTTTTGCTAAGTTGTTAAACCCAAAAGGCAACTTTGTTTCTATATGTATTAGTGATAGAAAAAGTGGAGGCAAAGTTATATCAAAACACTCTATGGTCATAAAAGTATTTTTAGAGTTAGGATATATTTTACATACACATAAGTTATGGATTAAATCTACAGCAATAGACCCAATGAGAATGAACTATCAACATCTATTGACATTTAGCAGAAAGAAACAAAGTAGACCACTAGTTACAGATTTTAAACCAGATGTTTTTATTGTCAATCAACATAAGTGGAAAAACTATACTTATGGTATGCCAACAAGAATAGTTGAATTATTAATAAACAATTATACAGATAAAAATAATATAGTATATGATCCTTTTATGGGGTCTGGAACAACTGCTGAGGCTTGTGTTAATACAAAAAGACAATGGTTAGGTTCTGAAATAGATAAGACTTTAGAAAAACAAATAAAGGAGAGAATATCAAATCTATGATAGATAATATTCAACAGATACATGATGAGTGGAAAGATAAAGGTTTTCCATACTATCCTACAAATCAAAAATGGCGTGATGAGATATTTAATCAACTAGTAAACTTTAGACGAGATACACTTATTGATAGAAAGAACAAAATTATAGGTCAATCAGCACACGGTCTTAATCTTGCATGGTCTTATATGGAACACGCATGGGGTATTAAGTGTGGAAAGATGAGAACACCGATTGAGATATGGGAAGATGAAGAACATCTTAAAAAAGGATTAAACAAAATATTATCAGGCACTTTCTTTATGAAGAAACCTGCTCATATGATTACCGAATCAGATATGCGTTCTATGTTAAGACGATATAGTGGTACACAAATGGTTTCTAATTTTAGACCTACAGCAGCCGCAGCTTTATATGATGTATTTGTAGATAAAGATAGTCCACTTGAAGGCACAAAAGCAGGCACAGTTTGGGATCCATCTATGGGATATGGTGGTCGATTACTTGGTGCGATTGCAGCTGGAGTAAATTACATTGGTACTGACCCTTGTATACCTACTTACAAAGGGTTATCTCAAATATGTACACAATATGGTAACACACATAATAACTATCATCTTTATAGACAAGGTAGTGAGACATTTATACCAGAAGATGAAAGTCTAGATTTTGTATTTACAAGTCCACCTTACTTTGGTTGGGAAGCATATGGTGATGAGCCAGAACAATCAAGTATTAAGTTTGATACATCTGAAATATGGAAAGAGAAGTTTCTAAAACAGACGATTGCCAACGCATACAAGGGGCTTAAAGGGGGTAAACACCTTGCTCTTAATGTTGCGAATACTAAACAGTACAAAACCTTTGAAGAAGATACAGTAGAACTTGCCGAATCAGTAGGGTTCACACATACCGATACTTGGTGGTTGTCATTATCGACTCAACAAGGGGGTTCTGCCGTATCTACACTAGATGGCGATACTACTGAAACTAAACAAAAACAACAATATATGGGTCGATTCGTGAGACCCGACATATCAGGTCGTAAATTCGAACCGACTTTTATCTTTAAAAAGTAGAACAAAACAAGAACTGACAACTTGTCGCACTTTAAACCCTTGAAAAATAAGGGTTAAAAAAGTGGTAAATACGCTTGACTTTCATGCCAATTGATGATAGCATAGCAGTATGAAAAAAACTAATAATATCAACAGTTTATTTATTCCACAAAATATTGGAATAAATGCTTGACTTTAATGCCAATTGATGTTAGCATAGCACTATATTATGAAAAACTTGAAAACAAACAAAATTAATAATAACGCAAAATCGTTTCTTGCAAAATTACTTGCTACTGAAAATATATCAGTAGAACACAAAAAAGTTAAAACTGCTTATTTTGATGTAAAATCTAGATTACTTGTTTTACCTATATGGAAAGACATGAACGAAGATATTACAGATTTACTTATTGCACATGAAGTCGGTCATGCATTATTTACCCCACAATCTGGTTGGGAAGAATCAATCATAAAAAGAAAAATACCAAAGTCATTCTTAAATGTTATTGAGGATGCTCGTATTGAAAAACTAATCAAAAGAAGATACCCTGGTTTATCACAATCATTTATTAAAGGTTATAGAGACCTTATTAATAATAACTTCTTTGGTACTGACGGTAAAGATTTCAATGAAATGCTACTTATTGATAGATTAAATATTCATTTTAAATCGTCTCATGTAGAATCACCTTTAACTTTTGATGATAGTTATGAAAATGATGTTGTTAAAAGAATTGAAAAGTTAGAAACCTTTGAAGAAGTAATTGAACTTGCTGATGAATTGGCAAAGTATTGTAAAAAAGAACAAGAAGAAAAAGAAGAAGAAATGGAAACTCATGGTTTTGATGACCATGATTTTGATGACTTTGATGAAAACGATTTAGACCAAGACGGCGAAAGTGTTTCTGATCCATCAGATGAAAAAGAAGATGAAGAAGAAAAAAGTGATTCTAAAAATTCTGATGATAAAGGCGAAGAAGAAACCAAAGACGCTGAAGAACAAAAATCAGATACAGACTCACAAGAACCTTCAAGTGGTCAACAATCAGATACAGAATTAAAAGGCGAAGAGGCAAAACCTGCTAAACCTGTTGAAGAAATAGAAGAAGTATCTGCTGAGACAGACCAATCTTGGGAAAACAAAAAAGAAAATTTACTAGATCCCGAATCTAAGAATAATGAGTACATCAATATTCATAACTACAAAAATGTAAATGATTATATTGTTGACTATAAAACTGTACTATCAGATTTTGATAAAGTATTTAGAAAACCATTTAAAGAAGAAACTAAAAGTACAATGGCACAAAATTCTATTAATAGATTAGTTAAAGAGTACAGACAATTTACAAGAGACCAATCTAAAAAAGTTGGTTATATGGTTAAAGAATATGAAATGAAAAAGGCTGCTGCCGCTTATTCTAGAACTAAACAAGATAAGTCTGGTGTTATTGACCCACTTAAATTACATAGTTACAAATATAATGATGATATATTTAAAAGAATGGCAATCACACCTGATGGTAAGAATCACGGCATGATGATGTTTATAGACTGGTCAGGTAGTATGCATGATAAGATTACTCCTACAATACACCAGTTGATGAACTTAACAATGTTTTGTCAAAAAGTAAATATACCTTTTGAAGTTTATGCTTTTAGTAATGATACTCGTGGTGATGATTCTTGGAGAAGTAGATATTATGATGATGAGAATAGTACCCCTAAAGGTAGAAAAGGTCCTAGATATCAAGACGGCGATGTTACAGTTGATGAAAGATTGTCTCTATTAAATTTTGTATCCTCTAGAATGAATGCTAAAGAATATGAAAAAGGCATGATTAACTTGTTTATGCTTGCTGTTAAAAATTCATCTAGATATTATTCTAGAAGAAGAATGTACAATTTAACTCCTGAAGAATATAATGATTTTCAAGACCAACAAGATTATGTTGATAACTTACCATACGAACCTTCTGGTTATCATCTATGTTCTACTCCATTAAATGATACTATCATGGCTGCGATGCCAATGGTTACTGCTTTTAGAAAAAGATATGCCATTGATAAAATGAATACAATCTTTTTAACTGATGGTGCAAGTGATGGTAATGATAGAAAAGTTTTTGTTAATCCTAGTGAGGCTCAACAACAGAGTCGTTATTTAACCAAACGAGACGGTTACTATTTTGGTAATACTGATTATCAAAGTAATATAGTATTAAGAGATACCGTAACTAAAAAAGAATATACCAATTCAGGTCGTAGAGAAATGACAGACCATTTACTAGACGCTTTGAAAAAAAGAACTGGTACTAAAGTGTTAGGATTTTATATTGCAAGTGGTAAGAAGATTGATAGATGGACTATGGATAGATTCTTTCCACAATATTCTTATGATAAAACAGATAAAGTATTTGATAGAAAAAAAGTAATGGCAGAATATAGAAAAAACAAATGTTTAGTTGTTAAACATAATACTGCTTATGATGAATTTTACCTCCTTGCTGGGGGTCAAATGAAAGTTGAAGATGGTCAAATGGCGACACCATCTGAAAACGCTAAAAAAAGTGAAATAAAAAGACTATTCACTTCTACTTTAAAACAAAATAAAGATAGTCGAGTAGTCTTAAATAAATTTATTTCGCAAGTCGCTTAAATTGAAAGAAAGGTTATATCATGGATAATACATCTAAAATAATACTATCGCCCGCTCAAGAAGCATTTGTTAAAACGGCAAATGAAGAAGGGTTCACTACCGAAATTACTAGAAAGGATATTATATCCCTTCAAGGTAAACACGGCATCACTAAGCCTGCTTGGTTGATGAAAAGCTCTGCTTATAGATTAGGCAGAGGCAGTTATGCTCTACCTACATTGGGTCAAACTGTTGAGTCTACCACTACCGAATCAGATAGTGAATAGTCATAAAGACCAAAATATGGGGGTTTCTGACCCCCATATTGAGACAAAAGAACAAATGAAGAACAAAGAAAATGAAAAAACCCCTAAAAATAAGGGAAAAAAAGTGGTTAATGTGCTTGACTTCCAGTGGAAATTAGTGTAGCATAGCAGTATAAATTGATTAATTACATTATGAAAGGACTTATATTATGAATAATTTGAATCAAGACCAGTTAAATCAAGTTGAAGTGTTATATAAACACTATAAAAAAACTGATTTGACAAGAAGTGAGATTAATGATTTTGTTAAAAGTGGCAAAATCAAAAATCCAAGTTGGTTAAAACAAGACCAATACAAAGTTGCTAGAGGAGTTTACTCTTTACCGATTGAAGGCAACGATATTTCTTCTCAAGTAAAAGAAGATATACAATCTGAATTACCTAAAACTGAAACAGCACCTGTTAATGATACAGTAAACAAGGCTGCATTTATCGTTTCTAGTTTAACTGGTAATATCGTTCCTGCCAAAGACAATGTTTTTGTTCCTTGGGGTTACTTTAAAGATATTAAATCAATCATTACAAGTAAACAATTCTATCCTATCTTTATTACTGGTTTGTCTGGTAATGGTAAGACAATGAATGTATCACAGGCTTGTGCTCAGGCAAAAAGAGAATGTATTAGAGTTAATATTACAATCGAGACCGATGAAGATGATTTACTCGGTGGTTATAGATTACAAGATGGTCAAACTGTTTGGCAGAATGGTCCAGTAATCGAGGCAATGGAAAGAGGTGCAATACTTCTTCTTGATGAGATTGACCTTGCGTCTAATAAGATTATGTGTTTACAACCTATCTTAGAAGGTAATGGTGTCTTTCTTAAAAAGATTAATAAGTTTATTAAACCTGCACCAGGGTTCAATGTGATTGCTACTGCCAATACTAAGGGTCAAGGATCCGAAGATGGTAAGTTTATCGGTACTAATATTCTCAACGAGGCATTTCTTGAGAGATTTCCGATTACTGTCGAACAGGCATATCCAACAAATAAGATTGAGACTAAAATCTTAAACAATGTAATGTCCGAAAAAGGTCTTACTAAAAAAGATGATGAGAAGTTTTCCCTAAACTTAATTACTTGGGCAGACATTATCAGAAAAACCTTTTATGAGGGCGGCGTTGATGAGATTATATCTACTAGACGATTAGTCCACATTGTAGAAGCCTATACCATCTTTAAGAATAAGATGAAGGCAATTGAAATGTGTACTAACAGATTCGATTTAGATACCAAAACTTCGTTTATGGATTTATATACCAAAGTTGATGGCGGCGAAGATGTCACCACTTGGGGTAATCCAGTTCTAGATGAAGAAACAGATTCCGATGATAGTGAGGATGATAACCCTAGTTATTAAAAATCTATCTCATAATGTAGTCGAGTGGCAGCTTAGTCCGCTGCCACTTTACAACAGCTTGACAAAATTTAAAAAGTAGTGTATAATGATATTATGAAAAAAGTAAAAAACAAAACTAAAAAATTCAAAAGCGATGAACCAGAGATACCGTTTACTTTTGATTTTTACTTAATCTATTGGGAAGATATTCAAAGTGATAGTGGTTGGAGAATGTTAAAAGATATACAAGATTCTAAACCTGCTATTTGTGTATCAACTGGATGGTTAGTTAAGAATGACAAGAAGGTACATATCTTAATGTCTGATTATAACTATGATGAAAAAGGTGATATGGGTGATGGTGGTAATACAACTGTTATACCTACAAAGAATGTAATAACAAAATACAAGATTGGCGATTTGTAATGACGGAAGTAATTGTAAGAAATAATAATGTAGAAAAGGCCATGAGAATTTTAAAAAAGAAATTACTTAGAGACGGTCTTATGAAAGAAATGAAAGAACGTCAATACTATTCTAAACCATCTGAAGTTAAAAGAGAAGCAAAGAAACAAAGTATTAGAAGAATTAAAAAAGAACAGAGATTAAAAACCTTAAAAGAAGGTTATTAAAAAGAATTACTTGGTATGAATCTGTTGCCCATACCGAATAATGTAATAAACATAGGCAACAAATACTTGAAGGAGTAATTTATTATGGGTAGAAAAGCCTTAACAAAAAAACAAAAAGTACTAAACTTGTTATCAAGTGGTAAGTCAGTAACATGGACATCACTAAGAAATAAGTTTGATTTAACATCACCTAGAGCGATGGTGGATCAATTAAGAACAGAGGGTCATATGGTTTATATTAACCAGACTACTGATGGTACTTCTTATCGTATGGGTACACCTACTAAAGCTATTTTAGCTGCAGGCGTTTCAAAAGTGTTAGGAGATAACACTAACGAAATCGTTGCTGCTGGTATCAGAGCTTTATACGGTAAACAAAAATACGCTTATTCTAACAATTAAGAGTATTGTATCGTATAAATAGTAATGTCAAGGCAGTTCGTAAGTCCTGACATTAGAGGTAGAGTGTCTTCCGCAAAGACACCGATTTGGGTTATGCCGTTTTTCCCGAGACAAAAAAACGGCACTTTTATTGGTCCATTGGCCTTCGTAGCAGTATTAGGGTTAACACAGACAACCTAATATTGATAGACTTGGTAAGACAAGTTAGGATTAAGAGAGGGTGAGGCCTACCTCCACCAATAATATTTTTATAGGGGTTGTAATTTTTAAAACAATACTTATATAAATAACTATGATATGCTCAATTGGGAGGTATCATTTTTTTATTAACTCGCTTAACAAAGGAGAAAAACTATGGTAAATAGAACCTTATCTATTTGGAACGAATTAAGACCTTTTTCAGTAGGTTTTGACGATATATTTGCTCACTTTAATAATACATTAGAGCACACAGCAAATCATGGTCCATCTTATCCACACTACAATATTAATAAAGTAGATGACCTTAATTGGAACATTGAAGTGGCACTAGCAGGTTTCGGTAAAAACGATATCGAAGTTAGTTATGCTGACAATTGTTTAACAATTAAATCTGCTTTTAAAAATAGTAGTGATGATGTTGAAGAATCTAAATCAGTTCACCGTGGTATTTCCAAAAGACATTTCACCAGAAGATTTACACTTGCCGATGAGGTAATAGTAAATTCTGCTGAATTGAAAAATGGAATGCTAGTGGTCGATTTAGAGAAAATCGTTCCCGAGGCTAAAAAACCTCGTACAATTAAAATTAAATAATTGTAAAATAAATGAGGGGTCTTGCTTGACAAGGCCCCTTACATCTGTTATAATGATTTCAATTAAACAAAAAAGGTGAATATTAATATTATGAAAATCAATCAAAACACACAAAACATACTTAAAAACTTTTCTGAAATCAATACTAATATATTGATTAAACCAGGAAAAGAATTAAGTACAATCTCTACTATGAGAAATATATTTGCGAAAGCAAGTATTGATGAGGAGTTTGCTAGTGAATTTGGCATTTACGACCTCAATGAATTTCTTGCAGTAATGTCAGGAATAAACAAACCTGAATTATCTTTACAAGATAAATTTATGACTATCTCTGCTGAAGGCAGTAAGTCAAAAGCAAAATACTTTTATTCTGATCCGTCAGTTCTAGTATCACCAACCAAAGAAGTAAATATGCCAGAGGCAGATGTTACTTTTACTATATCAGAATCACATCTTACAGAATTGAAAAAGATGGCTGCAATTCTTAAAACACCTGACCTTGCATTAGTAGGAACAAAAGGTGGCGATATAGTATTAAAAGTATGTGATAAAAAGAATGATACATCAAATAACTTTGATATTGTTGTGGGCGAAGGTGCTACAGCAGATTATACTTTCTATTTTAAAGTAGAAAATTTAAAAATGATATCTGGTGATTATGATGTTTCGGTATCTTCAAAGTCTATATCTCATTTCAAAAACAAAAAACTACCTATTGAATACTGGATTGCTCTTGAGCCAGATAGTACAATCAATAAGTAATTTAAATTATAACATGAACGGAGTGAAATATGAATACAGACTTTCTGTGGGTCGAGGAGTATCGGCCTAAAACAATTGATGATTGTATATTACCACAATCTCTTAAAACTCTCTTTACATCTTTTATAGAAAAAGGTGAATTATCTAATCTATTATTTTCAGGTACACCTGGCATAGGTAAGACCACAGTTGCAAAAGCATTATGTGAGCAATTGAATTGTGATTGGATAATGATTAATGGTTCCGAAGAAGGTGGCATTGATGTACTAAGAAACAAGATTAAAAACTTTGCTTCTACTGTATCACTATCAGGTGGTAAAAAAGTAGTAATACTTGACGAGGCAGATTATCTAAATCCACAATCAACACAACCTGCATTGAGAGGCTTCATTGAGGAGTTTCACAAGAATTGTAGGTTTATTCTTACTTGTAATTTCAAGAATAGAATTATAGAACCTTTACATAGTAGATTTTCTAATATTGAATTTAGAATTAATCCAAAAGATAAACCTAAACTTGCAAGTCAATTATTTACAAGAGCAACTCATATTCTAAAAGAACAAAATGTTGATTTTGAAGAAAAGGTGCTTGCTGAATTAATTAAGAAACATTTTCCAGACTTTAGAAAACTGATTAATGAGTTACAAAGATACTCTATAAGTGGCACTATTGACGCTGGTATTCTCGTTAATGTATCAGATGAAAACTTAAAGACACTTGTAACACACCTAAAAGGTAAAGAGTTTAGTGATATGAGAAAATGGGTTGTCAATAATCTTGATAATGATCCAGTTAAAATCTTTAGAAAAATTTATGATAGTATGTATGATAGTTTAGAACCAGAAACTATACCTCATGCTGTTTTAATTATTGCTGATTATCAGTATAAGTCTGCCTTTGTTGCAGACCAAGAAATTAACTTGGTGGCGTGTTTAACAGAATTAATGTCACAGGTCAAATTCAAATGAGTGCTATAAGTAAATATCTTAAACATGACTTAATCGCTAAAGACTTTACATATTCTGAATGGTATCATTATAAAGATGTATCAAAGGCAGCAAATCAATTTGAAAGTGTTGTTTATTCAGTTGTTCATAGTATAGATAAACCAACTGTGCCTCCTAACAAGTTTACAGATTCTCCTTTTATTAAAATAGGAACTTCATCTGGTAAAGGTTTTGGTATGTCAGATGATAGTATGTCAGATAAGTTTAGAACTAAACGAAGAAAACCAACAACTCAACCACAAGATAGGTGGGGCGACCATAAAGTTATTTTACATTTAGGTCCAGAAGCAAATCAAATCAAAAAGAACATAGGTAATTTAAGAGCAGCCTGGGCACCTGTGTTTGAAAAATATGGATATGGACCTAAACTAACTAGAAATATTTGGGTTAGTTTTTTAATTCCTAATGAATCAATGAATTTTAGGGATTCTTCAATGTTGTGTGAGTGGATGGAAATAAATTCAATAAATGACCATATGCAAAAATTTCAAGGTAGTGCTCCTTTAGCAGATTTAAAATATCAAAGTATGTCTGATAGAGAGAGAAGAGGATTATGTATGGAAAAAGAAAAAGCATTTAAAGCAAGAAGCAGTAGATTTGCTAATGATGAAGATTATATAGATAAACTTACAAATAATTCTAAAAACTTTAGAGATAAACCAGCAGACTTGACTTCCTTCTTAACTAAAAAAATGAAA
>VMHT01055158.1_pt1 | contig 17558 bp, 28 predicted proteins | sample 4693611 | NCBI WGS metagenome assembly VMHT01 (sample SAMN12280063, study PRJNA550983) | marine metagenome | isolation source: seawater sampled from same location over 5 years 0.02-0.2 micron viral filtrate | place: USA: collected off the coast of southern California halfway between the port... ...
AAAGGACCCGCCCGCCGGTCGTGTGGGGTTGTGTGCAGTTTCCGAGGACCCCCTACCCCTGAAGCCTTAGTGTTTACTGGTGTTTCCGGTTTGGGGTGCTTGCTCTGCTTCACCCCTGCTTTTGGGGGTGCTTTTTCGTCTCCAGCCCAGTGTTTACGTTGCTTCTGGCGAGGCATGTTTTGGGCGGGATCCGCGCGGAATTGGGCCGGAATTGGGCGGCGTTTTGGGCGGCGTTTTGGCCTAGTTTGAGCGGCGCGAAAGCGCATGGAAAAGGCCCGGAATTGGGCCTAATATTTGCCGCATTGCGGGCGGCGTTTTATGTACTTGTTTGGGCCTTGTTTGGGCCTTGTTTGCGGCGGCCTTGTATATAGGTATAGGTCGCTTTTCGTGTTTTGTGTTTGGTTCTTTGTTCTTTTTGACTATCTTTGACCCGTTCAATCAATCAAACACACGCTATTATGGTTAATTCAATGCCTTTATTCATTGCCGGCGCCGTTGCCTTTTTCATCGTTTGCGCGGCCCTTTCTTACATCCAAACAAAAGCCCAAAACAAATGATTCAATATAAGCCCAATGACAAAGAGCGCGAGTTTCTTCTAATGAATACGGCGCGCCAAAACGAAAAGATTGTGTACTACTTTGAATGTATCGAATCGTTTGAGCAAAGAATTGAAGAAACTATTCGAAAGCACGAAAGCGGCGAAATTTTAGAAGACGCTTATTGCAAGAAGCTGAGATACTTTGACCAAAGCATATCAAAATATTTGCGCCGTATCGCAGACTGCGAAGAGCAAAAAGACATTAACCGTCAAATATTAGCACGATGAAAAAAACACCCTTATACATTACCGAAGACGGGTATTTATTCGCGTTGATTGACGGCGTTTTGACGGACGGCGTAGAAACGCACGCCGCATACATGGACGCGGCCGGCCGTGTATGTTTTCAGTATACGCCGCACGATATTTTCCCGGTTGAGTTGTTCGAAGATTCGCAGATGTTTAACGCCGCGCGCGTTGATTCGTTTTGGACTACATACGCCGAAGTTGTGAACCTTTAATTTTTACGCCATGAATAACCAGAAATTTTTTTCAGTCCAGCACCAAAAAGCGATTGTATTAGCCCTAAAAAAAGAGCTGCAAACGATCGACGCAAAAACCGAAAACGCGCCCGAAATATGGCGCGCTATTCGGCGCGTATTTGCAGCGCATGAATTGAGCGCGCCGGGTTATATAGGCGGCGTAAATTCGAGCGCCAAAACCGTAAAGGGTGAAAGCCTCGAAATTGACACTTATATAATCTACTTAACGCCGTCGGATATTAGCGGCCTTATAAACGTTTGCCCCATGGCGTCGCCCGGTTGCCGCGCCGCATGTTTACAAAGTAGCGGCCGCGCAAAATTCGACGCGCGAATACCGGCCGCCCAATTAGGCCGGACGGCTATTTACGCTGCATCGCGTCCGCACTTTTCAGCTTTGGTATTTAATGAGCTGCAAAAGGCCCAAAAGCGCGCAAACAAAAAAGGCCGCCTATTTGCCGCGCGTCTCAATGGCACGTCAGATATATCGCCGCGCGCGTTCAAGGTTGACGGCGTCGATGTATTAACGGCCTTTCCTTCGGTCCAATTCTACGACTACACCAAGGTATGGACGCGCGCCCGGTTAAATTGGCCGGCTAATTACGCTCTAACTTTCAGCCATACGGACGGGCGCGATATATCCGAAACTTTCGAGCTATTAAATGCCGGTCATTCGGTCGCCGTGCCTTTCGCCCAATTAAACGCCGCCGGCCGTATTAAGGCCGGGCGTTCATGGTCTTTGCCTACTTTATTCGGGCGCATGGATACGGACGGCCGAAAAATTGACGAATTCGAAGTTTTCGACGGCGATAAAACCGACGCCCGATTTTTGGACCGTGAACAAGGCGCGCCAAAAACCGGCGGTTATATCGTAGGCTTAAAAGCAAAGCGAACGACCGTAGAAAAAGAAAGGGCCGCCCTTGCATCCGGTTTTTTCGTAGAAGTCTAATTTTTTTTCTTTCCTCAATTAAGGGCCGGTTTTTACCGGCCTTTTTTTTTGCCCTTGTTTTTGTGTTTTCGTGTGGATCATTTGCACGGCGTTTTCGTAGGCCGTCCGGTTGACGTTTGCAGCGTAGGCCGGCGGCCCTTGCTTTGTGGATCATCTTTCTGGGGCTGGACCAGAATTTTTGGCGGTTTGGCCCTTAATGGGAGGCCGTCCAAAAATAATAGGCCGTTCAAAAATGATAATGTTTAATATTTTTTTTTTTTTGCGCGGATGCTGCGCTGCTGCTACGTTTCCCGCAGAAATTAGGTTTGCCGAAAAAAATAATTTTTGCCCGCAGACTTGACACGTTGTTTTTTTTGACTACCTTAGTACCAAGTTCAACCCCCAAACAATATTTCACCTATGGGACATTTCGCATACATGAGTGCAGTAGCTGCAGAAATGAGGCAGCATTTTAAGCAATGGATTCCAAACATCGCGCAGTACACAAAACTGGATTTCACCGGCAGTGATTGCGCCTTCTACTACAGCATCGATGTGCATGCACTGCACAGCGAGGACATTCACGGTTCATTGAGCGACACAATCGGCGACCTGTTAGAAGCATTGGCAAACTTGTCAATTCACAAGATTGGTATTTACGAAATTGAGGTTTACCGCAACTGTGATAAGAGCCTTGTTTTGTGTGTTAACCTTTGAGCTGGAAAAAAAAAAATCGAAAAAAAAAAAATTATGGATTACACTGTGATTTACACTTTGCACACCGGCAGCATGATGCCAGGAGAAAACGAAGTTCACGTTTACCGTGATAAGACGGAAGCACTGTCATGGTTTGAGCATGAGAGGGAAAACCTAGTTCGGTGCTATGGAAAAGCCTACGAGGTTTACAACGATTGGGTTCAATCGAAAGTCAACGAAAAAATATTAGAAGAGGTAGGGCCGCAAACCATTGCAGAATACTACGCGGAGCATGGTGAAGGCAGTGCATTAGTCCGTCTTGAAGCGCACATGATTTTTAATCCTGTAGTAAAATGAAAGAGGCAATAATTTACATCGTGTGGTCCGGCAGCAATGACGGCCTGTTGACAGACAAAACAATTTACTGGAATCTGAATGATGCCGTAGAGGCGTACAAGAAAGGTTTGACATACGCGAACGATAAAGACGCTGCACAGAACTTTATTGATTGCACACACTGGGAAAGCATTAAAGCCAATGCGGACCATGTACGAGAATTTGACGCGCAGTCTTTGCTGACGTTTTACGGTAAGTTCATTGACGGTTGCGATTTTATGTACCTAGAAGCTATGCCGCTGAAAGGCCTAGCCGTTGTAAGCGAGGAATAAAAAGGCACCTTCGGGTGCTTTTTTTTTGGGATCTACTTTTTTTTGAATCCAGCACAGCAATAGCACAGTCTTGAAAAAGGGACTTCTCCAAAAATAATAAGCATCAAAAACAATGAAAATGAATTTGAAGAAAATCCAAGCCACTTTGTGGTTTACCAACGAGCAGAATCAAAGCACGGCAATAACTCGCGTGTTTGAGAACCGGACGCACATGCTGAATGTCGCAAAGATTTATGAGCATGACTGGAAAGTAAAGTTTGACCGCTACCACATTGAGCGTGTCATTGACCTTTCAATTTTGCAAGACGATGACGATGAAGCCGAAGAACCGGAAGATTGCGAGTATTGTAACGGAACTGGAGAAATTGGCCCGTTTGGTTACGAGTATCCAGAATATGATGATTGCGGACACTGTCGCGGAACGGGCAAAGAAATGCCAGAAGATGATCCGGACAGAAAGTATGATACTAAGAAGGAACTACTGTAGTATGTACTTCTTATTGTGTGTATCTATTATGTATTTAGGTGTATGTACTATAGTATATACGGCAACTACTCTATCCACACAAGCCTTGTTCATAAAAAAAAAAATTCCATTTTGATTCCAGCGGCATTTTGTCTGACATTTGGCGCTCTACCAATTTTCTAGAAATGAAGAAATACTTCCAAAAATGGGCGTGGATTTTTACGCCCTATCAATCCCAGGCTTCGGCAAATTACCATGCAGGACTTAATCTCGTGTACGAGGTTATGGATGAATGCAAAACCTACAAACACGCCTTGTTTACTTACGAGATGATTTGGGGTGTGTTAGTGAGAAAACATCCTGAGCTGACACGGCAACATGTGCAGCGCACTGTGGATCTATTGCAAAGTTTGAATGTACTTGGCGATTGCGGTCTAGTGAGACAGGGATCTACTCACATGAGGGTTTTGCGCAATGTGGGGTAAAGTCAGAACCGTTAGTCCATACGTATATCCGGGATTAAGTATCCGCAGGAAACAAATGACGCTCATGGATTTCATTTATGATGTGTGCGACGCGCTGGAATTGAACTACACTGCTTTGTGTGGTCCACGTAGAGACCAGGAATTAGTCTTCGCGCGCCACGCCATATCGCACTGCTTGCGGCAGCGAGAAAAAAAATCTTATGGCGATATTGGCAAGCTATTTAACCGTGACCACGCCACGGCAATAAACTCGGTCAAGCGTTGGGATAATTTATTGTGGGCTAATGACCGTAAAGCCCAAGACATTAATCTTATTGTGATGCAGGTTTACAAGCATCACAACTTTACACATTATTCAAAATGAGTAATTTTTTAGACATTAACCTAAAACTGCACGAGTTAGGTAAGTTGAAGCAGCATTACGTGCAAGGCAAGAAAGGCGACGGAGCGATGTACATTGATTTGCGCATAATTGAAACGCCAGACAGCGAGTGGCAAGACGCAATTGTCGTGCGCAAGGTCAGCAAGGAGGACCGTGCAAAAGGCATACAAGGCGAGATTGTAGGCACTGTGAAGGACTGGTCAAAACATCAAGCTCCTGCGCAACAGAACAGTTCTGGAAATGATAATAATAATGCTCCGGTTGTAGAGGGAGCTGAAGATCTTCCGTTCTAATGGGCAAAGTGTTGCGACTGGATGTAGATGAGTTAAATGCCTTGCCCTTTGATGAGTTGAAAATTATCAAAGCCTTGGTTAAAATTCACTACGGACAAAACATGCAACAGGTCGTCAGAGATTTAGATTTGTCCCCGGAAGTCGGACAACGATTATCTAGGTTTCTGGTAGAGCAGAAGGGGCGACAATTGTTGCCTCTTTTGTTCTGCGAGCCTGTAGCAGAGGAGATGGATCAAGTCATACACACGATTACGTATGAGTTGAACAACTGTTTAGGTACAGATTACAAAGCTGCAGAAGTCAGAAAATACGTAGTAGAGTGGTATCGAGCAGGTTATACATCTGCTGAACCGTTTATTGCTGTAGTGAAGGACCGCAGCAAAGCTTGGAGAGATAACCCACAGCTGAAAACGCACCTACGTCCTGCCACATTGTTTGGAAAAAAATTTCCTGAATATCGCAACTTGGCTATGATCATATCAACATCGGACACGGTTAACGTCCGTGACGAATTTACCGGTGTATGATGCTAAGGAATATCCACGAAATAACGCCACGGCTATATGAATTGCGTAACGAAATCAAAGACACGCCATGTCATGTCGGACTCACGGAGTTGGACAACTTATACACTCCGCGCAAAGGGTATCCCTTGTTCATCGCTGGCGCTCCACATCATGGTAAATCGTTATTTGTAAAATGGTTATTGGTTGAATGGGCAGAGCGTTACGATTGGAAGCATTTTGTGTATATGGGCGAGGAAGGTGGCAGCGAAGAGCTTGCGATGGATCTCATAGAAATACACTGTGGTTTTCCAGCGCGCAAACAAGACTATCAAGGCAACGAGCAGGAATGCATCACGGACGAGGAGTTCGCAGTTGCAGTCGAATGGGTTGGCAAACATTTCGATTTTTTCGACCCAGACGAATACGACACCGAATTCACCCCAGACGTTTTCTATACAACTTGTGCAAACGGTGGTTACGATACTACAGTGCTAGATCCGTGGAACGATGTGAGCAAGGACTTGACTCAGAGTGCCGGACGTGAAGACGTATGGCTGACTAACGAACTTAAGAAGATACGTCAGCACAGCAGAAAGAACGATCGGATTGACATTGTCATCAACCACATTGCAAAGCTGCATGCAGATAGCACAACGGTTAGTGGCAAGCGGTATCAGAAACCAGCCTTACCACAGGAATGGGCAGGGGGGCAAGCGTGGTATCGCAGGGCATTTACGATGCTCCTTGTCTATCGGCCTCCTGCCAATGAAACATTGAAGGAAGGCGATGATCCAATACGCGACGGTGAAACTTGGATAGTAAATCAAAAAACCAAACCCAAAGGCAGCGGAAAGCTAGGAATGGCAACGCTGTATTTATGTCGAACAAGTAACAGATTTATACAATGAAAATGTTTGCCTACCAAGGACGGGAAGTAGACTGGCTTACACGCTGTGGCGATCGCACACACGTCATGGCGACAGTACAGACGTTAGAAATACAGATACCGGATTTACAAGCACCAGATAGAGTGAAGGAGGTGTTGAACCGGTGTTGCACTGAGATGTGGCGTATTCTGGAACAAGCGTATTACCTAGATGAAGAGCTGACCTCTACAAATGCTTCACTGCGAGAGGAAAAGAAACTGAATTTGCAACTTACCATGGAGAACAAACAATTGCAAACGAAGTGTGCAGAACAAGCAAAGGAGATACGTACCTTGAAACAGAACATACAACAACTCATGAGATGATGGACGAGGACTTTTTTGATTCGGAATATGATGGCGTAGATGACAATATTGAAATCATCTTAGAAGATGCTCGTAGTGATGAAGGTCAGTCCTACATCTATGTCCGGATCAAGAAGCGGCCAGACGACAAAGAAATATTTGAAGAGTACGACGGCAGTTATGAGGCCAAGGACAACATGTGTACGGTCCTTGCTAATGGCACATTAGACCAGTACGCGGTTATTATGCTCAACCTGTTTTTGATGGATGAAGTTTTCATTCACGCATGTACAGCAGCCGTCAGAGCTTATCACGAGATCATGAACATGGAAAACTAGAAACAATGGGAAAACAACTATTATCTGAAGGAGAGAAAAAAGTAATGCGCTATCTAACTGATACGTATAAGCTAACACGCGACGACTTTTTCTCGCACAGGCACTTTATTATTATTACCAGAAGCGGCATTGAGAAGATACAAGCTGCTGAGGGCATACTGGTAACATACGACATTGAGAAGCTGGATCGTGATTTTGTAGTTATCAAGGCCAAGGGTTGCAAAGGCGAATTCAAGGTAGAAACCTTTGGTGAAGCAGGGCCAGAGAACTGCAAGAATACCTACTACGTAATGACTGCGGAGAAACGCGCACTAAGCAGGTGTGTGCTTAAACTTGTGGGTCTGTACCAAGCTAATGTTTTTGGTGTTGATGAAGGAGTACAAGATGAAAAGCATAGTTAGTGTCAGCGGAGGTCAGAGCAGCAGTTACATTGCTGCCAACTACCCAGCAGACTATCTTTTGTTTGCGCTTGTAACGACAGAGGATAAGCTGTGCTTGTACCCAGACAAGAAACTACGACAGGAGGTAAGCGATCGTATAGGTCGAGAGTTCATTGGTACGCTTGAAGACGATGTGATCATACACACAATGCTTGATCTGGAGCAGATGCTTGGACAGAAGGTGCATTGGGTTGCCGGTAGACCGTTTGAGCGTTTGCGGAATACTAGCCTACCAAATATCATGTGGCGTTTTTGCACCGAGGGCATGAAGATTAAGCCTATGTACAAATGGTGGAAAGACAACATTGGTGAGCCGGTAGAGGTCAAGATTGGTTTTCGAGCAAACGAAGAGAAACGGGCAAAAGCCATGCTCGATAAGACTGTTGACGGCTTGCGTCAGTACAGAGGTGTGGGCTGGCAAAAGCCAAGCTTTCCTTTAATCCAAGACGGCATACGCAGAGATCACATAGTCAACTACTGGAAGGATAAGCCAGTACGTTTTGCAGAGCAAAATAACTGCGTTGGATGCTTCCATCGCAACCCATTGGTATTGCGCAAGATGTTTGATCTGCATCCAAACAAGATGCAGTGGTTCATAAACCAAGAGATAGAGAAAGGAGCGTTGTGGAAGGCAGATATGCCCTACAGTGAAATACAAAAACACAAACCTCAAGTAGAAATCGACTTTGAAGAGTGGGGATGTGATTCCGGTTATTGTGGGTTATGAGCGACTGGCTAGACGATTACTTTCAGGAGATCGAAAACAGCGCAGGGTACGAAGAAGTGTCTTGGTCGCAGAAGACTTGGCTGCTTGGACTGTTGCAAAGTTGCTTGTATGACGACAATGTTCATGAACAATACGAAGTTGAAATCTTATCTTCAGACTTGGATAGAGTTCGATTCGAAGAGTTAGTTTCTACTTTTGAAATGAACAAGCCGGACGTGCGTTACGATTACGCACCAAGGCAAAAGGATCTGTCCGCGTTCATACGAATGATATGCAATCTCGAATGAATCCCAAGCTGCTAACCCTCTTGCAAGGCATGGATTTGACCGAAGCGTTTAAAACGAAAGGTGATCTAAAACGCTGGAGTGCAAAGAGAACGATAGGCGGCCTAATCTGCATGACCGCCTGTAGCGATATAGTGGCAAACGGCATGACCTGGATGGCGGTAGCGATGTGCGCAATCAGCATCGTTCCTCTTTGTTTAAGTTTTACCGAGAAGCAGTGAAACAGAGTAGACCAAGGGTTTCACCGCGAGAACTAAAAGCCCTGGACTTCATACGTGCGAATGAAAGAAGAATCCTAGTCGTAGGTGACTTACATTGTCCTTTCGAAGTAAACGGCTACTTTGAGTTTTGCGTGGACACGTATGAGCGATACAACTGTAACCAGGTTGTGTTTATTGGAGATATTTTGGATAACCACTACTCCAGCTACCATGAGACCGATGCAAATGGCATGAGCGGCGGCATGGAGTTGCAGCATGCTATCGAGCATGTACGCAAATGGTCTGCACAGTTTCCTATTGCTGATGTAATAATTGGCAACCACGACAGGTTAATCATGCGTAAGGCATTCAGCAGTTCTGTGCCTAAAGAGTGGATCAAGGACTACAACGAGGTGTTAGGCACTAATTGGAACTGGTGTGATCGCATTGTGTATGACAACGTACAGTACGTGCATGGGGAAGGCGGAACAGCTCGTAACAAAGCCAAGAACGATATGCAGAGTACCGTGCAAGGCCACATTCACACACAAGCCTACTGCGAATGGATGGTCGGTAACAACAGGAAGATCTTCGGCATGCAGGTTGGCTGTGGTATTGACAGGAAAAGCTATGCGGCAGCCTACGCAAAGAACTTTAAGAAACAGGCTATTGGATGCGGTGTTGTAATCGGAGGACACACTGCAATCAATATTCTTTTTGGAACATAGTCTTTTTGTGCTATCTTAGCACTATGAAGCAAACAGAAATGCAAATCCTTGATGCGTGTATTGCGCTCAGGAAAGTACGTCAGGACAATAACTTGTCACTTGAAACCGTTGAAGGATTAGCAGAGATACCAAAGGCTGCAATCTCAAAGTACGAAAGGGGGCTTAAGATGCCCAAGGTAACGACCTTGAGTAGATGGGCAAACGTGCTTGGCTGCAAAGTCGATATTACTCTAAGATTTGATTGACTTGCTTGTCGTGTGTGAAATAATGGTTGAACTCGTTTATGCATTGGTCTAGACCTTTGCATATCACGGCACGGTAACCCCTACGTTGGAGGTCGTCTATCCACTTTTTTTGATGTGGACTCGGACGGCCTCCTTTCTTTTTGATCTCAATGAACAGACCGTAGAAGCCGTCGCACGGCTCGAATATCATAAGATCAGGGATGCCTTTGCGATACCCCTGACGTTTAATCATCTTAGCTGTAGACCAGCTCATACGCGCACCACCAACTGTAGCGCACAGCAGCAGGTCGGGGTTTGCCTCCTCGATTAACCTTACGAACTCAACCTGTATCTCGTGTTCACTCATCGAGCAACTTCTCCCAATCAATCGTCTTTGGGTCGAAACCAGGGCAGAAGGTGTTCTTAAACTCGTTGTGACCTAAGACCTTTAAGTCCTTACCGGTCATCTCTCGCAAGTATTTAATACACACAGCAATGCTGTACTTCTGCTCTTCAGTCAGGGTGCATACCGGATCGCTGTCGTAATCTTCGTAGCCACCTACGTAGGCGATGCCGATGCCGAACTTGTTATGATGCAATGTGTGAGCGCCTACCCATTCTAATGGTCGTCCCATTTGAATTGTCCCATCGTACTCGATGTAGATGTGGTAGCCTATGTCGCGCCAGTCCTTCTTCTTGTGCAGGAGGCGACACCACTCAACATCATACTGTGGCTCTCTTGTGGTAGCCGTATGATGAATGATAATCTTGTCGAATGTATTCCGAATCTTCTGATCAGGAATCGGATTCGGCGGTATCGGCTTCTTCGTTTGTGTTGGCGCTTTTTTTTGTGAGCGCGTTGAAGATTGCTTTGATGTATCCGAGGGCTTCATCGTCCTTTTTGCTTGGAGTTAAACTGACGATCGTATCCGCAAAAACGATCACGGCCAAGACGATCTCAGCCCAGTGTGATGTGAAAAATTCCATTGCTCTAATATAAGCGTTATAAGTTCTTTAGGCGCTCATTTTCCTTTTCTAGGAACTCGATACGCACCTTGTGTGCCGCCAGCTCACTCATGACCTCAGTCAACTTACGAGACGTTTTCTCTTTTTCGTCATAAGCCTCGGTTAGTTTTTGTTCAAGCACTGCGACACGTTCACGCAGGTCGTCACGAAATAAAGCCTGTTCACTTTGATCGTGTTTCTTCTCTGCGTGTTTCACTTTAAGTCTGTTTTGGTAGTATTGCCATGCACCGGCACTGGTCAGTACGGTAGCAACAGTCAATACGATTTGAGTTATTTCAGTCATTTTTCGTGAAAATCTCGCGAGTTACACGTATAAGATTCCAAATGGCGAAGATCATGATCAGAATCCAACCTAAGTGCGAACCGTGCATCATACCTGAAGCCGAGTAATTCACTACAGTCATGATCGAAACGAGTACGGCTAACTGCACAGCGATTTTACGCATGAGCAGACTGCCGTCATACAGTACGCAGTAAAGCTGGAATGCACCGATCAGGTGTGCGCCAATCTGCAATAGCACCCATGGCTCACCAATCTCCAACATTGCAAATGGCAAGATAGCCATATGCAGGATTCCTATTAGAACTTCGTTCGGTTCGCTGTCACTGTACAAGAATATTTGACGCACCCTAGCTAGACCTTTCTTTCTCATATCATCTTGTTGAACTCAGACCAAGCCCATAGGAACTTGATCACAAACGATTTAATTCGTTGCATCATGGTTTGACTCCATATTCTCCGGCAGCGACCGTAATGGTTGTAACGCCACTTGATCCGGCTATTTCAAATGTCCTAGACTGGTCAAACGTAACAGTTTTGTAGGTGGCGTAATAAACACCGTTTTCCAATTCACATTCTTCTAAAGATTCTTGGTCATAAAGGAAAACCATGTGAGGCACAGAAGAATCTGTCCAACCCTCAAAGAAGTCTGTGTTTTCGTCAACAGCTACTCTATATTCAGTATAACTTTCCATTAGCTCCAAATTATTTGCGCGTGTGCCAAACTATTCCCTTCTCCATTTAAACCAACAGAGGTAACCCCTGAAGACTTTATTGTCTCCCACGAGTCGTCCACAGTAAGGCCAAGAGCCCCTTTAAAAAGTCTAGAACCTTCGCCTCCAAATTTGAGTGCGCCATCTTTGATGCCGACGGCAGTTTGCTCACTGCTAGCGGTATCACCCCAGTTTTGTGCGCTGAAGTATGTCCATCCGTCTCCCGCATCCGTTAGCTTTCTCATCCCGTTTGCACCCTGTGACGAAGTGTTGCTGTCATCCGGTCGCATGTGATAGTTACCCCACCCTACATGCCTGAGATATCCATCTGAATCGATGTGACACGTTCCGAAATAACTTGGCTGCCCTAGCTCGCTAATAACCCTGTCTGCCGAACTGCTTTGCAAGGACGGTCCGTTAACGTCTGCTGTAGAGGTTATGTTAGGGCCTGCAATATTGTAACCGTTGTTTCCTGTAAAGTACACGTCGCCACTAGAATTAAGATAAATCGAGCAACGTCTTCCTACTACGGCTTGAGTTATGTTCGTTAAACTGTTTTTTTCTCTTGTAAAAGTAGATATAGTAGAGGTGCTACCTTGACCTGTCATGTAGTCGTATCCGTAACCTGTTGTATAGGCGTGACCTTCTGTTGTGAGTCCAATAGTCATCCGATACCCCATAGATACCTTGCTCCAATTTAACGTGCTATTTGTAGTGGTCCAGTTACTAACACTGCCTGTGCTGCCGTCCCCTCTCTGCCGATAGGCCCCATAACCTAGGAACATCATATCGCCACCCTTGACTGCCCCAAAGCAATTCTCTCCCGCAGCGATGTCTGTCCAGTCTGTTGCTGTTCCGTATTGTCGCCATGTGCCGTCCGACGTAAAGGCTCCCTGAGTAAGATAAGAGGTGTCTTTTGCCCAGTACCATAGTTGCCCGTTAGACTTTATGGCAAACGCCTGCTTGTATTGTCTGCTTAGAACTATCTTGGTAAATGTGTGCGAACTTGCAGGCCCTATTGCAAAGTCACTTGTAACATTTGGGTTGTTGAAAATACTTCCGTTACTCACGCTTTGAACCCCTGAACTGGCTATTGCGTTTGCTGTGATTCCACTGCCGCCAGAGCTTGGTGCCTCTATGCCGCTTATCTTGTCGATGCTTGCCATATCTTGTCCGCTATATGATGAAATGTCCGGCATGTCATTATGCTAATTCTATGTATTCCTGTGATGGATTAAAATGAATTACCGATGCGCTAATCGAGTGACCCAATATTCTTTGGAAGTGACCAGACGTAGTAGGCGCAGTAGTACCTACTGAAGAGTTCGTTAAACCAAACACTTGCGATCCGGCTGTAAGGGTTCCTGAATCAGGGTGAATGAAGCCCTTCAATAAGAAGCCTTTTTCCATAGTTGAACCTAAAGCAATGCCTAGCAACGCTTTTTGTGGAGCCTCGCTTGCAGGTGTATACGCTGTCCATGTAGATCCGGTGTAGTAGTATACGCGACCCTGAGAAACAGATGTTGCAGAGCTACCCATGTATGTCACTTCGCAACCAGCTCCTTTGTCACCAAGGACTGTTAGGTTTGCTTCGTCTTGCTCGATACCCGCTTTTGCTTGGAACACACCGTCAGACTCGACCGTCATCGCGCTGTCACCTAGCGTTAACACATTTGATGCAGCCTGGATGTATGTGTCGACTGCGTTGGAGTCTCTCAGCGTAAAGTCACCATCGTTAATGTCGATAGTAAGGCTGTTTGCGTCCATATCTAACGTGCGGTTGTCGTCCGCAGTCAGGTCAGTGTTCGAAATGTTTGTGTTGCTTGGGATCGTGGGCTTGTTCAGGATCAGGGCATCACCACTAGTTGCATTCCAATCCGATTGCACATTCACCTCTGCACCTGCTGCAATTCCGGCAAGTTTGCTGGCATCAGCAGATGGGTATGTGTTTTTAGCAGTGTTAGCCGCAACTGCTGTGTTGTTAGCTACCTCGGTATCGAAGTCACTAATGGTAGAGGCCGCCTGCGTTCCCGTGTGGTTAGCCCTGTTTTTTAGATTTGCATCAGTATCATTTGCAGTAGCCCCTGTAGCAATACCGGTGAGTTTCGTTCGCTCCGCAGAGGTTATGATTGATCCTGATCCTGCGCTTGATACATCTGACAAGTCCGTGACGTTCGCGGCGGCAATACGTGCATCTGCACGTGCGTTTGTGAAGTAAAGATTGGTTGTGCCTTCAGACAAGTCATCGGTATCGTCAAGACCTCCGGCCTCATCCCCAGGTTGGAACTCGGTAGCCTGACTGTTCCATTTCAGTATTTGACCATTCGTGATGCCTGTGATGTCCACGTCCGTGTGTACACCTACACTTTGACCTGCGACACTAGTAGTGTCCTCGACGTAACTGACAATGCAGTAACCAACATCACTGCTACTAATGTGGTTGCTCTGCAAATGCAGCACGTCATTGGCTTCAAGCGGCAAGATGTCTGTCCACAACTTCGTTGGAACATCTGCTGTTGCACTGAAGCTGCCTATCTGTGTTTTTGTGCCGCCACTCTTAGTCAAGGATAGTGTGACCGTCGTATTGTGGTCATCATGTATCCAGGTTATGTTTTTGACTAAAGTAGTTGTTGCGGTCGCAGTTAGGATAGTAAAATCTGTATCCGCCGCATTCAGTGTGATTTGATCGGTCTTATAAGTCAGTGCCATTTTACGCTTGTAAGAAGAACATTTTCAATTCTATTTCGTCGGTGTCAGAAGCGCCTCCACCGCTCTGATCTGCTGGAGCGAAGTTAGTGCCGTTCCACGCAAGAACTTGTCCGCTAGTAACACCCGTGGTAGTGACATCGTCTAAGTCATTGAGGTCTACACCCGACAAGTTACCTGAGATAGTAATGTTAGGCAATTGACTACCTGTCGTCCCTTGGATGTCAATAGCTGTTGCGCTAGTTTCATTACCTGACGAGCCTACTTGCACCGCCAAGGTCATTTGACCTGGGCTTGATTCATTAAGGTCGAGGCTAGTATTACCTCCGCCAGCTTGCACTTTAGCGGTGGTACTGGTCAAGCTAATGTGTGACGATCCGGTATCCTTACTGCTGTCAGAATAAACACCAGCTCCGTCACCGTCAAACGCGGTCTTAAGCACGTTTGTAATTGCCGTGATGTTCGTGCTGTTGTCGCTAACATCTGTCTCAATCGTGTCAAGGTCAACAGCCTGGGTGACAGTAATATTGTCTAGCTTCGTTTGGTCAGCAGACGTAATACCGGGGTTGCTTGTGCCGAAGCTGGCTCGTGGAGTATAGATTGGGCTTGTGCCGCTAATGCCGCCTCCTTCACCTACGACGTTTGTACCTACGTCTTTTTTGTTGCTGTCGTTGTGTTCGGTAATGTCACCAGTATCCCGTTGACCTTCGTAGCCCTCTACCGTGAGTACGTTCTCAGTGAGCTGGTGTGTGACGTTAAAAGGAATGAGGTAATGCGCTATACCCTCGTGCGTCCACTTGTAGCGTTGATGAGGCCCAAACCAAGGCTGCTCTGCTGTCCTTGCTAGGTATTGCAGATTGAACGTGTCACGGGTCTTCACACGCTGCCTTACATGTTCATCTGCAAGCACCTCTAGGTTGCGCTTTCCCTCTCCGTACACAAAGCCATTTTCACTATACCACTCGTGACTATAACCATCTGAACCTGTCGCAACGATAGCGCCCATCTCTCCGTAATCCTCCACGACCCTACTAGCAACCATGGTCTCACCACCCAAGACCATTTCAGTGCCATTCTGTGTAGATCCTTCGGCGTAGTAGAAAGCATTGTCCTCATCAGTACCGTCACCGATGTACATGTTGAAACCAATGATCCTTGCACCGTCAGGATGGAATGGGTTTGTTGGGTACAACTCTTCCTGCACAGTAGTTGTCGTGCCATCATTGTAATAGCCAATTACCTCTACTGAGATGTCGATACCCTCTTCCTCAGTAGTAGTTGTCGGTAGGCTCGGTAAGACGCTATCCAAGACCAGCTCATACGCTGCCATCCACAAATCTCTTGAAGCATTATCATACTTCATCTTTTGTGGGTGATTAGGGTGACGGCGTGTGCCGAAACCGCAGGGGTACTCAGTTATGTTGCCATTTCCATCGTCATATTGCAATGGATCAGGAGCAGGTACGTTACGGTCAGTAGGCACAAGAAAAGCAGGGAAGCTAAATCTGTCCGTACTTGTCGTTGTCCACTCCACATCACTTGTGATAATCAAAGGTCTCCACGAAGTAGTTTGTGTGATGCCATGAATGATGTCACCAAAACTCTGATCGTTACTAAAGTCAGATGACGGTGCAAGTCCGACGGTTTGCTTTAGGTAGTACTGACCTACCTTGACCTTCATCTTGACCTCAAACTGCATACCCCTTGCTGCATTTTGCTTGTTAGAAGGGAGGTCGCCTATTCTGAACCAATGCTGAAAACGACCAACTATGCGTAAGTCACGATCGGTCGGTACGGTGGCAGTGTCATTGCTTAAGGGGAAACTGACGTTGTAATTTTCGCTTACGTCATAGATTTGACCGAGTAAATTTGCAGCTATGTCTGTTTGTGGGAAATCACCTTCCACAGCTACCCAAGGCACTACTGGAAATAACCTGGAGCTACCGCCTTGCAAGTGTGTGTAGTAGATACCACGAACAGGATGCAAGAAAGACATGCTGCTACCCTGCAACACACTGTCAGCAGTCAAGTCAATTGCATCAGCCAACAATTGTGTGTTGCTGCTGTCCGCTGTAGGCGCACTGTCGTCATATGTCGTGTCAACTAAAGTGCGCTTGTCTGATTTGTACAAACGGTCTGCACGGCTGCTCGTCTTCAGGAAAGGACTAGTTGCAACAAACACACCACCAGTATGACACAGACGTAAGCCCATTGAAACCATCCAATGTTCAATGACCTCATAAGCGGTCATTCCGTTCTGACGTACTACTTGTTCCCTATGGAAAGGTGGCTGATACTTGCGTGTTTCGTACCATATCTCTTGGCGGCAGCCGACGTTGTCCAATACGCTGTCAATCGCAGTAATTTCATTACTAGCGTTATACGTCGCTTGGTTGTCATGGAAGATGTCACAGGCTTCAAAAAAGAAGTCATCCTGATCTCCCCACAATTCAAGATGAGGTAAGTGACGCAAGCACTTGCCAATCTGTGAACGAGCCGTCTCAAAGCCCTCATAAATCGTGTAGTCAGTATCGACGTAGGTGACATCTCGCAGCGTACTTAAACCGTCAGTAAAGGTGATGTTTATCACCATCGGCATGTCGCTATAGTCTACCCGGATCGCTTCGGGCAGTGCCACACCTCGCCAGTAAACCTCATAGGCTTCGGCAGTGTAATCCCAACGCTCTACTACGATGCCCAGCTTAAACTCCGTAGCATATTTCATTGCTGTCAGGATACCGTATGCCTTGTCATCGTTAGCAAGGAAACTGACCTCAAAGACACTACCGATAATGGCTTGGTGGACCTTATCGGTTTGACCGTCCCAACGAATTGCACACGAGTCGTACAGCGTCTCAATTGTCTGTACGCCATCGCTTATCAACCAACCCCACGAAGCGTTCTGCACTACTGTGCTAGAATCGTGATCGAGGTCGTACAACTTTAAGCGGTATACGTCGCCGCTACCACTTTGGATTATGCTTTCAAATCGTTGTTGGATTGCCATTATCGTGACGCTCTTTGCATAAGTCTGTTGTTGCGCTCGTTTGTAAGCACAAGATCGTAACCGTCAATAGTGCCGTACAAACGACCGTTACCGCCGCCACCCATCTTCTGCATCAACCCAGGTAGCTTTTCTAATGGGATGATTGCTTCACGT
>VMHT01065827.1_pt1 | contig 17558 bp, 3 predicted proteins | sample 4693611 | NCBI WGS metagenome assembly VMHT01 (sample SAMN12280063, study PRJNA550983) | marine metagenome | isolation source: seawater sampled from same location over 5 years 0.02-0.2 micron viral filtrate | place: USA: collected off the coast of southern California halfway between the port... ...
TCGTATACATATCTACCTGCTTTAACACTTCTAGTGTCTGTTGAACCTAAAGATACTGTTAGTCCATATCCACTTGATGCTGTCGTATCAATACCCACTGTGAAAGTTGCTACGGGAAAAGCAGTTGATCCAATCGCCGTGCTTTTTGTCATCTGAGATGATCCAGTCCATCCACTTACTGTATTGACTCCTACTGAGTTTGTTGTAGAAAAATTAAATCCAGTATTTGCTGTGTCAACAACATTAAAAGTTGCGCTGAAATCAGCACCAACATTCATAATTAAATCGCATGGGTATGCAACTCCTGCTTCTGGATCAAATGTAATTTTTTTAGTTGCCATTTACCAAACTCCTTAACATATCTTTTATTTCAGTAATTTCATTCCTCAGAGTTGATATGTCTCTTTCAAGATTATCAACTTTATTTTTTTCACTTTTTTTCAATTTACGACGAGTAAGATACTCCTCATACTCAGATGTGTTAGTATTAACGATACAATTTGAATTAGTGTTCCTAATCAAATGATCATTGTCTTTTACTTTTACGTAATCCATTAGGCAGTAGCGATAACTTTCAAACTTGTTAATCGAGGCACGAATGCCTGATTAGTTGAAGTCATTAGGAATTTAATTCTGAATGATTTGAATGAAGGTAATTCGTTTGCAGTAAACGTATATTCTCTATATTCAAGTTCTTCTGGTGTAAATCCTGTGGGATCACTCTTAGTAATTAATGCATCAGGTCTACCACTACTCTTGTCGTTAGTTCTTACCCTACCATTTTCATCAAGATTATCAAATCCGGGGAATGGAATAAATGTTGGCTCAGATCCTTGAGAATTACTTATCGCATAGAATGCTCTTATATCACTAAATCTATTGACGTGAGCGTCAACGATAATTTTCAGTGATGTAGCAGAAGTTTCAAGAGTATTTTCTTTTGAAATGTAGATCGCAGATGATGGGTCTTCAAATAAAGTATCAACTCTACTGTCAACAGTGACATCACTAATTACATTATCAATCCTGTTAGAGGTCAATATTGCGTTCATTCTTTGAGTATCGATTACTGGTGATACTAAATTAGACCCTGAAAGTAATCGTAATGACATGTTAAAAGATCTATCACCCGGTAATACATTAAGAGTTGCAGTATTTAACTCATTAACCCTTGAGGCAATGACTCTAGGAGAGTCAAAATAATTAATATCATCAAGAGCGATGGATTCATTACCTTTGTTTATGAACGGAACATCTGACCCTTCACCTGAACCATCATTTATACTTGTTCCACTGACAGTTCTAATAGAAGCTTCAATTGTAGTTCCAGCAACGGTCATATTTTGAATCATCGGAGTGATAAGTTCAAACGGCATATTTTGAGAAGCACGTATATTAAGACCTCCGGTTGATTTTGTTTGATCTAAGAATAAAGCTGGGTAACTTGTTACATCAGAGGTACTTCTTCCGATTCCTTGTTCTCCCATATCCAATTTGATTTTATATGAATCAAGTGTTATAGGATTAGTATCAGTTACCTCTCTGAAATCATGAGTTCGATTGATACGACGTAAAGATACACCGCCAAGTTCATATTTTTGAACTAAATCACCTTTAACATAATTCTGAGCACTTGTTGAATCTTGTTCTCGTGTAACACCAGTGATTGTTCCCTGACCGGAGAATGCTGATACACCAGTATACTTTATAATCTCGTTTTTAATTTTAATATATCCGGGATTTGTCGCAGCAACTGAAACATTTTCAAACGATGTGAGAATGCCAATATTATCAACAGTCATAGGATCTGTTGAACTATTATTATAAGGAACTGATAACTTAGTTGGTATAGTATCAGATACTACGTCTGATATTGTAACCAAGTTTTGTTCATGATACATTCCATGATTCTTATGATTTACAGTGATGTGTAAACCATCTGTTACGGATATAACGGTTCCATCAGGAATAAATGCTCCAGAACTTCCACCGTTACCACAAATAGCACTACCGACTCCAGCCTTTGTACTACCAATATCACCATCTTCTGTACCATACATAAGAGTTGTTCCAGCACCAGTTAAGAATGCTCCCTGAACACTATCAATAATCAATTCGCTCGTCGCAGCAATCGCTACCACAGACAATCTTCCGTTAATACCTAAATCAGTTGTAATTCCTAAAACATCTCCAATTTGATAACCTTGACCTCCTGAAGATACAGTTGCATTGACTATTGATCCCTCGTTATATTCAACAGTTGCGACTGCGTTCACTCCGCTTCCTGTAATTGCTGATAAAGCAACTCCAGCAACAGTATGACCATCACCGTCACGAGAGGCAACAGATGCGTTCGATGACGTATATCCAATACCAGCTCTTGTAACTGTCAAAGAACCAGAAGCAGCACCAGAAGTTCCAACTAAATTACCAGTGACATTTGATCCTTGCTGATAAATTGTATTTCCAAATGTTGGATGAATACCTGCACCAAATGCAGATGATAGACCAACTCTTACTTTTTTCGAGTGAGTTTGCAAGGCATCTGGTATCAAATTTGGAATTTGATAATTTCCTCTTGATAATATTGGATTATATAACTCAACAGTTCCCTCTAAAGAAAATTCTGCTCTATTTAAGTTAAACTTCAGATCCTCCCATTGACTTGGTTCCCATGTTGATGCGTTTTGTGATTTAAATAATGAACCTAAAGTTGGTTGATTAGATACAAATTCATCCGTGATAAGATCATTTTCACCAATTCTTGATATGAAAACTTTATATTTTAAAGATACGGATTTTAATACTATCGCGTATTCAGCACCACCCTCAAGATAGACTGGTGATTCAAATGTAAACTTACTTGGAACACTACCATTGGTGGAAGTGGTGATTTCATCAGGATCTATAGTAACCTCTGAAAAAGGAACTACCTCTGTTGTTGGTAATCCAGTTTTCATAGTTCGTATTTGAATTGTTACTGGAATGTCATTCGTGTCTTTTTTTTCAAAGAACACCTCACAACTTGTTAAAAATACACCCTCTTCCTCTTTTATGAAGAATGACTGTGCTAATGGATCTCCAGCCTTTTCATTTCCACGTCCACCACCACGTTTATTATGTGCAACAAAGTTATTAGCGATATACGTGTGATCACCATCTAATGTAAAGTTATACAAGTCAGTGTCAGCATCAACTTTTTTAAATTCTATTGAGGTTACTTTCTCAACTTCGTTACCTTTACCTCTTATCTCATCACCAATTTTAAGTTGATCTACTTCTAGGTCAGGATAGTTTTCATGAGACATTTCTTTGTTACAAGATTTCCAACCATCTTTTGTCATAAATGGGTGGTCTTCTGTTACAAAGTAACCCTTATCGTTTATATTTGCTAGTTTTCTCCCGTTTGTTTTAGGGTTTAAAAGCACCTTCACTTCATTGATTGTATCGAATAGACCTAATAACTTATCACCAACTTTAATTTCTTCTACTTTCTTTTGAGAACCATCAGCAAGTGTCATTAAGGTGTTGAGCATAAAACAGCCGTTTCCTTTTCCCTTTTTGTTATGTGCAACATAATCATTAGCGATATATGTGTGATCACCATCTAATGTAAAGTTATGTAATTTAGTATCAGGATCAACATCTTTAAACTCTAATGAGGTAATTTTTTCAAATTTATTATCTTTACATTTTATTTCATCACCAATTTCAAGCTGACCAACTTTTAAGAAAGAATAGTTTTCATTAGACATTTCTTTGTTACAAGATTTCCAACCATCTTTTGTCATAAATGGGTGGTCTTCTGTCACGAAGAAACCTCTATTGTTTATATTTGCTAGTTTTCTTCCATCTGTTATTGTATCTAAAACCACTAGCACTTCATTAATTACATTATTATCTCCTAATAGTTTAGCACCAACTCCAATCTCTTCTATTTTCTTTTGAGAACCATCAGCAAGTGTCATTAAGGTGCCGGGCATAAAACATCTACCACCCGTCTTACCACCTCTTCTTCTTCTCCTTCCTCTTGATAATCTCCCATATCTTACAACTTTTTCAGTTGTCTTCTTTCCTATGATTTCAGTTTCAGTTTCATTTCCGATTGATTCAGAAACAGCTCTATCTTGTGATGCATAGAGATTAACAATCTTAGCATTTCTCACAGAGACAATATTTTCTTGAACAGTTTGAACTGATCCACTCGCAGTGTAAATATCTTTACCTGTGGTAGTTGAGTTAGAAGGATCATTGTCTGGATCATCTGTTAATAAGAAATCCTTCTCTCCTGTTTGGAAAACTGGATTTGTATTGACGTTTGGATTTGGAATATAGAAACTACCTTGAATTGTTGATGTAAAATCAGTTACTAATCTAACATTTGTTACTTTTGCTTCAGCACCAGATGTTCCTTTAAGGATCATACCAGTTTGAATATATCCAAAAAAGTCTCCCTGTGGTTGATTGGCAAGTGATATTGTATCGACATTCAATAAAGTTGAAGTTGATGAATACGTGCTTGGTATGATCGAAGAACTGCCTCCACCACCTGCTAAAATTTGACCTACATTACCACCAAAAGATTCAAGTGCTAAATTTGCTACTTGTGTGTCCGTATAGGGATTTCTAAGATATCTTTTTGTTGGCGCATCATGAGGGCCTTCTTTATGATTTGAAACAGCAGCTCTAAATTGAATATATGGTGGATCAGATGCTAAGTTAGAATTTGTTTTAATAGTTCCTGTGACAGTTTCGCCAACTTGGAAACTACCAGATACCATTTCTATTTCAATCAGTTTTGGCACACAATATTTGGTGACATTAACACCATCAAAGAATGAAAACAATTTTGCTTGTGGTAAAAATCCTTTTCCATCAAAAGCAACGTTTCTTGCTCTAATCGTAGGAGTAATGGCTGTGCTTATTGTTCTATCACCAAGAGATGTTTGGTCAAATTGTTCAGTGATTAATTGTCTTGAACCATCCCTTGTTTGTGTTCCATCTCTAAATGTTTCAGTAAATGTGTCTTGGAAAGTTGTTGTAGTTGTTTTCTGTATATCTTTCCATGAGTTTCCGGTTGTTTTTCTACTTACCTTTTTTGTGCTCTTTTTTCTTTTTGTAACTTTAGTTTCTTTTCTTGTTCCAGTCCAATTAGTCTGCCATCCACCCCAAACTATAGGTGTTAATCCTACTTGTGGGTCAAAACCTCTATATCTTCTCTCTGCTGTTCTTATTACATCTGTAAAATTACCCTCAGTTTCAAAAACGTTAGCTTCAAGTCTAACGGTATTAACCCAAGTGTCGCTAGAAGGTGTCAATTTAACAAATCCCTCCCAGAAATTAAGTAGGAATGGAGTAACACTTTCAGATCTTGTTCCAAAAGTTTGATTAAGATATTCTACTTCACTATAATCTAATGTTATGACATCTCCAGTTTTTCTTATATTAACTCCTTCAGGTGCTGCTCCAGTATAAACGCTTGTTTCACCTTCAACAGGGCCAACTTGTAAATCAATAGAGTTAGTATAGTGGGATGGTCTTAGTTCTTTATTTGTAGTATCAATACTATTTTTTACGGGTATTTCAGATTCTTGAGGTTGGAAGGTTGTAAAATTATCAACAAAGAATCCCGATTTAAATTTGTTTAAACCATCTTCATCAGGAACAAATAAATTTGCAGTCGCTGTTTCTAAAAGAGTTAATGCACTATAATATTCTAAATTTTTAATTCTAGTTTCAAGCTTTCTTATATCCTCCATTCTATATCTTCTGTGTTTCAAGAAAGACATAGTTGCCTCTGAAACATCAAAAAGATAAGGTGGTAACGTAATAGTTGCTAATTCAAGCGCATCGTCTGTTGCAACTGGAGGATCTGGTTCCTCTGCAGGTGTTCCGGGAATCCATGATATTGCACCTGCTTTTGTAAGATATAATTTATCAATTCTTCCTAAGTAAAAAGAGAAATCGATTATTATTGATTCATCTGATGCAAGAACATTAGAGGCTGAATTTCCAGATGCATTTAATGATCTACCTAAAAATTCAAGTGGTGATCTATTGCTCTCTGCAACAGTGTAATTTGAAACTCTTGGTCTTATATCTAATATATCAGTATTTCTAAAATCATTAATAAATTGAATATCATTTTTATAATCTAAATCTCCATAAGAATTAACAGTAGTGATGTCACCTGTATCGTCAGATTCAAAAAATCCATTTGTAAAGTATATTTTTATTTTTTTAGTTGGCACATTAATATTACTTTTCCTTGTAATAAATCCATGATTGAATAAAGTTGAACTTTGGCCAGAATTAAACGTAAAATCTGCGGAGATATTTCTTGATGGCACGTCTATTGTGTTCACAATGGCTTGAACATTAGAGTTCACAAATAATACAGATTCACCTTCCACAAATTCACTTTCATTTGTTGGAACATAAGAAATTTGAGAATCAGTTAGTTGTTCAGTGTAGGTAGCAATCGCACCAGAAGTTGATCCTTTTATTTGTTCTCCCAATAATAGTTCAGTTGTCCCACCGTCAACCGTATTGATAGATGATAATGTCATCTTTGGTGCTGATGGATCACTCGTATTAGTTGATTCAAATATGCCTAAAATGTCTAAAATATCTGGTATATTTAAAGATATTTTTTCATCTTGCACACGAGTTCCAAAAGGATAACTTCCAAAAGTTAATCCATCATTTAGTGTTGTTTTACCAATCCCAGATCCAGATAAATTTGATTTATCCACAACAAGTGAATTAACTGCATTCTTTCTTTTTACTTTAGCCGTTGGTTTTACTTTATTGAGAGTTGCAATTAGTGTTGCCTCTTGATTTACAGATAAATCTGTGCCAATATTACTAATCTGAAGTGTTCCATTTCCATTTGTAAAAGTAAATTTATCATCAGTCAATGTCTCGATTGTGCCATCTGCCCTTATCAAACTATATCTTTCTTCATCAAATGATAAAAATGTAGTATTATCTCCTGCTGTAACTGCAACTGTTAATTGTTGTGCGGATGCACTTATTGCAACGTTAAATACCTTTCTAATCGCAAGAGTCGCATTACTTAAATCAACATCTGATATGAGAGATTTTGGTAGTGGTGTAAAAAGAGTATTATCTTCTGATTTTTCAAATGGACTTGATACTAACGTAAGATCTGAAAGAGTTGTATTTAAAGCATCACTACCTTCAGGTAAACCACCATCACAGATACCAGCAACTGTTGTTACTCCTGTAACAGTTATGTCATTCGTTCCTACAACAGTAACTCTTGCAAAATTTGGATCATTATTTCCTGTACCAAATTTCAATATATTACCAACTTTTAACTTAGCAGGAAACTGTGGATTTGAACTTGTTACTGTACTTAATCCTGTAGTAAGATCAGATCTTTTTAAAAGTGCGTTTCCAAAAACAAATTCATTTCTTAGTTTGATATCACCAGTAAAAGTTCTTGCAAATCCAACATCACCACTATTCTGATCTGTTAGTCCTGTCCCACCAAATATTGATTTAACATCTCTTACACCAAAACTTGTAACTGCAACAGATACACGAGAGTCCTCGATACCGTTGAATATTAATGGTTCATTTGGAACAAACTCTCCATTTGTCTCATATACCTGTAAAGATGTAGATGCAGATACGGCAGATCTTAAAAATCCTGTTGCACCACTATATTTTCCTTTTACAAAAGTTGGTGTTGATAGTGTATGATTAGTATTTAAAGTTATCTTTGTAAATGTTTGAATATCATATAGTGATATATCCCATTCATTTGCAGTTGGAGTTGATGTGTTGTAAGCTCCCGACTCAAGTGCAAAATCATATACTCTTGCTAAACCTATTTCCTCTCCGGGAGCAGACATAATATTAGCTGCACTTTGACTTGTTGTTCTTTGATCTCTTAGACTCACAATATATGTGTTACCAATACCAACTTCAGGAGATCCTAAAACACGATTTAATCTTAATGATGCACCGGTGTGATAATTTATTGCCTGATTTTCAAGTTTTTTTACAGTTCTTGGTTTTTCAAAATCAACAAATTCTGTGTTTTGTCTCTTTACTTCATAACCTTTAACATATGCTTTACCAGATGATACTTGATATAAACCCAATTCTTCAGATGCTATACCTCCATCTTCAGTAATTTGTCCATCTGGATACACACCATTATTACCAATTCCATTATTTGATGACTCTCTTACTTTAATCGCAAATGGTTTTGTTATATAATCTCCAGATTCATCAAAAGTTCTTCTTGCTAATTCATTTGCAATAAGATTGTATTGAGTTGTTGTCGTTTTTGTTATTAAATTACCATTCCTTACAGTTGCTAGCTCTACAAAATCATTATCATTATTATCATCAATTCCTTTAAATGCAAGAGAACATGATATTTTTAAACGGTCAGCACCGGGAGCAGCAAAATTATTAAATCCCTTTGAATTATCTGTAAGATTTGCATCTTCATCAGAGTTTATTGTCTCTTCTACAATTTTTAATCCAATTCTACCAGTAGGAGCATCATTATATTGATCTAAAATTATAGTTTCTGAATTAACTGTAACAAAATTACCTCTTACAAAATAAACTCCCTCATTAATTGAAAAGGCAGCACCCGTAGCGGTGCAATCAAATGAGAATGCCGACGCAAAAGATTCACCTGCTGGAATAAAAACACTACTTTCTGTCCCTGATAATATATCAATATTTGTAATTAAATTTTCTCCATTCTGAAATTCAACAGCATCTGCGCTTTCAATGCCTTGAGATTCGTATTGGATGTAGAGAGTTATTTCACCATCTATAGAATCTGCGGATTTTATAATTTGCACCACAGTCCCACTTACACCAGATGTAAGTCCGATTATTTTTTGATTTAATATTTGATCAATATAAGATTCTACAGTTATTCCAAGATATTCTTTATTGATTACTACGCATTTATAATTATCAATATAAGTTGTATTTCCGGGTATTACTTTCGATCCTTCTTTAAAGAAGTGTTGACCAAATTTAGCAATCTGATTTTGTAATATTGATTGTAATCCAGTTAGTTCTCTCGCTTGAACAGGCACACCCGGTTTAAACAACACCTTATAGTAGTTGTCATTTTCATTGAAATCGTCAAAGTATGGCGATACGTTTAAATTTGTGGTTTGAGCCATGAGTTATTAGAACTGTAATATAACTTTGATGTCTTCTTTTTGATTAGAAGAGCGAGTAATTGCTGGTCGATGATCAATATAAAGCATGTTTCCAGAATATTTTTTGACTTCTGGATTAGATAAACCACTTGTAAATGTTTGACCAAGATAGTATGTCTTATTATTTATTGAGGTTGATAAACCATCAAAACTTGTGTTTATACCAAGAGAAATACTTCCTCCTGTTATATTTACACTTCCACCATCAGATACATCCGCTGTAAATCTATCAGCATTAAATCCATAAATTGGTGTTGTTGTTGCTGCACCCACAGTTGTAAATCCAGCCATGGTGCGATCCTGCCAATATTTCAATACACCAGTAGTTTGTTCATAACTAATTACTTTTCCAATCGCAGTTACACCTGTGCCGGTAGTTTGTGTAATAATAGCATCTGCAGTAAATGTAGCACTACTATATCCAGTTCCAGTAAGACGCATAGCGTATGCTGCACTTGCTTTGTCTAAGGTAAGTTTTGATGATGATCCAAATGCTTTTGGATTTTCGAGAATACCTATTCTTGCAATTTGATTACCAGTGATAAAGTCTGGGTTTTCTGAGTCATTTTCAATTCTTGAATATACTAAAGCATTAGTTGCACCCAACTCTTTATAGATATCTTTTCCATGACCACCAGTTGGTGGAATTATAACATCTAATTGAGGATATGAATCAGGTCTCGGTAAACCACCAGCCACGATATCAACTGTTCCAAATGTATATCCCGATCCTTGATTAGTTATATCAATAGATCCGATTTGTTGATCTGCATTCACAACAACTGTGCATTCAGCACCACTTCCATCTCCTTTAATCGGAACTCTCGTATATGTTCTATTTGCGGTTCCCAACCCAACACCACGATTTTGAATAACGACTACTTTTAAACCACCATCTACAGCGTTGTCTCTGACAGCAGAATTATCTGCTCCTGTTGCCCAATCAGATGGAACTGGCATATATTCTGTTGAGTCAAACTTGATTAACTCTGAAGGTTTTATTGTATAAAGATATTTCCAAATATATCCATCACCACTTGTACCAGCAGATTTAGGCTCAAGATCAGTAAACGTTGGTTCATCTAATGATGGTTTGCCGTCTGGTTGTTCAGGACTTGTTCCATTCTTTAAACATATATAAACTCTAAAATCACTGTTTAAAACAAAGTAATTGGAAGAATATAGTGATGTTCCCTGTGCATGTTTTGGTGGATTAGTTATACTATAATCTGCTCTATAATAATCATAAGTTGTTCCAGAAGTCCAAGAGTTCTTCCTAACTACTTGTTTTACATCAGTTGCATTTATCTTCTTTAAAGCAATCGCAGTATCCCAGAAATCATTATGATTTGTAAAATTGTCAATTGGAGAGGGGGGATCATTATCCCAATCTGTTTGTATTTGTGCTGGATCTGTTAAACCTACGAACGAATAATATGAATTAGTAGACGTTGAAACCCCTGCAACAAAATTCTTTGCATTTAATATTCTTATCTGATCAGTAATTATAGCTGCCATTTGAGATTTTTTATTTATTTATGTGGAATAACTTTGAGTTTTTAAGAATGACTTTCTCTTGACGATTGGCCCTGTCAATATACCAGTAACTCCATTAGATGTATTAACTGGATAAGAGCGAACTGTGTTTCGATCATTAAGCATTAACTTACCATAACTATAGTCACCAAAGTACATACCTGTACCTAATCCTGTTAAACCATTGAGACTGTTTACACTGACTACAACCTGAGTAACGACTGTGGATCCAAATCCCATCGCATCAGTTGTAACACCGAGTGTGCGATGAGCGACACGATAAACATTATCAATATAAGTTGTACCAACACCCACAGCACCGCCATCAGTATTTAGTGATGTTAATCCATGACCTACATTAGAGTTTGTTATGATGAAGAAATCACCTACATTTAATCCTGATGTGACGATACCACTATTAGCACCTGAACCTGATGCTCCTTGTGTAAATTCAGATTTTCTCAAGAATGAGTCAGCTGGTATTGTTAAGTCAAGAACAAGACCTGTAACAGCAACGCCAGCTAATGAAGTAGTTCCAATACCAGTAATAATACCATGATCACCATTATATGATAAAACTGTATTCTCCTCTTCAAGAACAGGATCAGCACCAATAAGAACAACTGGTGGAGTTGCATCACTATATTCTGTTCCAGCAGTTGAAACAGTAATACTTGTCACAACACCATTTGTGATTGAAGCAGTTGCCTCTGCACGAGCAGTGGTTCCAAGTCCAACTGGATTTTGTATTGTCACAGTTGGTGCACTATCATACCCTCTACCACCAGTTGATATTGCAACTGATGATATTGTTCCAGCAGCAGATACGATTGCAGTTGCTGCAGCTGCTAATCTCTCAACGTTATTAACAATAACAATATTTTTCTGGAACTCTGTTGATACTGAGTTTTCATTCTTTGCATTAAAGAATGGTCTTACACCAGTTACATATGCAACAGTTGTACCAACACCAACAGTTTGAATAAAGTTTGTAGTTGGGAATAAGTTTCCTTTGTATAGATCTCTATCCTTATGAACTATCTTGCCTTCAACAAATTTATCTTCAGTTTGTTTACTCCAGACAATTGGTCTATAAACTCTAGTATCTTCAAAAACACCGGAGCCATTGTATGTGTTTGTATCAACTGAGTTGGATGATGTTATTTCAACAACGCCTCTTGGTTGTTCTTGTAAGAAACTTTCTTGATTAAGAGATCTTGCATAACCAAGAGTTAAATCATCGCCTACTTTAACAGTCTCAATAATATCTCTGTCAACAACGTCTGCACCACCTGTTCCACGATAGAATAATATTTTAAGAGTATCTTCAAATTTAGGTGCTTCGTCAAAGGTAATATTACTACCACCTAAAAACGTATATGACTCTCCGGGTATTTGAAGTATATCATTGACAAATACAAATAGTGTATCCTGAACTGTAACTGGTGATCCGGGTTTTGCCTGAATTGATAATGAGTCTCCACCTACAGTTAGTGGGAATGTTCTTCTCGATCCATCAAATAAATTCTGGAAAGTATCCAATACTTGCAATTGTCCTACTGACCATCCACTAAAGTTATCACTTGATATGTCATTGATTGTAATTCTAAATTCTTGAGTATCAACAAAACTTGAAGTAGTTGGTATTCCAGATGATCCTGTTAATGACAATGTGAGTATTTCACCAACACCATATCCATATCCAGTGTTAGTAATTTTAAAGTCCATCACAGTAGATCCTTGACTTACAACAACATCTGCTCTTGCTTCAGATCCAGCAAATCCGGGACTAGATGTGCTATGAATTAATTGCAAATCACTATATGATAAAGGATCATCAATCACAACTTTTATCAATTGATTGACTTTACCACATCTTGCGTAATTATGAGGTCTTGTTGAAATTCCTGTGTTTACCTCAAATTCAGTTGCACTTAAAACTCTGATAACCGATGATCCATCAAAACCAACATCTTGGCCACTAGCTGAATTATTATTTGCTCTTGGTGCGATAAGAACTGGTTGAGCACTACCACCGGAAACATAGAAAGTTGGAACAGTTGATATTCCAGCATTTATTGTAAATTGAGTTGCACTTGCAATACCGATGACAGGTGTTCCGCAATAAATTGGATCACCACCATGTGGATTTGATACTGAATTTGCACGAGGATAATAATGAAGGGCTCCTCCATTATCTAAAGCACAAGTAAATCCAAGTCCTGTTAATAATACATCACTACTCTTTCCTGTAGTTGATAAACCATGAGCAGTGGATGTAGTTACTGTCATAATACCAGTTGTATTAGTATAAATCGCACTTTGAACTCCAACGGCTGGAGCATAATCACAGGTGAACGCAATTCCGGATAACACAATTTCATTTCCAACTGATAGTCCATGCGCTGTTGATGTGGTAACAGTTGTGAGACCTGTAATGGATGTATATCCTACATTTGTAATATCTCTTGGTATATAAAATACTCTATCAGTTGTGATTGCAACACTTGTTACATGTCCGTTTGATACTATTGCAGTTCCAATTGATACTAATCCACCACTATTAAAACTCTCAGTTTGAATTGCTACGTTGACAGTTTGAATGCCAGATCTATAACCAGACCCAGAATTTCCAATAGATACAGATAATATTTGTCCTGTTGATGTTCCTATACCAACAGTTCCTCCAGCACTTACTAATGGTTGATATCCAAATCCACTTGTGGATGCAACTGATATAATTACTCCACCAACAGGTATTCCTGCAGTGTTTACATCTCTCGCTACAGAACTTGCAGCCCCAGTCCATGTGATTGTTGTTCCAGAACCAACTGTATCTAATGTAAAATCACCATTTGATCCGGGTGCTTGTAATATACCATTAATTAATATCAATGCATTATTTGTAGCAATACCAGTTTTCTGAGCCTTGTCTACAGTAAGTGCATACTCTCTATTTCTACCATTAAAGTCTGAAGTTAAATCATCATACAAATGATTAGTAGAGTAAGTTTCTGTAGTTCCATTAACAACACCAGATCGAGTAAACACTCTTCCTTGGAAACTAGATGATGTTGTGATACCAACAAAGTCTCTTTCATCAGGAGGATTTGTAATCGATCCTATAGGGTTCTTTCCGGGAGGTGCCTCTGCAAAAGTTATTTCATTTTCAACAATATTATAATTACCACGTATTTTCTCAACTAACGCTCCAGTTGGGAATCCTGCAATTGATGTGCCTAATCTTTGTCTTCTAACTTTTATACCATTTGTTGTTCCAATACCAACAGATAATATCTTCATTACCTCGCTTGTATTTCCACTACTTACTCGAACATTATCAGCACCAAAGAATGAAGTAATACCTGAGAAGTGTATGACATCCTGAGATTTGTCAATCGATCTATCAAGAGTTGTTGTAACTGATGTTCCCGCAATCGGTGATTGAAGATAATTATCAATTGCAACTAACACTCTTGTATTTGCATTTTTAGATGTGAATGTATGAGATGTTCCAATACCAACATGAGTTAGATCAAGAGGAACAGCCACTTCTTTTAAAGCATCTTGAGCAGTTCTTGCTAATTGAACTTTATCCTCTCCTTTCTTAATGATGAAGAGTGATGATGGTAATAAAGTAGTTGTTATGCCAAGAGCAGGGAATGATGTTGAAGCTATGCCAATTGCAGATGAAATACCAGTTCTTCTATCTGTATGTGCATATGATACCTCTTCACCACTTACAAAGAAATGATTTGGTAATGTGATAGTATTTGCAGTAATATTAACAACTTCAGATCCTGATCCATCATACGGTTTTTTAAATATCGGATCTTCATTATGCTCTAGAGCAAACTTAGTCTTAATCGCTGATTCAGTTCCTTCATAGTTTGCAAATCCACTTTCCATTGAAGCATTTTGTAGATCCTTAACAGCCTCACCACCAACCTCTCTTGTGGCACCGGATGGCAATAACTCAGAGTTTTCTTCAACTCTTAATGAATTTAAGAATGTTGTAATTGAAACTCCAATACCTGCATTAGGAACAAATGTTATTTCAGTAATATTGTTCGTAGTTCTTCTTCCACTAATTGTTCCAAGACCAGCAAACGCTGTTCCAACTTTAACATTACCAAATTCAGTTAGATAAACATTATCGTCATCAGAGTAATCATCAATTATTATAACTTCTGCTAATTCATAACTTCCATTTAACTTATCAGCAATCTGAACAATACAATATGCAGCATCATACGCATCACTATAACTTGCAATACCAACAGGAACTGGAGTTGCTGATGATGAGATACCTGTGCTTTGTGCTGACATTTCTGCATAAGCCATATCATAAGAACCAATACCAATATACCCTTCTGTAGCAATACCAATTGCTGTTGCATTTACAAAAGCAGTTGTTAATCCAGCGTCTGGTGTGTATCTGACAACAAGATCATTACCCACCATTAATGGGAAGAACGTTCCAATATTACCGGTTGATGAATATGCATCAGATGAGTGTACGGTTAATTGACCATACTCTTGGAAACCTACATTTGTGCCATCGTGAATTATACTTACCTGATCATATTCAACACTACCATCACTAGCCTCAACACTTACAAATAGTTTTGCAGATCTATGTCCAGAAACTGTAGTTCCAATACCAGCGAGTGTGAATACTGTTCCTGCAGCACCACCAGCAACTGACACACAAGTTGATTGAATACTAACAAGTGATCCATTTAATCCTTCAGAAGTTGTTGGATCATACGGTTCTGCTGGAATAGATGTAGTTGCTGTAGCAACATTAGTTGTAGAAACACCTAATTGGTTTGTGTCAATTTGATATGACCATAATACCACGTTATAATCATTGATTCTAGATTTGTGTGGGTAAAAACGAAGAACTGACTCAATACCATCTATTACATAATCAAATGATCCTAAATCTAAAGTGGTTTCAACTGATCCATATTGATTCATCATTGATATACCTTTACCAGTATCATGTAAAGTATTGACAATCATGATCTGTCTTTCACCAGTAAATAATCTATCTTGAATATAAGCTACAAAGAATTGTGTTCTACCATCAGATAATCTATTTCGATAAACATCAGCATAGGGTGTTGATCTTGGATTATTATTGAATAGGTTACTAAAGTCATCAATCGTAACAACTCTATTTGATACAGATTCAGAGTAATCAGTTAATATTCTTGATTTAAAATTAAACTCATCAGAGAAGGGTTTTTCAAAACCTACTACATAATTTTCTGATACTAAATCAAAATCATTGAAAGACTGTAAACTCTCTACACTTATTAAATCAACCAATTTTGTAACAACACTCTCTGGACGAACTACTAAATCATCAAATCTTTCATCAGGTAATTGAGATTCGACTTGAAGATTAGCAAATTTTTTAAATCCTGCAGTATGATTTAATGTTCCAACAATATCTCTCCATTCATCATATTGAACTTTTGATTTTACAGAGTAGGAGAAAGCATGGTAGTAATCATTATCATGAACACGTTGAATTTCATCATTTAAAAATCCTGTTTTTGTTTGCCATCCATTGTCAACAATAGAAGAATTATTTAAATTGTATTTTGTTTCAAATTTTATTTTTTCTTTAATGATACCTTTTGCACCAGTCGGAGCTGTGTATTCATTATTACTACCCCTCTCTCCTCTAAATTTTGTTTGCTCAATTATTTGTCCAACCTCAAATTCTCGATTACTTTCAACTGTAATATACTTACTTGAATTATTCCATCCAGAAACCGCACCTTTCACAACAGTTCCAGAACTATCTACCGATTGAATATCATCGTCAATTCTAAAATCAGTTGGTTGCAACTTTATATCAAACTGTGGGAAATATTTTTCGGGAACTAAAGTAGCATTTGATTTTACTGCGTTAAATATACCGGGAAACTCTGTGTTTTGTTGCAAAAATTCTTTCATACTATAGGTAACAATTCCAATACCACCATAGTTTGGATGAACCTTTGTCAGGGTGAATAAAGCATAATCGTAATCAGATGAATTGTATCCAGAGGCTGTGGATCCCACACCAACACTTACATTTTCAACGAGAACTTTATCACCGACACTAAATGGGAACGGATCAATATATTCACCTATGGCATTTAATGTACCACTGAAGGTGTTCTTCATTGTGACTGTTACTTCTTGTGTGGTATTATCATAAGTAACATTTTTTGCTCTTATACCATTTGGATTTCCTATTGGAATCAATGTTGGTGTTGATTCATTCAATGATTCAGTATTTTCTAATATTTCAACTGTTTCCTCTTCAGGATTATATTTTAAATCAATGTCTGTTATTGGTTTTTTAGTTACACCATCTAAAACAACTAAACTTGGATTTTGGTTGTATCCTTTTCCGAATGATGTTATACCTATTGATTTAAATCCACTTAATGGAGTAATTCTTAATACTTGTGGAAATAAGGCCTCAGGTTTTAAAGTATTGTCACTTGGATAATTAAATCCAATGTTTTCTAGAGAAATTTTAGTTGGTTTACCAATTGTTGATGAGAACACCTCAATAACTGCACCACTTCCAACATCAGATGTAATTGTTGTAATTCCGGGCACAGCTTCATATCCACCACCAGACTCTGTGACCGTTATTTCATCTATGGATCCATATGCACTTGTGGATATTGTTGAATACTTAAGAGTCGATGTTGTTGGTGAATAAGAGTTTGATTCAGGTACATCTGGTAAATCATATTGGAATGTTGTTGACCCTGTTGAAAC
>VMHT01091065.1_pt1 | contig 17555 bp, 30 predicted proteins | sample 4693611 | NCBI WGS metagenome assembly VMHT01 (sample SAMN12280063, study PRJNA550983) | marine metagenome | isolation source: seawater sampled from same location over 5 years 0.02-0.2 micron viral filtrate | place: USA: collected off the coast of southern California halfway between the port... ...
AACAGTAAAATTTGCTGTCGCAACAAATGGCGGTATTTCAAACGTTCAATCAAATAATGTCGATCTTTGTGATGAGCGCGAGAAGAAAAATATCGTTGGCCTAGAAACTAAATGGGATAAAGTAAAAAGTTGGGAGCTTAAAAAGTTCCATTACAACGAAGATGCTGACACAGATGATCTACGCTATGGCGTAATTGCTCAACAGATTGAAACTGTATGCCCAGAAGTTCTAGCTGATTGGCGGAAACAGGGCGCTGAAGACGCTGTACTTGATGATGACGGCGATGTGGTCACCCCTGCTGTTCCTGAAATTATTCGCAAAGGTGTTAAAGAACAACAGATGATGTGGATGGCAATCAAAGCATTGCAAGAGGCTCAAGCGCGGATTGAAACCCTTGAGGCTAAAGTCGCCGCACTAGAATCATAGCGGCTAAAATCTCCATAAAAGAATTTAATTTATGTCTGATCCTGTCACCACGTTCACTTGGTCGATCAACACTCTGGGACGTCACACCGCTGATGGCATTGTCTACATCGTCCACTACAACATAAGCGCAACAGACGGCACCTATTCTGAAGGTGCTTACGGTTCCGTTGGTCTTGAGGCCCCGCCAGAGGAAGGCTATGACGTTGTTGCTTTCGACGATCTGACTGAAGAAGTCGTGTTGGGTTGGACGAAGACTGCTCTCGGCGGTGACGAGCAGGTTAGAACCATTGAATCGGCGCTCCAAAAAAAGATCGATCAGAAGCGCACGCCAACCACAGCACTTGGCAAGCCTTTTTAATAAATGGCAGTACGATCTAAGACAGGCTTGGCTCACTTCGATATCGCGCCAAGCAAGCCTAAAAAAACGACTCAAGGAAACAGTAAAAACTCAAAGCCGCGTAAAAACTCAAAAAATTATCGAGGTCAAGGTAAACGCTAATGGACAAAACAACCAGTGAGAATTGGGAAAGAATCAAAAAACATCTGGAGGAAATTGGCGAAACTAACAACTTATATTACAGACGAGCCTGTGCGTTGCTTGCAGGCAAGCCCGACCTGATCTAGAGTTAGGTGCGCTTTATAAATCAAAATGCTTAGTCGCTGCCTTGCTGCAATTTTCGTTGCTGCAATCGCCATGCCAGCACACGCAACTGGGCCGAACAAGCCTGAATTTTATCTCAACCCAGAGCTAAATACAACCTACACAAAGTCAGGGCCATTGTCGATTCTTGAGACACATTTTGGACTCAAAAGTGGACCTTGGTATATGCAATGTGGCCCCGCTATCAACAGCAATGATGGCGATAGAGATGTTGGTTTTACAGGTAAGGCTGGATTCACAAGTGACATCAATGAGGACTTAAACGTTTACACAGAGGTCGGCGTCATTAAATTTTCACCCCTTACACCTGAATACAACCTTAAGCTAGGAGCAGTCATCGACTTTTAGGCTATAATGTGGGAGCCTTTTATTCAGTATCAAATGCTACTAAATTATCGCGGAAGAAAGTACGACGCATCGACTAACAACAAAAAATCAAAGACCGAACTAGATTCTGCCCTGAGGCGAAATGAGGGGAAGCTGGTTTATCGTGGCATTCCCTACTCAAAAAACTGAGCTTAGTCCACTTAGCTAAGTAAACTAATCCCTGCCATCAGGGATTTTTTATTGCTTATTATGAATTGAGAAAGGTGTGGTGGGGAAATCAACTGGTGAACAATCTGCCGACTTTTGACCTTGGACCTCAGATAAAATTGCCGCCTTCTCCTGTATTGCCTCCCAGGATGAAGCTGGAAGTTCCGCGACTTCAAGTGCCTTCCTATAAGCCTCTTGTGATGCCTTCACAGGCTCAGATGAAGCGGATGATGAAGGATGAAGCTGAAAAGCAAGATCGTCAAAAACAAAAAAAGAGTAAGCAGTCGGCGCAACCACCCCAACCACTAGCCCCACCAAAACCAGAAGTAGTGATCGCACCAATCAACGAAGTCACTCAAATCAGTGTACCTGGAACTGAGATAAAAATTCCAGTACCTCGCGCAGAAATAGTATCTACTGCTGTTATGACGGCTGGAGCTTCATCTGTGGCGGCTGTAGCAGGAACTTTGGCAGCCAGTCGCATATTTAATTACTCACAAAAAATACTTAAGCCAGTGATTACTAAGGTTTTGCGGAGTCTTGCAAAATTACTTGGGAAGAGTCCTCCTGAAAGTGACGCCAGGAAGAGATGGAGACGACGTGCCCGCAGATTACAAAAAGGTCGGAGTCAGGTCTAATTGTGTAGCCTAGTTCGAGCAACTTAGCGCATTGATTCGCCCTTGTTAGCTCATAAGATAATCGCTCTCTTTCAAGTTGTCTCCTTACTAAATCTTTACACATTTCAGTGATACTTCCATCAATAGGCATTACAAGACCGATCTGCATCCCCCAATTATTCGACCTTACATATGGGTCAGTGATCGTGTCATTGCCAAGATAAAAGGGAGTTATGTTTAACGTAGGCCCATTGCATGAGACACCATTGCCAAAAGATTGGCGACTACTGCTTCCCCTTTGGTTTATTTGAACGCTTTGATTTGTATTGTTACTTGTCGCCGCAGCTTGTGGGCGAGCTTCAACGCTTGTTTCTTCTGCTAGAGAAGGCGTGCAAAATATTACTGAGAGAACACCGACAATGAGGTAACAATAGAGTCGGTTTCTATGGTACGATCTATATCTATTGTCTCGACGATGCCTGCTGATCTGGTTGTTATTTCTAAGGTCCATGGGTCGCCTGCAGTGTCAATTGACCATGTAGCAGCCGAGTCTGTTATGTTTGTGCTCGGGCTTACATTCTCACCATTGTAGGTAGTAACCGCCGCGCCAAAAACTTCGTGGGCGATTGTCTCAGTAATTGTTTGATTGGTAGTCGTTGTGGATTGCATACTACCAGTAGTAAAACTCGGCGTTATTGATTGTGCATGCGCTGGTGCGACAAAAATAAAAATCAAGAGGATGAGTTTGTTCATTTGATTTCGTTAGATTTTTTGGTTGGATCGTTTGGCTCAAATTTCTTTCTTTGGTTGCCGTTATTTCCGTTTGTTTTTCTCTCGATTCCAAAACTGGCCATTGCACCGGTCAACAGACTTGCCACAAAAGTGTTATCCATTTTCATATTAGGCACAATAGATAGATAAGAAAGGGTCAGAAGTGACGCCGACCATAAGAGAACAGCGCACTTAACTAAGTCGGCGATACAATGCCCTTCTTTCTGATGTGCCTCGTCTTTTTCTGATTGCATGGTCGGGAAGAGCTACGATTTCAGTGTAACGAATACAAGTACATGATGATTGCGCTTATCAAACCGATCCTTTTTAATTTGATCAATTCGGACAATGTAAAAAGGCTTGTAGTCGATCTACTGAGAGCATATGCACGTACAACCGACAATACAGTTGATGATAAGATCTGTGATTACGTTGAGACGAGCTTGTTCCCATGCATGACAGGAAATTGCCCGGTTAATTAACTTAATTATTTCTAAGTAATTTTCTATGGTCAATTAGTTGATCATGGCCGACACTGTGTGCAATACGTTGCACCGGTAATTTGTCCTACGAAATTTTAGGTCGTGCAACATACAATTATTGAGACTGCCCTCGTCTCAAAAAAGCAGACTAAGCTGCGTTTCCGCGATAGTATTTTTCTTGCTTGGGGCTGGTGTTGCTGTTACTGCGGCAAAATGCTCTCACAACATGACGCGACATTAGATCACATTGAGCCGAGACATGTAGGAGGATTGACCGAAAGAAAAAATCTTGCTGCCTGTTGTTTTAGCTGCAACTCACACAAGTCAGGCCACAATTGGAGGCAATGGTTTAGAGAGCAGCCGTTTTACTCACAAAGCAGGGAAAAGTGGATTGATGAATGGCAGGATCAATAACTACACCTCATCAATGTGGTCGATTGTATAGGAATTATTAATGTCGTCATTTATTGAGTACCCAGATGCGATTAATTCATTCAAAGCAGTGTCGACTGAGGACGCATTTATATCCACAAGAAAAAACTCATTATCGCGATAAAGATAGAATCTAACGATACCAATCATAATTCTTCCAAGGTTTTTTTATCGCCTGTTTTATAGCAACTTTTGATCTCCCACATATCCAACATTTGCTCATAAAATATACGAGCCTGCCACTCCTGCTCATGTTCTCGCGTCATGCCTGCGTATGTAACTCTATAGACGCGACCTGCGTCAGTAGAAACCACAATGAGCGTCGGCTTTTGACTTGAACTATGATGATTTAGATGATTCTCAGACATGATTGGCACCGATTTTGCATGGATGATTGTGGACTTGCCTCTTGAGGAGCAGCTCGCCCTAGAAAAGCATGTACGAGCGGCCAGGGATTGTGGTGATGTCGATGAAATCAAGGAGCTTTGTGGCGAGTTGTTAAAGCAATCAGTGATGCAAAAAAATCTTTTGAGGCAAGCAGTTGGCAGAATTGCCGAGCTTGAACAGCAAAAAGATCTTGCAAAAGCGGCTCACATGAAAATTGTGGCGGAGAAACAACAGGAAGAAGAGAGGGCAAAGCGGAACATATTCAATGTTATTTTAAATTTATTCCACAGAGGTAAGTGATTTTAATTTTTCAGTCGCGTTACGCAAAATCTTTCTGACAGTTTCTCGACAAAGACCCACCTCACCTCCGATATCAACTAAGGTTACGCGCTCTTTACTAAAGTATTTTCTTGAGATTATTTCATATTCACGATCCGTTAATTGTTCGAGCGCATACTCTAGTTTTTCTAATGATGGCGACCTAACTTCGTCATTTAAATCAGAAAGGGCGTCATCTTGATCTGGTATTTGTGAGACAAGAGAGGACCCATCATCATGGCAAAGCCGATCAAGACTTGTATGTGGCAAAATTCTCTCCTCCCAAAGCAAGATCTGCTCAATTGGCCGATTAAAATATTCGCTTAGTTCTTGCAGCGTAGGCTGACAGTTATAGATCGCAGCAAATTCTGCTTTGTATTCGAACAATTCTTTCATTTGCTGCAACGTGCCGTGTGGCACATAGATCATCCGCACTTGAGTAGCTATTGCCCTCACAATTGCCTGCCTAATCCACCAATATGCGTAAGTGCTGAATTTATACCCAAGCGTACCATCAAACTTCTCACAGGCGCGATCCAGGCCCTTGTAGCCCTCTTGTATGAGGTCGTCTAACTCCATACTTGTGCCTTCGATTTTACCCATGTATTTCTTGGCTACGGTAACAACCAAGCGCAAGTTGTGGCGAACAAACTTTTCCTTTGCACGTTTGCCCGAACGCATCTCTTTTAATTCAGATTCTGTCCGCTCACCTGGCTCTTCTTCGAGAGCTAGCCAACGGAAAATCCGCCGTGACAGCTGAATTTCCTGCTCAGCCGTCAACAACGGATATTTGCCGACTTGGTTCAAGTAAAACTGAAGCGAATCAGCCATTTTAGGCTAGAACGACATACCTCCATCTAAACTATTGCGCGACTTTATGTCAACCTGTTTTGATTCTGTTGAATCGACCTTTGCAGGCAGTGTAAAGTCCTGCACATCAACATTGAGACCGATTCTTTGTTGGCCGTCTTTTGTGTAATTATTCTGCGAGAGTCGGCCATGTACTGTGATTTGCACACCTTTTTTGAGAAATGTTTTTGCCACAGTTGCCGAGTTACCCCAAACTGAACAATTAAGCCAGACTGTGTTTTTTTTACGATCTTGTGAACCCAGACTAAAGCTCACAACAGAATCTCCGTTGTGCGACCTTTCCTCAGGGTCATTGCCGAGGTAGCCATTGGCTGTGATGCTTAGCATGTCAAATGTTTTGTGATTGGACGATTTGAAGCTCTTTATCCAGCAGTTGCTGGAGTAGGATTTTATGTTGTTGCGGTTCAAGACTGCCATCTTTCAGGCGATCTTGCAACCTCTTTGAAACCTTCTCAAGAGCGGCCAAATCTAAGCATGCTGAAATCGCGGCACTGCCAAGATTAAAAATTTCTTCAGTCGATGGTTCGTTGCCCTCTTCTTTAAAGCTGTCGCCAGAACTGTCATAACATGCCAAACCAAGCGGTTTACCAAAGGTCATCAAAGCCCGCTTACGAGCATCTGTCTCCGCTTCTTTAACTGCTGACTCATGCAGCTCGCCGATAGTAATAAAACCTTTTTTTGGTGCTCGGCCATGACCAGCGCCCCAGCCTTCACGCACGACGTTGCCACAAGAAATACGCACTTTAGCGATATATGAAATGCATTTAATGTCATCTGATACGCAATCCATAAGCAACGTTTCGCTTGACCAACCATCAAAACCAAATATTCTGTTCGCCTCATCCATGGCAAACCATCCCTCTATGTAATTAAGCTCATGGCCTGATGGTCCCCTGCGCTTGCTTACATTTTTTTCTAGCATCGGCTGCGCCAATGCGTTTTTGGTGAAGTCGGAAAACATGTCAGAAAGTTAAGCCGGGGGAATCATCAGGCGTATGTTCGTCATAAAACGCCCAACGCGGCAAGGCTAATGGTTTTTTGCTAAAGCTCGGCCAAGCATTATTTTTTTTACAGATTGCGATTGAGCGCATGTTACTATCTCGTAGCTTTTCACCCAGAATCGCCGCCTCTTGATCTAATTCATAAACTCCAACGTTGTACGGATACTCTTTTTCAACTGCGATAAAAACAAACTTCTTGCATCTAGTTCCACGCATGTAGTGCATTTGCTGCACATGGTATCGAAACGTAGCGCAAGATTTAGCAAAGCCTTTCGGCGATGCGTCTTTTGTTGTTTTAAGATCCACAACAATGTCATCATTCCACCAGTCAGGTCGACACTTGCAGGTCAAAGGGATGCTATAACTCGTATCATCCCACCACAAAGAACGTTCGGCCTCACCCTCTGAAAGCAGCCAGGCAGCGTCGGCGTTTGCTCTTACAGCATCGGCCATGCGCATCACCGTGTCGTATTCAGTTTGCGTAACTGGCTCGATGTCTCTTTGCTCTAGTGCCGCTATTTTTTCTTTTCCTGCCTTTGTTGTTCTTGACTCAATGACTGCATATCTCCCTTGCAACTCATTAGGCTCAAGTACGGCGACATGGGTAAATGTGCCTATTTTCATCGCCTGAGTTGGCTTGGAGGTTGGCCGATCTGGGTCAATAAATCTCTTGTAGTAAGTCCACGGTGACTTGCTGATTGCGTGGAGATGAGAGGCAGATACAGCGGGGTCTTTGTGATAATCTTGATTGCTGATGAAATTTTGTTGTGAAAGCGTCACAGGTGATCGCCAAAGTTTGGGCCGAACTTAGCGTAGTTTTTTCAACGCTGCAAGGTCGACACTGTTAGCAAAGCACCCGGGGGCTCAAATAGTTGGCAGTATCTTTTCTCAGCAATTAGCCGCACCACAAGGCAGTCATCCTTCAAAGCACCGCCCATAACTAGGGCATCAAGAGTGGATCTGCACACTTTATCAATGTCATTTTTCTTAACGAAGTAATGTTGCGGCGCGTTACTGCGTAGATCGCCGTTAGCGCGGAAGTGTGATTTCGGCCTTTTAAATCTAAAAATTATCTGCACGTCCACTGGCACGTCAAAGGTTACGAGCCTTTGGTCGCGCATTTGTACTTTTGTTGCGTCAGAGACGGCTTGACGCCAAGGCTTCAATCGCTTGCATACCTCCACAAGTCGTCCGCGTCCTACATGTTTTTTGCTGCCTTGTGGCGCAGCTTCAATGTTGAGGACCGAGACGTACAGATTTTGCCGCAGAGACATGGTGGACTTTGTTAAAGAAAAGCGAGCGTTTGAGATGCTTCAATGGGTGCCATATAGCCTCCCATGTGATTATGATCTGCTTCTTGCGGCTAAAGGTCATTATACAAAGCTCCAGACCGAGCGGTCTGACAGAGCATTTGATGAATGTAGCCGTCAAAACGTAGATAAATCAATCTCCGAACTTCAAGCATTTAGAACTCTCCATGAACTTGGCATCTTTTCAGACGACACACTCTTCTCACCACACAAATCTAAATCCCAATATTACACAACAATCCTCAGAAATCAGCGACTTTCAGCAGGCTCTTCTCAAGTTAAAGAACCGCGCAGAGCAAATAGTAGGCACAGAGCACGAATCAGACTGGCTTCCATTGATGAGAAATGCGGCTAGTCATTACAATGTTGAGCTTGACGTTCGAGATAGTGACCTAAGACAATTTCTGGCCACGGCAAAAGCAAAGGTTGCCCCCGAGGGTGTTGGTAAAAAAATCGGAGACAGGTTAGATCTTACGCCGATCCCCTGGTCTTGGGAGGGTCTAATTATGAAGGCACGCATGAACCTATTAGTCGCGCAACCCAAGGTAGGTAAGACGGCACTTCTTCTTGAGATGATCGCCAAATGGCATATGGGAGACAGTGAATTTTTAGGGGCGAACTTTATAGGTGAATGTCCACCAGTTATAATCGTTGGAACTGATCAAAGTGAGGCCGACTGGGGCTCAATGCTATCGGCGGTTAATTTAGTAAGTAAAGACGGCACTATTTGCAAACCAATCGAGCGTATTTGGACAGCAGCCGACCCATTGCATTTCAATGATCGCGGACTTGACGCCTTGGGTGCCGAACTTGAAAATCATGAATCGCCATTGTTGATAGTGGATTCTTACCACAGCTGTGTCGGCCCTCTAGGGCAAGAAGATAGCGGATCTACATATGCCAATCCGTTGGCGGCGCTGCTCATTGTTGCAGCAAAAGCCCGAGCCACAACTTGTGTAATCCACCATGCCAACAAAGGTGTCGGTTCAAATATAGTCTCTTCCTCGCGTGGCACCACAGCCTTGACTGCTGTGCCGTCTCAACTGATTCACATGAGTTTTCTTGAGACGGAAAACAAAAGGGATAAGCGGATCACCCTTAAAACGCAGGGCCGCTCTGGAACGCCAATGAACCTGTTGATCGAACGAACTGACGCAGGTTGGGTAAGTCATGGCGATGGTGAGGTTGCGGAGGAAGCTCAAAGACTTCAAGGGGTGGCGAATGAACTAGCTGGAAGGCAGGCCGATTTTTATGATTACATTGATATGCGGTGGACTTTAGGTGAATTTGCGGTGAGTAGCAGCGAGCTGGGGCAACACTTTAACCTGACAACCAACAAGATCAGTCGTTACTTGAAACAACTCGTTACAAAAGGCTTGATCGCCTGCTGTGGTCATACTGAGCCGGGAGTTGATGGTGGTAGGCCGAGCCCTCTGTTCAGACCCTCTCCAGAAACCGGGTTAGAAACGTTAGAAAGGTTAGAAACCTCCGCTTCTACACACGAAATAAGGAGTTTATCACCTTTATCACCTTTAAAACCTGATATAGCGGAGGAAGGTTTATCACCTAAGTCGCCAGTGCAGCGTCTTATGTCCGACAACACCTGGCAATCTGGATGGCTTGTGCGCGATGGCTCCAATCCACACTCCGTCACAATTGAGAAAGTCGGCAACCCTATGTACGCTGTTCGCAATATGCGTTGGGGAATTGACCTGAAAGTCGCGGATAGCCCCTTTGTGTCAAACGTTAGCGATTCAACAAAAGAGTTTTAATATCGCGTCGACTGACTATTATGTAAAAGTCGAGCCTGGGTGATGACAGGCTTGGCCCCTGGAGGAGAGGCCAGGTGATCGGGGAAAAAGTGGGGGACCGCGATGCAGTTTTGCTCGTGTCCCCGCTTTTTTTTGATAAGATCCGCTTATCATGAAACTTCTTTGTATTTGTGATAATAATTTGATATATTTTGTTCTTTTGTTACCATTAGCTGGTCCTGCTTGATTCACTTGTTCCTCGACCTTTCACCACAACTTGACGATGATGTTAAATCATTGGCTATCAAATCTGTATATGCAGATCGAATCAGAGAGAGATCAAAAACCTTTGAATTGCGGACGTACTCGCCAGGCATTCTCCCAGGAAGCTGGTGTGCTTTGTATGAAACAGCTCCAACAAAGGCGATTCAGACAGTTTTCAAAGCGGGCAGAACATTCAAGCTAACTCCGAATAAGGCATGGGAATTGTACTCTGCAAATTTTGGAATTGACTTTGATTCTTACTTTAGTTATTTTAGAAGACGCGCCTGGGCTTACGGAGTTGAGATAGCGGATGTAAGATCTTTTAAGGCCGTCTCGCTTCATGAGTTGAGAGAATCGCCAGGTTTTACAGTTCCACAAATATGTCAGAAGCTAAAGACTAGGCATCAGAGGATCTTATCAGCCACTGACAAACTATAAGAAATTCTGACTACGACTCACTTTTTTGTGTGTTATCATGCTCTCGTCTGCCTTGCAGACTTTCCTCTATCCCCGATTCTATCATGATTTCAAGACGTGTGCGTCCATCTCAGGACAGTTTGATTTTTGACAATCTAAAGTTATTGTCACAGGGCGTTCTAGAAAATTTTAAAGACGATTTATTTGTTCATGATCGTGAAATTTTACAGAAAAAAGTGGAGCCTGGCACTTCATGGCTGTGGATTGTTCACAAAAATGGTACACATCTTGCCCGATGGGATGAAGATGCTTACGCCGGTTCAAAGGACTCATTGTTGGAACACTTTGTAAGAAGTCTTGTCAGAGGAGATTGGTCAAATAGTAGTATCCACATTTTTCACGTTAATGAGATCATTGACGGCGAAGCTCATGGGTGGGTTTCAGGCCGACTTGAGATAGATGATATTGCAAGAGCTTTGCCGCGTCCACTTCCTCAACCTAAGCTGCCTGGCGAAAAGATTGAGCAACAAGTTTACTCGGCTCACTCTGGTTTAGTTCAGGCTCTTCAGCCGACTTCAGTGGCTTGAGATGATGAGACACACGATAACTTATTCATTTGACGCCGAATTTGCCAATGCTTTTTATCATGAGGAAGAAAATTCTTTTGCAGCTAATGACTGTGAAGAAAACTCGGTTATTTTGCACAATATAAATCGCGAAAGAATGATAAGACTTGTTCGTAATTGGGTGTGTAACAAGGCGATTCAGTCTGTTAATATGCACGAAAAACCCTGGGAAAGGTCAGAAATGTCCGAGAATGAAATGCGTAATCTTCATGAAATAAATTCGGCGCTCAATTGTTTCTTGTCGCCACCGCCAGACAAAAGTGAAGTAGTTATCGCGATGCAACAGAAGGAAAAAGGCCGACATAAGGCATGACCAGTTCGTATTTTAAAAATCTATTTCCCCGACCAACAACAATGAAAACGAAACTAATTACGGCTCCAGCTTTTCCTTGTCTCGGCGCACTTGTGTTTTCACGCGGTGTTGCAAGCAGGTCAGAGGCGGACGCAATATTCTGCGATGCTGTCAAATATCGCCAGCAGCTTTTCAGGAACGGTGATTGGGGCGATCTTGGTGAGGAGGACTGGGACCAAAATGTCCAAACTTGCAAACAGGCAGATGGCGGTCAATTGCTTGGTATATACAAGCTACCTGATGGATCAAGAATTTGGATTCTCACAGTTGGTTACGCCAGACAGACGCTCGGCCATGATTATTGTTACACCACGATCCTGTTTCCTGACGAATACTGATGCCTCGCCACAAAACTGCAAACTGGGACGGCTTGACTGAGACTCTCAAGCGAGCTGAAACCTCACAGAATCGACTTTGCCCCTTCTTCACACAACTATGTCACAACAACACAGATCGCCCAATTGGTTACACAGAAGAAATATTGGCGAGCAATCTCAACGAAGCGTGCGCAATAGCCGCCAATATTTGGGAAGGCAAGATTCCATCGGGCATAAGCTACATGGTATGGGGCACTGGTGGAAGCATAAAATTGGTAACGCCGACGCAATGAAAAAAACAAGCATTTTAACCGATATTGAGATTTCTTCGTTGATTATTATGATGGAAGATATCAAGGGCGAGTTTAAGGGCGCTGGTGATTATAAGTTGCCAGAGTTCTATGAGACGATCAGAGTTAAGTTACAAAATATGCATAAGTCGCGTTATAAAGCTCCATAAATATCGCTCATGGATGCAATATGTTCGACCCCTTGACAAGGGGTCTCTTTTTATGTATATTTAAAGAGTCAATCACATCACTGATTGATTCTCTCTCATTCCCCGATTTATCATGGCTTCTGAGTTTACTGATGGCGTAATCATGCAAGGCGAACATGCTTGGCATGGCCTCGGACAAAATATTGAGGGCACACTCCCCGCAAGGGAAGCATTCACCCGAGCCAATGCACTGTTTACAGTCGAAAAAGCTCCACTGCTATTTCGTAACCCTATCACAGGTGTTGAGTCGGCCTCTGAGCACAGATGTGCGACTTACAGAACAGACACAGGCGATCAGCTTGGCACTGTTAGCCTCAATTATGAGGTGATTCAGAACGAGGAGCTCTGTAGGTTTGCGGAGATGCTCCGTGATGACTGTGAGATGGATACGGTGGTCGTACTCAAGGGTGGTGCTAAGGTCGCCTTCTCAGCTAAAATCTTGGGAACTGACGCCGAAGTTGTCAAGGGTGACATCATTCATAGGCGACTTAATGGCTATCTGTCACATGATGGGACAACCAGCTTTGGTGGAATGTTCAGCAATGTCCGCATTGTCTGCAGCAATACACTTGGCTGGGCCATGCAAGATGCTAACAAGCACGGCAAACAATTCAAAATCTCACACACCAAACTCGGCGTGTCACAGATTGATTCGACTTTGAGGTCTATTGACATTGCTCGCCAGACCTTCACTCAAGAGGTCGAAGATTATAAGCGCATGGCCGAGACAGCTATGGATTACAACTCTTATCGGACCTGGCTCACAGACCTTTACAATATGCCGAGCGTCAAACAGCAGGATGGTTCCCTGCGTCCAGGCCAGATAGAGGACTCCAAGGTTAAGTGGAACAAGCTACGCAATGCATGGGCCGGTGGTTATGGCACATCTATTAATGGTGTGTCCGATACTGTCTGGGGTGCTTTCAATGCTGTTACGGAAGTAGAAACCAGCTTAAGGGATGCATCAGACAGCAGGAACATCGCCACAGTCAATGGTTACTATGTCCAGCAAATTGTCAACAGGGCCAGGCGCTCTGCTGCTGAATTGTGTGCAGTATGATGGGTCTACCAGCTTCCCAGGGGCCGCAAGGCCCTTTTTTTTACGCCTTTAACTCGCCATGCCAGCTTTTATTTGTGTTTATTATGTCTACCAAGATGATGTCAAGTATCGGAGAACAATTCAGATTTACGCCAAAGACTTGGAGCGTGCGGTGGACAAATGGACGAACATAAGAAGGGAGAATGAGTTCTTAGATGCCATCTTCTTGCCTACTAAGTGGGATCATTGATTTTTCCCATCAGATTTGCAGCAGGTGCTATGGTGCCTCCTGCATTTATTTTGGAAAAAAACGTTTATCGGTTGAGTGGTGGCCTTGGTTTCCAGGTGTCCAGATTGGACATCATGGTTGCCTGGTGTCCCTGGGAGAATATTTTACCCAACTTAGCATGCTAAAAATTCTTAATGTTCGGCGTAACAAAGCGGACTACAGCGAGACAAAGAATAGCTTATATTAAAAATGTCAAGAAAAGAGGTCAATTGATGAATCAATTCAATGTCCCCCTGGTTGCAGATTTCAAGCACTTCCTCGAACTTCCTAACGGACATTTCATTAATATCGATTTAGTGCCTAATGCCAATGGGGACTGGGTTGTTGAGCATTTGGATGCTACAGGCGAGTTTGTCTGTGGCATACAGATCGCCGCACCAGAGTCTAAATCCCAAGCCTAATCATTTCAGGGGCCGAGTGGCCCCATCTTTCCTCTTCATCCCCGACTTCTATGAGTATTTCCAAATCTGACATCCGCACTGCACTGACACAATGTGCAAAGGCAGCCGTTCTAAAGCATGAGCTTGAGGTGAAAGATCTCCCCTTTGATCTGGGCAACGTGGACAATGATGAGAGGCTCCAGGACATAGTTGACTTAATTGATGAGCGTTTGCGCGATCACATGATCAATTATGTTATCTCTGCAGTTCATCATGGTAATCTTGATTCCACTTATAGCACCCCAGATGAACATAATCAGACCTGGTGACAATTAAATTCTTAATGTTCGGCGTAACACAGCGGACTACAGCGAAGTGGGTAATGGTTTATATTAATAATGTGATCAATCAGGTCACACAACTTTCCCTCCACTCTTTTTAATTATGATCAACACACCACCCAAGTTCAATCTCTTCCCCGAGCAAGTCAAAAAATCAAAGGTAGATATGACGATCCGCAAGCACACAATCCGCGCATGTCTTCGTCAGTGTGCTGAGTCTTATCTTGACTGTGGGGATTACACTCCTGAACAGCTCCCATTCAACCCAGAATATGCAGGTGATTCCCCGATCTTCCATGACATGGTTGCGGAGATTGAGGAGCAACTGCATGACTATATGTTGGAGCTTGCCCAAGACATGATCTCCGCTCACTCCAAATGATCTACACCACTCTCCGCCTTGATTACGTCGAACTTATTGCCTTGAGTGACTCCATTCAAGCAGTCTTTCCAGAGAATTTAAGTGATCAGGAAAATGCAGTTCTTGATCGCCTCAGCAAACGCATCAGTAAGGCACTGTATCGCCTGGAGGCTAAATGACTATTTCTGTTAACTGGTTTATGGTTCCCTTCGGTCCTATGACTAAAAAAGATTGGGACTATAAAATGTGGGAAATTGAGACTATGTCCTACATGCCTGATTACATTACTGAGGAGGAGGATGACTTTATGAGTTATTCATCCATTGATGTTATCTAGTAATCATCAAGGACGCAGGATGGCGTGATGCCAACGTAGCTGCAATAAATCGGAGATATATGCAAGAAAAAAACATCTTCTCGCCAAGATTTCAACCTTGCAAGCGGAGCTTGACAAGTCAACTAATAACTGAAACTCCACAAAATTACTCAGGGTAACATCCCTGGGTTTTTTTGCGCTTTGCACCAGGTGGGTCATTATGTCCGCGCTGGACCTTTTTGCTCCAGTGGTGGCCTTGGTTCTTAGGCTCGAACATTGATTTTTTTCATAAAAAGGCTCAGGAGGTGCTATGCTACCTGCGTGCAAATAACATGAAAAAAACAGGTATTCGGCACTTGCACCTATAATGATCGAGTTATTGCAGCAAAAACGCAAATGAGCGGCACAGGTGACACTGTTCAATCGCTTTCATCTCTCAAATCAGACCATAAAAACGCGAGAAAACGCACACTTCAGGGGAAAAACCTTATTCAAGAGTCGCTCAGTCGTTACGGTGCAGCGCGATCTATTGTGATTGATGAATCCAATCGCGTACTAGCAGGGAACGGCACAATTGAGGCCGCAGCCGCGACAGGCATTGATCGAGTCCGCATTATAGAGACCGATGGCGACGAAATTATTGCAGTACGTCGCACTGGACTAACGGAAGAGTCGAAAGTCGGTTTGGCTTTGGCCGATAACAGGACCTCTGAGCTGGCCGAGTGGGACAAAGAAATGCTGTCGACTTTATCATCTGAGCATAAAATCGACCCATGGTTTGATGATGATACTTTGCTCGCGCTTCTTGCAGAAGATGAGCCAGACTTTGATGACAGTGAAGTCGCCAATGATCAGCTAGATAAAATCGAAGCAGTTTTTCAGATCATTGTCAATTGTCGAAATGAAGAAGAACAAACGGCGACTCTTGATTATTTGTTGGGTCAAGGGTTGGACTGCAAAGCTATGAATGCATAATTATGGCGCACCTTAAATTTTCAAAGTCCTCTGAGATTAAAAGGACTGCAAGAGTCGCGCAATTAGAAGGTCTTTTCGACATCGCGCCATCACCAAGGTCGACTGTATCTTATGATATAGATCTGCCGATTGACACTTTTGACTGGAATATTGGTTTAATTGTCGGCCCGAGTGGTTGTGGCAAAACGAGCATTGCGAGTGAATTATTTGGCGAAAATTTTAATCGCCAGTTTACATGGGAACACGACAAAACAATTGTGGATTGTTTTCCAAAAAATATGGCGATTAAAGATATTACGTCAACTTTGTCGTCAGTTGGTTTTAGCTCACCACCTAATTGGTTGCGGCCCTATCATGTGCTGTCAAATGGCGAGCAATTTAGGGTCGATATTGCTAGAGGGTTGGCCGAGTCGCCAGACTTGCTAGTTGTTGACGAATTTACGTCAGTTGTTGATCGCACTGTCGCGAAAATTGGTAGTGCGGCTATAGCAAAAGCAGTGAGGCGGCGCAAGCAAAAATTCGTAGGAGTCGCTTGTCACTATGACATTCTTGAGTGGCTCCAACCTGACTGGGTATTTGATCCTTCCACCTCGCGCTTTGCGCGAGACTGTCTTCAACGACCTCAAATTACTCTCACAGTTGAATCCGTACAAGGCAAGAAATACTGGCCAATCTTTAGTAAGTTTCACTATTTGAATCGCGGTTTACATAATGGTGCAAAATGTTTTTGTGCTTTTTATGAAGGACGTCCAATCGCGTTCACTGCTGTTCTTGTGATGCCATGTCCACAAGGTACAAGATGGAAGGAGCACCGTACAGTTTGTCACCCCGACTTTCAAGGAATTGGAATCGGAAATGCAATGTCTAATTTTATCGCGTCGTGCTTCCATGGAACTCGCGGCAGATATTACTTGTCCGTGACAGCTAACCCAGCAATGATCGCCCACAGAGCTAAATCGCCACATTGGAATATGACAAGAAAACCATCAAATAATTGTGATCAGAGAGCCCGACGAAATAGCAAGGCTAAAACATGGCAAATGAGCAAATGGCGAACATCATTAAGCACTGATCGCGTAACTGCAAGTTTCCGCTATTGTGGACCTAGGAACCCTGAGGCGGCCGCACTATTAGGTATTAACTAATGCCACGCCCACGTAAAGATGGAAAACCTGCTTCAAGACGCGCGTCTGCAGCAGAGAAAATGTATAGGTATAATCGCCTGTTTAATCTAATAAGAAATGGTGGCACGGCTCAAGATTGTATTCGTTTTGCGACTTCACAATGGGGAATAAGTGAGGAAACGGCGAAAAAATATTTGCCGCACGTAAAAGGAATGATTATGAAAGATTTCGACATTGATAGGGCACAGTTTGTCGCAGAATTGATGCAACAGGCAGCGAGTATACAAATGGAGGCAAGGCGGACAAATCAATTAAATATCGCACTTGGCGCTGTTAATACACTTGCACGTCTCGGTCAAGTTGATAAATAGTGTCTATATTGTCCACAAGAGAAGGCTGTATCCTTGATCGCCTTAAGAGTGGTGATACAAGAATTGACATCGACCAGCTACTGAAAAATATTAAAGCTGAGCTACACCCTGGCCAGCTTGAGTTCGCCAATGACAGTACAACTGAAATACTCGGGCTAAGTGCAGGCTATGGATCGGGTAAGACTTTTGCAATGTGCTGTAAAGCAACAATACTAGCAATCGCCAATCAAGGCTACATTGGTTGCGTTATGGAGCCAACTGGCCCTCTTGTACGCGATATTTGGTTGAACGACTTTGATGACTATTTAGATCGCCACCATATA
>VMHT01148515.1_pt1 | contig 17553 bp, 21 predicted proteins | sample 4693611 | NCBI WGS metagenome assembly VMHT01 (sample SAMN12280063, study PRJNA550983) | marine metagenome | isolation source: seawater sampled from same location over 5 years 0.02-0.2 micron viral filtrate | place: USA: collected off the coast of southern California halfway between the port... ...
GGCTTCGTAAGGTTCACTTGAACGTAAGAAGATCAATGTCATAATCGTTACCGACAGTACGAAAAATAATATTGAAATACGTCCTGAAGTTAACATATATATATATACTACAGATATTTTATCGTAGTGGTGGCAGATGCCCTCGCCAATTTATCAACTTCCTCGTTTTTTGAGTTTCCGTTATGTGCTTTTACCCATACCCATTCCACAAGTCTTAATTCTCGGCTAAGTGCATCTATATCCATCCACATATCCTTATTTTTCACATGAGAACCCGATACGGTTTTCCAACCGTTTAATTTCCATTTATGTATCCATTGAGTAATTCCATTCTTCACATATGTACTATCCGTGTGGATACGAATGAAATAAAGGCCATCTTTCTTACAACGGCGTAAAGCTTCTATGACAGCTTTCATTTCCATTACATTATTAGTAGTATATGGTTCGTGACCCGTTATAGTGAACAGGTCACTAATGACACCCCAGCCACCCGGTCCAGGATTCCCGATACAACTTCCATCTGTATAAATATCGTACATGATTAGTTCTCGTTTATATCCTTTATGTTTACACGGTTGCTGCGACTTTTTAAATCATGATACTCTGAAGCCTTCTTAGGTGTTTTACAAATCGTATCACCACAATGATCCCTATTCTGATAGATAGAATTGATGGATGTTGAAATTTCACTACAAGATTTTAGGGACCAGCGTCCCAGAAGAGGTTTATCCGCTTTAATAAAAAGTTCAAACACTCTCTTGAACATTATCTATAATGAGAGGCTTACGTTTAAGTTAGAGATTTGGTTATATGGATACACAAATGAAAATAGAGATCTCAAATGGAGATCTTATCGATAAGATTACAATCCTAGAACTAAAAATGGAAATTTTAAGTGGGACAGATTCACTAAAAGAAATGAAAAAGGAATATGACCTTATCACACCCCATGAAATGAAAAGCTCATATAGAGATGAATTGAAGAGTGTAAATCGGGGTATATGGGAATTTAGGGAGATCAATCGTCAATTACATTCCAGGGGAGTATACAACAACACATTCATTGCAAATACTAAACGAATTATAGATCTAAATAACGAACGTGTGAAACTAAAACAAAAAATTAATACTGAGACAAATTCCACTATTATAAATCAACGAGGGTATAATACCCCGATACCATCACCATCACCATCATTCGGTTCACTGGATGACTCTGTATTCTTCATGGACAAACATTAATATCTTCGCAACCGTGCTGATCGGCGCAAGGGTGGCGGTCTAGTAAGTTCCTCAAATTTAGCAACATACTTCGCAAATCTATGATCACATCTAGCTCCTTCTTTTGCCTTATCAAGGGCGATATGAATAAGTTTTTTATCGCCACGCCCCTCTGTGAAAAGATCGTAATATCTGAGTATTACCTCAAACATAGACACTCCCATAGTTCTATTAAGTTCTTTGTTTGTCTCGCCCTGTACGGTGTCCAACATCATAGACAGGGTAGTAATCAATTGGGTACGTGAAAAGTTGGGCATTTTAATTTAGAAAACAAAAAATGTAGGTCGACTTAGGTTATGTTAACCAACTTAAAACATATGATCATGTAAAATATAGTGGAATGAATAGTTTGACGAAATATATCTTCAAAGCCCCGAGTGTTAAAGTTGATACAAAGGAACGTACTGTCGAGTATAGTCCGCGTTCATATACACAGTTCATACAGGGTCTGAAAAAGAAGGAACTTCCCGCTGTAGTCGTTCGTCCTAATAAGAACATTGCCGTGTTCCAGGAAGAGAACGGGGATTACGGTGACGTACAGATCGTCCAGACCGAACAGCTATGGAACACACTCATGGAGAGTGGTGCTGAAGTCATAGTGGATAATACGCAACCCATGTCTCTTACCGAGAACCTTGTCATGTTCTTTTTTGTCGCGTATGCGTTTACACTCGCGCGTACATTATTCGCATCGAGAAGCGAAGGTGGAATGGGAATGCCAAACCCTTTTATGAAATCTGCGGACTTCAACATGGAAAATGAAGTGACGACACGTTTCAAGGATGTTGAGGGTATTGATTCTGCGAAGGATGAACTCGAAGAGATTGTTGACTTTCTCAAAAACCCTAATAAGTATTACGGGAGTGGTGCTCGAATTCCACGAGGTGCGTTGCTCGCCGGGGACCCTGGTACAGGTAAAACGCTATTGGCGCGTGCTATCGCAGGTGAATCGAACGTTCCTTTTCTTCAGTGTTCTGCAGCAAGTTTCATTGAGATGTTCGTAGGTGTAGGTGCTAAACGTGTACGCGAACTGTTTCAACAGGCTCGTGAAAATCAACCATGTATCATTTTCATTGATGAGATTGATGCTGTAGGCAAGAAGCGTGGTGGTACTACTACACCCGGGAACGATGAGCGTGAACAAACTATCAATCAACTTCTCACAGAGATGGACGGTTTCGATAACGAGACTGGTATTGTCGTCATCGCTGCGACGAACCGTGTAGATATTCTCGACGACGCACTACTTCGCCCAGGTCGTTTCGATCGCAAAATCCAGGTTTCCCTTCCGAGTGTTAAGGGTCGCCTTAAGATTTTAGGAGTTCACGCGCGAGGTAAGAAGTTCGCACCAGATGTCCGTCTCAAGAACATCGCGAAACAGACAACCGGTTTCTCCGGTGCAGATCTATCTAATTTCCTCAACGAGTGCGCTATCCGCGCCGTGAAGGAAGGTGACGGTATCATCACGAACGATATCACTGAGAACGTTTATCAGCGTATTGTCGTAGGTGCTAAAGGTGATGTTAAGTATTCTATGCGTAAGAAGGAGCTCGTGGCTTATCACGAGGCTGGACACGCTATCATCGGCGTTCTCGTACCTGATTACGATACAGTTCGTAAGGTTTCTATTATGCCCCGCGGGGCTGCTGGTGGTGTGACATTCTTCCAGCCCTCTGAAGATAACGCAGACTCACCCTTCTACACGAAAGAGTATCTACTCGCTCAGATCCTAGTCGCCCTAGGTGGTCGTGCAGCTGAAGAGGTTATTTACGGTGCTAACCGTGTCACGACTGGTGCGAGTTCCGATTACGCGATGGTGTACCAGATTGCCCGTGAAATGGTCACGACATACGGGTTCGGTAAGAATAATTACGATTACCGCAACCTCTCCCCGTCAGCTGCTCTTAAAGTTGATAACGAAATAGATAACATCGTATCCCAATGTTACAGGTACGCACTTCAGATGCTGGTAGAGAACAAGGATATACTCGAGGAACTCAAGGAATTACTCATCGAAGAGGAGATCGTCGATGGGGAGGTCGTGTATGATATGATTGGACGAGGAAGATGTAATTCGTTTGACTGCTCAGTCAGTTTTGAATAAACAAATAAATAACAAATTCACTTTTAAATAGCATGGATGTGCGTTTTAAAATTGAAATACAAATATTTTTTAGAAAACTAAGACTAAATGCTTAGTTCGAGAAAGCAAGTCCGCCCATACCCGATTGGATGCGGAGGACGTTGTAGTTGACCGCAAACATATGGAGATTTGTGGCGGCGGTGTTGTCACCTACAGTCTTGACAGCTACCTGGGCGTTGTCTATTCTCGAAAAATTGCAGGAACCTGTGGGCTGATGCTCCTCGGGCTTGAGTGCGAAAGAGTACGAGTATATACCCGCATAAGGAGAACCAGTGTGATGCTGGAAGGATTGAAGCTGGTTGAAATACTTACCAGACTGCTCTTTCATACGATCCTGACCATTGAGTACAAGCTTGAAAGTATCGATAGTACCTACAGCCTCTTCAGTAAACTTCTGAGCACCAGTGGAGAAAAGCATAGGCGCACCCGAAAGCGAAGTAGGAACGAGACCGGCAGCAGCGCCAAGAGTGGCGTCAGATTCCATGATTATGTCACCATCCCCAGCCGTCTTGGTAAAGTTCCAAAGACCTTGCTGAGCTTCGTTCGCGCTGAGAGCCCATACAAGTTCCTTAACGGGGTGATTGTACGAGAGACGCACCTGCTTTGTACCACCAGAAGCAGTTACCGAGTCGACACCCGTGTGCTGAACCTGCTCGATGAGGTACTCATGACCCTTCTGAGCGAAGCGACGACGCTCCTCGGTGTCAAGGTAGATGTAGTTAGCCCACACCTTGAAAGTGGAGCCATCAGTGTGAGTGGAGAACTGATCCGATAGGTCAAAGTCCAGGCGCACCTCGTGGTACTGAAGAGCGATGAGGGGGAGCGCGAGACCGGGGTTGCGGTTGAAAAAGAAAATCAGGGGGAGGAACACCTGAGAACCTACCGCAGTGGTCATCTTACCCCACGAGGCCTTCTTAGACTCGTCGAGGTAAAGCTCAGAATAGAGACGCCACCACTTCTGGTAAGTTTTATCTATACGCTGACCACCAATGGAAAGTTCGACATCCTTGATCGCGCGCTCGGCTACCCAACAAGCATCAGCGCCGGAAGTGGATGTATTAGACTCGAGACCAGCCTTAGACTTGAGCTCCACGTACATCTCGGAAACGAGATCACCATTGCGTGCAATTGTAACAGAAACGCGACCGGAGTCAGCGGCGGTACCGTTGACGGTCTGCTCGATGTTCTCCATCGCGAAGTTAGTGTGGCGGCGGTAGACCGCCTGAAAAAAAGTAACCTTAGGATTTCCAGTCAAGTAGACATCCTGGGCGCCATAAGCGACGAGTTGCATGAGACCACCGGCCATTGTGAGTTGTTGTACTATATACCAACATTTTTTTTGAGCCGCGAAAAACACAGCATCATTTTTCCTGAATATATAACACAATGTCCGAACATATACAAGACAAAACTGTAAAATTTCAAAACGATTCCGATTCCGATTCTGAATCCGAATCCGATACTATATCTGATATTGCATCCGTAAATATTGACGAATTTAATCCAGAACACTCGAATGGTGACGATGAAGATGAACCTACTATTGAAAACATACTTGCATCCACACTCACTACTTCGGAAGGGGATACTATATGTAGTGCCCTGGTAAACATGGGATATCAAATCGAAATTCAGAATAAAATCCTGGTTAAACTTTTATCAATTCTTCAGAAAAAATAACATTGCTTAAAAAAAGAAATCTATATTCATAAAATGACTAGAGTCGCTACACATTATATAGGTGAATCTCCAAATGAAGATGATGCAATGAGTGCGATGTGGTCTAACGAGATTCAAAATTATTCACATGACGAGGTGATCAAACTTCTCCTACAGATGGAAGATATGTGGAAAATAAACGATCGTAACAATCCATATTTGCCACTAGGGCCTGGTATTCGTAAAAATTTTTTCACGTCAAGTGAATTATCTGAAGATGGTCTACCATTAAACATAGACATAACAAACGTCGAGGCAAAATCCAAACGGATTAAAGAGAGACTGTGTGAAATTTACCATAGAGCCCATACATTAAGTATGATGGATATTGAAGATGATAATGATATGAAAATTTCCGTGCGAATCAATCGATTGATAGATCAAGTTGATGATGGATGGCATATGGTATTTAGGTATGCGCGTATGATTGAGCGTGTAAATAAACCTACATATGTTCCAATTAACCCTGAAACAGATCCTTCTATTTTTAGAATGTCTACAATATCAAATGTAGAAGAATTGCAACCTTTTCAACAAGCGCTACTACAAACCCTAAAAGATTTGTATGATAGAGGAATTAAACGTTACAAGGGGAATTGTTGTATTCAAATAAAAACCGACGACGGTGCAGGAACGAGGGCTTGGAAAGCTTTTGAAACTATAAAGGAGTATGTATATGGTGTCGCAAAAAAAGAAGTCCAATTTGATTTATGGAAAAATTTAACAACTAGAGCTTCGAGTCATAACGATCTCATTAGACATCTCGAGAATACAAAGGATATGCAGTTCCCAGAAATTAAGAAAGATCGGCATGTGTGGTCATTTAAGAATGGTATCTTCTTGGGTAAAGAGTTTGATTCCGAACGTTCTGATATAGATCCTGAAAAAAATATCGTTCGTGCGGTATATCGCTCTAATTTTTACACATATGATTCGATAGAATTCAAAAATCTGGACCAATCTGTGGTGAGTTGTAAATATTTCGATCAAGAATTTCCTGATTATACTAATATAGATTGGCGTGATATACCAACTCCACATTTCGATTCAGTACTAGATTATCAAAATTTTAGCCGCACTCCATGTTCGGAACTAGGACGACCGAAAACTTCTGTTTATGAGTGGATTTTTGCTTTAGGAGGCCGTCTATGTTACGACGTAAATGAAATCGATAAGTGGCAATGTATTCCATTTTTTAAAGGTGTGGCGCGGTCAGGAAAATCTACATTGATTACGAAAGTTTTTAGGAAATTTTACTGTACGGAAGATGTAAAAACATTATCTAATAACGTGGAAAGAAAATTCGGTTTATCAGCTATCATGGATGGTTTCATGTTTATCGCCCCGGAAATCAAGGGGGATCTCGCACTCGAACAAGCAGAGTTTCAATCAATTGTAAGTGGTGAAGATGTTTCTATCGCTGTAAAGCATGAAAAGGCGCGTTCATTTGTCTGGAATATTCCTGGTATTTTAGGAGGCAATGAAGTACCTAACTGGAATGACACTTCGGGTAGTATCGTTCGTCGTGTACTCACAACCGATTTTACAAAACAGGTACGTGACGCGGATCCTACACTAGAAAATAAACTAGAAGGTGAGATTCCTGCTATCATACAAAAATGTGTCCGAGCGTATCTCGAATTTGCTCAGAAATGGCCAGAAAAGGATATATGGAAAATCGTACCGAAATATTTTGAATCGGTTCAGAATCAGATCAGGGCTGCATGCAGTCCATTGGAAATGTTTTTGGCCGAGCCGTGTATCGGATTTGGTCCGGAAAAGAAATGCCCGCTTAAATTTTTCAAAAAGAAATATTCAGAATTCCATGGTGTCGCAAATAAAACACTCAATCAGGATATATGGGCGGGTCCATTCAGCTCGCGTGAGATTAGGGTGAAAAGAGTCACGGAACCCACTAAATATAAGAGTTGTGATGACACTATTGCGGTGATGGAGCAGAGTGGTACTGAATTTATTTTTGGGATGGATATAGTAGATATGTCAGCAAAGCCTGTAATGTCCATAGGAACTGAATAAAATCTTTGTATAACGTATGGGTTTATTCAGTGAGTTTGAAAATAACAATTCGAATAATACCTCTCCGGGAAAAAATAACCTAATTCGACGAGCACCATATCTAACGAACCAAGAGCGAAATAATCTACGAAATAATACGAGATTGAAAAAAAATAATATAGTCGCCAGACTTTCTAAACTGGTAGGAAACAAGTTAAAACGTGCAGACCTATCCAAGATGAAAATATCACCACTTCAGGTGTCTATATTTAATGGTATGATTAATGGAGATTCCAAAGCGGGGAATTACAGTGTGGATGTGAAAGAACTTCTTTATAAAAAACCATTCAAAAAACAACGCGTTATGGCGAATTCGAGTTTCGAAGTTGAAGTCGACTCTATAAAACTATTATATGGTCGAATGCAAATAGGTGCTAAACATACATTCACTGTAACCCCGAATTCGAATGCTGTTAATAAACATCGCTACTTTGCTGCTCAAATTGATGGACATAGTTTTGAAAATGGTGAAAAAAGAAAATTCTTGTTTAAAATTTATACAAATGGTAAGATGCAGATCGCTGGTGGAATTATAAATAACAATTCTAGACATCCTGAAATGATAAGAAGATTTGTAATAGATAAATACGCGTCTAAATATAAGTTTTTATATAATCCGATTAAATACGTAACATTGGTAGGTACATTTCAAACAAATGGCGCCATAAATTTGAGTGCTGTAGCGCGTGCATTTGTCAAGTCTACCGACATTGATTACGAACCCGAAATCAGACCTGCGTTGAAAATGACGTATTATGGTAATAACTTTCAATTATTTACATCTGGTAAAATACAAATTCTAGGTTCTAAGACTATTAAGGCATTGCATGACGCATATAACCCAATAGGTTATGATTTAGTTAAGACACTTAGGGTCATGGGTCTTTTTAAACCTGGGTATACCAACATAGCCAATAAACAGATATCCAAGGTGAAGCCTGCTATAAAAGGTAAGAATATACAAAGTGGTAAATCAAATAATGTTACATATTATAATAAGACAGGCAATTCTGAAAATGGTGTACGTATTGGTGGTCGCAAATGTATAACAATCGATAGACCACGATTAGTATCCGTGGCAGAAAAATTAGGGGTAGTTGATATAACTCGAAAAACTACCAAGCCGCAAATATGCACAAAAATAAAAGACGTTACATTTGGTTCATATAAGATAGATGGTAAACCATGTAGGGCACTTACAAGAGAGAGGCTCGTATCAATCGCGATAGCGCGTGGAGTATCAACTTCTGATAGTGATACCATTGATACATTGTGTAGCAAATTGAGTATACCTGTACGTAAACCTATAGATAAGAAGGAAAGTCGACTGGTGGAAGCTCGTAAAAAGAAGAAAAATACACTCGATAAAACGACTAAACAACGTATAGAAAAGAGGCGTTTATCGAATATTGCTATAAAACAGGATATTATTAAAGAATATGGAAAGCGTTGGATGAGTAAATATGCGAGTGTCATGCCATCATTGGATGTAGATGTAAAAGAAATTAAAAATCGTATAAATACCTTATCAAACAAAGATAAAAACAAATCTGGTGTTCCATTTAAATCCGCTGTCGATAAAATCAAGAAAAATTCCGTTCGTTCATGGAAATTTAATAGAGAGAGAAAATTAAATAATAAACTAAATAATATTAATAACAATCTGGCGAAGGAACTTAATAATATCTTAGAAGGAAATAATTCCCCGAATAGTAATTTATCTCCTAAGAAACGTAGATACCCCGCAGGTACGAAGGTTGAAGAGATATAAAGATGAACATTCTATTATAGAAAATGGATGATGTACGTATGTTATTTGTTCGTGTCGTGAATGAGAGTGGTCAAATAGTGATAGATGAAAAACCGAACATATGGAGTCGTAAAATACAATGTTCTATTTTAGAGAGTATATATCTTGTGATATGTTCTTATATACGAACAGAACGTGATAACGATGAAATGTGGGGTATGGGTACTTCGGAACGACGTTATCTATGTACTGACGACTTCTTAACAACTGACGACGAGAAGAAATGGATCGAAGATCATCGAACGAAGGATGACAATGGATTGATTATTCATATATTTGACAATGTCTATGATATGACACCTGGCAAACATAGAAGATCATTGTTATACCTTCTCAACATATTATATTTTGATTTATAAGTTTATGTGGTTCTGACATTTGTTTTATATGAGTTATGTGATATGAAAAGTCGTAATCGGGGTAAGATTCTTTTATTTTATCTGAAAAATTAAATCCTTCGTTTCTCATCGAAATCAGATTACATACAGCTAGTTGTTCAAGTTCGAGAAATGCATCTTCCATAACTATAAACTGGTGTATTAATTCAACCGGTAAATGATCTATTTTCATTTTCTCAACTATTTTTTCGGAAGCTCCATCTGAGATGTAAAAGAATTTAGTTTTATACCCCAATGTACTAACTTCACTTCCGTGTTTTTGATTCGCATTTTGTATGATAATAAATATTATCATACAAAATGTCAATACCAGTATCATTTAGTATTATTCAACATAATAAAAACATCATTAATTTTATGCAAGATTTTGTACAAATCATCAACCGTTTGAATATTTTTCGGGTTCAAGATTTCAAATTCAATTTGATATGACACAGCTTCTTCCGAATCATTGTCATGTACATCACCAGTTATAATCGTAATATCTATGGTGACATTTTTACGCTGAAACGATAGACGCCGTTTGTTCTTTTTTTTATCCATACTTCTATCAATATCTCCCGATACTGGTATCTCTCTTGATATACTGAATCTGAGATCAAATGGAATTGTACTACCAAGTTTGAAATCCTTATTCAGAACCCGATGCTTATGTACAACTGCTTCTTCTCCGGTAGCTTGATCGGTAGAGATTCTGAGACCATCAGATTCTCTATAAAAAACCTCATGTTCTTCGCATATAACCTTATCCCAACCAAGATATTTTGTAAATCCAATTTGAAGTTTATCGAAAACACCCTTACCAACATTTGTATCAAACATAGAACCGTTAAATTTACCCAATCTAAATTCGAGTTCGACATGTTCATAGGATTTATACTCCTCGACAATGGGAAAAAGTGTGTCAGTAAGTTGTCGAACGTCCATTACAATTCGAAAACGATGCAATTCTTTAAACGACTTAGGTCTATTATTTATATATACTGTGTAATAACATCAGATGAATAAAAATTATGTTTTCCGAGACCCACAATTTTATTGAAAACTTCGTAGACTTGTTCGATTGTAGCATTGTCATGTTTTTCAATTACTTCTATAGCGTAATTGACATGCATAGAATTTACACCTGATAATAGATACGGTATACCGGACTTTTTATACGATTCGACCCATTTATCTGAATAAATTAGAGACGGGAGAAGGTTATACGAACCCTTATTTTCCATATGGGCGAGAACATACTCTGATATTGCATTGCCCGATCCTCTTCCAAAACCACCGAATGTCACGTCGATAATAGCTGCTCCGTTGTAAAGTGCGTCAATAGCCTTTACAGAAGCATTTTTGAGATTATCATGGGCATGGAATCCGACCAAACCACAGAAATATTTTTTTACAGTTTCTAATGTTTGTCTCATTTTATAAATTCCTAGATTACCATACGTATCTGCGAGATAAAGGTATTCGATTGGTGCGTCGTTGATGATTTCACATGAACACCTGATCTGTTCATCGGTCATTTTATCAATGCGTCCTATGTTTATACATACTTCATATCCTAAATTCTTCAGTTTTTTACACATTTGAACAGTTTCTTGAAATAGTTCTACATTAAGCTCTGAATCATTTTTATTGTTACAGTGATACGCTATTAAAACGCGAATCATAGAAATGTGAGATTCCGATTTTGATACAAAATCGTCAATCGTGAACGTACCCATTTGAGCCATGAGAGCTAATTTACATTCAGGTACAATTATATCACCGAATGTCTCATTAATTAGGCTTTCAGGAGTATAAAACCACGGACCATTTATATGTTCACTTCTTCTAAAACCAACTTCACAATATTCAATTCCACAATCTTTAACTGCATTGTAGCAAGATCTAGCATGTTCTTTTGAAAAATACCAATTATTTACATAACCACCATCTCGCATTGAACAGTCGAAAATCTTCATATATTCAATTATGTTCTATCTTTTATATAACTTTTACCCAGTTCGTAATTTTTTATCTCATATGTTGCACCGAAAAAGTCTGCCCATTCAGAGAGTAACATTTTTTTAGGGTATACTAAGTCACAGAATTTGACTAGTGTTTTTTTACCGTTTACAAATTCGTGTACGATTTTATTTACATACCAGATACTCACAAAATCAAAGTAGCGGTCATGGTCAATTACAACATGACCATTATTTTTACATATATAGGAAAAACGAGTACATGGTTCATGAGGTCCATAGCACCCCCATATACGTAATGAATACACATTTGGAAGTGTATTGATACGCTTATCTATCAGCCATTTAGAAAACCCGTACGGATCTACGGGTGGGTTTCCACCCAATGCAGCACCACTTGAAAAGTATATGATCCGACCTTTGAAAACTCGTACAACGTTTTCAAACATTATAACGTTTTGGTAAAATACATCGGTTCGGTCTTCTTTAAGTCTACTCCCACCGACTACAGCAGAGTGGATCACTATATCATATTGGTTATGTTTGAAGTACTTCTCAACATCTGATTGATTTGTCAAATCTAAAATTTCACGAGATACTCCTACCCATCCCGGATTCTGTTCAATTAAATTTTTTCCGATAAATCCATTTGATCCTAATACACAGACACGTTTCATTGGTATAAAGTTTATACAATACTTTAAATAAGATGTTATTTCTTATAGATTTGGATGGTACACTTGTAAAAACAGACCATCTTCACTATGATGCCTGGTCTAGAGTATTGAAATTACCTGTAGAATACATTAAAAAGGTAGTCACAACACATTCTATTGATCATATGCTAGCTGATTATCCAAATCCATCAGTATTAAGAAAGCTTAAAGTCGAAGAAATGTTAAAATTTGAAAATATCAAATTACTGAAAAACGTGGAAATCTTCATCGATTTTATAGTAAGTAACGATATAGAACACGTTGTAGTAACAAATACCAACAGAAAAGTGGTAGAACATTTTAAATACTGTTTACCTATACTCACGAAATTGAAAAACTGGGTTGTCAGGGAAGATTATATCAGATCTAAACCAGATCCTGAATGTTATAAACTCGCCATAAGTAAATATACCAAAAATAAAGACGGAATTATTCTAGGATTTGAAAATTCGAATGAGGGTATTAAAGCTGTGAGTGAAGTTACTGATGATGTTTTTTATATTAACACTAATACAGATTACTTAAAAATATTAGAGGATATTAATGTACAATGTCAAAAAAAATATGGTATGCACCTAACAAATTCGAAGCATATGGAGAAGAAGAGATAAATGCAGTAGTGGATTGTTTACGCGATGGATGGCTTGCTGGTTTTGGTAAGAGAACAATTGAATTTGAAAAGAGAACATCCGAATTATTCGGAAAGAAATTCGGATTATTTGTAAATTCTGGGAGTAGTGCCATACTACTGGGTTTATGCGCACTCGACTTACCCAAAGGTTCTAAGGTTATAACTCCGGCATGTGGGTTCGCGACTACAGTAGCACCCCTGGTACAACTCGGTTTAGAACCCGTGTTTTGTGATGTCGAAATAAATTCATATGTACCATCCATAGAACAATTGAAAAAAGTCATGACACCGGATATAAAATGCATATTGTTACCTAATCTTATAGGAAATTTACCCAAATGGAAAGAAATCCGCGAAGCTTTTCCATCTGTAATTCTTTTTGAAGACTCGGCAGATACTGTTACATATACACCTCATTCGGATATTAGTACCACGAGTTTCTATGCTAGTCATGTAATAACCGCGGGTGGAATTGGTGGTATGGTCATGTTTAACGATGAAGACCAGTATAAACGAGCGATTATGTTTAGAGACTGGGGGAGAGTGGGTGATAATATTGAAGAACCGGGTCAACGTTTCAATCATTCAGTTGACGGTATTCCATATGATTGGAAGTTTTTGTATGGTGTAGCGGGGTATCATCTAAAAGCGTGTGAAATGAATTCGGCATTTGGTCTTGTCCAGTTGGACAAACTCGATACATTTTTAGATATACGAAGGAAGAATATAGAACGGTATATAGAAAATTTGAAAGGTTGTTCATATTATACATTGCCGGATGATTCTGAGAGTCCTAACTGGCTCGCGATGCCGTTGCAATGTCAAGATCGTCTAGAGCTTATCAATTTTATGGAGAGTAACGATGTACAAACTCGAGTCACATTTGCAGGGAATATCACAAGACATCCAGCATTCAGGGAATATCTTCACACTTTCCATAATGCGGACATCGTTATGAAGAATGGATTTCTACTAGGTGCACACCATGGAATGACAATCGATGATGTTGATCATGTGTGTAATTTGTTAAAGAAATTTGCCGATACTAAGTAATGAGTATACTTGTTACAGGTGGTTGTGGATTTATAGCTTCAAATTTCATCAATGTGATGAAACGGCGTTACCCTTCAAGAATTTTTGTAAATATCGACAAACTCGACTACTGTTCTAATTTAGAAAATGTAGATGAAGGTGTATGTGTATTCTTACAGGGTAATATATGTGATATGAAATTTATCGAATACGTGGTAAAAAAATACAATTTCAATACAGTTTTCCACTTCGCAGCACAAAGTCACGTAGATAATTCATTTTTAAATCCCACAAGCTTTACAATTGATAATACATACGGTACACATGTATTACTGGAGTTGTGCAGGAAAAATATACCAAATGTTGAATTTATTCATTTCAGTACAGATGAAGTATATGGACAATCGACGACTGATACTCCTTATACAGAAGAATGTATATTAAATCCCACAAATCCATATTCCGGTTCAAAAGCTGCAGCCGAAATGATCATACGCTCTTATATAAAATCTTTTGACATGAATATAAAGGTTATCAGATGTAATAATGTTTATGGTCAAAATCAATACCCGGAAAAGTTGATTCCTAAATTCAAGAGACTATTGAAAGAAAATAAAAAATGCACGATCCACGGATCGCGTGCGGGTAAGGTGAAACGGGGGTTCATACATGTCGATGATGTGATAGACGCAGTTGAGGTGGTATGGACACAGGGTAAGAGTGGTGAAATATATAACATTGCATCAGAATACGAGCTTTCGATAGAAGAGATCACTCACCTACTTATCAAACATCTAAAGGGGACGACCGATTATGGTAAATGGATAACGTATATTGATGATAGACCTTTTAATGATCAGAGATATCTTATATGTGCTAATAAATTAAAGAAACTTGGATGGTGTCAGAAGAAGAGTAAGGATGATCTTGTAAACTTCCTTTCCGAATAATTTCCTAATGAATAGTATATAATATGTCATCTCCTAAGCCTAAAACATGGGCGGTCGCCCTCATGGCGGTCATTTCAGTTTATTTCGTGTATGTGATGTCGTTAGGTATAGGAAAATTCGATAATTGTCACACGGGAGCAGAAGATGAACATTTACGTTGGAGAAAGGATTTTCTGAGTCATTTACTTACAGTAGCTATAGTAGTTCCAGCAACCTTGTTTGCACAAAAAACATTTGACGCGGCGACGGGTAATTATAAGAGTTCATTTCCTATGTTTATTATTGGATTGTCGTTGATATGTGGTATCGGTGCGTTTTTTGCATATGAGATTATAACAGAAAACACTGATAAAGAAGGTGTAAGTGAACAATGCGTAGTTAATTCCAATAACAAGATGATGTCTATAGGAGGTATGGTTGGTTCGGCTATATTATTAGGTGTAGGTATATATGCCGTAGTAAAAAAGTCTGATATGCGTCCTTATCAAAGTATTTCTTCGGCTGCACAATCTAATGGTCCTACATAAATATATATGATTAATTAAAAAAATAAGTAAACATACAGAGTATGGGTGTAGATGAAATTGTATATACACTCTGTATGCTTATTATCTACGTAGTGAGGAATATAGGTAAAATTTCATTCGATGAAAAAATATACATTCTTCAATATCTTTCAACCCTTTCGCGTTCTTTCGAATTAACCTTATGTAAAATAAACAATTGTGACAATAACGCAATGGTAGAGTATAAAGCAGAATAGTTGGCTCCCTTTCGATATTGATATATTAACCATGTAGAACTCGCTAATATACCCAAATATAGATATGTATAAGTATGTTTATCGATCTTATAATCATCAACATTGATTATATTGAGCGCCATTTGAGTTACACCCAATAATATAGCCGATCCTGCTAACATGTTATTTGTATCGAATACCATTTATATAATTAAAGAAATTATTCTTGAATTATATAAATGGATACAACAACCATTTTAAAATCGTATGCTACTAAATCCAACGAAAGTGCGCAAATAGTTCAGGTTATAGAACGCATGTCTTTCAAGTACATAAAATCCGGTATAAATAAAGAAAACATATGCGGAATTGTATCTACACTGATGATGGAAGTTCAAAAACTCAAAGTGATCACTGGACCTGAAAAAAGGGATCTCGTTCTAGATTTAATATACTCCCTGATTGAACAAATCGATCAAGGGGATCAAGACTCTGAACTTGAAACTATTTTAAAGACTATGGTACCCCCAATGATCGACAGTTTCGCTATCATGTTAAAGGTAAATAAGGGATGTCGCTGTATATAATATAGATGAGATTTCCAACACTCGAAACGATGATAGCATATGGTATATATACTATAAAAGATCTCACCCTCTTCAGTCACAATAAACTGAAAAAACGTAACATCACACCATTAAATGAATGTGAATATTGTTCGTTTGTTTATTCTGGTAATACATGTAATAATTGTAAATCTACTTCTGCTTAATAATCAGACCCAATACAGATTCTAGATTATTTTGATCTCTTTTAAGAGGTTTGGCACGTTTAAGACGTAAAGAATCATTAACCCCAGTGGCACCTTTTATTTCATACATTTTTGTCGTATTTACCGTGATGGGTACGACTATATCCGTCTCTGGTTCTTTAACAATAGCATTAGCTGGTTCTCTATCTATGACCAAATTTTCCCTGAATTCATCTATCGTTGAATTTCCACCAAACTCTTTTAGGGTTTGTCTTTTGGGAGCACAACGTATGGAACCTCTCTTATTATATAGATGCTTACGCATCATGACTATATTCCCGCATATAATACCTCCTCGTGACAAACCAAACTGATCGATTGCGTATGCTTTCATACAACTCCATGAACAGAAACGCCCAGATGTAACAAATTTTTTTGTTCTATCATCATACTTTAAAGGTAATGATAATGATTCATTTTCAAAATCGTGACAACACCACCAACACCACGACATATATATAGTCAGTTATAATTCTTTAAGTATATAATTTTTTTATACGCTTATAACATAGACCAGATGGCGTCAGGCGGGCGTGTCTCCAATGGTCCTCAGCTAATAGCTGTGATACTTATGCTGTTTGTCATCTATTATACAACTGAGCTATCAACTGGCTATAGAGAGGTAACTGTTTATGACCCAGTTCAAGGGAAGATAGTGAATACAACAGCCAGTGATGCGAAAGATTCTGGACAGTCGACACAAATGCTCGTAGAAGCTGAAGATATAGTTCCAGAAACAATAGAAGAAACTGAGACGCGCTTGGATAATCGACTCACTGAAATACTTGATAATCTAGGTATAGATTCAGAGCCTGTTAAAGAAATTATTGCCGATGAATCGAAAACTATCTGTGTATTTCCTAAAGATCCGGAGAAGGGGTGCGGGCCTAATTTTATTAATGATCCAGATGATGCGAACTGTTGTAAAGTTCCCGAAGGTGAAGAAGATTCGGAATTAGGTTTTGTTGAAGGTATGTTCACGTTAGATGGCCTAATTTCACTTTTGGGTTACGAAGTATTTTCTCAAATAGGTGAAAGATTATTGAAAAAGGCATTAACTGGAAAGCCAAAACCACCTGTTACTACACCAAAACCGAAACCACCTGTTACTACACCAAAACCGAAACCACCTGTTACTACACCAAAACCGAAACCACCTGTTACTACACCAAACCCGAAACCACCTGTTACTACACCAAAACCGAAACCACCTGTTACTACACCAAAACCGAAACCACCTGTTACTACACCAAAACCGAAACCACCTGTTACTACAC
>VMHT01017220.1_pt1 | contig 17546 bp, 22 predicted proteins | sample 4693611 | NCBI WGS metagenome assembly VMHT01 (sample SAMN12280063, study PRJNA550983) | marine metagenome | isolation source: seawater sampled from same location over 5 years 0.02-0.2 micron viral filtrate | place: USA: collected off the coast of southern California halfway between the port... ...
AACTTTTACCTACTGCTCTCTACTCATAGAGTACAATTTACCCCATTACCCATTTACAACAACAAAAAAGTCTTTTTCTGGGACCAAGAACTGTGGATATCCCCATTTTTCACAAAAATTTCTTCGGGAAAATTTGGAAACTTTTTCCTATTTATCTATATGAAAATAACAAAACAACAGTTACGACGTCTCTTAAAAGAGTCGATATACGGGAAGCCAACTGCGGTGATAATCACCGGTAACCCTAAGTACTTAGCAATGCATCAACAAGAATCCGATAAGTTCTATTCAGACATAGCGTACTTCCTGATGAACATGGGTTACGAGGTGCATTACGATCCGGGTGAGCCGTATACTACTCCTCCTTCAGCAGACATTTGGGTAGGACACAGTCGGGGCATTGGTCGGCTAAGATTCGCACCCGAAGGGACGAAGACCATAGCATTCGGTGGCCGAACTCGACCAGATGATATGTGGTTAACAATTAATCACCCAGAAGATGAGCAAAAATTACTCGATCATGTGGCCGTGCACGGTACTTCACGCGGTTTTTATCCTGGCCTAGAGCATTATGTATTTACTAGTGATATGGAACAAGCACTATTCGATTTAAATTTATCGTGAACTTTTGGAAAAATTTTAAAATTTATATATCATTCAGTTGGAGACAATATGCAAATAACAAGACAACAACTTAGGCAACTCATTGAATCAAGTGTCATCAAGCGCGGCAACGACTACGTCGCACCTGTCGAGACCCCTCTTGAGGATCCACGAGATTTTGACTTTGACCTATCAGATGAAAACAAAGAAAAACTACTTACATTAGCAGGATCAGATCCAAAGTCAGGCGGGCCGGCTCAGGCAGACAGCTTAGCTGACACTTTAGAATTCCCCAGTTCAGGTCGTTTCGGAGCAGATACGCTAAGCAAGCAAATGAAAATGTATGACATGGACTTGGATGTAATCAATGATCCGGAAATTGATCAACTACTAGATCGTGCAATTGAACTTTATCTTAATGATTATGGACAATACGTAGCTGATGATCTTTTTCACGTTTTGCAAGCAGGTTATAAGTATCCAGAAGGACCGGGCGGCTTTCAGTTATTTTTAAATGGTGATCCGGATTTTAATAAAGAAAATCTAGATACTGAATTAGATGTTGTCTTTTTTCATCCACAAACTCCTGCTGTTAGAAAACATATGGTTTACTCTGCCATGAGAAAAATGTACTTTCTAATTGGGATTAAGCTCACCGGTATACAAGATTTAATGTACGAGGAGGGGACATCAGCTTTAGAATTGCTCGATGACAACCATAGAGCAATATTGGGCGATGAATTCCCGGGAATACCTGAGTATTCCCGGAAAGTCGAAGAACTTGCTCCAGAATACTTGAAGCAACGTTTTAAAAAGTTTAAAAAAGCCTCAGAATTATTCAAATCTAAGGGACGTCCTCCCGCGCTTACTCAACATGTATACGACAAGATGATGAAGCCAATGTACGATCTGTTCACCACAGTTCACAAGAAGTATAATCCAGATCAAGATATGAGCCGGCTCAAAGAGACCAAGTTAAAAGTGTCTAGCCGGCAAATTAAGCTGTTAATCGAAACGTTTCTTCGAGAAAATTTGGAAAATTTTACCAGTTAACACCCGTTGTAACTGCAAATCGATAATAGTCTTTCACATCAGGTATATAAGCCACATGGATAGGAACACTAAACTTGCCCGCCTGTTGTGTCCATCCTACAGCAGTTACTAAGTGAAAGTAGTGCTCCTGATCAGAGGGGTCATATATGGTCCCATTCACGCCCACACCAAGCTGTAGAGCCTCGTTAATCTCGAAGCCTACCAATACATTGGCGCTAGGCGCGAGAACACTCTGGTCGATACCAGAGACCATGATATTCTGTATATAGAGAATATCTAGCCAGTCACCTCCGTGCATGGTCTGTTGCATCTCGAATCCGAGTGACACCATGTGTGGGCTTTCTAGTCTGTCGCTTGTGTCTGCTTTATTGGCGTATGTGTAGCCGAAGCGCATTCCTTTTCTTTTTGTCCACTCTTCTCCGGAGAGGTCAATTGTGTCGTCAGATTTTGCGTGTGATATAGTGGGTATTAGCATGCAAATTATTGTGCATAGTACTATGATTAATCCTGTGAGTTTCTTTAGCATAGTTGCTCCTTTGTAATGTATTTATTATAACGGGTCAGCGTGAGATTTACTAGTTGGTTTATTACTTTATGGGGGTAGCTGTGAGAGCTGAGGAGGACCCTGGTCCTACTCGGCGTTCGTAGAGTAAAAGTCGCGCCGGCCAAGTGCCGAATTATTTTTTCTGTGTTTTTTCTACGAAAAATTTGTGTTTCGAATCCTATTTATATCTAGACTTATTAGCTAAATTAGGGTACAAAATGAAAATCACAAAACAAAGACTTAAGCAACTAATTAGAGAAGCAATATCACTACCTCATTTAAGTGGTGTTGATCAAGACTTAGCCAAGAAAAATTATTCGGAAAAGGAAAGAGAGGTATCAGATGAATTTTTACATGATACTCACACAGGGTCAGGGCCGGCAACAATACAATTAACAAAGTCTCAGCAATACGACTATGACCGTGAAGGAATGAATGCGTATATGCAAAGAATCGGAGCGATGACTGTAAGTGATGTTCAAGCGAGAAAAATTACGAGCTCATTGGATAGTGAGAATCACCCGATAACTTATAAATTAAAAGACATGTTAAGCGATGCATATTTTTTAGTGACTGAGATGGATGAATTCATGAATCACGTCCAAAGAAGAAATGATGACAAGCTAGGGCGCAAGGTTCTAGTTGTCATGGGTAGTGACGAGAGTACTGTTGTTTTTAAGGACAGAGACAGCCCAAATTATTACGTTTATAGAGGCTAATTTTTTAATTAATTTTTGTAAATCTATTCCTATTTGTGTACAATTATAACATATTGGCAATGCCAATTAATTATGCATATTAAAAAAGGAGAACATATATGTCATTCACAAAATCAAAGTCAACAAAGCGTTTTAACTTCCTAATTAGTCGTAACAGTACCAGTCATAAAGCAGGTGCAAATGTCGTGACCATTGGAACAAATACCGGAGATGGCTTTTATAGCGGTGGAACAACTCAAATGACGATGACTGTCAAGGAAGCAAGAGCTTTTCAAAGATTTTTGAATCAACATCTTGACGGTGATTCAATTCCTTCTAAAGGATAGTTATTTATCGCTTAAGTGATATTTTAAATAGAGAGACTCCGGTCTCTCTTTTTTTTTAAACTTTTGATCTTCTTCTCCTATTTATAATGGTTAAAGGGGGAAATTAATATGCCAATGTTTGACATACTTTTAAATCACGGATCACTAGGGATATTTGCTGCATTTCTTATTTGGCTTTACACAAATATGCAGAAACGAATGGATGAATTAGTGGACAAATTTCAAGGTCAACTTGAAGAGATCAGAAAAGATCAAAAATCAGATCAAGAAATGTTACGTGTCCGTTATGATGACGTGATCGGAAAATATGATACAGAAAGAAAGCAATTACGTGCACAAATTAAAGATAAAATAGAGAAAGTAGGCGGCATTACACAAAAGATCGATCAAAAAGCTTCAAATATTTTAGTTAGGCTAGAAAACAACAATGACGAAGTTGGATCTATTGATCAACGCATAGAGATCATGGCAGACCATATTAAGATAATGACTGACCTTCTTAAGCAGATGGAACAGGAACAACGCGTAAGAAATTTAGTTAAAATGGCACACGGTGAGACCACAATGCCGCCAATGAAATAAGAAGAGTAGATAATAAATGAAAATTAAAAAAAAGCAATTGATAAAGTTAATTAGAGAAGCTTTAGAATTCCCTATAAAGGGCGGTTATGCCCAGCAAAAAAAAGGAATAGGATCTTTTGCACATCCTGATTTTGAGAAGAAGGATGATGTTAAGCAATTTATGTTAAAAAGAATGCAAGATTATGGAAAACAGGCAGCTCCTGATTATGAATATCAATTTGGCACCGGTTATGAAGATTACAGTACTGAAGAAGGTTTGACGTTAAAAGATTATAGACGATACTCAAAGGTGCTTTGGAATAAATTTGCTGATCATAATTTTTTTAAGAATAATATAGCTAAGTTGCACCAAGTTGGATATGCTGGTGGTGCACAAAAAATGAGGCGGCAAGGAGTAAGTAAGAAATATTTGTCTGGCGGAAAAACAGAACTTTCTGTCTGGGGGACTAAGTCTAGTTCACCACTCAAGCCTTCACATGATGAACTTTCTGAAGTTTTATCTGGAGGAAACCCTGACCAAACAATTAATGCCGGTGGCATTTATCTTATTCTAGACGGAAGAATTACTTGGGCTGGTGACTTTGATGCATTCACTGAAGAGCTCACAACTCATAGATCTGCTGCGGGTTCAGCGTCAGATCTCGCAAGACAAGCTGCAAAAAAAGCTACATCCAGCTCAGGAATGCCAAAAAGACCGGGTGGTATAAGAGGTTTAGTAGGCGGAGCTGAAGACTTAAAAGACTACCCAATAGTATTAGACGAAGAAGATGTTGACAATATGCCAGATGGTCGAGTGGAAGAAATGGTAGTTGATAACTGGAAAATTAAAGGAATTGTTAATTTTTATCACGTTCCTGCCTTGTCTATTAAGACAAAGTCAATTGATTTTATCGCTAAAAGCTTAAACAGGCGTAGAAAGAGTCGTAAAATGATGACTGACTTTCATGTTTTAAAGAGAGCACATGATGACGGTTACCCTAATCCTATGATATGTGACTATGCTGCAGGAAGGTATTGGACAGATCAGGAAGTAAAACAACTTTTTGACTTATTAGATATAGGAGCTTATTAATTGTTTAAACCTCTAGAATCTGAATTTAAAAAGTATTACTTAGATGATACAGGAACAGGACATGTTTTCTTCAGGAAAAATTTGTTATTTAGCAGCATGTCTAAGTACCAAAGTATTGAAATTTCTGAACTCGACAAACTAGGGACTGTTCTTGTGTTAGACAAGATAATTCAACTCTCTTCGCTAGACTGTGATCGTTATCACGAGTCATTTGCACATATACCTATTTCCCTTATTAAAGAGCCAAAGAGCGCCTTAATTTTAGGAGGAGGTGATGGAATCTTAGCCAAAGAAGTTCTCAAGTATAGTGGTTGCACTGTCGACTTAGTCGATATTGACGGTGTTGTTGTCGAAGCTAGTAAACAACACTTAGTTGATCTTCATCATGACTGCTTTAAAAATGACAGGTTGAATTATTATGAAGCTGATGCGTTAGACTTTGTAAAAAATACAGAGAAAAAATATGACATTATATACGCAGATATAACTGATCCTCATCCGCAGTCACCCTCTAAGTCACTCCTATCACATGAGGCTATAAAACTATACAAGAGCCGTTTAAAAGCTGGTGGTGTCTTTACTGCACAAACTGATAATCCTCAAATTTCGCCGCATCATCGCCTAGATTTAATGACGACATGTCGAAAGAGTTTTAAACACGTTGACGATTTTGGAATTGTGGCTTTAACTTTATCTGGCCTCTTCTCTTTTGTTGTGGCTTCTAATAAAAAATTTAAGCCGCGTATGACTCATGTAAAAACTAACTGGCTTAATACAGATCGACTCAGACTTTGCCTGAATATTCTGGAGTTGTCTTAATTGTACATCTTGTCTATAGATATTGATTACGCTTTTAGCCCGGGAATAGAAGATTATGATGATCACATAATCGGTTCTCGTATTTCTCTTTTAGAACAAAAAAAAATAAATAGAAAATTGGAACTACCAATTCCAAAAATAAATATTGTTAAGTTAAAATATCTTAAAGCACTCTTTAATGCACGTAAGCAAAATGCGCCTGTGATTATTATTACACACCACCATCAAATATTAGAATATTTACCTAACAATCCTTTTCACCTTTATAATGTAGATCACCATCATGACATATTTTACCCAGGATGGCATGACATAAAAAAAATAGATGAAGGAAATTGGTTGTCACATGTTGACAGAAATTTAATGATGAGTTACACTTGGATTAGGAATGAGACTTCAGAAAATGTTGAAGAAAGTGTTAACGTACCTTTTAATTATAGAGAATTAATTAAGCCTAATGTGAATAATTTACCTAAATTTGATTGTGTTTATATTTGTACATCTCCTCACTGGACAGGAGATTTAAATTATAGTCATGTACTTAAGATAATTTCTTGATATATATTTATTATTGGAGATATTAAATGAGTTTTATCTATGAAGGAAAACATTTATTAGTCGACTGTATTGTAAAAGATTCTGAGTTACTTGTCGACGCTGACCTAGGAAATAGAATTCTAAGTAGAATTGTGCATGATATTGATATGACTATGATCTTGCCTCCTGTCACTGTAAAATTTCCTCATGCTGTCTGTGAACTTGAGCGCCTAGTCCAAATGTTAGAGGCTGAAGGTCTTGGTGGTTCAAATACTGCAAAAAAAGTTAAGAAGGACTTGAGATTGAGAGAGGCTGAATCGTATGGTTATTCTAGCTTTGTTATGATTGCTGAGTCTCATATTAGCATTCATACTTTTCCTGAATTAAGATATGCATCTTTTGACTGTTACTCTTGCAAAGGATTTGATGATTTGCGTGTTATGGAAATATTAGAGGAAGAGCTAGAGATAGAAAAGAGTACAGTGCAAATTTGCAAAAGAAGGCCACCAAAAGTATAGGAAGCAATGATGAGGATAGCTGAGAGTCAACTTAAAAAGATTATACGTAATATTATATTGACAGAGGGAATGGTGCTACCAGAGCAGCTTGGTGATGAATTTAGAATTGAAGTTGTTAATGCTGGATTTAAAATGTCAACAAAAAAATATTCACCACCTGCCTCTTACGAAGTTAATCTTTACAAAAAAGATCACCTTGGTGAGATTGAGGTTGGTACAGTGGCCGTTTCTTATAATCTGAGATGTAATGCTTTCGCAGTGGTTATTGCATATTCTGACATAGATAAATACGGACCACTACTATATGATGTGGCACTTGAAGTTGCAGGTGAACAAGGTTTAGTTCCTGATCGTAATCAGGTATCAATAGACGCAGAAAAGGTCTGGCGCTACTATCTGAGAAGGCGCTATGATATATCTGCTGAATCCATAAAGAGTTCAGCATGTGGCTCTCCTCGAGGTGCTTTCGGCGGAGGTAAAGATAAATTTGGTGAGTACGACTGGGCCAATTGGATATACTATCAAACACAAGGCACACCTATGACAGATCGCTTATTAAAGTTAAACAAGATAACTTTTAAAGGATAAAATTAATAAATATGAAAGATATAGTTTCAGGTGATATTGTTAAATTTATACCTTATTACGCATCTACTGGTATACAAGGTGCTAATTTAAGATTACAAATGCCAAAATATGATTGTCTAGCTCTAGTATATAAAACGTATATAGTTAGAGGCGTTGGTCATGCTCAGATTATGTTACCTAGTAGAATTAAAAAAGTAGTAGGATTTGCAGGTATTGAAACTTTATTTAGAGTTAGGTAAAACTTTATCTAAGTAAATAATACTTATACTAAAGTAACAGCTAACGCAGAGGATAAGATTGTGAATAACATACCAAGAAATGTTCTAAGAAAAAATATCATTAAAATGATGATTGTTGAAAATAAGAAAGAGACACTATATTATCAAAGAAGACTCAATCGTCTACTCAATAGTAAAGAAAAATTTAATTACAAAAGATATCATCTAAACGAAGGTATGATGGATATGTTAGGTGATGCTGGTGGTAGTTTACTAAAAACATTAGGTGGCGATATTGATTCTATAAAAGGATATTTTATATCAGCAATGCTAGATATGTTAGGAATTAAAGATCCACAAACTAAAGGCGTAATATCTAATGTTTTGGAACAAGTTGGAATGGATGATATAACAGCATTAATGTCAGGCGCGTCAGGCGCTTGTCAAGCAGTAACTGAAGATGTTGTCGCAGGTTTAATTGAGTTTGCATTAGAGGATGGACTAGAAAAAGTTGTAAAATATATTGATGATCTAGATATTCCTCTGGTTGATGGCCTGGTACAAAGTTACGCAGGTGGAGAAGGAATGTTAGCCACAAAAGAAGAAGAACAGCTAGTCAACACTATAACGAAAAATATTTACCCAGTAATAGGTAAAAAAGTAGAAGATTTTGTTTGTAATCTAGGGTTTTTAGGAGGCGAAGGAGAAAGCAAAGGTGAGTTTTTAGGAGACCAAGAAAATCCGGATGCAAAAGGTGGCGAACCTGATCAGGATGCAGCAGAAGAAACAATCAACGAAATATTCGACTACAACATTTACCATATTTCTCAAAAACTACAGAGATTGAGTGATACGAGGAAAAAATTGCAATTCATTCAAAACTAGTAAAAGTGCTTACCAATTTATTATTTTTTTTAATTTTTATTTTAATCTTTTCTTATTTATTTTTTTCTAAATATATAGATTTTTGTAAGTCTTATTTTGAACATAAAAACAAAATTAAAGAAAAAATATCTGATAAGGTGAAACCTAGAAGTGAAAAAGAATCAATAAATTTAAATTTTAGAGAAAATGTAATTATTGATGTTGAGTGTGAAGACATCACAAACAATCATAAAATTAAAGGATTACTTAGATGATTATCGGCGAAAACTCTTTACGTAAAAAAATTAGAAAAATACTCGTTCAAGAAAGTCTAGTAGACTCAGCAAAGTCATTTCTTGGATTAGACGGAGATTCCGGCGGTGATCTAGGAGCCTTAAACTTTGAATTTACTTCAGTAGAAAATAGTGAAATAGTAAGCATAGTAGAAAAAGAAAATAAATTTTGGCAGAACGGCAAGGTCAAAGAAAAAGATGAAAAAGCTTACTCTAGACTCAAAACATACTGGGATAATTTGACAGATGACTGGCCTGAGTCAAGGTGGACGCCTGATACGCCATGGAGTGCAGCATTTGTATCTTACTGCAATAAAAAGTCAGGAGAGACTTTTTATGACTCTGCAGCGCACACTGTTTACGCTACTAAAGCATTAAAGAATAGACAGGACATAGCAAAGGATCCTTCTAAATTTGTAGGTAAAACAATGCAAGTTTTATTCCTCAAAGGTGAGGCTGAACCTGCGGTTGGTGATGGTTTATTTTATCTTAGAGGCGGAAATTTAGGTTCTTGGATTAATTCTGGCGGAGGTCAGAACCCATCTCATACTGACATATTTATTGGTGGAGGTTTGGCTGTGGGTGGTAATTTAAGTAATTCTTGTGTTAAAACAAAAGCTTTTGGTAAGCATGAAGCATTGATCAAAAAAGTAGAAATCAAAGGCGCTAAGGAATCAGCTGATTCTAATAAAAAAGACGATAATGAGAAAAAGTCTTAATTATCTAATAAAAGATTCATAAATTTTTCTATTACATGATTTTGATTTTGCAAACTTCTTTATTAATTCGCCTGCTCTAGCATTTGCTTGATCTTCGTGAAATCCGCCCGCATCTTGTATATGTCCTACGAGAAGACCATGCTCATCTTGCATCATGTGTGTCATTTCATGTGCTATTGATCTACACACATCCACCAGAGCTCTATTTTTTCCGTAAATCATGCACTTGTTTTTATTAACTTCATAAGCTGCTGTCGTACTAATTCCATGACTTTCTCTATCAGAAACAACATGGATTTGAAATGGGTAGTTAATAGGAAGTTGATCTGCGCAAAAGGCGCAAAAATTTGCAATTAGATCTATTTTATCATGATCTAGATTTAATCTTTTATCTACGTAAAGTTTCATATGCTCTCTCTAAAAATTCTTTTATATCTTCAGGCTTAGGTCCTATTGCATAATTATTAAATGCAACAGCAGCTCTAGATATAACACTAATTATCTCTCCTTTTTCATTAATGACAGCACTTCCTGAACTTCCATAAGTTGCTGGAATTGTGAATGCGCATTCATATTCATCACAACCGCTTGAGAAACCTGAGTAATGTTGCCGCAATTCGTTCTCATATGACCACATAGGTGCTGATATCATACTTACGCTTTCTCCTATAACAGAATCTTCGCTAGCTACATTAACATTTTCAGCATATTTTGAATATCTTGAATAAAATTGTATTAGGCATAGATCATTCACAGGATCCATAATATATCTTCTAATTTTATAATTGTCACCCATAAAGTTGGCAAAATATCCTACTATAGGTATTTCATCAAATATTAATTCTGTACTGTCGTATAATTCATCTTTCGTTACTTCTTCACACCAGTGTGCTGCTGTCAATGCATATAAATAATTATTTTTCTTATCAACCTTAACAACATAACCAGATGCTGAATTAATTGGGACTAATGGATCGTTACAATCTGAGTATTTTTCTTTACCTTCATAACAAATTTGTGTAAAGTCATTTTGATTTTTAGTCATGATGTACTTTTGCAAAAAAACAAAATTTTGATTAATCAAGTTACTTTTAGACTTATTAAATTTTTTATTTAAATAAGCTACTTGAATATCATTACTAGTTTTATATTTCTGAATGTTACAACAACCTAACTGTACAAAACATAAAAAACTTAGCATAAAACCAATTGCAATTTTCTTAAACATATCTAACCCCCATATAAATAGATATGTCTTCTTTTAAAATATATTATTAAATTATTTATATACTCCTTGTGGTAGATAGTAGCAGATAGATATATTAATATTATACTGATAAATTAATTTTTACAATATTGTAAATTATATTTTTGCTACATAATATCATTACTATAATACTTTATTTAACTTTATCTATTGTAGAGTATAATTATAGTAGAGGATACGCATTAATGTCAATATTTAAAAAACATAAATCTTCAGCAGATCGATCTGCTACAGATAGAAGAAGACATAAAGAAAAAATTGAGAGAGCAATCAAAGATGGAATTCATGATATTGTAGCGGAAGAAAGTATTATTGGACAAGATGGTAAGAAAAGAATTAAAATTCCTGTTAGAGGTATTAAAGAATATCAATTTGTATACGGTAAAAACAATCCAAAGGTAGGATCCGGTCAAGGTAAAGACGTTAGAAAGGGTCAGCAGATTGGTAAAAAACCAAATACTCAACGCAGAAAAGGTAAGGGTAATCCTGACAAACCAGGTAATACAGCAGGGGATGAGTTTTATGAGGTAGATATATCATTAGATGAATTGGCAAAATATCTTTTTGATGATTTAAATCTTCCTGACTTAGAAAAGAAAAGCTTTCCAAATATATTTAACAATACAATTAAAAGAAAAGGTTACAGAAAAGAAGGAATTAGACCTAGACTTTCTAAGAAAGAAACAATTAAGCGAAAAATAAGAAGAAAAAAAGCTTCAATTAAATCAGGTGCTTATGATCCTGAAAGTGGAGAAAGGTTCACATTTCATAAAGATGACTTAAAATATAAACACATTGAAGTGACTAAAAAAAATGTGACAAATGCAACAATATTTTTTATCATGGACACATCCGGATCTATGACAAAAGGTAAGAAATTTAAAGCGCGTTCTTTTTTCTTTCTATTATATCAATTTATTAGATATCGTTATGATAAAACAGAGATTGTATTTATCTCTCACACAACTGAAGCTAAAGAGACAAATGAAGATGACTTCTTTGGAAGAGGATCTAGCGGTGGTACTTTCATAAGTTCAGGTCTAGAAAAAGCTGTTGAAATTATGGAAAGTAGATACCCGCCAACTAGTTGGAACCTGTATACTTTTCACTGTTCAGATGGTGACAATTGGATTGAAGATAATGACAAGTCAGTAGAGTTGAGTAAAAAATTAACAGATATGTGTCAATTGTATAGCTTTATAGAAATAACAGAAGGCGGCAAGAAAGGATCTGCAGGTTGGGGTACTGCAATGTCAGAAGTATACAAACCACTTATATGTAAAAATTTTAAGATTGTTGAGATAAACTCTAAAGAAGACATATGGGTCGAATTTAAAAAACTTTTTGGAAGCAACGATGAATAAAAAATATACTGAACATTGGAATTTTGATGAGCTCAAAAGTTGGGACGATATAATATGCAAAAAAGCTAAAGAGTTTGGATTAGATTGGCATCCAATAAACTATGAAGTTTGTGACTATTTTGAAATGATCGGACATATGTCTTATCACGGCATGCCATCTCACTATAATCACTGGAGTTATGGTAAGTCTTTCGAGGTTACACATCAGCAGTATAACATGGGAATGCAAGGGTTACCTTATGAACTTATCATAAATAGTAATCCATCGATTGCATATCTTATGAGAGAAAATCCACTTTATTTACAAATACTTATAATGGCTCACTGTATTGGTCATAGTGATTTTTTTAAGAATAATAGAACTTTTAGAAATACTTCACCTGAAAATATTGTCTCTAAAATGCGCAACGCGAAAAGAAGGATATACGAATATTCAGAAAATCCAATGATTGGCAGTGAAAAAGTAGAAAGCTTTTTGGACGCATTGCACACTATTCGTTTTCAAACTGAAAGATATGAAATGCCTAGGATAAGTCCTCTAGATAAGCAAAACAATTTTATAGAAAAACTAAATAACAGTGTTTTTATGAAAGAGAAACGCGAAAAATATGTTGATATGATTAGGAAAAAATCATTTATAGGTACTGATAGAGACATACTGGGTTTCTTATTAGACTATGGAACTTACGAAGATTGGCAGCTAGATTTAATAAATATAGTCAGGGATGAATCTCATTATTTCATACCCCAGATTAAAACAAAAATACTTAATGAAGGCTGGGCTTCCTTTTGGCATTATAAGTTGCTTCACGAATTAGAAATACCCCAGAAATTTCATATACCTTTTTTAAAAATGCATAATGCAGTTGTCAGGCCTCACATTGGAGGTGTCAATCCTTACCATTTAGGTTTTTACATATTCCAAAAAATAGAAAGAGAACAAGGTTTAGATGAGTGTTTCTTCATAAGAGAGGTTCATGACGACGAGTCAGCATTGAGAATGTACTTAGAAGAAGAAGACATGTATGAGTTAAACTTTTTTGAATTCCAAAAAAATCAAAAAGATAGAGTAACAAGAGTCACAGAAGTTTCTGATAAAGAAGGTTGGAAAGATGTTAAAAAGCAACTCATAAAAACTACCGGCATCAACTCCATTCCCTTAATATATGTTAGTGACTTTGACAAGAAAAATAAGACACTAGAGCTTAAGCATGAGCATGATGGAAGAGACTTGGAATTAAATTATGCCGAACAGGTAATTAAAAGTATTAAACATATTTGGGATGGCGAGGTAAAACTATTTACAATCGTCGAAGAAGAAATGTGGGAAATTTAAAACATAGGAGCAATAATGAGTAAGAATTTTCTAGACCTGATTAATAGTCAGAGAGCAGAAAGTAAAATACCAAAATTTAAAGGGACTTTTTTAGAATATCTAGAAGTCTTAAGTGAAAATAAAGACATTGTTATGTTAGCACATAAAAGGTTGCATAACGTCATAAAAGACCAAGGCATAGACACAATTGACGTAGGCGATGAAGATTATCGCAACTATTTCAATGGTGAAAAGATAAGAAGGTATGAATATTTTAAAAAAGAATTTTTTGGAATGGAATCTGTCATTCACAACCTAATGAGATTTTTAAAGTCAGCAGCACTAAAAGGTGAGGAAAGTAGACAGGTTCTTCTTCTCATGGGCCCAGTCGGAGCTGGTAAGTCAGCACTTGTTGAACATGTAAAAAGCTCTCTAGAAATGTCAGACAGAATATATCATCTTGAGGGTTGTCCAATTAGAGAAGAACCTCTTCATCTTTTACCGAGAAGTCTAAGACCCCAGTTTGAAGAAATGCTCGGCATTCACATTGAAGGAGATCTATGTCCTGTTTGTCGTCACAGACTAATGGAGGAATTTAACGGTGAGTATGAAAAATTTCCAGTCACACAATCTTCATTTTCCCAGAGAGGAAGAAGAGGTGTAGCAGTTGTACCTCCGATGGACGCTAACAGTCAAGATGTTTCTGTCCTTATTGGTACGGAAGACATAAGTAAGTTAGATTTATATCCTGAAGATGACCCAAGAGTTTTATCACTTAATGGTGCATTTAATGTAGGTAATCGTGGTATTGTGGAGTTTGTTGAAGTATTTAAGAATGAAATTGAATTTTTACACACAATGCTGACAGCAACTCAAGAAAAGCGTGTGCCTTCGCCAGGTAAGAACGATATGCTTTATTTTGATGGTGTTATATTATCCCATTGCAATGAATCAGAGTGGAACAGATTTAAAGCAGAACACACTAATGAGGCTATTTTAGATAGGGTCTTAAAGATTGAAGTCCCATACGTTCTAGAGTTAGATCAGGAGATGAAAATTTATCAAAAAATGATTAATCGTTCTGATTTTAAGTCGGCTCATATTGCTCCTCATACTATAAAAATTGCTTCTATGTTTAGTATTATGAGTCGCCTTAAACCTTCTGCTAAATGTGACCTCCTTACAAAACTTAAAATCTACAACGGGGAAAGTGTCATAGAAAAAGGTAGAGTTAAAAATATTGATATTAAAGATCTTCGAGAGGAAGCAAGACGAGAAGGAATGGAAGGAATTTCAACAAGATTTATTATGAAGTCACTTGATAGAGCTCTTTCAGACTCTGACAAGAATATGATTACCCCTATTAATGCAATCGATAGTTTAGTAAAACAAGTCAAAGAGCAGATTATTGATGATAATACACGTGAGCATTATTTAGAAATACTCCAAGATATTATTAGAGAAGAGTATTTGAGAATATTAGAGACAGAGATCGCAAAAGCTTTCGTTGCAGCTTATGAAGAGCAAGCACAGTCTTTATTTGATTCTTATTTAGATAACGCAGAATCTTACACAACTAGATCAAAAGTTAAAGATAAGATAACTCGTGAAGAAAGAGAACCTGATGAAAAATTTATGAAGTCAATTGAAGAAATGATAGGAGTCGTAGGCTCTGCAAAAGACGGCTTTAGAAATGATGTAACTGCATATATGTTTGCTAAGTTAAGAAAGCAAGAAACTGTTGATTATCGATCTTACGGCCCTCTAAAAGAAGCAATTGAGCAATATTTAATTACATCTGTTAAAGATATATCACGCATTGTAACCAAATCAAAGTCAAGAGACAATAAGCAAAAGAGAAAATATTCTAATATGATAGAAACACTTATTCAAGAGTATGATTACAATGAAAGTAGTGCTGAAGAAATATTAACTTATGCTGCTAATAATCTCTGGAGAGATTCTTAATTTAAAATGAATTTTATTGAATATTACGATGAATCAAGCTTTAAGACAAATTTTATAAGCAATCTGAATAAGTACTTTGACAATTGTCAACGCAATAGCCTATATCAGTATGATAACTTTAATACAAAAAGACGGTATCTAAATTTTTTAAATCAATTTGAGAATAATCTCTTTGATAGGACGTCAAAAAAAATTATTGAAAAAGAACTAATCAGACTAGAAAATTTAAGTTCTGGTCTAGGTGATTTATTTCTAAGCAAAATAATAGAATATAATGACGGTCATAAATTAGATAAAATACTTAATATGTGGGATGAAAGTGTACAAAATTTTGAATTAAGTCATGTAGAAGAGTTTATAGAAAAAAATCTTCAAAATGAAGAATCTAAAGAGTTATGTAATTATATTTTAAAGCACTCTCCAGCTGGATCAGCTTATTTTGTAGAAAATTCTAATATGAAAGATAATACTTTAAGAATAAGTCAAAAAGTAATGTTTAATCTTAAATATGATACTGAAATGCTATGTGGGAAAAACTGGAATAGAAATGAGGCAAATATACTTTTAATTGATGGTTACATAGACTCTTTAGGCGAAATACATCATCTCTTGCAACTGGCGTCAGAAAATAAAAATCCATATCTCATAATATGCAAAGGTTTAAGAGACGATGTAAAATGTACTGTTATGCATAACGTAATGAGAGGAACTATAGATGTTTTAATCGTTAGCCTAGAAACAAATGAAGAAAATGTTAACATACTCAATGATATATCATCATGCACAAACTCAGATATAATTAGTGCACTCAAAGGTGATACAATATCAACATCAGTTAAAAAAGAATTAAAAATTATAAAGGGTGTACATGTTAGAGAATCAGGGTTAAGTTTTAAATTATCTGAAGAAAATTCACTCAAAGTTCAAAGACAATTTTTAATTAATAAAAAAAATAGTCTAAACAAAAGTGATCCAAACTTTAAATATTTAAATCAAAGAATTAAAAATTTAAGCAGTAAAAGAGTTGATTTCTATCTTAGAAACAATGCATGTAAGGAATTCAAGGTAGAGATAGATTATTTTTTAAAGTTTTTAATTAACGGAACATCCGGAATCATTAGAAATACAAAGGACAACAAACTCTATACACTCAAAGACGTATACATCTTTACGAATATTTTTAAAAGCACAATAAACACTTTAGATAATATAGGCTGCTGCCTATTAAAAGAAGAACTGTTATGACAATAGGTATAAAACATTTAGTTGAGTGTCACTGTGAACTACCTATATACAAAAACAAAGAAGACATCATATACCATAAAATTTTAGTATATTCAAAATTCAATAAAAAAGGTAAAATAGTAGAAAAAATAGTTTCTTGTGAAAATTGTAGCACTCTGCACAAAGTATATGATATTTGCAAGTCTGAAATTGTAAAAGGCGGAAAAGATCAAAATAAAGCAGCAATTACAATAGAAGAATTAGAAATACAGATCCCAGATAAAATAAGCAGAATACTGGAAAAAAATAAATGCACCTTACCCATATATGAAGAAATAATAGATGCTTTAGATCAAGATGTAGTCAATCACAGTATAATTATAAATAGGGAACTAATAGAAGGAAAATATCAAGTTAAAATTTTAAATATTGACAGCGGTAAGTTTAAAATTAAAAATGAAACTATAGAAGATGAGTTAATTATAATTAGATAAGGAGAAAATTTTATGGAAAAAATAGGTGAGGCTGAATATGAAATAGATGCTGGAAAAATGTTAGAGTGTAGACAGATTGTCAAAAACTTAAATGCATTTGGCATAAGTGAGAAACAAAGAGTACAGTTAATTTATCTTATTTCTCTAGAACTCGAGTCAAAAAATGCAATGGATATTATTATCGAAGCCGTAAAAAAAGTTAAAAATTTAGATCAAAATGTAAAATTTAGTTTAACACAAGAAAATATTGATTATAATTCAAACAAACCTAAAAAACTTTTAGATGTCTAGGAGGTAATATGTCGACAGAAGGTTTACAAACATCAGAACTTTTCCAAAAATGGGAAGAGCTTAAAGTGTTGGTGGAGTCATTAGAAAATGATATACTTAAAAATGTAAATGGAAATAAATCTGCAGGAGTTAGGGCTCGAAAAGGGCTTCGACTTTTAAAGAACAATG
>VMHT01018045.1_pt1 | contig 17544 bp, 14 predicted proteins | sample 4693611 | NCBI WGS metagenome assembly VMHT01 (sample SAMN12280063, study PRJNA550983) | marine metagenome | isolation source: seawater sampled from same location over 5 years 0.02-0.2 micron viral filtrate | place: USA: collected off the coast of southern California halfway between the port... ...
CACATCTAATACCTTTGACTGTTGTTGGTATTGTTTCTGGTTTAGCTGCAGGTATTGTTGGCGCAGGAACAGAAATCATGATTGTACCGATGCTGACTCTGTTTGGTCTCTATGCAAATCTCAAACAACGAATCGGTACTTCTCTTGTGATGTTACTACCACCCATCGGATTAATGGCAGCCTATCGTTATTATCAAAAAGGATATGCAGACATACCATCGGGGTTGTATATGGCCGCGTGGTTTGCCCTAGCAGCTTATGTATCTTCTACCTATGTGATTGACATAGATGAACAAAAAATAAGAGTCTTTTTCTCCCTATTTATCATATGTATCGGTTTGTATATGTTGTTTTCAAAACCATTAAAGAAGGTTTGATATGTCATAAGTGAGATTTTTAGGATGTTCCACATATTGTGGTCTATCAATGGGAACCGGTAAGGTTTCAATATCTTCTAAGTATTTTTCTTGCTGTAACACATTGGATGATATCATATCGATGCAATAGGTTAATACTTTTTGATTTAACATTTTAACCTCTTCAATCACTTTATCTGCTGCTGCTTGAAAGTTCGCATATTGCAACATAATGGATCTCATAATTATATACAACTCATTTTGTGATTGTGGACCAATTATCTTTTTGGTTCTCTGATAGACACCATATCTCATCGCATCATTGACAACCTTAACATTCATATCTGAAAAAAACACTGAGTTAACTGCATTTTCATCTAATATCCCCCGAATCGATGACTCTTTGTTGTCATGCACCATCGTTAAATCCGCTCCCGGGTTGAATGGTCCCGATGAAGATCCTCTTCCCGCATCTCCCACACGTCCATTGTTTGTTACAACCATATCATCCACCGTTGGATTTGTATTCATATCTAACATAGTCTTCAAGTTGTAATAATGATTTCCATCGTTTTCTTGTGACTCCTTGTAATCCACTGGTCCTACATCTGGTGATGCTGGGATAATCGTCTGCCCCGCGGATAAGTGTGGTTGAATATATTGATCATAATCACCATATGTCTTTCCTGCTCTCTCATACTTGACTCCATCAATATCATATCCAATACTCGTATCCGCTCCATTATCTGGTTTCGACGAATCCCATGAAAAAAAGTTTGAAGATGAAGATGCCTTGAAACCTGGCGTCAAATGATTCAAATAACTAGATGACATCGTATATATTACCTTCTAGAAGATTATTTCAGAGATTCTACCAATCGGTTACATTCACTTGACCATATTTCATCAATACTTGTTTTCTGCAAGGTTTCGTATGAACAAACTGTATCTGTATATTCCTTTTGTAACTTGTGTAACTCCTCTTCTGTAAAGCTTAACAAGGACATCTTTACCAGATAATCATAATGATGTGTTTTATCTGATGTATCGTGTTGGTCTACAGGAATAACCTGTTTATCATGTACCTGTGGATACTTGTGTTTGCGCAAATCTTGAATAATATCCGGTTTCTTTCTCTTGTATATCACAATACGATCTTCCATCACATCTCTTAAGAATCGTATCCTAGCATCTAAGATTGCAATTTCTCTTTCAAAGTCTTTCAACTGAGAATCCTTACGTGTTACATACAACTCTCTTCTTGCTTCGTAAAACTCATCCAAGATCTCATTCAAGTTAAGATACTTTTGTATCTGCTGTTTTCCATTATATAGATGAATATTGTTTAATGACAATCCCTTGGTAGTTGTCAACTTGAAGTATTTCTCAATACCATCAATGTGAGGATCTTCTGACCATTGCAAACTCGCCATCATCCCCTGTGGAAGCGTGACTGTGAAATGCACACGTGTATCTGAAGAATTATTCAGATAATCCACTATCGTATACTTGGGCTTCTTTTTCTTTTCTTTGGATTTCTTAGTGCTACTCTCTTCAGGTAACAACGAATCCAGAAACTTTTTGTAATCATCTGTCCATTTACCTATCGGTAACTCTGTGATTTCAATGGTTGTATTGTTGACCACTTTGTAAACACCTTTGCTCATATATGTTTTTTCATCTACTTTGAGTATCTGTCCTGTAAATCCTTCATAATAAGGCGCCATAGGTTTGTATCCTTCGCCTCTCATTCGTCTCAAGATATTCTCTGTGACATCCCTGATGGAAAACTTCGGAACATGACTACTAAATCCTGTTCCAATACCATTCATTCCATTCACTAACACCAAAGGTATAATCGGAAGATAATGTAGAGGTTCCACTGTTTGACCATCATCTACATTGTATTTCAAAAGACTCATATCCTCTTTAGGAAACAAGTGTTGTACAATCGGGTTTAATTCTGTGTGAATATACCTAGGACTCGCAGAATCATGACCTCCTTGAATTCTGGTTCCAAACTGACCATTCGGCATCAACAAGTTGAGATTATTTGACCCAACAAAGGTTTGCGCCATCCCAATAATTGTAGATTGCAATGAGGCCTCACCATGATGATAAGCCGATGTTTCACTCACATATCCTGACAATTGAGCGACTTTGATTTCTTTGTACAAATGTCGTTTCAAACATGCATACAATACCTTTCTCTGACTTGGTTTCAATCCATCATATAATGAACCAATCGACCGAAACGTATCACTATTGGAAAAGTGTATCAGTTCTTTGTTGATAAACTCCTTTATCGGTATATGTGTAGAATTGTGATCTAATATACTTGAATGATCATATTGATACAACCACTCTTTGCGCTTGTCTGCTTCTGATTTACTAAATGCCAAACTCATACTGTCATCTGTTTCAGATGTATACAAGAACTCATTTATCTTAAGCTGTCTGAAATAATCTCTTGCTTCAGATGCACTACTTGTACCTAATCCCTTGTAATATTTGACATGCCATTTACGATGGTCTGATGTCGTTTCTTGCCAATGTTCATAATCTGTCATTGTGTAAAAGGATTTCACATTCTTTCCCTTTGTCACCTTGACAATCGGTGTAATCATAGCAGTCAAGAAGTTTTTGTCTTTGAGATTCAGTAGCGAAGGCCATAATGTATGAAACAAGTTCATCAATAATCCTTTGATATGTGATCCATCATGATCTTGATCTGTCATTATCATAATCGATCCATATCTCAATGATTTCGTGGAATGATACACTTTCCCACTCTCAAGTCCTAATATCTTTTTGAGATTGGTCACCTCTGAATTGTTTGTGATTTGTGTTTGCGATGCATCTTTCACGTTTAACACTTTACCTCTCAGTGGAAACACGCCATAACGATCACGTCCTACAACTGAAAGACCTGATATCGCCATAGTTTTAGCTGAATCTCCTTCAGTGAGTATGAGTACACACTCTTCTGAACGCTTGGTTCCCGCCCAATTTGCATCATCTAGTTTCGGGATGTCTCGTATCTTAGAACGCTTACGACCATCTGTCTTTTTGCTTTCTTTGTTCATTTTGAATTCTGTAAACTGTAAGACTCGATCCAACAGTTCTGTTTTGTCTAGGATTTGTTTCACAAACTTATCGGGTATCACCGGTTTGGACCCAAACTTACTCGCAGGTGTAATTAATCGTTCTTTGGTTTGACTGTCAAAAGATGGATTGTCTATCATACAATCCAAGAATACTTTGAGATAGTTTTTGATATAAGTCTCATTGACATCTCGTTTCGCTCGTTTTTTGATTTGTGATTTCAATGCACTAGTTAGCATCTTTGTCACTGTATCTACATGCTTACCACCTTTCGATGTTGCAATACCATTGACAAACGATACTTGTTCAAACTTATCTTCAGATAATCCCACACACAATGACCATCTTTCACCAAGTTGGGTAGACAAACATATCGCATTCTTTTCAAGATACATCTTTGCATAATCTGGAAAGGTTTTCACCTTTAAGACATACTTGTTTAGCGAAACACTCACCTTTGGATCTGTGATACCCGCTATATCATACACACGTCGTTTCATCAATGATATCATTGACTCGGAATATCCATCCACACCAAATCTCTGGAAATCTGCAATCCACGTGATTCGTGTATAGGGTTTCTTGTCATAATCGGTTATCTTGGGTTTCTTGGATTGTCTCATATTGTTTGAAAACTCTTGCACATATTTCTTTTTTCGTACATGATCCACTGTTTCCAGTTTAAACTTCGTTGAAAAGATGTTGGTGAGTTTGGCTCCATACCCATTCTTACCACCGACAACTTTGGTTTCTTGCTTGTTGTAATTAGTGGATGTTAATAAGTGTCCAAATATCATCTCAGGAATGTACAGAGGTTTTCCATTTTTGGTTTCGGTTGGATGCTCAATGACATCAATTCCTGAACCATCATTGTATACCGATATCTGACCCTTTTCCGCGTCAATTTCCACTCGTATTGATTTCACGGGAATATCAGAAGAACATCCCGATGTTTGTAAACGTATCACTTGGTCTCGTGAGTTGACTAAAATCTCATTAAAGATGTTGTATAATGCAGGAATAAACTCTGTAGGTGCAGTAACAATACGGTTTTGTGTATCATCAAAGACTCCCAAAGACTCTTCAATCAAGTCGCAACCTCCCACATAGGTATCGGGTGTATCATAAATGTGAGAGTGAAGATCTTTCTTTTGATATTGCGAACTCAAGTTTTTGGCAGACATGTCTATAAGTAATCGGTGTGAAATACTATTTAACTAGCAATCAAATTTAGGTTTGTCATAAAAAATTTATTACATCACATAAATTACACGATATCACTACAAGAACTTCCATACTTTTCCGTCGACATGAATACATCTGCGTGATTCAAAATCAAACCATGTGTTTTGCAAACGCAACCGTTCATGATGATATGCGTAACCATAGATTTCATCCGAATATCCACTGTCTCGTAGATACTTGACATCCTCCGTCATATACTTCATTTTGTTTACACACAATTCATATAATGCAGAATTGTGGATATCAAAGTTAAAACGTGATTTAAGAAAATCACCTACGTCCTCAATTTCATCCCAGAGTGGTCCAAACTCTTGAATCAGTTGTTCTTGTTTGTATTCGGTATCGATTCGCCCAATACCAACATCCGTGGCGAGATCAGTCTGAGTGCGGTCAAAGATGACTTTCCCGTTTACGATTAGCCCCTCTGTTGAGAAGATTTCTTTGTTCTCATCATCATCCTCTTCATCAGTATCATAATCACCATAATACGGATTCTTAGACGATTGTTTGGAGACTGTGATTCCATAAAACTCATTCTTCTTATCATCCAGTGCAAAAGTGACCCACAAATCGTAATCTTTGTCTAGAGTGAGTTTGAGCACGGGACCATTATGTAAATGGTTTTCTTGTGATTCGGTTTCCATGAAATCTTCCATCATCATGGCATATTTGAAAGATACATCTTTTAGTGTCTTTTTCACCTGTTCCATGATGTCATCCACGAGCATTTCGGCATAACCATCAATGTATTTGTTGTGCCAATACAATGCTCTTTCAGAACACTTATACTTTCCCACATCTGGCTTGCATTGTGATATCGTTAATCCACAATACAATTCGGGATTTTGAAATTGTAATTCGCGGAGAAGATCATATGGCATCGTTTTCATCTTCCATCCGTATCCCTTGTATTTTCGTGGTTTTACATTCACAAGGTATCCACCACACAACTTGTAATTGTAATGTTCATCATTTGAATCATCTTTTTTACGCAGAATGACTGATGCAGGTGTGTTTTGAATATATTGTGGCTTATTTGATTCATCATAATATGACCACGCTCCACGCAGAGATGTGTGAAAGACACGGGCTTCTTGGTCATTTGCTTGTGTCAGCAAATCAACGATGTACGATGTGATATGGATATCTCCGAAAACCTTGACCAAGATATCTTTGATATCTTCGCGAGTGTCAATGACATTGTGCTCGCACACAGTAACTTGGTTGTAAGGAGAAACCATCATCGCCATCTTTGTTGAGTTGTGTATATAAGGTGTGTTTGAGTTTGTAAGTAGTTTGTGAGTAGTTTGTTAGTTGTTTGTTTTGAGGTGTTTGTTTCAAAAGAGTCTTCAAATTTAATATTTTTTTATAATATACATGTCTAGGAAATATTCCTATGTCCGCCGTCACAGAACGGGTCGTCACAGAACCAGTCGCAGAACGGGTCGTCACAGAACCAATCGTCGCAGAACGGGTCGACGCAGAACGGGTCGTCGCAGAACCATCCGTCACAGAACCAGTCGCCGCTATAAATCCGTCGGTGGTAGTTATGAAGTTGAACCGTACATCACCGTGGACCATTACCAAGACGATCTAGCACAAGGAGCGTATAACAATCTTAAAAAAGATTTTGAAGATAAAGGATTTACTGTAAAATACCCGGGTTCTCTTAGAGGATACCACCCGGGATATAGGGTTGCGCCTAGAGTCGTATATTATCTTATCATTATCGATTTTGGAAAAGAAAAGGTAGTTGTATACGACCGCTATAGTGGACTGCGATCAAAACACGTGGGAGATCATCTTGATGATTTCCCCAGAAAGAAGATTAATCCAACACCTACAACACGGGCGAATGCCCTACAAAAATTTTATAAAAATTTCAACGTATTTGAGCTTGGGAAGAAATGAGCAGAACTTGATAAGGCCAATGAAGATATGATACCGGCTGCGTCGCTTGATGAAGAATGGAATGAAAAATGAGTTTGTTAGGTGTTTGTTTCAAACGAGTCTTCAATTTTATGAGTATTTATCTCCCCAGTTTGTAAATATATATATATATATATAATGACAAGTCGTGTGTATGAACTCATGGAAGATTTGTCTTCGCCTATGATAACGATATATCCTGTAAATGAAGTAACGGATATGAATGATGAACTGGCCGAACTGTTACAAAAAGGAGAAACCCAGGGTGATTTCAGAAGCGTTATCTTGGATCAGTATTATGCCGAGTTTATCAAGGCAGCTATACGATACTACAAGAAACTCCGAAAAACGAGCTCCAAAGTCTCTGACAGTCCGTATTTTCATGTATTAGAGATTCTATTCAATAGATACAGAGTAGACCCAGATAATGAGGATGAAAATGGTAAGACGCCCGTAGAGTATGTGGTAAAACTCAAGTGTCCAAAGTTTGCCGAGTATCTGGTTTCCAAGGGCTCGAAAGGTCCTCCTAAGAAAGCTCGTAAAAAGACTCCTAAGAAGAAAGCTACAAAAAAATGCGATTATCGTGCAACTACGGGACGATGCGTGAACGGGACCAAGCAATCTCGCAAATGCTACCGAAACGACAAAACCAAGCGATGCCGAAAGCGTCGCTAACCTTATCCGGATATAAATTAAGTTTTTCATTGAATCTCGGCAATCAACGGTTTGTGATCACTGCATCCGGTTATGTTTATCTCTGGAACATATACGGAGAGTTTCGTGGGAAGTTCTCCCACGGGAAGAATGTAATCCAGTGTTTCGTCATCACAAGTTGAGCTACGATTGTTACATTCACAGCCTAAGAAATGATAAGCACTCGGATGATTCAAATCTCCACAAACCAGATAGTTCCGAAAGGGAGATTGTGTTTTGATTCTTTGTATTTGTGACACAGAAACGCGTGTATTTCCTCGTATATCTGATGATTGTAAATGAGCTGTCGCGAAATTACGATTCCCCGCACGGAAATACAAGATACTTTTGTTTGACATTGTATCCGGAAATGAACAATCGTCTAATATACATTCTTTTTGAAATTGTAATGGATACTTAGATAACACTAACAATCCACTATCTTCTCCCACTATGTATCTTTTGTCGAGGTTACCCGACAAATAATAAGGATAGATGTCTGACAGTCTGTGAACTAAGTTGAATTTAAAGTAATCTTCAAACACTTCTTGTAAACATATCACATCTGCATCCAAATTCCGTATTTCTCGCAATAAATTATTCAGCTTAGAACTATTCATGTACAAAAATAATCCCTGAACATTCCATGAAACAATCTTCCGAGGATTGTCTGTGGGAATGACTCTGTCGCTGTTTTCTAAAGGTATAATCGGGCGATAATAAGATAACCGCTTTAACCGAGTTAGTGAACACAATGCATTCAAGCACAATTCTAAGAAATTCATTGTATACTATAAGAATAAATTAGAAACTCTTTAAATCTAGTGTTAGACACAAACCAGTATCAGAATTATCATTCTTCCTCTACATTGACTTCTTCTCCTTAATCTCCCCACTACTGAGTGATTTCATCTAAGATTTGTTGTTTGGCTTGCTGTTTGGCTTGTTGAGGATCTTCTGTATCCGGTGGTTTTTCGGTTGTTGTACTACCACCTATGGCTTGACCAACCGCTTGACCCACCGCGCTTCGGGTATCAGTGACCGATTGGGTCAAGATAGAACGAACATCACCTATCGTATTTTTGACACCTCCGGAAACCAAGTTTAATAGCATGTCCATCTTTTCATCTGTTTTCTTGAGTTGTTCATCTGCCTTTTCTTTTTCTTTGTCTTTTTTGTTTTTGTTGACATCACCTTTACCTTGGAATTCTTTTTCGACTTGTTTTCTCTTGATGTTTTCTACCGATTTAGAGAAGGGCTTGTATGCGGTTATATGATCGGGGTAATCTTCATATTTTCCAGTCAATTGAAAGAATTGCCATCCTTCTGTTTTCAACTGTTCTGTAGTTAATGAAAACTCCAGATAATTTTTGTCAATTGAAAACAATTGCAAGAAACCATTACTGATAGTCACCGACAATGATATAAAAAATGATGCCCAATAACTGATCTCATCAAAATGATTGGGTAACTTCTCGGGATCCATTTGACCTACTGACATGATTGCAGGTATCATAATCGAACCCGTTGTCACAATAAATCGAAACACATCGTAATATTTCTTTGTATGTTGTTTGCGAGACTCATAGTTTAATACTTCTGACAAAAAGCGATTCTTGAGAATACTTTGTTTGGTGCGATTGATGTCATCATCCGAGTCGAGTGTTAGCGTTTCAATGATTTCACATACTTGATCTTTGTATGTGAAACTTTCAGAGGGAGGTACTAAACCAGTTTCTTCAGTCATTGTGTATAACTAAACAAATTATATAAAAAATAGTATGAAATACGCATTAATTAGAGATTGTATCCACTGACATCCATTCCAGAACCAGCGCCACCAAAGGAACCTCCTCCCATCGATGTGCTTTGACTGGTCATTTTAGGAAGCACATATTCTTCTTTTTGAACTGGTGGGACTTTCACAGCGGGTTGTGTCGCCACAGGAACAGAGGGTCCTTGACCCATCAAGGGTGCACTCATACCTGCTCCATATTGATTTGCAACCTGAGGTTTGACAGCAGGTGCATTTTGTACCGCTGAAGATACATGAATGTAAAGGAGTGCATTTTGAATGAGTATGTAGATCACGGGGAAAATCAAGAAGATCCATGCCAACTCGGTCTTTTTGTATTGACACAAGCCAAACATGACTACACCCAACACCAACATAAACTTGAGTTCTTGCATCGTAAACATATTATACAGATTCTCCATCTTTTGCGTGTTGTATCGCTTCATTCTTTCACGACACAAATACACACTAATCAACGACACAACAAGTGTCACCGCATAGATTATCACTGGCGAACACATCTTGGTTGACAACAACTCATTAATTTCACTAATCGTTTCCATTATGTTGTAATCCTAGATATTAATTTCAGAAATTTGATGTGTAGTATCTACGTATCAAACAACAACCTACAAATCATACTGAATTATGTCTTCTTTACCTGTTCCTGTCCTTCGTAATTCACCGGAAACGTTTACTCTTAAAGAAATACTCGACAGTTATGATCCCGATACATTTGAAAAGGCAACCACATTGTTTCGCAAACCCCCTTATCAACGAACTCTCAAAAAGCCAGTGGAATGGTGTAAAGCCCTTGTCAACAGTATATTGTGCGGAAAATCAATTGGTTCCATACATCTGTCGAAATGGGTGACACACTTTCTTGATGAGGATGGACAACCTTCCTCTGATGAATACTATAATATGGAAGATGGACAAACAAGAATGGATGCGTGTATGCGTTTCAGAATGGGTGAGTTTGACAGTGCTTGGGGACCCTTCACTGATCCTGAGATAGCAGTAAGATTCAATAGTTATCGGGTGGCGACTGTCCTTATACAAAAGGCTCACAATCGCGTCAAAGATTGTATATACTTTCGCGCACTAAATGAAAACTTTAGTGATCTTCAAGAAAGCACATCACTTACAGCAAGTGATCGTTATCTTTCACAAAAAGCCTGTGTTGAACATAATTTCGAGGGATCCTCTCTGGTGAATATCACTCTTGAACTTGCAAGGACCCAATTATCTGAATATATGAAAGAGTATTGTGCCGTTCGTTCGCTTGATCGTGACACATTAAGTAAAAGACTAGCATATATGATAGCTATAGTTTCAGGTTCGCTTGATCCTGCACTTGCAAATCTGTCTTATTATTCACACGTCCCCTATCTGAATAATACTCCAGATGATACTTCTTGGGAAGACAAGAAAACAGAAATTGTCGCTACACTCAAACAAGTTTTCAGAGCGATCCGCTTGGCTCTTGAAATCAAGCCTCGTGTCAAAAGTGAACATATATCAGCATATTGCAATCTACCTAACTATTTAGGACCGATGCTAACAGACAGATCTGTTTATCCCGAAGAGTCTACAGAAACTTTCAAGCGTCGATGGGCGATGTGTATCAATGATTGTCGTACAGCAAAAGAAGATGGCGACAAAGATTGGTTGCGACAAAATGTCTATAAAAATCTCGCAGATGGTGTTATCAGGAACTGTAAAAAAGAAGACCTTGAGTCAAAGATGATTGCTGTTAGAAATTATTACCAAAATCTATTGTAAGTAATACTTGTTCCTTAATAATGTTATTTTTTCTGTAAATTTGATATTACGATAGTTTAATACCACAATTTACACAAGAGCTACACACAAACAATGTGTGTGACAAGAAAAACAAAACGAGCCAGAAGACGTATCCTCCGACTTAAAAATGCACGGATCCACCCCTCTCCACCGGAATCCGATTCAGAACAAGTGATTGAAATGAACGGTATCTTGTGTCATGGATGTAAACGAGTCAAACCACTTGGTGATGAAGGCATCCAAATTCATTGTGCAGGTTGCAATCAATTTTACTGCTGTCAAATTGCAGGCACTTGTTACGGTCCTTATTGTAAAAAATCCAATCGCATTGGGGCTATGCATCATGTCGCTTGGTGTATTCATTGTGTACCTAAATACGCAATGAATTGTGAAAAAAAATCAAGAACAGAAAAATGTATATGTCATAAGTGTATCAGTGTATTCAAAGAAAGTGACGAAACCACTCAATAAAGGTAAATTGATCTGCTACAGATGGAACTAATGTTAACAATCGTTTTTTGTTGTCTTCTCGTTCCCATCCGTTGCTTCCTCCATCCATTCTGTAAAACAAGTTGTGTGTAGTTAAATCACAACAGAGCAATCGAATGTGTCCTAATCCGGCATAAGTAAAGGCTATATCAAAGACTCTTGTTTGTCCTTGTTTGACTAAATCTTTGTATCGTCTCAATGATTCATTTAAACTCATCACCGTCCAATCTTGAGCAAACTGATTGTCGCGTTTTTTTCGCAAGTTAACTTCCACTCTTGGATTACCGATGATTGTATACAAATATCGTATATTTCTGTTTAGAGATTCTGGAATATCGGGTAATCGTCGAAAATCTTGGCGAAATCTTGATACCGGGCCTGTCATAAAGAATGCTTCATTTGTCGATTCGTGATTTTCAGAACCCATCATCGCATCTTGAAGAGCATCCACAATTTGATTGATGCGGATATGTTTCAAGCGTGTTTGAAAATCATGTTGACACTCTGTACGTCTTTTGGCCAGTGTTTTTGTAGGTTTACGTGCCATTGTTGGTATACTTGTATATGTTTATGAAACCTTAAATCAAATTTTGTGATATCATTCAAACCTGTATTTCGCAACAACTGTTCGTATCTTTTGAAACAAGTTTTGCAGATGTGTGATTGTAAGTTTCGATTGGATTTGATTGAGATTCCGTATCATTTGTCTCATACATTCTCCTAAAGTATACAATTCTTGAAGAGTCTTTGTTTGATCGCTATCAATCCGATTGATTTTCAATACACCCAGTAATTTATCACTGTGACCGAGTTGTGATATCAAGTAAGACAACAACCATTCTTCACGTTCGTGTTCACTCTGACGAAACACTTGTTTTTCAAGCTTGTGTAACTGGCTTACAAATATATGACCCGTTTCATAATTTCTACACAACCATTCGAGCCGAGTATATCGGTTATCTTTGTAATCTACGATTTGATTGTTGAGTGGATTTGTGTCTCGATTGATACGACTCGTGTGAATATGTTGTAAGTTTGCATCGGGAAGTAGTTGTCGCAAAGCGTTATAACCTGTGTGAATTGGTTGAGAGGATCCTTTGAGTTGAGGAAGTTCTCCTCTCATCAGTCGTTTGTAATTTGACACATGATGAAACACAATATTTCCTTGATTATCGTGACCTCTACGACCCGCACGACCACTCATTTGTAGATAATCACTTGTGGTATAATCAGGTTGCTTGTATCCTGAGAAAGCTACGGTTCGAATCGGCAAATCGATTCCCAAACACAGAGTTTTATCAGACAAAACCACGCCCAGTTTCTTCTGACTTAACAAGGTTTGTACTACACGATTGTATTCATCGGGAAAACTATGAAGATACACGCCAATTCCTCGTTTCAGTAATTGAAATAATGGATGTGTGTATTCAAGTTTTTGACCTGTCGAGTTACGTAAGTTTCTTCGGATAGTTCTTATTTCATCTCCACTCATTGGGTCTCCTCTGACAAAACAAAATTCAGGGTGTTTTTGAAACACATCTTGTGACCGAAAATCAGGAGTCTGTGTAAAGCTCTCTTTGTCTCGTTTGAGTAGTTTTTTCTGTAACCGGATTAGGGTATCGGATACTTCATGTTTGTCGCATTGATGTATACACCAATCATACAAATGTCTGACTTTGATTACATACTGCATCTTTTGTTCTCTGTCATATCTTTCTAATTTGGCTTGTTTGTCTGTCATTGCATCTTTTGAACCCTTGACTTTGATATTTCCTTCAAATACCTCTCGTTTTTTCAAATACTCTTGATAATAAGACTCTTTTTGCTCAAGTATATGATAATGATAAGGATACTTTTCTATTTCAGATGTTCGCAATGACTCCTCTAGATCCAAATATATCTCTTTGACTGTTTCTTCATCTGTGTGAAAATAAAGCATCGGTAGTAAATCTTTCGTCTGACACGTTTGTAACAGAGGTACTAGATCTTCTAATGTATCTTTGATAGGATATTCTTTTTGACACCCTGTTTGAATCTCTTGTATCTTTGATTTGTGCGTGAGAGTCAAATCGACTATGGTTTGTTTGAGCGATAATTCCCATCGTTTGACATCATCCAGTGTTAACAGTCTATCTTCTGGGAAATACTCATCCGGATCCAATCTGACCAAGACATCTTCTGTATCCGAATCATCTTCAAATGTATCACTTAATATTGTATACAGTTTTGAACAATCGCTTGCAGTCATTGTGATGCTCATAAAGGATTCTGGATTGTCAGTATCTAATGAGACTATCGGATGTAATTTGTGCAAACTTGTATCTTTGGAGTCATACACCCATCGTTGTTGATTGATAAATCGTGTCGTATATTCAACATAATGTATGGGATGATTATGATATTTTCCAAACATCTCTTTTAAAAACTCTATATTCCCAATCGTAGCAGACAATGCCAAACAAGGACATCGCAACAATTTGATAAGATTCTCATAAGATAATCCTGTGTTGGGATCATCTAAGGTATGAATCTCATCAAACACTGCATAATCATAAGATAATCCTATCTTGGGCAAACACTCTTCAATAGTATCTGGTACACCTACAAAAATATTGGTTTGTTTGTCATAGGAATGATCGCAATGATTCTCTACAAGATAATGTACACGATAACCCATTTTCACAAATGCAGCTCCCACTTGATAGGCGACTGGTTTGGCAGGACATACATACAATACCTTTTGATGAATTACACCTGTACTCATCGCTACAAATGTTTTCCCTGCTGATGTAGGGGCTTTGACTAATACTGATTGTTTGTTTCGTATCTTTTGAATGACATCTTTTTGCCATTCATCCAGAGTTCTTTGTTTATCCCAAAAATTCAGTGGGGGTAACAAGTGACCCATTTTTTCTAACATGTATGATTTCAAATCATACTTGTCTAATCGTTTACGAATACTCTCAACCGTTGATTTTTGTGTTGATGACAATTTGTCAACATTCAAATGATAACACAAATTGATTATGTGATGAATATACTTTTTGCGATGTTTGTGATTCCAATAGAGTTCCAACAACCGGACTTTGTATTCTTGTTTGGCTTCTGTTGTGTGTAACCGACTGAATCCTTCATAAGGAGTTTTCGGTTGGAAGTTTTGTAACATGTAATCAATAGTTTTACTATCTCGTTCGACATATTTCTGTTGCAATCTTTGTGTGTTTTGCAGTATGATTTGCTCCTTTTTGGAGAGTTTCTTTTTCTTTGTTTGTTTGTTGCGTACGACTGGTTTTTGTACAGTATTCTTTTCTGAATCTTCTATCATATGTTTCAGATTGGTATTGACACTCTGAGACAAATCTCTTATAAAAACACTGAATCGTTCACGGTCCACAGTTTCCCAGACTGTATCTTGCGTCATAGAACGCGATGGCATGTGTATCTAACAATTCCTATTTAGGCCGATGTGTTTAAATCACATTTCAGAAACGGGCATTGGTTTCATTTTCCGAGTCATACTCATCAACATATATACAAGTAATGAAAATACAACGACTCTCGTGACAATTATCAACAATTCGTGTAATGAGGCACCTCTTTGTGGCCAAACACCGATTGTTTTCAACAGATAGATTAGAAAATATATTACACTTCTCATCAAACTTCTTACAAATGAAACTCCTTGCTTTAGCGGACTATCTGTAAATGAATCTTTGAGTTGTTGATTCGCGATATTGTTTAGTGATGCAGTTTGACTTGTCACAGTTCCACATACATTTTCTTCTGTCGCATAGGCTTCTCTTGAAAGTTGACGTATCGTTCTGTCATAAACTCTTTGTTGCGGAGGAGTCAGTTGGTCAATACCATTTTCTTGTAAATAAAGAGAGGGAACACTTGTATATAATTCTGAATATCCCTTTTCACATATATCTGTGGGAGGAAGTGTGTCTAAACAATCTTCTGTGATATTTGAAGAGATGCGTTTTAATTCATTGACAAGTGTAAACTCATCTTCTATCTTGGGAATTTTGGTTTTGACACATTCAGTAAATCGTTTAAATTGCATCTCATATGTATCTGTATCTTGTTCATCATTTGGAGCATCGATTTCATCTGGTCTACATGTTTCATTGTTTGTGACTCTCCCTGTGACCGGATCTATAGGACAATGTTTCACATTTTCACTTTGTTGAAGTGATTTCCACGTTGGTTCTCCCGATGCATCTGTTTCTCTGAAATTCGGATCCAGTGTACGTATAAAATCTGGAGTTACGGTGCTTCCTCCAGAACATTGCTTGAGTTGTGTAAGTTGCGTATTTGTTAATCTTGTATTGGGTGGAATCGTTTCAGGTGGTCCCTGAAAATACCATTCATCTTTTCCTGGGGGACAACGCATACATTGTTCTGATATACTTTTGTGATTCATCATTTTCTTCACATAATAATCGGGACCACAAAAATTACCTTCATTTATATTGGTAATGACTTCCGGCGGTAAATCGTTGCTCATTATATTCTTGTTAGATATTTTCTATGTAAAAAGTATCTCTTATGAAACAAAACAAAACAATTAAGCGAAATCGCTTGATTGCTTCCGGTGGCCAAGGATGTATCTTTGAACCTGCTCTTAGGTGCAATGTATCAAAGAAACCAAAACAAATACAAAAACGAAAAAAGACAATTCAAAAGAAACATAGTATATCCAAGGTCACTTATCACAGGCGTTCCTCTAAAAGAGAATACGAAATGAATCAGTATATTCGTGATATACCTGGATATGAAAATTGGGCGATTGTTTGGGAAGATTACTGTGATACAAGACCTTATGAAATCATATCCAAAACTTCTGATATCAAACGATGTATGGACAAAAAAAGCATAAAACCAACCAAAAAAGAAACCTTTCCTATGTTGATTGGTATGTATGGTGGAAAATCATTAGATGATTTGACCCTTGAATTATACAAACCCTCTGTATTTGATTCACAACAGAGCTTCGATAAAGTGCTGTCTCGTGTTTACAAAAGCTTACGTGGGGTGGAAAAAGGAATATCCGAGATGAAATCACATGGTATGTGTCATGGAGACTTGTCGAGTGGAAATGTTGTGATCAAACGGGGAAAATCCAAACTGATTGATTTTGGATTATCTTGTACCGAAAAACAATTAAGTTATTTGTCAAAAAGATTACGCTTTATCTCAAAGATAGATCGTATCTATGAACCATATCCATATGAATATATGTGCAATGCAATGAACAAAAAACAACTTAAAAGAGAACTCAAAGAGTTTGAATATAGAGACCGATTTGAAGGATATACCGATATATATGAAATAGTTTTGGGTGTTTCAGACCAAACACACAAAATACAAGATTATTTACAAGAAAGAATCGACGGTAAGAGAAAACCTCGCACTGTTAATTATATTTTTGAGAATATTGACACATACTCGCTTGGTGCACTGATTCCCACAGTATTGTTAGATGTCGCTGTATCATGTGAAGTTTCCAATGATGTGTTGCGAGATTTGTGTCATAACAGTCGTCGTCAAGATATCTTTGACTTTTGCAAAGAGAAACTAAGCGTGTTTGATGTCTAGCCTGATTGTTCTCAGATTTGTCATAGCGTGTTTGAAATTTGAAAATCTCTTGTGTTTGTATTTCAACACCTCACTACATACATAAACTACATACATAAACTATATAAACTACATACAAAACTATATACAAAACTACATACATAACACAATGATGGATTACTACGGTTCAATTACAATGGATAGTGATACTATCCGTAGACAGATGTATACACAATTTTCAGAATATTCTAAAGAATATATTGATGCGAAAATGTCTAGGCTAGAAACACTGGACAAGTCGTATTCTGTTGCAGGTTGGAATGTGTTTTTCCGAAAGATTCAAGTTGATTTGATACAATCTGAGATTCAAAAGGACACAGAAATAGCGAAACAACGATTAGCCTTGGCAAAGATATCCAAAAGCGAAAAAGGAAATGATATTCCTATGGATCTCATACTCGAAGTCTCAGGATGCTTTGATGAAACTGAGAGTGAACACTGGAAACGCCGATTACAAACGGTGCGTAAAATAACTGGTCAGACCAG
>VMHT01060517.1_pt1 | contig 17539 bp, 27 predicted proteins | sample 4693611 | NCBI WGS metagenome assembly VMHT01 (sample SAMN12280063, study PRJNA550983) | marine metagenome | isolation source: seawater sampled from same location over 5 years 0.02-0.2 micron viral filtrate | place: USA: collected off the coast of southern California halfway between the port... ...
AGCCCTGGTTATAAGGGTACCCTGATATACATACAAACCCCCCTCAGAGCCCTCAAGACTCTCTCAGACTCCTCTGCTATCCTGCTGGTACCTCTCGCCTTAGGGCTCGTTAGGAGTCTTACAGGGTAGTCCCTAGAGATCTCTGAGAATCCCGCTAGTGGTTAGGGGTCTCGGGGATACCTCAGGGTAGCTCCCTAAAGCTCCCTAAGAGCTCTGTAAGTAACCCGGAGGGTACACACATATCCTCTCTCACTAAGGCTCCTAAGGGAGCAATGGAGGTATCCTGATGGATGCTATATTATCTGACCCTTATGGGTTACTGATAGTCTGTATGGTTGGTGGTTGGGCAGCTGTAATCTTTGCGTTTGCTGCTACCGAGTTTATGGTGTCGCTGTTTCCACCATCTCCCAATCATACTGTTAAACGTGGTGCATCTCGTATGTCTGATGATGAACTGCGTAGGAGGTTAGGTAAGTGAGTTACTTCTCCTCTACTCGTAGATACAGATCAGGGGATTGTGTACGTATACCTGACCTAGGTTTGTGTCGTATAGTTCGTGGTACGTATGTTCGTGGTATGTACCATTATTCTGTCTATGGCCTGTAAGATGCTTGCTCGCCTGCGGCTCGTTAGGAGTACCTTAAAGGTGCTCAATCTATTTAAACTTAAATCTAAACCAAAAGGAAAATGTGTTATGGCTAAATTAACTAAGCCCGTAGTAAACCAAGTTGTTGTTAAAGATGTAACTGTATCTGCCTGTAAGCTTCGTAGACCTTATCAAGGTCGTTACGGTAAGCAGTTCGGTGCTGTGTTCACTGGTGAAGGTATTGCTGACTTAGGTCTCAAGCCTGCCAAAGACGGTGGTCACTGGTACTCTACTGCTGCTGAATACAATGGTGTAGAGACTTCAGTTTATGAAGACTTCGTTGCTGATATGGATGGTAACCCTATCCTTGATGACCTTGCAGATGGCTCTAAAGCTCACATGCTATTCAATGTGACTGAGTATCCTGCTGGTACTCGTAAGGATGGTACTCCGTATGAAGCTGGTAAGAACGTCAAGCTTGTTGCTGTTCGTGCTACTACCTTCAACGTCAAGAAGTCAGCTCAAGATGCACTATCTGCTATGCTGTTAGGTGATAGTATGACAGTTGCTGCTGATTCACCCTTCTAATTGTTTCCCCTTGGCTCGCCCATGCTCTTCGGAGTGTGGTGCGAGCTCTTTGTTTTACATGACACCGACAACGTATCAAGCATCCAAACGGAGAAAGCAAATGTCAAAGCCCAAGCAATACCGTAATGAATCCAGCCATGAGAGATTACTCCATGGTGCCCTATATACCCTTGCAGAACTTGCAATCATCACAGGTATCAACCGTAGTACCCTAAGTAACCGACTGCAATGCGTACAGATCCTTAAGGATAGACATGTACGTGATGCTAGTAAGATGCATTCAGCAGAGCACAGGCATGAAGTTCAATTGATAGAACGTTGTGAGTCCCGAGCTGATAAACTATCCCAGCAACACTTACGTATGAGGTTAGTATAATGTGGAAGTATTCTAAAGTAATTGACACTTTCCTTGCTATCCTTGTGATATCTGGTAGCTTAATCTTAGTAGCTGCTATGATAATGGAGGTGATACGTGGACCAGTGGCATGATTGGGTATTAATCTTTAACACAGCTGCACTCTTTGTAGTGTGGCTAATCCTAAAAACCCCAGACCAAGAGGACGAATGATGTCAGTATCATTTGAAGTAATGACAAGTGACCTACGTGTCACCCGTATGATGGGCAAGCCTTGCTTTGCAGCTGTAAACAGTATCATTAGACGCAGAGACAAAGAGGACAACATCAGTATAGTCTCGGTCAAGTACCTACCTTTCTTAACACATAAGTGGTGTAATGAATCTAACAATCAGATAGAAGCTACAGTGTTCCCTATGAATATGGATTGGGGTATAGCAGAAGAGTGGTGGAAGTATCTGTTGTCTCTGAAGTTTATCACAGACGGTCTTGTTTCAACACCAACAACATCCGAAAGCATGCGTCAAGGTTTCCAAGTAAAGGCTGACATGCCAGCAGACAGAGTGATGCTTACTTTGTTTCTCCTTAGAGCCCCGCAGTTCCAAACGGGTATCATACTGGATTGGTTCAGACTTGTACACCAAGATAATATCCATAGAGATACTGCTTTTGTAATTGCATTTGCATTGAACTGGGCAGAACCACATGAACTCCATAGGAACTACCACATAATACCACAGAGTAGCTCTGAAAGCTCTATCATTTACCCTGACTACTTAACCTTGTCAGGTGCTAAAGTCCTCCTTAACAGACTGTTATGTGATGACTATGATGAAGTAATGTTTGGTGGTAAACAACCTAAGCTAAGTGTTTCAGGTTCGTACTCAAGAGCAGAGAAAGTTAAGAAGGATGCTCTCGGTAGATTCCTATGTAAAAGACCAGCAAAGAATGCTAAGCAAAAGAACTTACAGGTTACTTTGTTTAACTCTATGCTACCTGATGATGTTAGTCCGCTTAAGACTCATAATAATTTCTATGACAGAAGATATAGATTTTCATTCTATGATGATGACAAGGCTGTAGATGTACGTAAACTAGCTGATATGCTGGAGGCTTAATATGTTATTACAAAATGTAACTGTAGGTGCAGACCCTGAAGTATTTGTGGCTGACCTCAATGGTAACATAACATCTGCTATTGGTATGGTAGGTGGTAGTAAAGAATCACCACGACCTGTAGTAGACGGTGGTGTCCAAGAGGACAACGTTCTTGCTGAGTTCAACATAGACCCAGCTAAATCTAAGATAGAGTTTGTCTGTAACATCTCATCTGTTATGGGTTCATTGAGAAAGATCTTAGAAAACAATGACTTACAACCTATCATTGTACCGAGCCACAAGTTCACTGCTCAAGAGCTAGATAGCTTTGGCCCTGATGCAATGGAGTTTGGTTGTAGTTCCGAATGGAATGCTTGGGATAGTAAGGTAATGCCACGACCCAAAGGTGACAAGGTTAACCTACGTACAGCTGGTGGTCACGTACATATCGGCTATGATAATCCTGATAGATTTACTAATGAAGACTTAGTAAAGATGATGGACTACGCAATCGGTGTACCTTCTGTACTCATAGACTCTGACAAAGCTAGACGTAGACTCTATGGCAAGGCAGGTTCAATGCGTCACAAACCATACGGTGTAGAGTACCGTACCCTTAGCAACTTCTGGCTTAACTCTGATGAGCTTACATCGTGGGTGTATGACCGTACCCTATGGTGTACTAAGAACTTGGACAGATTACCTGAGTTTGTATCTGCCTTTGACCCTCAGACCCTTAAGCGTATAATCAATCGAAGCGATACTGGCTTGGCTACTGATGTAGTACATGAGCTAGGACTGGAGGTATTATGATTGTAAACTCAACGTTATCTCAAATGAGCTTACGTGATATTGATAGTACTTATGCTGGAACATACTTACGTTTCAATACTGTTGACGATGATGGGTGGTGGGTTGGTCAAGTAGAACACACTGACTGCTCAGATGGCCCTGCAATAGTAGTAACTAAATGTAATGGAGAGCGTAGGGTATTAGACCTTAGAGATAATCGTGTGCAAATATCCCTTAAGTACCCATCACTCGGTAATGTAAACCATAAGAAACATTCATGGTTCATACGAAGAAAGGCAGTAAGGCAATGGAAGAAGGGGCTAAGAACTTCTCTTCTACAGACTAAGGTTAACGGATCATGTATGCTAGAAGCCTTGCAACCTTACGGGTATTCACTTGATAACTCTGTTATCGAAGAGATATACGAGCCAACCTACACACCTTACTTTGAGGCAATCGAAGAGGTAAGTGAAGGTAACTTTATATCCCGTGCTATCTCATCTTACTTTGCAGTAGCTAACATAAGAGATGTAGATAAACCAGTCTTAATGTACAAAGGTACTATCATAGGTGTATACTATGACAATACTCTTGCGTTAAGTGAAGACCTATCCCATTTAAAACCTATGATAGAGAGGATTGTACCACATGGATACAACAATTCAATCGTTGTTCAACCTTAGACCACCGAGTGCAGCACAAGTAAGGCTCGGTGATCTGATAACAAATACCAAGATCGGTATTGAAGTAGAAGTAGAAGGTGTAGAGATACCACCTAAAGTTAGTGGGTGGCGTAGGGTATCAGACGGATCACTAAGAAGTAATGGAGTAGAGTATGTATTCCAAGGCCCTGTTGGTGGTCTCTCTGCATGTAACAGACTTAAGAGTCTTGAGTCTTCGTTATCTGAGGAGCATCCAGTATTCTCGTTACGTACATCTGTTCATGTACATTTAGATGTAAGAGATATGACTTGGCCTCAAGTGCAAAAGCTAATCCTAGTGTACGCAATGGTAGAGCCATACCTCTTTGCCCTATGCGGTCAAGAACGAGAGGATAATATATACTCTATGTCATTGTACCGTGGTCAGCATCAAGTGTCTCAGCTATGTGATATCTTTAGGCTAGGGCCCGATGCTATCAACGTTATGTGGACTAAGTATACTGCTCTTAACTTAACATCCATACCAGTGTTTGGTTCCCTTGAGTTCCGAGGTCACCGTGGTACTTGCAGTAAAGATGTAATAGTTAACTGGGTTAATCATATCTTATCACTAAAAGAATATGCAATGGACCCAACAAAACTAGTAGACCACTTACCAAGACAGCTAAGCACTAGCGGTTCTCATACGCTATTGTCGTCTATCTTCGGTGAACGTCTGCTAAATGATAACATCTGGCCTAACTGTTCAGATGCATTGTATGAAAGCATGTGGGTAGCAGAAGACATTATCCACCATTCACCTATGCTATACGGTCAGCGTATGGTCATAGAAAACAATCAAGGTAGTACCCAATTGGATAAAGTAAGGGATAAATTATGTGTGGTTTAGTAGGTGTAGTAGGTACTGGTATTAATTTCGTAGACGTTAAGGTGTTCAAGCAACTGTTGTTTGTTGATGCATTGCGAGGTCCTCATAGTACTGGTGTTGCTATCAATGGTGGTGACAATAAGGTTCAAACGTACAAGAGATCTGTTAACTCAACAGACTTCCTTCAACTTAAACAAGGTGATGCAATTGCAAGTACAAGCAACACCGACTTCTTGTTAGGTCACAACAGATACGCTACTCAAGGTGCTATCAATGATGCTAATGCTCATCCGTTTACATACGGTAATGTAACGCTAGCTCACAACGGTACTCTTACAGATCAGACTAACTTACCTGATCACAAACAGTTCACTGTTGATAGTGAGAACATTGCTTATGCAATGGGACTAGCCGAAGACCCTGAACAAGTAATCAGTTTACTTAAAGGTGCCTTCACTCTTACGTGGTACAATGATTACGAGTTGAAGTTCTACATGGTTCGTAATGAAGAGCGTCCAATGTGGATTGCTCATAACAAATCTCGTGATGTATACTACTATGCATCTGAGAAGCTAATGCTTGAAGCTATCCTTGTTCGTAACAACATCGAGTATGATATACAAGAGCTACCTGTAGGTCAGCTTAAGTCCTTTAGCTTTGATGTGGAAGGTAAAGCTAAGTGCAGTGTAGCTACTCGTAAGGTTAAGCTGCAGCCTAAGCCTAAGCCTAAAGCTGCAAGTAACAGTTGGAGTTCTTACCCTAGTAACTACAGCTATACAACTTACCCTACCTTAGCTAGTAATAACTTAAAGGTAGGTGAGATAGTTGAGTTCTATAGTCATGGATTGCCTGATGTATCTGAATCTACTAAGAAAGGTACACTGTATGGTTGTATAACAGAAGGTAAGAAGCTAAGTGTTAAGTCATACAATCAACCTAACAGTTCCTTAGCTGGTTACTATACAGGTCTGGTTACTAGTATGATAAAAGATAACGGACTTGATACTGTAGTTGTAAGGGACCCTTGGCTTATTGAAGTTGTACAAGGTGATACAAATAACAAAGGTAAAGAAGCTTTAATTAACGCAGCTTTAGATACTCATCTAGTAATACAAACGGAGCAAACGCATGTCTAATACATTGATACTACCTTACAAGGTAGGAAGTGAATCAGCAAAGACCCTCGCTAAGAGTCTGTCTTTCAAACGAATGAGGCTAACCAACTCATCTCTAAGTGATAGTGATAGCACAACTATCATTAACTGGGGTAACTCTACTACAAGTTTATCCCACTTACCTTCTGTTAAAGTAATTAACAAGCCAGCTAGTGTACGTAAGGCATCCCATAAGGGAGAGTTCTTTCAGGCTATAAGCGAATACAATCAAGCTAACCCTGAAGATCCAGTTAGTATTCCCGAATGGACTATACGTAAATCTGTAGCGTCTGAGTGGTATCGTGAAGGTAACGATGTGGTATGTCGTGCTGTACTTCAAGGTCATTCAGGTGAAGGTTTGTCTATTGCATCTTACAAAGAAGATGTGTCTGCTTCTGAAGCTATCTCTCCATCCTTACTGTATACTAAGTACGTAAAGAAACGTGATGAGTATCGTGTCCATGTAATGAAAGATGTAGCATTCTTTGTTCAAAAGAAAGTTGCCCCTTACAGCAGAAGTGAAAGACCTAACTATCAAATACGTAATCACTCTAATGGTTTTGTATTTGCAGTGAATGACTTGTCACCTGATGATTCTGTACTATCTGAGTCAGTCAAAGCTGTTAAGGCTTTAGGCTTAGACTTCGGTGCAGTAGATGTTATCTGGAATGAGAGACGCAAGAAAGCAACTGTCATTGAAGTAAACACTGCATGCTCTGTCACTGGTGATAGCACATTGGTACGGTACTCCAATGCCCTTAAAGGTTTACTTAATGGTAAAGATATTACTCCTTGGGATAAGAGGGTGCCACAAACAAGTAATCAAATAGGGTCAGAAGGTTACATTGGATTTAACGTAGAGGCTGCTTATGAGAACGGCACCATGCTACGACTAGCAAGAGCTGCAATGTTCGACTTAAAACGTCAATACGAAGCAAACCCAACGGGTAGTAATGGAGCCCTTAGTGTTTTATTTGAAATGCTATCTCCAGAAATGAGAGAGAGAAGACTGTTCACTATTGAAGAGTTGTATGACGATTCTGATTGGGTTCGTATATCCCTATGGTGGGATGGCTATGAGCATCGTATCTCCTACCGAGTACACCCTTCAGACCTAGGGAGAGTTGAGTTTTGAATAATATTGTAGCAGTGTACGGTTCACTCCGAGAGGGGTTCGGCAATCACCGAATCCTTGAGGGATCTGAAAAGCTTGGGACCCATTGGGTTCCCGGCTATGAGATGTTCTCACTCGGAGCATACCCCGGAGTACGTAAGGGTAATACTCATGTGTTTACTGAGGTGTATACAGTTGACAAACCAACTATGGAAAGACTCGATATGCTTGAGGGTTTCCGTGGTAAAGGTGAGTCTAACTTCTATGATAGAGTAGAGGTAGATACCCCTCATGGTACAGCCTATATGTATACCCTTGAGGATGAGGTATATAAACAAAGTGAACCAGTAGAGAGTGGTAACTGGGCACACTTTAAAGCTAAGCTAAAAGATTTACTCTAAACCAAGCGGACATAAACATACCTAGAGCAAGAGCATCAACGTAACTTAATCTAAATTAAAAGGTAATAATTATGACTGCAATTCTTGGAACTTCAATCATCCGTGACGTAACTCTTAACTACGTAAAGGTAGATCCTGAGAACCCTACTGATCCATTCGGTACATTACAATGGGAGTGTCAGATCGTAGCTCCTGCTGAACGTGCTTCTGAACTAGAAGGTTATGGCTCAGTTAAGCCTGTCAAAGATGATCCAAGTCGTGTAGCTGTCAACTTAAAGCGTAAGGCTTTACGTAAAGATGGTACAGAAAATGACCCAGTAGTACTGGTCGATGGTAAGAAACAACCAATTGATTCTAAGATCAAGATTGGTAATGGTTCTAAAGGTAACGTCAAAGTATATCGTAGAGAGTACGATGTAGCTGGTCGTCAAGGTATCTCAACTATTATGACAGCGATTCAGATCACTGACCTAATTGAGTACACTGGTTCAGTTGATTTTGATATTGAAGGTACAGAGGCTAACGACTCTGAGTTCTAAGGTACAATAGTTTACTAACTTAATATGTAAACTAACTACCTAAGTAGGGAATAGGTTGGAGAAGTATCATTTTACTTTTACTACCAGCTGCAATATTTGTATTACTTTTACTCGAGATATGGGATAGAAGCTAATACATTCCCGTCTAAGGGACTCTATGCTTAAAGTAATACCAAAGCATAGGGTCTCTTTACCTTTGCTCTTAGAGCCTGTGAGCTACCCTTAAGAACCTTCTAGGTAATATAGTACCTTATAGAGGATTACCTAGATGGAGAACTTAATGGAGAAAACTTACACTCAAGATGATATAGCTGAGGGCAAGAAGAAGATACACCCTAACTCATTAGCAAACCTTAAACCACGGCATGATAAAGAACACATGGCGATGATGAAAGAGAAAGCAGATGAGGCACGTATACGTAACAATGAAATGAAAGAGAACATGAAAGATGTACTCTCTCTGGTAAACAACTTATCAGATAGTCTCGTTGACTCTATACCTAAGGGCTTAACTGTAATGAAACTTGCTATGATTAAAGCTATATCTGCTGACGATATGGTAGAGGCATCTCGACTTGCTTCTATCGTTGCTGAATATGAACAGCCTAAACTACAGAGAACTGAGAACGTCAATACAAACTTTGACTATACAGATCTAACAGATGAAGAACTGGCTGAAGAAATGAAAAGGTTATCGCAATGAAAGACTTAATAAATAAAGTACGTAACAAACTACTCGAACACAGAGCTTATGAATTGACTGCTCTATTCTTTCAGGGTTTCCTGATAGGTTCATTAGCTATGCTTACTGTACATTATATTATGAGGATGTAGTAGCAAGAATTATAAACTAACTAAAAGGGATAAAAGAATATGATGAAATATTTAATTGCATTTTTATTAGTGTTGCCAGGTTGTAACACTTTTAACGCATCTGTTGATGGAGCTCAAGGTATTGTTAACGATACAGTTGCAGCAGCAGGTAAGGGTGTTGCTAACGTTACATCAGCAGTAGGTAAAGATGTCACTGGCACCATTACTTATGTTACAGAGGGTGCAGCAGATGGCCTTCGTAACGTAACAAATCAGTCAGAGTAAATACGAGGGCCCTCCGGGGTCCTCTTTTTAATTGCCAAACCGACAACACTCACTGGCATTTTTATGCCAACCGACAACGCAAGGAGTCACATGCAAACCATGCTACTATTTACAGGCCAGAATTGCCCAGCTTGTAGTCAATTGAAAAACAGAATTAAGTATCTTGAGTTAACCGACAAAGTAACTGAGGTTGACACAGGCACAGAAGATGGCATGCAACAGGCCAAAGAGTACGACATCAGGGCAATACCTGCTATCCTTGTGCTCAAAGATGGTGCAGTACAGGACGTACTACGTGGTGCAATGCACAGCGATGGTGCGATCAAAGGTTTTATTAACTCTGGAGAGACGAAATGATGAATGAATATACTATTAAACTAAAAGATGTTACTAACGAAGAAGGTGAAGAGAACGTAGCGGTAAGCTTCTCATCAGATGATATGGAATTAGTTAACGAAAAGAGTAAGGCATTCCAACTGGCAGCTTACATACTAGACTGCGTACAAAGCTTAGAGGGAGCAGCCAATGAACCTAGTAACTAATAAAACTCTGAAGGAAAGAGGTAGTAGATACGGTAGCTTTGAAGGGCAGAGTACCTTATGCCAATCTCTTAAGGCTGTAATGCAAGCAGCACCGGGATGGAAAAGATTATCCTCAGCACAGAAAGAATCTCTTGAAATGATACAGCACAAGACAGCTCGTATCCTTAACGGTGACCCTAACTACGCTGATAGTTGGCATGATATTGCAGGTTACGCAACACTAATTGATGACATGTTAGGAGAATAATATGAACGGTAAAGGTTCAAAGCCAAGGCCAATGTCTGACAGGAGTACCTTTGAAAATAACTTTGATAATATATTTAGAAAGCCTAAGCCGGAAGATGCCTCCTCGCCTGCGGCTCGCCAAGAGAAAGGAGATAAGAATGGCAAGTCTAAAGATAGTAAAATGTGATGATGAAAAGAAATGGTACAGCTCCCTAGTCGGGGAGTTAGTACCTTTCATTGGTGATACAGGGATAGAGTACGAGTCCAGAGAACCTGAAGGTTACATTAACTTCATCTCTAAAGGAGACTGCATTCTAATAGAGGACTGATAATGGAATACAAAACATGTAACAAGTGCAACGTAAAGAAAGAAGCAGAAGAGTTTTCAATGGAGAGTGGTCGTGGGTACCGCAAGACAACCTGTAAGCTATGTGTTAGATCAGTAGCTAAGGTACGCCAAGAGTTACGATTAGAAGTAGACTATCCAGAAGATGACTACCAATGTCCTATCTGCTTACGTAACAAAGATGAAGCAGCAGGATGTGGAGGGGTTAACAAATCCCCATGGGCACTGGACCATGATCACCTAACCAGTAAATTCAGGGGCTGGCTATGCCACTCTTGTAACCGTACTCTCGGTGGACTGAAGGATGACTTCGGTATACTCGATAGAATCAGAACTTATTTAAAGAAAGGTAGAGAATGAATACATCAAACAAAATCTTATCAGACATCACAGTGTTTTCTAAGTACGCCAAGTATGTACCAGAGCTAGAGCGTAGGGAAACATGGGATGAGCTAGTCACCCGTAACAAAGAGATGCACCAACGTAAGTACCCTAAGTTTAAGAAAGAGATTGAGAAAGCTTACAAGTATGTATACGATAAGAAGATCTTACCTTCTATGAGATCACTGCAGTTTGGTGGTGCCCCTATTGAGCTAGCACCTAACCGCATCTACAACTGTGCATACCTACCTATTGAAAGCCCTGAAGCTTTCGCTGAGTCTATGTTCTTGTTGCTTGGTGGTACAGGTGTGGGCTACTCAGTACAGCGTCACCATGTACGTAAGCTACCAGAAGTTGCAGGACCTAAGGTTCGTAAGCGTAGGTTCTTAGTGTCAGATAACATTGAAGGTTGGGCTGATGCAATCAAGGTGCTATGTGAATCATACTTCAACAACACCATGGATGTAGAGTTTGACTTCCGTGACATCCGACCTAAGGGTGCAATGCTTATCACTACTGGTGGTAAAGCTCCGGGTCCACAGCCCCTTAAGGATTGCTTACATAAGCTACGGTCTGTATTAGACCAAGCTATTGGACGTAACCTAGGGACGTTAGAAGTCCATGACATGATGTGCTACATTGCAGATGCAGTACTGACTGGTGGTATACGTCGAGCTGCTATGATCTCCTTGTTCTCTATGGATGACAATGATATGCTTGCATGTAAGGCTGGCTCATGGTGGGAAGAGAACCCTCAACGTGCAAGGTCTAACAACTCAGCTGTGATGCTGCGTAATAAGATTACCAAGGATGCCTTTGATAAACTATGGGAACGTGTGGAACTCTCGGGCTCTGGGGAGCCAGGGCTTTACTTTACCAACGACAAAGACTGGGGAACTAACCCGTGCTGTGAGATTGGTCTACGTCCCTATCAGATGTGTAACCTTACAGAACTTAATGCATCTAACATTGAATCACAGAAGGACTTGAATGAGAGAGCACGAGCTGCCTCATTGATTGGTACATTGCAAGCAGGTTACACTGACTTCCATTACCTACGTCCTGAATGGCAAGAGACTTGTCAACGTGATGCATTGATTGGTGTAGGTATGACAGGCATTGGATCTGGTACTGTACTTGCTTATGACTTAGAGGAAGCAGCTAATGAAGTTAATAAAGAAAATCGAAGAGTGGCGAATGCATTGGGCATTAATCCTGCAGCAAGGACAACTACCATTAAGCCATCTGGTACAAGCTCTTGCGTCCTTGGTAGTAGTTCTGGTATTCACGCTTGGCATAATGACTTTTATATTCGTCGTCAACGTGTTGGTAAGAACGAAGCCTTATATGGATACTTTGCTGAGCACCATCCGGAGCTGGTGGAAGACGAGTACTTCAACCCTGCGGAACAAGCTGTAATCGAGATACCTCAAGCTGCACCTGAAGGTTCTATCATACGTACTGAGAGTCCTTTAGAACTCCTTGATAGAGTACGTAGATACAACACTGAGTGGGTAGCACCGGGTCATCAAGACGGACAGAACTCACACAACGTATCATGTACTATCTCATTGAAAGAAGATGAGTGGGAGCTGGTAGGTGAGTGGATGTGGAAGAACCGTTACACTTACAATGGTATCTCTGTACTACCCTATGATGGTGGCACGTACATTCAGGCTCCCTTCGAGGACATCTCTGAAGAACGTTACCGTATCATGGAGAGTGCGCTTACTGGTATCGACCTGACTCAAGTGAAAGAAGTAGAAGACAAGACTGACCTGAGTGGCGAAGCTGCTTGTGCTGGCGGTGCTTGTGAGTTAACATACTAAACTTAATTAGACCTGAGCAAGGTCATTAAACTGCTCGAGAGGACTATATGAAGTATGTATTTGATATTGAAACAAATGGTTTCTTCCCTGATAAAATCTGGTGTCTTGTTCTGCAGGACACTCAGACAGGTGAGGTACTATCGTACTCAGACTACGATGATGACTTAGCTAATGTATCTGAGGGGTTAGATGTATTGTCTAACGCCAAGGTAATTGCAGGTCATAACATCATTGGGTTTGACTTACCTGTAATGAAGAACCTTCTGGGCTGGGTGCCTGCTGAGGGAACCCGTATCTGGGATACCTTCCTAATGTCTCAGCTATGTAAGTACCAACGTGGTCACTTGCATGGCCTGAAAGGTTGGGGTGGGTTCTTTGAGTACCCTAAGGGTGACCATGAAGACTGGACATGTTACAGCAAAGAGATGTTGACTTACTGTATACGTGACGTTGAACTGAACACTAAGGTCTACGATTGGGTATCCAAAGAAGCATCTATCTTAATGAAGAATAACCCTAAGTTCTTAGATGCACTTAAGCTAGAGCATGACTTTGCTTTGGTAAATACTGAGATCACCCAGAAGGGTTGGGTCTTTGATATGCACAAGGCAAAGGACTTGTACGATCACATCATTGAAAGAATGGAAGAGATTGAAGATGAGATCAACCCGCAACTGGGTAAGGTAGCTGTGATGAGAGGTAACAGGGAAGTAGATAAGATCATCAAGAAGGACGGTTCATACCTAAAGAAAGTGGTTGACTGGTTCCAACTAGAGCAAGACTGTAGGTTCTCTAACGGTCCTGTGAAGGGTCCATACACTCGTATTGAACTTGTCGATGTAGACATTGGTCAGATGGCAGAGGTTAAGAAGTTCCTTATGGATAAGGGATGGAAGCCAGACGACTGGACTATCAAGAAGATAGCTGGTAAGTGGATACGTCAAAGCCCTAAGCTTACAGACACATCACTAAAACCCTTAGGTCGTATTGGTAAACTAGTCAGCGACTACTACATGCTACGCAACAGACTAGCTATGGTAGAAGGTTGGATAGAAGAAGTCAAAGACCCTGAGAAGTTTAATGATGGTAGACTACATGGCTCTATGTTTACTATTGGTACTCCATCATTCCGATGCAGACACCGTACTATCGTTAACATACCGGGAGTCTATGCACCCTATGGCAAGGAGCTACGCAGTCTACTGACTTGTGAAGAAGGCTACAAAGTTATTGGTGCTGACTCTGCAGGTAATCAGTTCCGTGGTCTATGCCACTACATCAACGATGATAAGTTTACCAATGAGGTAATCAATGGGGATGTACACCAGCGTAATGCAGATGTACTAGGTATCAGTAGGCCGGGAGCTAAAACTTTCATCTACGCCTACCTCTTTGGTGCAGGTCACGCTAAGCTTGGTGAAGCTATCTCTGGTAAGAAGTCTGCTAAGATTGGTAAGGAAGCTGATGAGAAGTTTAAGGCTACCCTGCCGGGACTTAAGGTTCTTAAGGATACTCTTGAGCAGGAGTTCAGGCACACTGCTATGAGTACAGGTCAGGGCTTTATCATGGGTGCTGATGGTCGTAGGGTTATGGTAGGGTCTGAGCACCAGACACTTAACTACCTACTACAAACTCTTGAAGGTATTACTTGTAAGGCTGCTCTGGTTTATGCTTCTCAGAAGATTAAAGAAGCGGGGCTCGATGCTTACCCTACCCTGTTCTACCATGATGAGGTAGTGTTTGTAGCCAAAGAGTCTGATGCAGAAGCCGTAAAGGATATCTGTGTTGAGGCTTTCCGAGAGGCACCTAAAGCTGCAGGTGTTATGTGTATGGATGGTGATGGAGAAATAGGAGACAGCTATGCTGACGTTCACTAATAAAGAAACAGAAGAGTTTGAATTTGATAAGTGTTTTATTGACGGGGACTCTATGCTATACCGTATTGCTTACACTACTAACTCCGACTCACAAGCTGCCAGTACCTTTGACCTAGCATTGCTAGCTGTTATGAGGGACACTGGTAGCGAGAAGGGTTACGTTGCGGTTAAGGGTAAGGGTAACTTTAGATACAGCCTAACCGATGACTACAAGGCTACACGTAGCAAGAGTGAGATGGATCCACAAGTTAAGGATAGGCTTGCTAACCTGTACCAGTACTGTTGGGATACTAACTGTGTTCAGTCTGATAACTGTGAGGCAGATGATGTGGTATCTATCTGGGCTACTGAAGCCGAGAAGATGGGTGACTCCTTTGTCATAGCTCACGTAGATAAGGACATTGACATGGTACCCGGGTGGCACTACAACTTCAACAAGAAGACTCTGTATCACACTGACGAAGACCAAGGTCACTACCTACTATGCAAACAACTACTGACCGGAGATGCCTCAGATAATATCCAAGGTATCAAAGGTGTAGGTCCTAAGACAGCAGAGAAGTTGCTGAAGGATGTGCCAGCGGAAGGTATGCTAGATGTGGTACGAAAGGCATGGCGTGAGAAGCACCCAAGGGAATGGAAGGAGAAGCTACAACTATGCTTCAACCTAATCTACATGCGTAGAAGCTTTGATGACTTTCGTGAGATGACTATTGAAGAAGTCTATGGGGAGGGCAACCTAAGATGATGATGGTTGATCCCCCTGAAGGGTGGCGTTATGGATTCCCTAAGCCTGCACCGGAAGGATACATGAAGATGTCATGGGAAGATAAGAAGGACTGGTACGTAGAGCAAGGGTACCCACGGTACAAGATTGAAGAGCTAGGTAACTTCTTCTATGTAAGTATGTGGTACAAAGGAGATGAACAACATGACTATTAATCAAGACTTAGGTCATTGGGATTACGTAGGTGATCCCTTTGACTTTGATAAGTACTTCGGGTTTATTTATATGATACAATGCACACACCCTGATAATCCAACAAGGTACATTGGACGTAAACAATTCCACATGTACAGCAAAGGGAAAGATAGGCGTGTGTCTAATTGGAAAACATATAGCAGTTCATCTAAGCACATCAACAATCTGATAAAGGAACTTGGTACTGAACACTTTACCTTTGAGATGCTACAGCTCTTTGAAACAAGAGGTGGGTTATCTGCGGGTGAGGTAAAGGTACAATGGTATCTGGATGTACTGACTCAGAAGTATGCTAACGGTAACCCTGTGTTCCTTAATAGGCAGATAGGTGCTATTAAATTTATACCTAAAGAAGAGATAGATAATGAAACAATCGCAAGACTCGACAGAGTCTACTTCACTGTACGAGAAGAACAAGCAGAAAGCAGAAAGGATTCAGAAGAAACAAGCATCGAAGAAGAAAAGACGGATGATAAAGAACCTTAAAGAGGAACGGTGGTCCTAATGAGTAAAGATAGATTTGTTGGGCACGTAGCCTGTAAGCATTGTGGTTCATCCGATGGTGTCGGTATGTACTCCAATGGTATTGGTAAGTGCTTCGTCTGTGATAAAATTACATTTGATAAAGAAAGAGAATATACTATGCAAGAATCCTATACGTCTAATAAAGTAGAAGACATTGACACTATCAATTCCTATGACACCCGTGGTGTACAGGAACGTGGTATCACTAAGCAAGTAGCAGCACACTTCAACATGCGTGTATCCTACAAAGCTGATGGTACTATCGAGTCTCACTACTATCCGTATACCAAGAAGGGTAAGACCTCAGCTTACAAGATCCGTAATCTACCTAAGGACTTCCGAGCTAAGGGTGACATGGATGGCATAGAACTATTCGGACAGTCTACGTTCCAACCGGGTGGGCGTAACCTAGTAATCACGGAAGGTGAACTGGATGCTATGGCAGTAGCTCAAGCATTCCTACTTCAGAACAAAACTATCTACCCGGTAGTATCCTTACCATCATCCAGTAACCTCAAGCCCCTCATAGCTAACCGTGAGTGGGTACGTTCATTCGACTCAATCGTTCTTATGTTTGACAAGGATGAAGCTGGTGATAAAGCTATTGAGAATGCAGCTAGGATTATTGGTTGGGATAAAGTCAAGGTAGCCCACCTTGCAGAGAATGATCCCTGTGATACACTCATCAAGCACGGACACAGTGGTATTGTAAATGCCTTCTGGAATGCACAGCCTTACTCACCGGCTAGCATTGTACGTGGTGAGTCTATCTGGGAAGAGTTCTCTAAGCGTAAAGAAACTAAGTCTGTGCCCTACCCTAAGTGCCTGTCAGGTCTTAACGATAAGCTTGAGGGTATGCGTATGGGTGAGATTACTTTGTTTACTTCGGGCACAGGTAGTGGTAAGTCAACCATGATTAAGGAGATCATCATGGAGCTTAAGCATACTACCGAAGACAACATAGGTGTTATATCACTGGAGGAATCTATCGGTGATAGCGCACAGAAATTCATACAAATGTTTACCGGAGAAGAACCCGATGAAGAGGAAGAGAGAAGAGCGTTTGATAAAGTCTTTGGAGATGGGCGTATTATTATGCTTGATCACAACGGCTCTGTATCTGATAGTTCTCTTATAGATCAAATAGAAAACCTATGCCTGTTAGGTTGTAAGTACCTAGTACTAGACCACATTACTATCGCAGTATCGGAAGGTGCTGATGGTAAGACAGGCAACGAAGCTATCGACTCGGTAATGTCTGGACTCCTTAAGATTGTTAAGAAGCATGACGTATGGCTGGGAGTTATCTCTCACCTACGTAAGTCAATGGGTAAGTCTTTCGAAGAGGGACACCTAGCTTCTATTGATGACATCAAAGGTTCAGGTTCTATCAAGCAGATTAGCTTTGACATCATCACCTTTGCACGTAACCTTATTGCAGAGAATGAAGATGAACGTAACACAATACGACTACGAGTACTCAAGTCCAGATTCACAGGGCTTACGGGTGACTGTGGTTCAGCCTTCTACGACCAGAAAACCAAGAGGCTTAAGGGTCAAGTAGATTTCTTAGACT
>VMHT01177564.1_pt1 | contig 17539 bp, 15 predicted proteins | sample 4693611 | NCBI WGS metagenome assembly VMHT01 (sample SAMN12280063, study PRJNA550983) | marine metagenome | isolation source: seawater sampled from same location over 5 years 0.02-0.2 micron viral filtrate | place: USA: collected off the coast of southern California halfway between the port... ...
AAAACTACTAATATATGGACTAACAATACTAACTTTATACCTAAGACTTGTACTGGCGAGGGCAAATGTCCTAATATGATAGGTAAATTACACGCTACCAACTTAGGAAATGTAGAAAGAAGAAACAGAGTTGGCGGAGCAAACCAATCTCAAGAGGAACGGTACAGAATACCAGCAGACCTTATTAGAGAATTATTTTCTTTATAATTACTATATGCCTACAGCGGAAATACTGAACTCACACCCAATTTCTACCTTGAAGAAAGAGATAAGTAAAGTTAATATTAGGGGATATTCCAAAATGAAGAAACCAGAACTTGTAAAACTAATGTTGAAGAACAAAGAAAAATTTTCACATATCAAAATGAAAACAAAAGGTCAGAAAGAACCAGTAAAGAAGATTATAAAAGTAAAGAAAGAAAAATCAGTACCTAAACCTAAACCAGCTACACCTAAACCAGCTACACCTAAGAAAGCACCAGCAAAGAAAGCACCACCCAAGAAGAAAGAACCCCCTAAACCTAAAGTAAAGAAACCAACTAAAAAAGAGCAACAGACCAAGCAAGTAGGAGATTTTCTAAGTGGACTGGAAATGGGTGGTAGTGCTATTGCTAAAAAGGTTGAAAAGACTAGTCCAAGATTGACTGATATAGCACAAAGAAACTTTAAGAAATTTGACCGTAAGAAATTTGAAGAAGAAGAGTTTCAGTATAAATTAGGAGAACGCAAGAGATTTGGATATGAAATAGACGAAAATATGATAAAAATTCTTAGAAGAAATGCTAAAAAACGAGCAGAAGAAGAATTTTTGAACTTACTACAAAAGTCTAAACAAGAACAGTCGGCATTAAATAAACCTAAAGGTGATAGGTTTCACGAATTATATATAGGAGTAGGACAAAAAGCAACACCTATGAGAGCATTTTTCAATCCAAAAACTAAAAAACTACGATTTGACCCAACAACACACGACTTTCACACTGGTGAAAAAATAACTGGTACAGATAAAACGGTTAGGCATAATGGAAGAGATATGATAGAAACTGATATGGAAAAACATTTTGAAGACGACCGACTTGTCGGTGGATATGGATACTCAGTAGGACTATTAGGTGAGGGAGCAGAAGACCACACAGGCTCTAATATAGTCCCAGCTTTAAAAAATCAAGGACACCGTTTTTATGGTATTCACGGTAGACCAAATCAGTACACTAAAAAATTTATCAGAGGATATGAAAAAGGTGGAAGAGCATACTAAAAAAAATTTTCTAATCTAATATTATAATGCCCTCACACTATGGAAACGGTAATTCCAAACCAAAAGCGAAACCCAAAGCCAAAATGGCCGCGAAATCTAAAATGGGGAAAGCGAAGAAACCAGACTTTTTAGATATGGATAAAGACGGAGATAAGAAAGAACCTATGAGAAAGGCTGCTAAGGAAGCTAAAAAGAAACCAGCCGCTAAGAAAGCACCAGCGAAAAAAGCACCTAAGAAATCTGCCCCAAAAAAGACTGGCGGTGGTGGCGGAAGTCTAGCCAGAGCCAGAGAAATGAAAATGAGAATGTCTAATCCTTCTATGACATACGCCTAAACTTTGTACTTTGTTAGAATAGCACGGTCAACTTTGGCCGCATTTCTTCCTAGAAGTGCCGACGCTAGGCGAGCCCTAGCCCACGCAGCCGAACTTGTGTTAGGTCTACTACCAGCACTATAGTACGCCCCTCGGCCTTTAGATAATATTTGCTTTATGCCTTCTCTTTTTAATAAATTTTTACTGATAAAATTATCGTCAGTAATCTTTTTACCGTACTTTTTTTCAAATGCTACTACGTGCTTAGAACGTTTACTGTCTGGAGCGGACTTCAGTTTAGGTCTATCTTTACCTTCCTTGATAGAGCGTACTTGTTTTGCTTTATCTGCTTTAGTTAATCCTTTAGGTACATACTTTTTGGGTAAACCAGTTGCTTTATCTTTGGGCTGTTTTCGTAGTTTTTTATCCATATATTATATATAGAGAAAAATGCCTAGATTTGAGGTAATGATTGGAAATAAGGGTGTTAAAAAATATGAAGCACCTAATAAAGCCGCAGCCTACAAACTTGCTGTGAAAGATAACTGTAAGGAAGGAGAGTTAAATTTTATGAAAATGACAGAAGCAGTAATAACAAAAGAAATCCTACCCATATTCAAGAGTTTTGAATTTGATAAGATAAATAAAGTAGCACAGACACTTATGTTTTTCTATGACGCTAATAAAGACCCAGACATAAAAGAAGGTGGTGAAGAAATGATAGAGGAATTTGGCGACGACGATAGGTCTTTAGACGATATACTTAATGATTTTTTTGTAAAAAATAAAACTAAAGCGATAGCAAAATTTAAGAAAAATTTGTTTACTATGTTGAGAAGTGGGGTGTTTTACTTAAGGTTTTTAAATGACCCTCAAGTTTTGTTTTGTAATAAAGAAGAAGTCGTTGAAGGTGTAGTTGATTTAGTTGGAATAGTACCCCCATACAACGGTGGTGGTGCTTTTATGCGTGAAGGAGCTTTAGACAGACTAAAAAAATTTAATGGTTCTATACTTCCAATACTTTCCTATGATAGAAAGAAGATTGCTTCTGACGAAGAATACAAAAAAAAGTTTTTGAATATATACTACACTTTTGCTGCTAAGGCGAATTATACAAAAACAGAAGAAGCAGAAGAAGTTTTCCTTAAAATTGCTGACCCAGTAGAAGAAGAGGACGAAACTGGAGAAGACGATACTAGGACACAAAGAGAAAAAAGGGAAGACATAGAGATTGCTAAGGAAAATGAGGCTGAAGATAAAGGATTTGACGACACTTTTAGAGGAATTGAACTATATGGAAAAGATTATGACATAAGACTAAGAGATAACGCTCTGTTCCAAGACGACGAAGACGGTGAACCAATGTTAGTTGGCTATAGAGATATAAAAAGGATTACAAATAAAAAGACTGGAAAATCAAAAGCACGAAATGTTATTGTAGAACGCCCAAGTAAAGAAGAATATAGAGCTATACGCCGACTAGCACGACAAATATTTAAAGAAGACATAGAAGAAATAGATAGAGAAAGAGAAGAATTTTTAGCAAGTGGTAGGAATTTAGTAGAGGAAGAAGCAGACAGAGAAGAAGTTAAAGACCTAAAGGAAGAGATAGCACAATTAAAAAAAGATTTAGCAGAGCGACAAGAGGTAGTAGACGACTTAACTGAAAAAATGGAAACAGATATGGAAACTGACCCAGATACCGCTGAATTTATAAATGAAGGAAAAGAAATCCTTAAAGACGAAGTAAGAATAAGAAAACCAGACTTTACTTTTGAAGAAGTAGACGATTTACCAGACGACAAAAAGGACGCTGTTTACAGTTTATCACAACTCATTTACCTTGTTGGTGATATATCACCCAATAATGATTTTTTGGACGGAAGAATGTTAATTGGTACTGCCTTTAGACAAATAGTTTTTCCTTTTTGTGAAATATTTTTAGAAGAAGGTACTGTACCACAGAGAGAAGACCTTGATAGAGTAAAAGAATTACAAGATAGAATAAGAGAATTAGAACAACAATTATTAGAACAAATAAATTCTAAACCAGAATTAGAACCAGAAGAACCTAAGAGTGATTTTGCCGACGTTTCTAAACTTTTACAAGAAATAGCTGACTTGACTGAAGCACGAGAAAAAGAAAGGGGTGAAATAGTTAAGGTACAAAAGTTAGAAATACAAGTAGAAAGTTTAAATAGAATGATTGATAATTTAGTAGACGAAAGAGACGATTACGCAATACTTAATACAGAATTAGAAAAGAAACTTGAAGAAAGACCAGAAACTGTGAAAGAAGAAGAAGAAACCGACGAAGATTTACAAGATAATTTTGACGCTCTTAGTGGCATTCTAAATTCATTAGGCGTAGACGTTGACGAAGTACTTGAAGCAGTAAAACAAGAAGACGATTTATTTGATTTCTTTGAAGAACCAGAATATAAAAACTTAGTACTAAAACCTATATCACAAGAATTAGAATTTAAAGGTATTGATACCGACGACGAAGACGAAGATTAGTTAGCCTTTCCTAATAACGCAGAGGGGTCAATTGCGGCTCCTTCCGCTCCAGTCTGTGCCTTTGCTTTTTCGTCCTCAGCGTCTGGTGGTTTATCACCTAATCCGTGGAAAAGTGAATAAAGTCCCATACCGACTGCGGCTAGTTCGCCTACAACTGGTACAGCGTCTAAAGCTGTCATTGCCCCAGCTTCTAATCCTTCAGAACCAATACCTCCAACTGCTGATTTTAAAGCACTTCCTAATCCTTTCTTGGCTACTTGACTTCCTATATTTTCTGTCAAATCACCTCCGAGGTCGTCTGCTCCCTCAGAGGCTAGTTGTCCTCCACTTTCTGAATGAACTGCTGGCCCAGCTCTTGGAGCTCCTAATCTATCGGCGTCAGTCAAAGGGGCACTACTGTTCTCGCCTGCTGGTGCTTCCGCTTGTGTTCCAGTAGGGTGGCTTGCTTGTGCTGACCTTTGGACGTCAAGTTCTCTTGGAGTTGGTCCAGTTGCGGCTACACTTCCGTCTGCTTGTACTTGATTGAGGGGGACGTCCCTTAATTGTTCTGGGTCAAAATCTCTAACTGTAGCACCGCTACTTGCTGCTGGGTCGTCAAGAGCTGGTCTTAATTGGTTGTTATTTACGGCGTTTCTATTTGCGGCTGCGGCCTCGGCGGCTGGGTCAGACGCTTCACTGTCGGCTGGAGCATTAGCTGTTGGTTTTGAGGGGGGATTTGAGGAAGGTGGGTCAAGTGAAGTTCCAGTTCTTGCTTTTTGGAGACCTTTGTAAACTTTCCTACCCATATGGAAGGCAGAACTGAGAGTAGATACAGCACCTACACCAGCGTTGTAATGTTCTGCTACTTCGTTGTACTTATCCGCTAATGATTGTGCTTTCTGACTTGCGGCTACATTTGTCAATTCTTCGTTTGAAGTAATATGATTACCTAACTGATTGGCGTGTTCTTGGAGTAAAGACATATAGGACATATTTAGTTATATATAATTAAAAGAAAATAAAATCACTTGTACGCTGGAACTGCTCCTACACGGTAAGAGCGTAAGTTAATTTTGTACTCAGCTGGGGCACTCGGTGGGCTCTCGTTGAAATGGGCGTAATCTGTCTTTTCGGCCTCGGCCACCTTTTGCTCTACCTTTTTTTCGGCGTCTCTCTTTGCTTTCTTGGCCGCCCTCGCTTTTGCTAGGCTCTCCAACCTTCTTTGCTTCCGCTGTAATAATTCTGCTTCCGTCGGTGTCTTTCTCTTCTTCGCTGTCTTCACGCTCTTCGGTGGCATTTTTGTCTGATATATTATCGTTAGATTTTTCTTTTTTACTCCAAACAAGCTCGTCAAAGTTTCTATACATTTCCATATTGGGTACATTCATATATGTAAAGTCAAATTCTTCTTTTCTAGTCTTGTTGAATAATTCCATAAAGTTCTTTCTATCTCCCCCCATAAATGAATAATCGTCAGCAATCTTTTTCAATTCACTATCTGGTAGTTCTCCTAAGATAAAAAAACCTTGTATCTGATTTCTCAGTGTACTTGTAAGAAACTTGTAGTACTGAAGAGCTAATCCGACGCTAAGGCGTCCTTCTGTTTCTAACACTTTAGACCCAATATGTCTATACCTAGTAATCATAGAAGTAAAGGCGTCCTTTCCAAATCTGTTCTGTCTAATACCTTTCTCACTCATAGCGTCGTCAATCAATAGTAAATATCTTCTATCTTCCTTATCCATTTCAATCATATTTAAGATTTCCCTAAGTAAATCTTCTGAATATTCGTCAAAGAAAAAGTCAAACTCTTCTAACATATTCTTCTGTTGTACGTCATTCTTAGCACTCTCACTAATCAATATTCTAACGTCAAAGTGTCCTCCATAAAATCGTTTCTTAGATAAATACATATTCTGTAATAGTACAGACTTACCACTCCTAATACGTCCTAAAAATACGTTGAAGTGTGGGGTGGAAGGTAAGGGGTAAAATGATTTGTCCTCTCCTAATTTATCTTCTTCTATCTTGATAGGATAAATTTTGAGGTCTGGGTTCTCTTCTCTTTCTGATTTTACTTTAATTTTTGGTAAATCAATCTCTTCGTCGCTAAACTCATAGTCAGACATATCTAGTCTTATATATAAGAATAGTAGAAAAATTTTTCTTGATATATAATATCAATCAAATGCCGATAGAAACGGTTATTTGTCCTCCAGTTTATTCCACCCCAAAAATTGAAGCAGCTAAAAGAAACAGACAAGACGTAAATGCTATTGTAAATTCAAAGTACTTTCTGAGAATACCTACCGAAGAAGATAGGTGGACTGAAGAAGAAATAGAAATGAGAACAAAAAGAATAGATACAGAAAGACGGTGGTGTAGATTTGGTGTACGGTGTGAAAGACTACAATGTTCCTATCGTCATAGTTTTACAAGAAAAAAGATTTGTAAAGACTTCCGCTGGTGTGTTGACCCAGATTGTAAACTAATTCACCCCACTCAAAAGTTTATTGATTACTTAGATTATACGCCAAGAGAAATCCTATCAGAGCAGGGATTTTTCTGGAACAACACGCTTGAATAAATCATTCAATTTTTTCTTTAACCGATTGTCGTCGGAAATATCTTCGTCGTTTATCTCTTCTAATAATTCAGAAAGTTCGTCAAACTCTTTTACAGTTTTCATATTCTCAAGTACTTTCATTTTCATAGAGTTAAATTTATTTCTCTTCTCTACTCTGTTTATTGTTTCTCGTTGCTCTAATCTCGCTCTTATCTTTGCTAATGGTTTAGGTAGTTGTTTCTTAGCTGGCTCTTCGGTCATTTCTACTGGTTCTGCTTTTTCTGCTTCCAATTCTTTTTTCAGTTCTTCTCGCATTCTTTGTTTACGCTTCTCCTTCATTTTCTCTCGCCCTTTTCTCAATCCTTCAAGCTGACCGTCAGTCAATTTGTACTTCCTCTTCGGTGGTTCTTTTGGTTCTTTGATAAAGATTTCTTCTACCTCTTCAGCTGTCTTCTCAGCTATTCCTTCCTCGGTGTCGCTACGGTCAGAACTAATGTCAACAATCTCTTTGGGTTCAATTTCCATTTCCATTGATAAATATAATTTATAAAATAAATTATGAATTCTTTTTTTTTTTCAATTTATAAATCGTTCAGAAAGTAAAAATAGGTAAGGTAATAGGTAAGTTTTTGAGACCATAAATATGGTCTCTTATTTTACAAAATTCTAAGAATTTTGTTATTTACCTCCATATAAAAATTACGGAAAAACTTACCTATTTTAGAAAAAAAACTTTCCCAAATGAAAAATGATTTTTGACAGAGCCGAGCAAAAATTGATTTTGGTTTCCAAAAGTTTTTCTCAAAAAAAGGGGTAATATAGGTAAGTTTTTTTATGTAGGTAAAATAGTAAATAATAAATAGAAATAGAAATATGAGACCATAATTATGGTGTCAAAAACTTACCTATTACCTTACCTATTTTTAGTCCCTTTTTTTCAGTAGATATTAGAAACTTTCTGAACGATTTACAAATCACTATCGCTCTCGCTGAGTACTTCGGCGGATTGAATATCTGCTTCGTCCATTTCAATAAGATTTTTACTGATAAGATAATTCTTCCATTTACCTAGGTTGATAAAGAGTGTTCTCTTTTTAGTTTTCAGATATACATTATGTACTTGGTCTTTAGTCTCGCAAATTTTATTAGGTAGTTTTACTAGCTCGTCTATGAATTCCTTCGCTTGTGTGAATGTCTCGTTGTTGTTTCTACACCAGTCCTTGTAATGACCGAAGAGTGTATTGACAAAGATATAGGAGTAATTATCTTTGTAGTGCTTGAGTTCGTTCTCGTAGTTGAAGATAGTCTTTAGGAATGCTAGAGGGGGTACAAGGCAGTTTCGCTTCGCTCTCTTGAGGAAAGGAGTTTCTATAGTCTTGGAGAAGTCAAAGTGGCGGACGTCGCGTTCCATTAGTTCTCTGTAGAAGAGTACCATACCGCCTTGACACTCACGCAGAGCTCGCCGAATGTCGCACCAGTGAGGGTCTTCTCTACTTCGTTTTCGTTCTACACACTCAAACAACTGGAAGCGTCGGCTCTCAATATCAATTTGTACTCCGTCGTTGTTAGTCGTGAAGATAAAGTTTACATACAGTCTTACATTAGAGTTGACACTTTTGTACTTCTTACGGATATTGCTAGTGTCATTAGTAATTTTTGCTTTCAGTTCTTCGTAGAACTTCTGCGTGGATTTCTTATCGCCTTCGTCAAGGTTGATAAGAATTTTCTTATCAAATAGGTCGTTGAAACCACCGAACAAATCACGCTCTGGATTGTCTGACTGATTGTAGTACTCGTTGCCGACCATTCGGCTGAGTAGATAAGTGAAGTCATTCTTACCTACACCTTTAGCAATAGACTTGATTACAATCGCTGTCTGAGGTTTGTTCTCTGGGTCTTGAAGGATAGCTGCCAACCAGTTCATTAGGTACTCATAACACGCGTGTTTTGTAATGTCGCCGTTGTTAGTCAAGTACCGAATGTGTTCTTTTATGAGCTCGCAGTCGTGGCGGTCTTGTTCGGTAAAATCAATATGTTCGTTATTGAACCTTTGGTTCAATTGCTCTATGTCAAACCCCATAAAGGAGTTGAACTGAGTTGGAGGCAACGCTTTGTTAGTAGGACGGAATACAATCTCGTTGTACGCTCTCATTGCTGGGTCGTTGAACCAGTTGGATAGGAAGTTTGTCTCTTGTTTACTACCAGTCATACAGTTCCCACGCCAGTCGTTTAGGTTCTCATACGAGACTTTCATACTGTCCTTAGTAAATGGGATAAGTTGCTTATTGTCTGTAATCTTGTAGTAATGACTTTCGTTAATACACTTGAAGTGGTGAAGTTCAAACTCGTCCTTAATCGCTGTGTACTCGGCAACTTGCTCTGGGTCGCTTCCATAGTTCTTAGCGTCGTAGACTTCTTGTGGAAGTTCTAGAATGTCCTTGAACTCCTTGAAGTGGAAGGTCATAGGGATAGGGTGAATGTCGCCAGTCAGAGCTCGGTACTTCTTGTTAATCTCTGCTACGATTTCTTGGGGTGATTTAGTTGGGTGTTTCTCTATGAAGACACCGTCATTCATAGTAGCACCGTAGGAATAACCAAGGTTAGTGATTACTTGAAGAACATTTTCTAGAGCTTCACGCTCAAACATAGTTGTAATATTACATAGAAATTGGCCTGAGATATTATGCTTAGACTTTTTTTTAATCTCGTTGTCAGCTATTATGTTAGTGTGAAGTTTATTCATATCCTTATTACCCATAGTCGTAAGGCGTAGGAAAAGGTCTTTCGCTTCTGTGGAAATGACCTTCAGAGGAAGGTAGTTCCAATTCGTGATATCGCCACCGAACAGAGCTGAGATATACGCTTTCTTCGCAAGTTCCCTAGTTGTCTTGGTCTTCTCTCGCATAGCGTCAAGGGTACTCTCGCGATTGGCGGTGTACCCCATAATTGCTGGAAAGTGCTCCGCCCACTTGTTTACTACAATAACAGAAGCAATCGCGGTGAAACTGGCGTTCTCCATATCGCAGTCCCAGTAATACTGCTGTGCTAGGACATTTCGGATAGGTCTCGCAAGTCCAGCAAGACTAGTCTTAGGAAAGCGTCGCCCCTTGTTAAGAGCTCCCTTCTTGTTAGTCCAAGAGGTCGCAAAGTTATTATTCCCCTTTATCTTCTTGTTGATACGGTCAAGACACGCGTGGCTGCCGTCGTCCACACCGTACTTCTGAGGACACCGTACCAAAGCATTTACTACAAATCGGTTCGCTTTTTCATATTTACTTTCACTCATTCTTTTAATAATTCAGTAATTTATTTTTTGAAATCAATTTATCAAAAACCGAAAAATCGGATTTACTTAAACGGCCGAACAAATGTATTTCGTTCAGCAAATCCTAAGATTATGGGGCATAAAATTATGGGAAAAGAAGTAAACAAATATGTTTACCACTACAAGGTTAGATTTAATGACGAAAACGGCGTGGAGCAAGAGAAGCGTTTTCTCACAGCCAAGGATATACAAAAAGAATTCAATATTGGTAAGACTACATTATACAACTACAAGAAAGGGAAATATAAAGAACACCGAGGAAATCCTAGTATCCTAGAAGTAATGAAGCTAGACCCACCAGAGAAGGTAAATATTACAGTACTATTTTTTGATTGACCGTATGTCTAAATCTACTGAAATCTGAATACACAGACTTCCTAGCCTGTTGGCACGGATAGCACCGAGGGTACGGATTAGGTTTACCATTCGCCAAAAGTTTCGGCATTTTCTTCTTACAAGCTAGACACTTTTTGGGATTACGACAATCTTTACAAAGATTATCTTTTCTATTTTGGTGAGGTTCACCACATTCCTCGCAACTCCTACCAGCATTAGGACACTCTCGTTTGATACACTCATTACCCATTGCTATTATGATAGGCATACCGTCGCGTGGTGCTAAGGGTTCTAGTCCTTCGGATATGTTTTTGTCGTACAACTTTTTATTATATACGAAGCATTGTTCTACTATCTTAGTAGTACAATAGCAGTGATAATTATGCTGACTACCTCCAACGTCCCATTCACTAGAAGGTGGTTCTCCAAACACTAACATATAATAGTTTCTGTGGCGTCCTTGTTTATTCCCACCACAATAGATATAATTTTCTCGGAAGAACTTACGAGTTATACCGTACTTGTCCCATAGGGCGTCAAAGAAAATCTTCTCTTTTTTTGTGTAATCATAGTTCATTCTTTAATAAATAGCTAATTAAATTTTAAATAAAAAAAAATCAATTTATAAAATGAGAATGTCTCAAAAACTCATTCTATAAATCTGCTACAATCATTTCTTCTACTGTGTCGCTGAGGTCAGTACGTAATACCTCAATCAACTTTTTTATCATAACCACACTTTCTAGGTTGCTTTCCAAACTATGTAGTGTGTTGTCTATTATCTTGACTACACCGTAGCTCTCGGCAACTATCTTGCCTAGAATTTTACAGTTATTCCTAAGTGCTATAAGGGCTTTGTCTTTCTCTCCCATAACTGATTTGAATTCGTCGCAGAGTTCAAGATATTTTTGTTCTGTAATATTATTCATAAATAATCTAATAATCTAATCTTATAATATATATAATGACGTCTACCTCGCCTATCACACAAGTAATCCCCTCCTTAACAATGAAACATAATATTTCTGCCTCTGGTGTAATTATGACAGCAAGCGTACAAGTAGCCGAGTTCGCTTTGTTCGCAGTCTCTTTGAAATCTAAAACTAATATTACAATCAAAGTCTTCCAACAACATAGACAGAGGGCTGGAGCTAGCCCTGCTACAGAAGACCTTGTCTACGAGCAGAGCGTGTCTTCAGATACGACATTCTACAAACGATTTACCATAAAAGGAAATTTCGCTCAAATCCAGATTACAAATAATGACGCTGTGAATGACGGCCGAGTAGTTATGAATACTGTTGGACTTAAAAACCCTAACTTTGAAGCACAAACTTTCCTAAACTCCACGATAGATATAAATGCGAATTGTGCTTTAAGTAGAAACGGAAATGACTTTAACCTAGACTTAGTTAGAGGAATTCACCAAGATTTCAAAAAAATCAATATATTAGGAATTAGTGATAAACACCAAGACGAAACTTTAGGATTAGACGCTATGTCTTACTTTCCTGCCTCAGCGGAAACTCTTTATGTAGTCTCAACTTCTAATGACGACGGAATAGGCGGAGTAGGTGCTAGGGACGTAATAATGGAATATGTTGACGGAAATGGAGTACAACAAACTTATACCATTATCCTACAAGGTACAGTTGCTTTGGATTTAGGAATTACTGGGGTCGCCGTAAACTCGCTCAAGGTTTCTAATGCTGGAGGACAAGCAGCTAATCAAGGTACTATATCAATATATACTAATAATATCGCAAGTCAACTTCTCGGTCGCATTCTACCCCAGCAGAATGTATCACGCTTTGCTAGGTATAGAGTTCCAGCAGTTAACCACCTCGTGGTTAACGATATAAACATTAGTGGGTTCTCAGTTGGTACAACTCTTGAAATAATTGAAAGAGCAGCTGGAATAGATTACATTATAGGAACATTCCAAATCAATACAGCAAATCAACAAATAATTTATCGTCTAGATACAAAGGTAAATGGTGCTAGTTCATTATACGTACGTCAAACACCAATAGCTACAACTGGGGCAACTTCACTCATAAATATAAATATAAACGGAATGTTGTGTCCTGCTGTAAATAATTTCTAATACTATTTTATCTAAATATGTCGGGCCACCTTATTCTCGGAAAGGATACTGCCAACAATAAATATGTACCTATTAGTGTAGATAGTAGCGGACACTTAGATATTGACGTTCAAGTAGCGGATTTGGATAGTAAAAATATGGTAAGTGAAGACGGTACTACAAGCGGAACTCAGCACCAAGCAAGGTCAGATAGTGGGGGTCGTTTATTAACAGCTGTCCTCGGTAATACAGAAGCAAACGGTACTGGAACTTACGAACACCTACACACCGACGGTAGTGGTAATTTAAACACCCAAATAATTAACACAGTTTCTACTAACGCTTTTAGAACTGTTATTGGCGACGGTTCAACTAACTCACACGCCTTAGTAGACGCTCAAGGCCACCTTCAAGTGGACGTTTTGAGTGGTGCTGGTGGCGGAGACGCTACAGCTGCTAATCAGACTACACAGATTGCTAATGACGCAACAATCATAGCACGGATAGCAACTACCAACTCTACCCTCGGTGATACTAATAGTAAGATAGACGCTATGAGAGGGACTAGTGATTTAGGAGTAATCAACACAAGTTTAGGCACAGTTAACACTAGCATAGGCACTTCTAATTCTACTCTCACAGACATAGAGGCACACCAAGGTAATATAGAAAATAATTTATCCAGCATTCAAAGTACAGTATCTTCTAACAAACTCCAAGTAGACGTTATTACTTCAGCATTACCTAGTGGGGCTGCTACCCAAGCAACACTAGTTGACATAGAGGCTCACCAAGGGAATATAGAAAATAATTTATCCAGTATTCAAAGTACCGTCTCTTCTAACAAACTTCAAGTTGACGTAGTTTCAAATTCTGATACAAGTAAGGCAACTAGTACTAACCAATCTACTATGATAACTTCACTCGCTTCACTCGCTGGTTGTGTTAGTGGAACTGAACTTCAAGTAGATATTGTAAGTGGAGGCGGTGGCGGTGGTGGCGGAGACGCTTCAGCCGCAAATCAGACTACTATGATAAATCACCTATCAGAAATAGAAGGTGCTGTAGAAACAATTGAAACTTGTGTAAGTGGTACTGAACTTCAAGTGGACGTCATTACTTCAGCATTACCTAGTGGGGCTGCTACAGCTGCCAACCAAACAACTGGTAATACCAGTCTAGCAAGTATTGACGGTAAAGTAGCAACACAAACAACCCTAGCAAGTATTGACGGTAAGGTAGCAACCGAAACTACTCTCGCAGCCGCCGAAGCACACTTAGGTACTATTGATACTTCTACCGCTTCAGTCGCTGGTTGTGTTAGTGGTTCTGAACTTCAAGTAGATATTGTCTCTTCAGCATTACCAAGTGGGGCAGCAACCGAAGCTACTCTCTCAGCCGCGGAAATTCACTTAGGAAACATAGATACACAAACCAGTTCAATCCAGTCAAATGTCTCAACTAGTTCTAACCAATCCACTATGATTACTCACCTCTCAGAAATAGAAGGTGCTGTAGAAACCGTAGAGGCGTGTGTCTCTTCTAACAGATTAGCGGTAGATACTAACAACGCAACCCACGGTTCTCTAGCCCAGTTATCAGTCGCCACTGGGACAGCTGGGGTAGTCTCAGCTATCTTAAATACCGCTGGATATTCTAAATTAGTTCTTATTGTTAGGAATTCTACTAATACTAATACTTCAATAACAGCGTCTTTAATGTGGAGTGATAGTGCTACATTTGTTGGAGGAACGGATATAGTAATGAGTAGTGAAGACCTTGCTGGAGGAGCATTCACACCAACTTTTTTCACACTTGCTACCAGTGCTGACGGTTCTTCTTATGGTAAACCCCAAGGATTATTTAGTCTAACTCCTCCAGCACAATATGTTAGAGTTAACGTTTTCCAAGGAACTGGTAGTACTATAGATTGTGATTTCTTTTACGTTCTATCAAGATAGAAACTATGAGTGTGGAAAGGATAGAACCGCCAAAAAAATCGTACGATTATTTCACATATATTTTTAGTAAAATCCATAGAAATTATATATAATTTCATTTAAATAATTATCTTTATATAATTTATCTAACAAATGAACTCTAAAATCTTCTCCCTCGTTCCTACTAATGGAACTGATTTCGTAGGTAAACACGGTCAGAAAATTATCTTTGAAGTTGAACCTTCAGTAGGACTTCTCAAGGCAAGAGAAAGTTATCTTGTTCTAAATGTACTCAACACTTCAAGTGATTATACTAGATTAGCTCTTAACAATATGGCTGGTGTCTCCTCCATTATTTCAAGAGTTGATATTTACTCACTCAAGTCGGGCCAGCATTTAGAAACTATGGAAAACTATGATTTGTGGTCTGCTGTAGAACACCAGTACCTTTACCAAGACAAAACCAACCTCCGTGCTATGGAAGGTGTAGGTGCTGATTGCTACGCTCATAACACAGTCGCTGGTAATTCTACCCAAGTAGTAGAAACTCTCCAAGACCCTAGGGATATAGAAGCAAATCTTTTATCTCCAGTAGAAGCCAACGGAGACGCCAAGTACAACTTCCGCCAGTATATCACACCACTCAAGTGTGGTATTATGAGATATTGGGACGACGAAAAATTAGTTCCCCTCTTGAACCTCTTAGGTCTTAGAATTGAAATCACACTTCAAGACCCAAAGATTTGCCTTCAGCAGTTAGTCGCCACTACAACACCAGGAGGCGTACCCACTAATGTTTCACTCGCTTCCACCCTCACTCACGCAACCGCTGGATTTACTTGTAATAATAATGACGGAACAGACCAGTTTGTAGTTTCAACTCAAAACTGTACCGTTCACAATTGTGGTCTCGCCGTAGGAAACTCTATTCAGATTATGTCTACCGAAGACGGGCCTGGAGAGACTAAAACTATCACCGCTATTGAACTAGACGGTAGTGCCGTCAAGATTTCATTCACTGGAGCTCAAGGTCCTCTCGCTGGAGCAAGAACTGGCGTAAAGATTAAACACGCTTCCGATAATAGAGCGTATACAGTTAGACCAGAATTCAGAGTTGTTTCAGTTCAGCCACCAGCTGGAGAAGTTCAGTCATTAGTTAGAGGAATTGACTACCAGTTCACCACATTTGACCTCTTCTTCAACACCGTACCAGCCGCAGTTAGAAAGCACCAGATTGAAATTCCTAGTGTCGCCACCCAAGCACAGTGTCTAATGACTTTCTTCCATAAAACAGCGGACGAACAGTTCCAAGATAATAGTGAATATTATACTTGCCTTATCCCAGACGAAATCAATTTGTCAAGCGTTCAGTACCATATTGACGGTAGACTTATCCCAGTTCGTGCCTACGACCCTAGACACAAGAACGAGAAGATTATCTCTCAGCACGAAGTCGCTAAAGCATTATCCACCATTAACCGTGAACCTCAAGATTTAGGAAATGCTGACGGTCAAAACTTAGAAAACTATACAAATACATTTATGATTGCTAGAGAGTTAGCGAGACCCCCATATGTCTACCCACTTGCTGAGGCAGAACCTCAGATTAGATTGGCGTTCTCAGCAAACACCGCAAATTCGCTGACCGCTAGAACTTTAGTTTGGTCTAAGAAAACTGTCGTCGCCGACCCTAGCTCTGGAATAAAGGTTATGAATTAAAACTTCCCCATATTTTTTTTCTAACAACTATTTATAACAAAAATGGTAGTAGGTCTCACACACTTTTCTCTTCCTCCAATCAACGAAAATCAGACTTCAATTGACGCAAGTAATAAGTTAGTAGGCGGTGCTTCTTTTAACAAAGGCCACCCTCACGTCAAATTCTCAGTTCCAGCTCAAGATAGAATGTTAAAAACTTCAGAAATGTACTTAACGGGCCAGATTGTAGTTATGAACTCGGACGGTACTCCCCTTAATCTTCCAACTAATAATTTAGAAAACAACAACGGTGTTAACCTCACAAAAGCAGCTTGCCTTAACTGGTCTAACTGGGGTGGTGTTTCTAACGTCATAGAAAGAGTATTCGTCCAGTCAAAGAAAAGTTCAGTTGAACTTATGACCCACAATAACTACTCTATGTACCAAAATCTTAGAGCTGGATACGCCAATAATGAGAGAGATTACTTAGTCTCACCATTAACTAGAATGTGTGCTTCTGGTGCTAACGCTGGAGTAATCAACCGTAGACAAGTCGTTCAACCAAACGCCACCCACACTGCTGGAGGTCAGTTCGCTAACATAAACAACTTCAATTCTAATGACTTCGGACAGTTCTTCTCTTACAAGATTGATACTTCACTTCTCAACAACGACCAACCACTTCATTTAGGACAAGACCATTTAGGGGGTCTTTTAATTACTCTTGAACTTAAGAATGATAATGGATTTTATTTCCAGCGTTTCGCTAACCTAGGAGATAATCAAGCAGCCGCCAATATTGACGGTACATTCTACATTCTCAAGAACCTTAGATTAGAAGGTCGCTACATAATCCCAGACGCAAATGATAAAACCCCAGACACAGTTCCTCTCGCCGAGCGTGTCAACCTTATCAACGACGTCAACTCAAGTCATTCAGCTAACACTTACACCCCACAATTGAACCAAGTTAAGGCGTTCGTCAACGAATACCTAGACGACGACCAGCAGAATAACATTAAACAGAACCAAGATAATTTCAGAGTACCATTAGGTCTCGCAAGTTATACACAGCAGAAGAACAGCGTACGCCAACCAGAAGATTTTGTAATCAATCTTGAACCTAACGCCTTAACAAATTCTACCCCCAACGCTCAGTCTGGAAACAACGCCGACCAGTTAGGAGTAAACCAGTCTAGTCTTGTAGTCAAGGTCGCGTACCAAGGGGACGCCGAACTTCGTTCACGCTTTCAGAGAGCTCTTCTTGACGGTCGCCTCGCAGGCCATTCTTCAGCAACTCTTCAGCAGACAGAAGCTTCAATTGAGAGTGATTTCTCCGCTTTTGTTGACGCCAACAACGGATTTTACCAGCAGACCGATTGTGATTTACTAGGAGTAGGATTAGATTATACTATGGGACTAGGACTTACAAGTCCATTTATGAACCAAGATTACACCGTTGTACTCAACTCTGGGGTCAACGCTGGTGCTAGTGGAATAGGTGCTAAACTTCCAGC
>VMHT01035961.1_pt1 | contig 17537 bp, 24 predicted proteins | sample 4693611 | NCBI WGS metagenome assembly VMHT01 (sample SAMN12280063, study PRJNA550983) | marine metagenome | isolation source: seawater sampled from same location over 5 years 0.02-0.2 micron viral filtrate | place: USA: collected off the coast of southern California halfway between the port... ...
TTTATGGCAATAAAAAAGTCCTTGTATTGAATTTACAGATAAACAAGTATCCTTATAATTTTGTTTACCTAACCTCATACAATTAGGACATCTTAACTTTTGTTGATCCTTATTGTGATTTACGCTTATACCTAAATCTAAAAATGACTGCATATATATATATATATATATTATATATAATATTATATTATTTATTTATTTTTATGTATAATATTGTTATGATATGTCGCTTTGACAGTTGGAGTAACGTAAATCTTTCTATTCTTTCCATAGAATCCTGAACTTCTAGTTACCCTTTTAATTAGCTCCTTTTCCTCTAATGTATTTAATATTCTGTATAAAGTTCTTTGGTTAATATTTAACGTATCTGACATATGATTATTTGATACAAAACAATATTCTTTTCTATCAAGTGAACATAGGTAAGATAAAACAGAAGACTCCTTAAACGATAAGGAGTCATCTAGATTTAGCTGTACATTTACAAATTTAGTTTTAGTCATGTTAGTATATTTTATTTTTTTGAGTACGATAATTATACGCATCTACAAATTCTCTGTAGATATCGGTCTCGTTGTTGTATATGCGTAATTTCTTTTTAGGTATTCTCTCTAAACATATTTTATCTACAAAACGTTTAGGATTATTTCTAATGACGTCTCTTATGACCCTAATCATTTTAGTGTGTAAAAAAATACCATCTTTTGTGTGTTTAAATAAATCAGTAGCTAGATTCAAAACCTTTTTACCCTGATTAATATTTATTTGATATGTTCTGTTTTTTATAATTTTTGATGTATTTGTTACATTTTTAGCACAAAACGCATCATTTATTTTACTTGTAGTGAAATTATAAAAAGCATACATCTGTTCTAAAGAAATATAAGTAGTGTCTCCTTCCATAGCATATCTATGTACATAATCTTCGGTTCTCCAATTACTTTGTTTTGTATTCATGTGTAGCACACTATCTTGTGTGTAAATATCATCTTCTATATACTTTACAGGTATATCTAATTCCACACAAGCCATAAACCTATGCTGTCCATCAGATATAAAATAGTATTTTCCTACTTTTCTAACACATATAGATGCAAATTGTCCATGCTCTGCTATAGAGTTTTTTAGATACTTTACATGCGTTTTGTTTATATTTCTGTTATTATTATAAAATTTAAATAATTTATATTTTTTACTTTCTTTTATTGAATTCATTTCTTGTTGTTTTTATTTATATTAATTTAAAGTGCATACAGGGTAAGATATAATCTTACCCTTTCTGCGTTATTGTTAAAATGGTAAATGATCTCCTGCACTTACAGGTTTTTCACCTGTTTTTTCCTCTTCAGACTTGTAGTCATTTACCCATACAGTATGTGTTTTACCATACTGATCTTTCTCTCTTTTTTTACCTAAAGTAAGACGTATTTGTCTTTTACCATTATACTTATTTGTAAAAAAGTGATTTTTCATATCTTCTTCATTTAAGACTAATGTTGTATAGTATTCATTGTTCTGTGTTCCATTTCCCACAAAAATTCTTTCTTTATTATCCATATTAAATTTATTGAGTTAGTAATTTTTTTTCTACTGTTGAATTTATCTTGTATTTCTTTTTCACATCTTCTATTGTATATCCTTTAGTCATCCAATGTTCTACATTTTTATAAGCTTCAGTTCCTACCTTTAGCTCAGGTAAAGCAGATATAGTTCTAGGTATAGATTTATCGTGTGTATTTGTAGCATCTGCATCTTTGGTATCATCAATTAAGAATAAACCATTAAGTGCATACTTTCTAGCATAACTAGAACTACTACCAAAAGACTGCGATATATCCATTCCTTTTCTGTTTAAATCTATACCAGCTTGTGCAGAATTTTCTTTCACTTGTTTGCCATCAGATAATATTGTAGTCGCATTTACGTAAGCTATATTTAAACTTGCCATTTCTATAACTTCATCTGTAATAGTTAAACATAACTTATGTTTTGTTAGCAGTGGTTTTACTGCTTCCAATATATCTTCACAACTACGATAATTATATTTACCAAAGTTGTTCCTTTGATTTTTAGGTGCTTTCAGTCTCCCCTGAATGTCTACCAGTTTTTCATCTATTGTCATATTGCAAATATATAAAAAAATTCCAAATGACAAACTACAATAAAAAAAGAGAGCTTAATTAAAAGCTCTCATAGGAAAAACGTAAAAACAAAAGGAGATAAATCCACAACAAAGATATATAATGAAGTACTATGTGGCAATGTATTGTTAATAACAATAATAATTCCTTTGTTATCGCTTTCCTTGACCCCTATATTTCTTTTTATATATTTTACTAGATTTTAGACCACTAGATTTAGATTTTGCATGTACGTTTGGTCTTTTGACTTTATTTTTTTTTCTATATACAAATGCAGCTTGACGTGCCATTATTTATGATGTTTATTGCCAATTATCTTTTCTGCACCTCTAGATCCAAAGTAACCTAAAAATACGATAGTAAGTAATTCTTTTATAATTGATAGTTCATCTAATTGTAGATACCATCCTATAACAAATGCTACAGTTAAAAATACAAGTGTAAGTGGTCTGACGTTTTTAGCTAACCAACTACTACTAGCAGAATCAGCTACCCATCTTTTTGTAATGCCATCAAATTCATGTATCTCTTGTTCTAGCTTTTTAAGTGCAACTTGTTTATCGCCATCAGACATTTCTGACCCACCAATGAGAGTACGAACAATATTACCAGCAGGGGAATCACTAGCGAGACTGGTAACGACATTTGGGATTTTCTCAAGTAAGAATCTGCCAACCTTTGTATCTTTAAATTTCTTCTTCATCAGATAATGTGCTTCCTACAGTGCTAGTACAGCCAGAGAGCATCCACTTTGTTTGGGTCGTTGTCAACGTGAATAAAGGATTTTGCGACTCCAAGTCTAGTGAATCCTGCCTTAACAAGGCTTCTAACAATAATTTCTCTATCATTTGAATTTGTGCAGGATATGTCTGCAGCGAATCCATACAAATGTGAACTTCCTCTATTTGAGGAAGATTTAGGCACTCCTCCCACCTTAAGATTGTGAGTCTCGCTTCTATATCCTGAGTTAATTTTAAAGGATATTCCTGCGATTTCTCTTGCTTTGTCCAGCATCCGTAAGAAATCATGATCCATATTAATACCACTATTCTCTTGGTCAGGACTGTCAAATTCAGATAATTCAAAATATTTAAGTTTAATCATTTTAATAAACCAGTTATAATATATAGCACTGTTATTCCAAACATCACTACTACCATTTTCGTTGTTAGTTCTAATTTATTCCAATTAGACACTAAATAATCTTTTATCTTTTTCATTTCTTTACGTTTTTACGCAAGTCATCTATATAGAAAGAACTCATAAGAGATAATTTATCTATAGAATCTTCTTGCATTTTTATTATCATATGTTCTAAGCTATCTTTTTGTGATACCAACATATCTACTCTAGCTTCTAAAGTGCTTATCTTTTTCTTTGCACTTTCTAATTCATCAGGATTTCTACCTGTAATAGTTGATATAATCATAGCTACACTGGCAGCTATCATACCAATTAATGTGTTTACTATACTAGCATTTTCTTTAGGTATAGTATATTCTGTTAAGTAAACAAGTATGCCTACTATTAGAAAGAATACAAGTAAAGCACCTGAGAAGTGTAATAAAAATCTAAATGTTCCGTTTTTAGGTAAATTCATTTTGTCTTTTGATATATTTGAATTATTACTAATATAATTGTAAGGATCAGAACAGCAGTTTGTAAGTACATATTAACTTGTGGCATTGAACTAAATATTAATGCAAATGCTGAAAGTCCGTATGTTCTTAAATCTGTAATCATTATGAAAGTCCGTATGTTGCTTTGTCTGCATCATAATTTGCAGTTACCTCACTTGCTGTTAATTCTTTGTCAAATACTCGAACCAGTCCCACCTTACCATCATAATATCCACCAGAATAATTTCCATATCTACCAATTGTAAATGGCTTACCATTAGCCCTACTATCTATTCCAGCAGTGCCACTGTTTACAAATGAACCATTTAAATACGCTTTCCTAGTTGTTCCATCAGAGGTATAAACTAATTGATACCATTGTCCAGAATTATAAACTCCAGCAGAAATATTACCTACCCCAATTAAAAAAATATTATAACTATTATTACTACTTCGGAGAGAAACACTTACGCCATATCCACTTGAGTCAGTCATACCCCACAAATAATCATCTGCTCTTACATCTGTATTAAACCACACTTCTACACTCCAATGTACTGATGCCCAATTTTTAATAAGGTTTGTTGAGAAATAATCATTACTACCATCAAAATTAAAATAATATGGAGTTGATGAATAAGTAAATATTGCTCCATTATTTGTGGCGTGATTACCATTTGGATAATCATTCTTTGTAGCTAAATAGTTTTGTGCTACTTGGGCTGCTGATAAAGCAGTATCATAAAATCTTACAACTCCTATTTCTCCATCGTGTCCGTTGTTGCCATTCAACGCATCGTAACCACCAATATTTAAAACATTCGTGTTTGTGACACTTGCTGTTGGTGCACCTCTTGCACCTAAAGTTGAACTTGTTGTTAGTTCTCCATTTACATACATTTTGCCATTACCACTTGAATCATTTGTAAATACAACGTGTTCCCATACTCCTACCGTTGTTGCTGCATTGCCACTATATATACCACCACCTTGCGCGTAACTATACCACAAATACCCATAAGCTGAATTATAATAAAAAAAGTATTGAAATGTACCACTACTTGCTGTTCCTTTATGTAAAATAGTTCCTATACCTGTATCATCTCTTTTTACCCATACTTCCCAACTTATATCTGCACCTTGATTTAAAGTAGCATCGTGTGGAAACTCTATCCTATCTCCTGCACTTGTAGCACCATCAAAAGTAAAAAAGTTACCAAGTTCTTTATCAAAAAGAGCATCGGTAACAGTAGCACTGTTACTTGTTATAGTATCATCCCAAGTACCACTTGTATAGTTTGCAGCATCTAAATTCATATCTAAATCTGTAGTATAAATAGAACTATAACTTAAAAAATTACCTGCTCTAAAGTTTTGTGCTATTTCTGAAGGTGTTAGTGCTACATTGTAAATTCTTGTAGTTCCTATATCTCCTGTAAATTCGTATTGTGTTGTAAACCCACTGCCTAATATACCTAAATATAAATCTGCTGCAGCATCTGTAATTCTGTTAGCAGATAAAGTTGAGCTACCTTGTAAAGTTCCATTTACATATAATTTTACAGCACTACCAGAAGTGTTACCTGCAAGTGTAACAGCAAAGTGAGACCATTCGTTTGCATTATAAGAACCATTACTTGATGTAACTTGAGTTATTGCAGTTGAGCCATTATAAAATGTAGCATCAACAGCACCACTTGTACCTGATGTTCTTACGAAAAAATCTCTATTATCTCCTGCTGCTTCAAATCTACCAAAAAAATGTTCGTCTGCAGCATAAGATGGTTGTCTAAACCACATTTCATAGGTAGCTGCACCTAAATTTAAAGAACTGTTGTCTGATATTTGTAAATAATCGCCTGTTCCATCTAAAGTAAAATACCCTCTTACATCTGAATTATAGGCAGCGTTACCATTTAAAGCAGCATTGTTTGTATTTGTGGTTTGGTCTTCCCAAGCACCACTTGTATAAACACCTCCATCTAAATTTAAAATCAAATTACTTGACTTGTCTGCTAAAGGTGTTACTAAATCGTGAGTAGAAATATCAAACCAAGTGCCATTTGTATTTCCATCATTAGCTCCACCTTGTTCAATACTATCTTCATCGTTAGCATCAAGGTGTAATACTAATCCTTGTGTTGCATCTGCATCTGCTGCTGCTGCTGCATCTTGATGAAATAATTTTTTACCTAAAGACATATTACAAATTTATTTCGTAGTTAAAAACATCTATTTTTTTAGTTAGTGCTTTTATCTCGCTTTCTTTTGTATCTACTGAACTTCTTATATTATCTCTTTCTGTTTCTATATCATCAGGTATTGCAGTACCTTTTTCTGCTTTTCTTGTTACATACCAATCAGTAGAACTTAATTTATTGTAAGCTACACTTTTTAATTCTTCTATCTTTTTTGCCTTAAGCTGTGCAAGTGTTTCGCTAAATGTTTTAGTTTTTACATCATAAATAAATACTGTTCTTTTTTCACCTGCTTCATTTTCATAATCATCTATGGTATGTAGGTTTGATATGTATTGTGTTTTACTATCATAACTTGGTGTTATGATATCATAGAAACCATAAGACTCTAAAATACTACTATCTTTTTTATCAAAGTTTAAATATGCTTTACCATCAGCCTCAAACTCTGTTGGTAGTTTAGGATATTTAATTATTTTTCCGTTTACTATTCTTGCTTTCATATTATGGTTTTACTTGTGTTGCAAATGTGTTAATTGAATAATGTACTAAAGCTGCTGAATCATCATCGTCAATACATACAACTTGTATTACATTTGTTGTGGATGTATCTAAAGAAGCAGATCCTACCTTTCTTATAGTAGCACTTGTAAAATTTGTAGCTAAAGTTATATCAGCACTACTCAAAGTACCACTCATAACAATATCTACTACTTGTCCTAGTTTTAGATTCTGCAGAGTAAGTGTGGCTGTTGCTATGTTACCAGTAAGTAAAAACGTAGTTGCTGCTGAACAGTCTAGGTTTTGATTACCTGTAGCTGTACTAGTAGCCTTTGCTGTGTATCTGTTTTCTAATTTGTCGTGAGTTACAGCATCATTTGCAACCATAGCAGTAGCTACCGAACCTGAATCACCAGTTCCTACAAGTGTACCTGTAAGTGTAGGTAGTGTAAGTACAGCACTACTAGCTGCTGAGTGTGGTTGTGCTTGTAAAGTTTGTGCGTGTGCATTACTAGATTCACAATAGAATTTTACTTTTGATACAGCACCAGTACCTGTTTTTATATCTATTTGACCATCTTGTAATACTACACCACCTGAAGTACCGTTACCAGCAGCAGTTACATTACCACTGGTAGTTACTGTTCCTGTTACACCTAAAGCTGAACCAGTAAAAGTTAAGTTAGCTTCTGCATTACCATTTGTACTATCTACAGAAGTAACTACTCTATTATCACCTTGATTAGCTACTGCATAACTACTACCTGTAGCAGTAAGTTGTCCACTTGATGCACTAAGACCTGAACCCGCCATAGCTGTAGCTAAATCTGCTATTGACTCTTTTCTTGTGCCATTTGAATCATTGGCATCTATAATAGCAATACTATCAGCAGATACGTCTACTGCTGCTGCTGCTAAATTATTCATATCTAAAGTAAGTGTAGCATCTCCACTATCTACTCCACCAGCTAAACCTGAATTTGCTGCTGTATTAATATCTGTGATATCTGCTGCTACAGATAAATCTATTTTACCAGCACCAGTACCATTATCTGTATAGGTACTTGTAATATTACTTACACTGTTGCTTGTAAACATAGCACCAACGATGTCTTGCACTGATTCTGCAAAAGTTGGAGTACCTGTAGATAAATTTAATGAATCACTATAGGTAGTAGAAATACCATATATTTCGTGAAACATCTGTCTTGTAGCTTGAAAGGCAGCTCTGAGAGTATCTCCATCATTTGAATTAGCTGCTGATCCTACATTTATATTTATTGCTGCCATAATTAATCGTAATTTGTTCTATCTATTGTTTCTAATATTGTATCTATTGTTATGTTAATTGTAGATATAAAAAACTGAGCTGTTTCTGATATAAAAGCTAAAGCTTTGTTAAAACCCAAAAATATAAGTGCTGGTAAATTACCCCACCAACTTGTTTCATAAACTTTACCGTAGCTCATTATTATTCTTTTTAAGATAACCTGAAAGTCTTATTTCGTTCTTCTGTTTTGGTTTATATTGTCCAATTTTTTTTCTTTTCTTCACAGCACCCAACCAGCAAAATTAGAATCCTTATCAGGATATATTTCTTCATTTTGATTTGTATAATACTCAGGGTACTTTGATGCAGCATTAAAACTCATAAAATCTATAAATCTATTTGTATAATATTCTGCATAATCTCTTTCTTTAGCAATAAGTTGATCTATTTCACTTTTTTCTGCTGTTTGACTATTTTCGCTTTCATGTTTGTGTACACCACCATTAGATATAGTATAGGCAGCAAAAGGTAAATATTCTGCCATAGCATAATGAATTAACATATCTTGTATATAATCATTTACTAAAGTGAGATAATCACCAGATAGACTACCAGCAACTATATCTGCACTAATCTTATCATATAAATCTGTACCTAAATAATTTCTAACATGAATCTCCTGTGCTAGTTTTATAAAATGTATAAATTTATCCGTATCTACAGAACCACTTATTGCAGTGTTTTTTACTAAGTCTTCTCTTTTTATAAATAGTGCTGTTGCCATTATTCTTCAGATTGTTCGTTTATTTCCTCTTCTCTTTCTATATCATCTTTTTTAACACCTGTTTCTTTTTCTACTTCTGCATCTGATATAGCATTGGTCAGATCAGTAAATTCTAAAGGTTGTAATGTTTTAAAGTATAGATCTAAATCAATATTATTATACTCTAATATTTTTTGTAGTTCATCTATTATAGTTACTTGCATCGGTCTTATAACCGTATTGTCCATAAGTATAGATGCTGTTTCTAGTTCTTGTGCATTATTACCTAATCCAGTTTGATCTTTAATTCCAACTAACATAGGTGATACTATTCTGTGAGAAACCATAACTTTGGTCATGGATTCATTTGCAAGGAACTCATACTGCTGGTAAGCATCAGGAATCATGACTGGTTCAATAGTTGCAGCTAATTCTTTGCTGTCGTTAAATGCTAATATAAATTTACCAGCATTAGATGATCCACTAAACTTTTCATAGATTGCTCTTTCTATTTCGTCTCTTTGTTCTTTGTTAGGTGTGCCATTATTGAAGTTAATTAACATACTTGGCTGCAAACCGTTTTGTATATTATTTATATGATAGTTACCTATTTCTTCTTCTAGTTCAGCATATTGCAAACCACCTTGATAATCTACTGGTGAATAGTAATAGAATCCTGCCTTGTATGGGCGAATATAAAGTATCTCTATGCCATCTTTAGACATTCCGAATGCTGAGATACGTTTAGGCTCGTCATCTTTCTTTATATCCTTCCATTTGGGGTGATAGTAGTAAGCCATTACTTTACCATCTGTAGCCTTTTCAGCTCTTAATGTTTCAATAGGTATATGTTCTACTTCAAACACTTTTGTTCTATCTTTTGTATATATTACTTGTACTGCAGCTTGACCCATCATTTTATAGTCATAGCATACTTTCTTCATACACTCTTTACTAAACAAGGTTCTCATTTGCTCGTAAGCTTCAGGTTTTTCTTTACTATCGGAAGCATCCAGTCCTCTACCATATATCATTTCAGATATACCATTTATTGCTGCATTGTTTGTAGCAGAACCGTTGTATCTATCAATTAGGTATTGAAAGTATTGGTTGTCATCACCATATTCTATATATTCTTTTCTAGGATTCTCTACTACTTGTGGAGACGTATATGAAGAAAGATTGATAACGTGAACTGAATCTTTTGCCACTATATTTACATTCTTAGCTTTATTTCTATTTCTTGCCATATTAATCTAATACTATAAAATCATTATCGTAATTATCTTGAGTTACATATTCTCCACTATTAATAAAGTATTTATCAAGTGCTGTTTGATCTGTACAGAATATTAGTCCTCTGTATATTTCTGTTGCGCCATCTTTAACTCTAAACAAATATTGTCTACCTTCTTTTAGTGCAAAGCTACCAGTTAGCTTCATATAACCACCATCATCTGCTTTAGTAACAGTAACACTAGATGTAGTCCTTTTCTCTTTATCTGTAAGTGATAAAGTGGGTGAAGTGGCATCTGCTCTAGATATAAACTTTAAGAATTGATTATCTGTTGATGTTGTTAAAATATGCATACCTAAATAACTGTATCATCTCCGTTTGTTTTTAGGCATAAAAAAAAGGGATATAAATATACCCCTTTTTATTAATAAAACAAAGAATCCTTATACTTGTACTGGTGTACCAATAGTCGTATTGTCTCCTGATAAACCTGAGAACGTCAATGGATAATTGTTTACAGTAGGTGCTCCTACAGCACAGAAGTTTGGTGGAGTGCTTTCTTGTGCAACGAATGTATAATTGTATCCGTTGAAATCACCAAGTGCATTTCCAGTGCTTACTGTACCTTCCATTAAATCGGCACCATTTTCTCTACCCATCAAAAGAATATTGTCGTTCTTATCTCTTACGAAGATGTGTGGTCTTCCTGCAGATAAAAGCTTTAACTCTTTGTGGTCTTCTTTAGTTAGTTTCTTAAGTGTTATGTTTAGTGTCTGCTCAAAAAAGACTGTACCATTTTCTCTTGAAGCTTGTACTGTCGTTTCAAAAGAATTGTTACCTTTTAGTTCATATTTTTGTGCTGTGATAGCATTCGATGAACTACCAGTAATATCTGTTACCTCATCACTTGAACCTAGAGTAACTGTACCTAAACCACCAAAGTCAACTAAATAAATTTCTTTAATACCCGCTACTGAATCTTTACAGGCTTCGGCTCTTGATCGTGTTAAACTACAACTCATTTTATATTTAGTTTTAGGTAGAATAGTGGGTAGAATTAACTACCCACATTCTTATTAATAATTATCTCTTAGGTATAAAGTACTATCTCGCTACCAATCCCATGCTGGATACCAGCAGTAAATCTCATTACGACTCTTACGTTTTGAGATCCATCAAGGTCTGCCATATCAATAACTTTTACTTCATTGTGATCTGACAAAAGACCAGTTCCGAAATAAAGGTTAGATTTTTGTGCAGCTACCATAATATTTGTAGGTAATCCTTTTGCTAGTACAATATTGATACCATCAAAAGTTAGATTTCCACCATTAAACCACTGTGTACCTTTATTATCTGTACCAGCAGCACCAATATTGCTTGAAAATCCTCCTAAAGCTCTTACATATGCTCTGTAAACATTAGATGCTACGTAGATATATAAATCTTCTTTACCATAAACAGTTTGAGGAATTGCATCAGCTACAGCACCTATTTGTGCTATAACATTTGAAGATGTAACGTCCGTTGCTGTAACATCTACAACATCTGAATCTGCAGCAAGTGTTTGCTTGAATCCATCAAATTGTCCTGCTGTTCCATTTACACCATTCCAAATATTTGTTTCCATTCTTTGTGCTACTTTGTCTGCTACGTGAGCAATCAAAAAGTCAGCAAAAGATGGTGGTAAATTTGAAAATGCAGAGTATCCCATTTGGATAGCTTCCCAATCAGTTGTAAAATCTTTCTTACATAATTGTAGGTTCACCTGAAACTCTTCCATAGTAAGTACTCTTTCAGTAAGAGTAAGTGTGGAAGTAGGGTCAAAGTCACAAGTAGCATTTTTGACGATATCATCAGTAGCTACTTTCTTAAGCACCTCTTTGTGCTTTACATTTGGTTTTATTGTTATTAGCTCGTTAGCTAATGTATCACCACTAAGTAGTGCTGCCGAAATATACTTACCAGCAAATTCACCAGCATAAGTAGTAGTAATAGAAGTTGTTGTTGCCATTTTTAATTATTTTCTATGATTATTTATTTACTTATTCTTTCTAGAACTCTATCTAGTGTACTGATAGGTCTATTCGGATTTCTAAAGCTTACATTAGCTTTATTTACTTCTGTTTCAGGACTATGTTTAATAGTTTCAGCAGCAGGTTCAGCAGAAAGTTTTTCGATTTGCTCAGACATCATTTTTTTATCTTTGTATGCCACTCCGAGATCCTCGTCTACTTTCTTCATAAGCTCTGCCATTTTCGACTCTAAAGAAGATATTTTAGATTCAAATTCTTCTTGCTTAACATAACCTTCCATCAGTTGAGTTTCTTCAGCTTCTACTTCCGTAGACTCTTCAGACAGCTCACTTTCTTCAGAAGCTTCTTGTTTTACTTCTTCAGATAGTTCTTGTTTTGCTTCTTGGTTGTCTTCTTTTACTTGCTCAGATAAATTCTCTGCAACGACTTCTTCTTTGATGCCTTGAGCTAATTCATCTTCCTTAGTAAGCTTAGACAATTTCTGCAATATTTCATTTAAAATTGTTGTCGCTTTTGGAGATTCCATATTAATATATTTATAAAGTAATTTAGATAAATAATTACTTAATATTAATATGTTTCATTTTTAAGTTCCGTCTCCTGTAATGTTACCAATTCCTTGTGCTTGTAGACTGCCATCACAACACTTAGAATGATAAGTAACACCATCAGGACATAAACATCCTCTTTTACCATCTTTAGGTGAACTTCTACTTACAGTTGCATTTTTTCTTCTACGTATCATTACTTTTTACTTTTAGGATGTTTCTTAGGTAGCAAATCATAATCGGTAGTATACTTTGGATTTTGTGGTCTACCATTTTTAATTAAATACAAGAATGCATTGGTTCTTGCAAATGCCCACTGCGAAGCAGATCTGACCTTTGGTGAACGACTTGTGTTAAATGCACCAAGTCCTCTTTGATATACACTAGCCAACATACCTACAGTTACACCATAACCTAATTTAGATTTATACTTTTCATTAAATTCATTTGCTTTCTTTTGCAGGGTAGCTCTATCTTTTGCAGATACCTTAGCACCTGTTTTACCTTTGGCATTACCTTTAGCTGTACCTTTTCCTTTAGGGTTTGGGTTAGGAGTTCCTGATGCTGGTGCTTTAGGTGATTTTCTTACACCACCTTTAGGACCTACTTCTGCGTACATACTTTTCTTTACGCATTTACCAGTTTTATCTTTTACAAATCCCTTAGGGCATTTCTGCATATCTTCTTTTATATGTTCTTTACAGGGCATATACCAATCTTTGCCTTCAAAGTTATGTACATGAAATCCTTCACATCCAATATTTTTAGCCATCTCTTCAGCTTTTTCTTTACTAGAATATGCTAATCTATCATCTATAATTGCAAAGTCATCATCTATAACTTGACTTACCAAGTCTATCTCACCTAATTCTTTTAATTTAGATACAGACCATCTTAGACCAGCTTTACCACCCCAAGCATCATACATTAGTTTACCACATCCATCAGAATATGTTTTAGATACTTCTAGGTCTTTTTTATGTCTAGCTAGAAAGCTTCTCATTCTTTTTATAGTAGAAACAGATAATGGTGTTTTTTTTGCCAGTTGTGAAGCTCTTCGTTTTCCTACAGCAGTGCCACATGAACCCCAACCATTTTTATCTACATATTCTAATACTCTTTTAGCATTGTTTACTACACCTTGAGGATAGTCACTATAAGATGCAAGTTCTGTTCTTTTAGATTCAATAAAGTCTTTTACCTCTAATAATATTTCTTCTGCTTCAGATTCATCTAGTAATTCTGTACTCATTTCTACTTTATCTGTAAAATATCCTTCTATAGAAAAACCTGAGACTAAACCTGTCTTAACATAGTTTTCCCAAACATCATCGTTGTTTACTTTCATAGAAACCATCCAAGTTCCTACTGGTAAATCCATGTCGTATTTTTTAGATTTATCATGTACTTCATCTTCTATAATCCATGATTCTACTACAGACAAACCATTTAAAGATGCTTGGTGTTCTAGTGTAGATTTATTCTGATTGCCTTTCATAAGAAATAGTTCTGATGCTTTTCTTACTGTATCTTCTGAAAAGTATATATAATATTCATCATCTTCTGTTTGACGATATATATTTTTGTTTGGCACTAAAGCAGCACCCATTAGTATTCTCTTTTCTGAATCTACTTCTGCTAATTGTATTTTATGGTCTTTTGATAAAGCAATAAACTTCTCTTCTATAGCAGGTTTGTCAACTATACTAATAGCTTCTATTCCTGCAAGTAATGCTTCATCGTCTATTATTAATTCTATAATTCTCATATTCCTGCTGTGTTTGTTATATTTCTATCTAATTCTTGTTGTGAAGATATCTCTTTACCTACTACAAAAGCTTTTAATGGTTTGTTCTGCTGTGAAGAAACAAGTCTTCCTAACTGAGATACTTGAGATGCACCAACCACATTAAAGTCAGGTGCTTCTACAGTAGATCCTGAGCCAATAGAACCGCCCCTCATTCTAGGGTTGGTAGGGTCTGTACCAATAATATTTCTTACTTGAGCAAATCCAATTAAAGCTTGAGTGGCTGCATAAATTCCACTTAAAGGTGGTGAATTTTCAGCTATAGCTTTTGTTATACCTTGATATGTGTTAAATAAAGCTTGTGCTATAGCAACTGTTTTGCCTACTTTACTTTGTTCTCCAGCAGCCTGTATAAATGCTGATGCTAAATCTTGTAAAGCTTCTTTTTTCTCTACAAGCAGAAGTTTATCATAATACTTGTTCACCTGTAGTTTTGAATCCTGCTTGTATTTTTCGTCAGCAATAATGCTTTCAATTTCAGCTAACCTTTGTTTCCTAGCCAATTCTATTCTACCACCTATAGTTGTTAATTCTCTTACCTCTAAATCTTCATTCTTTTTAAAATATTCCTCTCTTATTTTACCCAGTTGTCTAATAGCTTCTATATGTTTTTGTATCTGTTCTATTTGTTGCTTAGTGACAGAATCAAATTCTTTTTTAGTTACTATATTTTTCTCTTCTGATAAATTTAAGTTTTCTATTTCATCGTATACCTTTTTTAATTCATCTATATATTGTTGGTTGGTTTTATTAACACCATCTTGTATTTCTTTTACTTTTACTATGGTTTTCTGTCTTCTTTTCTCTGTTTGTTCTGTACCATCTACCGCTTTATTATATTTGTCAAATAATTCTGTACCTATCTTTAAAGAAGGGAAGAACATGGCGGTAAGTGGATTGTTAACAATTAACTTAAAGAAGTTAACTACCTTTTCTGATACTTTACTAAAAAATTCACCAATAGGCTTTAACAATGTTTTAAGTAACGTAAAGAATTTATTTATACCTGAGCTTTCTTTTTGTCTTATTTTTTGTATTTCTATAAGTGCCTTTTTGTTATTTTCATCTATAAGTGACAATATAGCTTTAGCTTTAGCTTCAAGCATAGCTAATTTTATGGCTTTTTCTATTTGTTCATTCGAGTCTTTACTTAATTGATTGTTTGCATCAAGTTCAATGTTTTGTAAGCCAGTTACCTTTTTAAGTCTATCTACAAGTTTTGTTCTTTGTTCATATGAACCATTACCGTTGTCAATAGCACCTTGTAAAGCTCTTATATTTATTTCTGTCTGTTTAAATGAAGCCTGTGCTTCTATCAGTGCATCTTTTAGTTTTCTTGTTGCATTTGCAGCGCCACCAAATGCTTTCATAATTCTAGGTAAAAATGTAATCAGTAATTGTATGCCAATTAAAAACAAGTTCTGAACTTTAAGTAGGTTTTTAATAGATGCAGCATATGATCCTGAAGCATCTTTTGACATCCTAAATAAATTTACTAATTGACCTAAGTTGTTTGCCATAGCTGTAAAACCAAAACTTGCATCTGAAGCAAGTCTACTTGTTTCCATAAGTATTGCATTATCAATACCTGCATTTGCATTTGGGTCTTTACCTTTTTTCTGTACTCTGTTAACAGATCGTTCTAACTTGTTAAAGCTTTCTTTAACTTTGTTTACGTTCCTTGTAGCACCACCACCATCTACCAGTATTCTAACTAGAACTTCTTGTGCCATATCTTATTCTTTTTAGTGTTTGCTTTAATTCTTTAATATCGCTTACAGCTTTATATTTACCTTTAGCGATGTCAACATCTTCTGATATGCCATACCAATCATCTGCATTCAATAATTCTAATATATTTCTTATCATACTATTTCTCCTTCAAATAGGTTTAATAATTCTAATGTACTTTTACCAGTTCTTATGTCTGTAGTTATAGAATTTATTCTATAAATATTATCCTGAAATTTAAGCTGATCATTTAATTTATATCTGATTATCACGTTTGGCGGCAGATATGCAGTAAATTTAACAACCTTCTTCAAAGGATTAAATACAGATCTAATATAACTACTATAAAACTTTTTAAATAACGAATTATTTGCCAACTGTTGCTCATCTCCTTGCTCAAAACCAGTTCCTGCAGTGTTTAGCAGACTATTGTAATCCGTTAATTCGAATTCATCTACCTCTGAGTCAAAGTTTATCATGAAATCAGGTGCTGCCGTTATAACACTTGAACCATCTTTAGTCGGTGGCTCATTAGCATTTGATGGTCTCCAGTAAGTTGAAATAGCATCTTCAGATCCACTAATCCAATTTATATAGTGATTGGCACTTGATATAGTTTGATATATGCCATAAAACAATAACGGCTTTATATTCTTTGAACTATAATTTCCTGTATCTTCATTAAAATTACCACCAGCAGCATAACCCCACTGAATTTCTGTTTGAGTTTGATTGTCTCCTAAATCTAATAAATGCTCATACTTTAAATGTGAAAAAGGTAATTGTACATCATACTTTTTACCAAAATCTGTATATCCTTCAGGAGTATATTCTGCATTACCAAAAATCTTATTATGTGTAACAAAGTGATTCTCCATTAGAATAGTATCTGTCTCTTCAAACTTAAAATGTATTGTAGTGAAAGGCAGAGTTGCGGAAACTGTATGTTGAGATATGTCAACGTAATCTTGTATGTCTATTGTGCCGCCTGTAGGATTGTTTACCGCATCAGCATAAAAAGAATCTAACGTCATGACTTTTATTTTACCAAAATCTGTATCAGATTCGTCATCCTCATAAAAAGCTACAAGGTTAAACATTTTAAATATACCTGATAAAAAGTCAATAATTTTCATGTCAGGCAAATGATCTCTAATAATTATTTTACTTGTAGTAGTATACGTTCCACCGCTATTTGCTGCTGCAAAAGTTGGTGAATAACCTGTAAATCTAAACAGTGCGACTTTAGCACTGAATTCAGCAGTAAATACAATACCTACATATGTTTCTACTACAAACCTTACCTTGTAAAGTCTAGGGTCTCTATTATGACAGAAGGTTTTGTTGAATTTTAATGTTTGTGTGCCTATACCTGATATTTCAGCTAGTGTATCTCCTGACACATCATCTATTGCTTTTATAGTATAATTCTTTTCTGTTTGCCCTACAGATGGTGTTATTTTAAGTTCCATAACAAAATAACCCTTTTTACAAGCACCTGAGAATATATGTTTTTTCATTTCAAAGTCTACTGTATGGTTGCTAGATACGGTAGGATTGGTTGTGAACTTATCGTCTGTAATACTTATAGCAGGTAGATTTGTGATGTCTATAGTTTGTATTTCTTTCCCTTGAAATTCATAATCTATAATATCACCTGATGCAGAGCTTAACCACATAAATAAA
>VMHT01035651.1_pt1 | contig 17536 bp, 18 predicted proteins | sample 4693611 | NCBI WGS metagenome assembly VMHT01 (sample SAMN12280063, study PRJNA550983) | marine metagenome | isolation source: seawater sampled from same location over 5 years 0.02-0.2 micron viral filtrate | place: USA: collected off the coast of southern California halfway between the port... ...
CGTGGTAAGTTTGGACGAGTGCTAGCTGAAGTATGGGTTCACGAAGATGGTGTGTGGACTAATGTTAATAAATGGCTTTGTGACGAAGGTTATGCTGTACCATACGGTGCAGAGAACAAGGCATTGGTCCAGGATCTTCACATGGCAAATCGTAAGAAGCTGATCGAACGTGGAGAAGTTTAATAGCCTAAGTTAGAGAATAGAGTAGTAAAAAAATAAAGAATGGAGTCGGTTCAAAAACTGACCCACATTGAGCATGTTCTCAAGAGACCCGACTCTTATGTTGGTCCTGTAGATGCTGTTCGAGAACCATATTGGGTTCTGAATGGTGAAAAATTCAAACGGACTACAACTAAATATTCACCGGCTCTCTTGAAAATTTTTGATGAGATACTCGTTAATGCTATAGATAGAAACTCAATGCATCCTAAGCAAGTTTCTTCTATATCAGTTAATATTGATGACACGGTTGGAATGATCACTGTCGACAATAATGGACCTTTGGGAGGTCTTACTATTCGTAAAAATGAAAAGGAAGATGTATGGAATCCTGAACTTGTTTTTGGTCATCTTCTCACGAGTACCAACTACGACGACAATCAAAAGCGAGTTGTGGGGGGTAGGAATGGATACGGAGCCAAATTAGCGAATATCTACAGTAAATGGTTCTCTGTAATTATCAAGGATCCGAGTACCAAACAAGAATATCACCAAGAATGGTTTGATAATATGTCCACTTGTTATGTTCCAAAAATTAAAAAATTCAATGGTGCTACAGCCTCCGTGTCAATTTCTTTCAAACCCGACTGGTCTAGGTTTGGAATGAAAGACATGGAAAATGGTATTTACAAAATTATGGAAAAACGTGTATGGGATGCCAACATCTGTACATCTCCCAACTGCAAGATCAAGTTCAACGGAGTGGCTCTCCCCAAACAAAACTTTGAAGCCTATGCAAAAATGCACGAAGGAATTGACAATGTGTGTTCAATGACCAGTGATCGTTGGTCTGTTTGTATCGGTCCATCTGAAGATGGTATGCAACAAGTATCTTTTGTAAATGGTATCTGCACAACAAAGGGTGGTACACATATCGATCATGTCGCAAATATTGTTTCCAATGCCATCATTGAGGATATGGCAAAAAAAATTAAACTCAAACCACAACAAGTTAAAAATACCTTCACAATCTTTGTTCGATCAATTCTCGAGAATCCTACTTTTTCAAGTCAGGTAAAATCTGAATGCACATCAAAGGTTCAGTCATTCGGAAGCAAATTTGAACTTCCCAAGACCTTTGTAAAAAATGTACTGAAAACCGGAATCGCAGATGAACTCACTGCACTCTCAAAATTCCGTGAAGCAAAAGAACTTTCAAAAACTGATGGTGGAGCTCGAAAGTCAAAAATCACTGGTATTCCCAAGCTTGATGACGCAAACAAAGCTGGGACAGCCCAATCTTCTAAGTGTACACTCATCGTCACAGAGGGTGACTCAGCAAAGACACTCGCTGTCGCTGGCCTCTCCGTTGTTGGTAGAGACCACTACGGTGTATTCCCACTTCGGGGAAAGTGTAAGAATGTCCGAGATGCATCTGTGGCCCAGTTGACTGGAAATCAAGAGTTCAACGACCTAAAGAAAATATTGGGTCTCCAACAAGGAAAAGAATACAAAGATGTATCCGAGCTTCGGTATGGTCGTCTCATGATTATGACTGATGCTGATAACGATGGTTCGCACATTAAGGGTCTAATTCTCAACATGATTGACTACTTCTGGCCCAGTCTCCTCAAATTGGGGTTTGTTGTATCGATGGTCACACCTATTATTAAGGCTTCTAGGGGTAATCAAAGCAAATCCTTCTATACAGACTCCGCGTTTCGCGCGTGGTATGGAAATGGACAATCTGGTTGGCGTATCAAGTATTACAAGGGTTTGGGTACCTCAACTTCTGCGGAGGCTAGGGAGTACTTCAAGAAGATTGAAGACCTTACCGTGAAGTTTAATACAGATGTAATGTCTGATAAATCTATTACCTTGGCATTTGACAAGAAGAAGGCTGATGACCGTAAGACATGGCTTCTGGAGAGTACCGCCAAAGAAGCCAATGAACTTGAAGTACCTTACGGTAACATTAAACAGTTGGGGATCACCGACTTTGTTCATAAGGACCTTGTGAACTTTAGCCTTGCTGATCTCAAGCGATCAATTGCTCATGTGGCTGATGGACTCAAACCATCACAGCGTAAAGTTATGTACGCATGTTTCCAGAAGAATCTCCGCAACGAAATGAAAGTTGCTCAACTTGCCGCCTTTGTGGCTGAAAAGTCTGCCTATCATCACGGTGAAGTATCCCTCGCTGATACAATTGTAAAGTTAGCCAATGACTATACAGGCTCAAACAATTTGAATCTACTAGAGCCATGTGGACAATTTGGAACACGACTGATGGGGGGAAAGGATGCTAGCCAGACGAGATATATATTTACACGTCTGATGCCTGAAGCGAGGAGTGTATTTGATCCCCGAGATGACGCAGTTCTTACTTATTTAGACGACGATGGTCGCTCTATTGAACCAGAGTTCTATATGCCTACTATACCTATGATCTTGGTGAATGGAAGTGAGGGTATTGGAACTGGGTTTTCTTGTTATGTACCCCCGTTTAACCCAAAGGATATTCGGAACAATATCCTCAACTTCCTTGGTGGTAATCCTATCAAAAAGATGAAGCCTTGGTTCAGAGGTTTCAAGGGAAAAGTTTTTGAACAAGATGACGATTCATGGATGACACAAGGTGTATGGACTAGCGTCGGAAGGACGGTTAAAGTGACCGAACTCCCTCCGGGGCGTTGGACCCAAGATTACAAAGAACACCTTGATACCCTCGTTGAAAAGAAAATCATAAGCGGTTTCACAAATAACAGTACAACTGAGAATGTGGATTTCTTGATACAAGATTATAATGGCAAAGATGCCGTTAAGGATCTCAAACTTCAAAAGACCATTCGCACTACAAACATGCATCTCTTTCATCCATCCAAGGGTATTTGTAAGTATAATTCTGCAGAGGATATTCTATCAGACTTCATTGGACTTAGAACGGAATACTATAAAAAGAGGAAAGATCGCCTCATATGGGAAACTCAACTACGATCCGATGTATGCAGCGAACGTGCACGGTTTGTCAAAGAAGTTGTAAATGGTGAACTCATAGTATTCAAACGGAAGAAGCAGGATCTTGAGAAGGAATTGAGTGAAACTTTCCGCCAACTTGATGGATCGTACGATTATCTCTTGCACATCAAGACTATTGATTACACAGAAGAACGAGTGGAAGCTCTCCACAAAGAAGCTTTACAGGCCAGACAGGAACTAGAAAAACTGAAAAAGACGGACCACATTGACATGTGGATAACCGACATTAAAAATATATAGACATGTATTAAGATGCCCACTTCAAGTGGAGCCGCCGTGTCTCTGCATGCCATTGGCAAACAAGAGTCATACATACATAGTGAAAATCTAGATCAATCTATTTTTAATTACAACCCTAAGACACATTCTCATTTTACAAAATTTCATAGAACTACAGTTGTCAACAAATCACCAACTTCCCCAACATGGCCATTCAATGAACGCATCAAAGTAACCTTCAATCCACAGAATATGGGTGACCTCCTTAGTAATATGTATGTCATGATAAAACTCCCAGGTCTAACTCAGGATAAGAATTATTCGGATCAAGTTGGTCGTCATCTTATCAAGTCCGTGACTATGCGTGTAGATGAAATAGAAGTTGAAAAGATTTTTGATGACTGGATGGTTATTCACGATGAGTTATATTTAGAAGTATCAGAGAAGGTTTCTAACCGTTTCATTCTTAATCGAATGTTGGGTTTCGATACTTCATCTGCACAACGTGCTTATGCGTCATTAGATTCAGAAGTTATCATTCCTTTACCATTTTTCTTTTCACGTAAATATTCAAGTGATGAATATCTGTCGAATGAACCAAATAGACCTTTCTTCCCCCTATGCGCCGTTCATAAACAAAAAATAGAATTTGAATTTGAATTCCACCCACAAAACTTTTTTACAAACTCCGTTGACACAATTCAACTTGAGAACTTTAAAATTATAACTGAAGAATTCACTATTGACCCAGTTGAACGTCTTTATCTAAAAAATAAAGAATATACGATGATTACAGATTTGGTTAAAAAACATCCAACTATCGAAACTCTACCAGGTGTGGATACTGTACAGACGAATCTTGTTCCAAATAGTCGTGTTAAATCTATTCATTGGTTTTTACGAAATACTCTATTTGAAGATACTTCTATCAGTGCATTACCAGATGAATTTGATACGTACGAAATTCGCGTGAGACAAGTAGCTACAGCAACCGCTTCTTTTACACTGAAAAATTTATCTTTCTTTACAGCCTTAACACAGGGAGGTGTAACGACGTTTTCACGTGTTAATTTTTCAGATATACCCGAGTTATACCGAAATGGTACAACTGAGACAGTAGGTCACCCGTTTTCGACTGAATACAACATCATACAATGGAATAACCCTACAACCAGTAGTTCCCCTATTATCAAAGTGAAGGTACCGGCCAACTCGTTCATAGAGAAATTTACATTTGAATACTATACTACCGATTCTTCTAGAGTAATCTCTGGTAAACGTTACACAAACATTCCGGGATTTGATATTGTAAAAAACGGTGTTGAAAATCCTATATTATTACCCACAGATCCTATTTCTGATTTTGTGTCAGATACAGAAAACACGTTTACACAGTCTTATAGTATTACACTCGACACAACTGTATTTCGAGTTCCTGATGCAAATTTTTCCGATTATCACTATCTTCAAAATAGGTTTAACTTCTCTAAGAACCCTGATTTCGACGAGGCATTCAGCTTTTTTAATCCTGTCATGAAAAAAGCGAAATTTTTTATTCAAGGTGTTGATTTACCAAATATTTCAAGTACGACTGATGGGTACTACAAATACATGGTTCCATACCAAAAGAGATTATCAAGACCTGTGAGAAATATATATACGTATTCATTTTCGATGAACCCTATTAATGTAAATCCCTCGGGTAGTTTAGATTTCAGTGAAATTCAATCTGAGAAGACTAAGATAGAATTGAAATTGGACCCAGGACTCACTGATGTATACACCCTTTACATATATTATACCGGGTATCAAACTTTTAAATTCGATAAGGGTTTTATGTCACTCGTTTACTAAAGAGTGTATCTTTGTGTTTGGAGATGTAATCGATAATACGATTTTTTATACACCATTTGATGAAATTCAACTGAGCAATTGTCGTTTGGATTTCATGAGATGTACCCGGAATAGCGTAAGTAAACTTCTCCGAACGTGCAAAAGGGTCAAATAGTTTTTTGCTATATCCATCTAAACTAGACTTGTAAGCACAATGGACAGTGAAGAGACGTCCATTGGTAGTAGTGTAAGAAGTCTGATGTTTCTTAGCGTAGTTAGTAATAAACCATTCGATATTTCTGAGTGAAATACCACTGGTTTTGTCTAGTATACTCATTAAGATTGTTTTATTCTTGTCATCAGAATAGAACTCATTTACAGAAGATAGCAGAATATATGATTTACTCATCCCTTCTATAACATAGAATTGAAATCTATAAGCCCCTTATTTTCTGAACCGAATGACAGAACCGAGGATGAGTCATCAATCATTTCAACAGTGTCCCTCTTTTTAAACTGATTGAGATGGTGTTTACAATATCCGTTATATTTTCCAATCATATTGCATCTCGTACCATTTTTCTTCAAACCCCTACATGTATTATCTTCTTCATTGGGAGCATCACGTAGAAGAAGTTTATATGGTACATGAGGGTAATTCATACTTATCACCCGTAAATAGTCACTGTACGAAATATGTAATTTCCTTATCGTTTCTTGATTTTGATTCTGTGCCCCGATAAACTCTTCACGCATTTGTTTGATTACAACTTTGTGTTCATCTTTTATACGACGTGCGTCGTCGTTGTGAGATGATCTTTGTTTTTGTAATTCTTCTCTATGTTCCTCATTCACTTTCTTGATGACATCTTTAACATCTTGTTTATTAGATAAGAAGTTCTCTTTGTATTCCTCTTTTACCTTTTTCAGTTTTTCATTAAATTCTTCTCTAATCTTCTTAGTTTCCAATAACAGTCTCTTTTTTACTTCTTCTTCGAAGAGACCCTGTAACTTGTCCATCTTACCCTCCTATCAGTCGTAGTTTTTAAATAGATGATCAATTGATACTTTATCTTCTCTCGTGGTCTTAATACGTTGACGCAAATCTGCCACCTTTCCATCTGTGTCAATGTTTAGTTTTTTACACTCTTCTATGAGTTGCTCCTTTTTCATACCACTCAACGCTGGTTCTCTCTTTTTAGGTGGAGGTTTATGCTGAGCGATCAACTCTCCGAATATTTCATTCTTAGGATCTTTTACCAATGGTTCTAACAAATCACAAATTGGATTCAAGAACTTGTTAGTAAAATAATGATGATAGTCTATTGGAATATTATTCTCTTCAATAAACACTGGATCTTCAGCCTTCTCATAAGCTTTTGCTCGTGGGTTATCCGTCTTTACAAGAATATAAGGAACCCGATCTCCACTCTGTGGCTCAGACCCTGGTTTCCTTTCTCGCATCTTATCTCTCACTTTTACATGAGATAGGTTATTGTTTTTGTATGAATCACCGAGCTGCTGAGACAGTACAAGTTTTTCATTAGATACATCACCTTCAAGAAGATTAATCGCTCTCTCGAGAGCTAACTGTTTAGCTGGTTCTGGATCACTACTCTCCATTACAACATCGAGCAAATCCTTACAAACTTCTCTCACAAATTTCGTATTATCTCTACGAACAACTTGGAGACCCTTAATATCAATATAGTCCATGTTCATATTACCATCCCTACCCTTAGTCCACAATTTAGCAGCGTATCGTTTCTTAGAGTACAGGAAATAAGGCCAGTATACCTTCTCAAGCTCTAGATTGTTAGGCTTTTTGAAGAGTGCACTACACTCATCCGCTGCACGTTCACCAATTTCCCAACTATACTCAATAGCTTCTACACCAGTTCTTCCGCCTACATCAAATTCTACCATAACAGAATCCGTGTCACCATAACGCACCTTTGCACCGGGGAAGTTTTTCTCGACGTAATTCTTTGTTTCTTCAATCATACTTCTTCCCTTGTATGTGGTTGTGGAAGCGATTGGTACACATGGCAAAATACCTTTACCCGCACCAGTAAAACCATATATCGAGTTCATTGAGATTTTATACGCCAACTGTTTACCATTGTAGATTTCTTTCATAAATCCCGTGGCTGCAGCCATGTCCCTCTTGGCCTGTTTACGGAACTCCTTAAGCTCTGAAAGAATTGCTGGTAAAAGACTAGGTACATCTTGTGCAAACTTGTATGTACGTCCGTTTAGTTCAAACTTTTCGTATGTAATACCTTCGATATTTCCATACCTCCTTTCATCCATTACATAAGTAGAGTAGCATAAATTATGTGCCATCATGATACTAGGATACAGTGCTTCAAAATCAAGTGCAGTGATAGGTGTGTAATATGCACCACTTTGTGCTTCCAAAACAGTAGCACCTTCATAGGGTTCAGGAGGCAAAGCACCGTAACGAATAGTGGGAACCATAAATCCAAGCTCACGAGCTTTCTTTGTAAGCTGACTGAATACCTTAATCTGTTGCCCACGTTCAACCAAGAATGATATTGGTACCCATGTGGCTTTAGCCATCTCCAATAAATTTAGAAGTATACAAAGCCTCTTAGTAAGTCTATGAGGAAGAAGTGTATCCTTGATACAATATTCAGCAACTTCTCGAAGCTTGACTGGATCTCCTTCTACAAATCGAGCAAACATCTCACGAGGAGGCATATCGATCTTTTGATCACCGAGGTATAGTTTAGATACGTTGTTTAGTTTGTAACTATCAAGTTTGTATCCTTTTTTAACTTCATGGAAGAGATCAAAAATAAAACGACCAGGCATAGGAAGAAGCTTAAGCATGTTGTCACCCAGAGCACTCGAAGAAAGACGCTTGTATACCATTCCTGAACCAGTTGTCTTTTGCTTTGGTCCCTGGTAGGTTTCATATTTCTTCAATTTTCCTAGATTGAAGAAGGAATCCGAGCATTTGTTCTTAATAGCACGTTTATATATATACTCAAGATCGAAACCGAATATATTCCAACCAGTCATAACATCAATATCTTCCTTAATCATGTAAGTTCTGAACGCTTCCAACATTTCTAGTTCAGTGTCGTAACTATAAATGTTACAACCTTCGAGATGAGGATCGGTCTTTTTAAAACAAAAGCATGTTTTATCATATGATTCATCGGATCCCATCTTACAAAGAGACAACGCAATCTGAAAACAAGCATCACCATCAATATCGGCATCAGGAAATTTACCTGTAGAACTGTTAGACTCGATATCAATAGATGCAACTACAAATGGTGCCACGTCATCTCTTTTAACAGGCTTCAGGGTTTCCCAGTCATTACAGAAAAGATCAATATCAACGTGAGCCAAATCAGAATATACACAATCACTACCAGTATCAAGCCACCCAGTTGATTGAATTTCCGTTCTATGCATCATTCGAAGAATAGGATCCAAATTTGATTCATAGACCCTCAGGGGAAATGGACCATTAGAAAGAATCATTGGTTTCTTCAAAAAATAATCAATCTTCCTTCGTAGTGCCAAGTTTGAAAACGTGACTCGCATAAATAAAAATTTTTGGTTGTTTTGAAATCCCCAAATGTCCTTTGATTCTACAACATTGTATCCAGTGCAACTATCTTTTATCTTCGCATAAATCTCCTTTGCGTAGTTGATCTCAGGTAACTTAATATACAAGTAAGGTTCGAATGCCGTGGTTACACAGACGGATTTTCCATCTTCGGTCTTACCAAAAATACTTATTAAATGTTCACCTACAGGACCATCGTCATCTCCAGTATCCTCTTCGTCTCGTGCTTCCCATGTGAGTGCTTGAAAAACCACCATCTTCCTTATGTATAACTGGAGCTAAAATTTTAATATACTTTATTAGTAAATGTCAGCTGCTTTGATTGACCTCGTGTCCAAGGGTGCCCAGGATGTATACATCACTGGTCAGCCTGAAGTAAGTTTTTTTCGCCAAAATTATAAGCGTCACACAAATTTTTCTATTAAGCCTGAGCGTATTGACTACATTGGTAGTTTCACATCGGGTGCCGAAGTCAGTATTCCCATCAAGTCGAAGGGTGACCTTCTGAGCTATGTGTGGATCGAAGCTCCAGGTATCTCTGCGACAGGTGCTAACAACACTGGTCTGTTTTCCAGTGATTCCAGTCCCACCGAGTTCCTTCTTTACATTGGTGGTCAACAAGTGTGCCGCCTTGATTCTTTATATGTTCAGGGTGTCCACAATGTTCTTTATAATGAAACTCAGGCTCGTGCTTCTTCTACTGTATCCACAGCTGAAATGAAAGATAATGCGAAGAACAATGCCGGCACCGCCGACAGTTTTGTGATTCCTTTCTTCTTCAGCCAGGATTGGACAAAATCTCTTCCTTTGGTGGCTATGCAATATCATGATGTGGAGATTCGTATCAAGTGCCGTGATGGTACCTTTTCTTCTAGTCCCAAGGCCTACGCTATGTATGCCTATCTCGACACCGAAGAGCGTAAATTCTTTACTGATAAGGAGCATGAGATCCTAATCACCCAAACCCAGTATCAGATGGTTGATTCTACTGCATCGGACATTGATCTCACTTATTTCAATCATCCCACGAGTGCTCTTCACCTTGTGTCTGCCAACGTTGGTTCCGCTTGGGATGCGGCATACACTTTCGATGATGCCACTCTTTACATTAATGGTACACCCCTCTCCGAGGATATGTCCAGCCATTATCATCACAGTGTTGTCCCTAAGATGCATTGCCAGAACCTCCCCGACAATCTTCTTGAGACAGCCCCCGTTTACACGTGGCCTTTCTGCCTCAACCTCGGTAAGTCCCAACCCAGTGGTTCCCTTAACTTCAGCCGCATAGACACCGCCAAGGTTGCACTTCGCAATGTTTCCGGTGGTAATGCGACCCAGCGTATGTATGCCGTTAACTTCAACGTACTCCGCGTCAAGGATGGTCTTGCAGGTGTTGCATTTGGTAACTAAATTACAACCTAAGTCATAACATCCCGTGTGTATTGCATATTTTCCAACATGGTAAAGAAAGTCTCAGCTTCTAAATCTGTCAGTAAGGTCCGGTCCGGGGTGACCAACCTTGTTCTACAGATTCAAAAGGTGACTAAAAAATCAAGGGAACGAAAAATTAAATTGGTCGCAATCGAAAAAGAGCTCTCAGAAAACAAGAAGGAATGTGATTTTTTGAGAACTAGCTGGTTTTCGACCAAGGAAAATCTACGTAAGGTAAATGAGAGTGTATCCACACTCAAGAAAGAGATTTCAGACTTGAAGTCTACTAAGACGGAGAGTGGTCTGCGGGTTCAGAATAATCTACTTACCAATAACGTACATAAACGCAATACGAAGACTATTCAGAATGCCATTAGTGTGGCACGTAGACAGGAACGAGACCCACACAATATGCAGCAACGAACCAAAACTCTACTCAAAAAGTCTTTTCACAAACCCGGTATGACAAATTGGGAATTAGTATTGAAGCTCTACAGTTGTCCAACTAAGAGTATGCGTAAACTTATTATGAAGAAGTAGTTTTTGTTTTTAATAAACGATTAAGACGTTCCTTCTCTCGTTTCATAAATATAGTACATTCTATAATCTCACCCTGTAACTTAAACTTACCTGCTTGTCTCATCCATACTGTTTGTTCTACGCGAAGCATATCTACACAAGACATTTTCACATCTGGTGAATTACTGTGATGAATAGCAAGTACCATAGCATCTTTACGTGTCTCTTTTGGTAACGTATTCACCTCACTACACACAACTACATGTGCACCAGAAAACCCGGAAACATGCATCCACCAATATTTTGGAGCACTCATTAGTGTGAGTTCGTCATTTTCTTTTGCATTTTCACCTACTCGTATGACAGTGCCATCGAGTGAAGTATATTCGAGCATGAATATACATAATATTATTTCCTTATCTCACATTAATATGCACGTCGTATTACAACCAAGTCCCTCTGTAACACATAGATACAGAGTAACTTTACCTAATAAAAGATCTATTGATTTCGGTGAAAAGGGTGTACAATATTACCCAGATCACGGAAACGCAAGGATCATGCGTGCACAACTTCTTAGGAAAGGGGCAGTCATTCCTAAGGAGCTGCGAATAGAGAGGGATCCGGGTGAGATTCATAGAGGCATGATGAAAATTAATGAATCAACAAAAGAAGATTGGGAAGATTTCTTCCGGGTAGAATATTGGGAAAGGTGGATACTACATACTCACACTAGTGTAAACAAAGCCAAATTATCAATGGTGATGAGTCATGGAATACTTTTCATGCCTAGAGCTGAAGATTTATGGTTTTGTAAAGATGAACTTACACCCCCGTAGACCCAAATCCATCTGAACCACGTAAAGTCTCTTCAAGGAGACCAATTTCCTTAATAATAGGTGTATCACACCTTTCCAAAATAAGTTGAGCGATACGATCACCCTTCTTGATTTCAAAGTCTTCCGTACCATGATTGAATAGGACGACCTTGACTTCACCAGTGTAATCAGGATCAATAACACCTGCACCGACATTGATACAGTGCTTCACAGCTAGACCGGAACGTGGGGCTACACGTCCATATAGACCATCGGGAATAGACAATGCAATACCAGTACTTACTAAAGCTCGCCCCGCCTGGCACGGTACAGTCGCATCTTCGGAGCTATATAAATCATATCCCACAGAACCATCAGAACCACGAGTAGGCAAACGAGCATTATATCGAAGCTTCTTAACTCCCAGAGGCATCTACTTTCTTTTCGGGTGTTTCCCTTAAGCTTATTGTTGATCCTCTGGGTGATATACCCCTTCTTCTGCGTTCTTTAAAAACAATCTTCAAACATAAATACGGTAAAGTGTATAATACAGCACCCACCCCAACTATGTACAACAACATGTTATATATACATATATTTACTTACGATACTTGTCTTTCTCCTCTTCAGGAAGATCTCGCCACATCTGACCCATCTTCTTTCCGATGGCACCGAAACCAATTCCGGGATTCTCCTTAACAACAGTTTCACGGACATCTTTACAAAACAAGACATACGGACCTGGTTTACGTTTGGCCTTTGGCTTTTCTTCATCGTTTGCACCACCTCGAAGCCTCAAAACAAGGTGTAGAGTAGACTCCTTTTGAACGTTGTAATCAGCGAGGGTACGTCCATCTTCAAGCTGTTTACCAGCAAAAATAAGTCGTTGCTGATCAGGTGGAATACCTTCCTTATCTTGAATCTTAGCTTTGATGTTATCAATTGTGTCTGATGACTCAACCTCGAGGGTGATAGTTTTTCCAGTAAGGGTTTTCACAAAGATTTGCATACTACTAGTATATTACATTTATTTCTTAAAGTAGTTTGGTTATATCTCTTCAAATCTTTCTTTTGCTTCTTCCAACCAAAGTATCTTCTTCTCTATAACTTCTCGATATCTCGATCTAAAATCATTTTCGATTTCGATATATGATCTACACAGTTTTGTGAGAAGCTTTGGTTCGAAATATTGTTCACCTTCCTCTGGATCCACATTATAGATACGACAATAGTGTCTCAGTACACGTTTTTTTAGAGGCTTTGATATACGACGTATTGATTTATAATTCACCAATTCATTTTCTAAATAATGTATCTGACTGTATATGAAATCTATATCAAATTCTAAAGCGAGATCCAAGTAATGATTATAGAAGTAACTTACAATACCATCGTTTTGACTGGGAGGTAAAATTCTAAAGTTTTCGTAATCAAAAAAACTTTCAGGATCAGATCTTTGATTGTAAGCTGCTTTTAAATAATTACAAATCTCGAGATAGTCTCCTTCTGGTATTAGGGATGAATTTTGATCTATCACCTGCATAGCTTTCAGCAAGTTTTCCATTACTTTTAGTTATTTTAATTTGTCTAAGTATCTTAACGGATGTACAACAAGAACAACGTCCAGACAGGTATAGTACATATTGGATATGGAAACTTTCATCGAGCACATCAGGCTATGTATATAGATGAATACATGGAAAAGACAGGAGATCTTCGGTGGGGTATCGTCGCAGTCAACCTGATGAATGAAGGCTTTAGGGATATACATGATTATATCGTAAAGACACCTTCAACCTACAAGCTAGTTAGGTCGCATCTTGATTATGTAGATTGGACCAAAAATAGGATTGTAGCTAAACATATGCTTACGTTACCAAGTGTTCATTTGATAACAATAACAGTTACAGAAAGTGGATATAGACCCGGTTCTCCTCTTTTTGAATATTTAGCTTGCGGTCTTAGAAACAGAAAAACACCTATAACTATAATGTGTTGTGATAATATACGTCAAAATGGGTTAGTTCTTAAAACACATTTTTTAGCCTATCTTTATCATACTAATCAATACGAACTTGCTGAATGGGTAAGAGAAAATGTAAAATTTCCTTCGTGTATGGTTGACCGAATTACACCTCGATCATCAGAAAAATTGAAAAGGGAAGTGGAAAGGATTTTTCCAGGTTATGGACATAACGCTATTCAAACTGAAGAATTTACACAATGGGTCATAGAAGATAAGTTTGCGTCTGAATTCCCGGATTTAACACAAGTTGGTGTTACGATAACTGACAATATAGAACCGTACGAAGAAACTAAAATAAGAATTTTAAATGGTGGTCATACCTCTTTAGCATACTTGGGAGTTTTATCTGGATACAACACATTCGATGAAGTAATGAATGACAAGGATCATAGAGAACATTTTAAAAAATTGCAAATGGAAGAAATTGTTCCATCTATCGAACAGGATTTACCATTTGATATCCATGAATATGTAGATACAATCGAAAAACGTTTCACAAGTTCAACTAATATGGACAACTTAGAACGCATTTGTATGGATGGTTTCACTAAATTTCACACCTTTATTGTACCCTCTCTCCGTGCATGCTTAGAAAAAAATAAACGACCAATACACATTTACAAAAGCATAGCTGCGTGGTATATATATGCTCGTAAATTTGCAAGAGGGTGTAGCAAAATAAAATATACTGAACCTAATTGGATATTACTCGAACCTCTATTAAAAGATGGGGCGATAGATAGTTTTGTATCAAACGAAAGGTTATGGGGTGATATTCCAAAAAATCATATTACATTTACAAGAGATTTGAAAACTATTCTATTGTCACACACTTATGAAAAGGAAATTGATCTCATTGGGGAATAGGTTTAATCTATCTCCATTGGGACTGAAAACTGAAAATTTCTAATTTCCGTCATAAGATTATGCCATGCTCCATTATCCTCGACAGGTTGATGCATCCCACCGGGATAACTGGATGTATCACCACTTGGCCAATTCACATCAACCCACCATCCATTTTCATCTTGCTGAACTTGAGTAGAAACTGATCCAGTGGATGTAACCAGTCTATCATATATATGTTGAGGCATATGCTCAACAACCGTTTCTAAAGGAATTTCTGGTACAGTGTTGAAAGTGTATCCCGGATGTTCCACTTCGTCAGTCTCACTCCATTCTGCATCCAACGCATCAATGAATTCGCGAAGTGATTGTTGTTCGACTTCACTTGCAGGAACATACGGTCGAGGATATGCAGACATTGTCAATGGTTCATTCTGATCAAGTAGAAATGATGGTGGTATTACTTGATCACGGATTTCAGCAATTGTATTGGCAAACTCTAGGTAGTCCCCTTCCGGGATATTTTCTGAGTTCTTGTCCAACAGCTCCATGATTTTGTGAAAGCGATCCATGTTTGAAAGTTGATTGTTCAGTTTTCCTACATCGACTTAGGTTTCCATATTTTGTTCTATTTACAAACAAAAGACGTTCGAATGTGAAAATATCAAAATATTCTACGAAATGGTGATCCAATAACGCTTCGATCGGTATCCACGCGTATCTTAATATGAAGTCTATATCAAGTGGTTCTAAATCAGGAAAACGTTTTGATACGTAATTAAAACGCTCTTGAACCATGGATATACAATTAAGCAAAACATGTATATAATTTTCACCACAGTCCCTAAAAACTTCTTCTAATATACCTTGAAAAGTGTCTTCACAGTTCTCTCTATTCCATTTCTTTTTCAATCGTATCATACCATCGAAACATAACGATTTTCTACACATAGGGCATGACGAATTACCTTTATATAACCATGTTTTTGTACAGGAATGACAAAATACATGACCACATTTAAATTGACATCTAGCAGTCGGTTCGTAACAAACTGGACATTCCATTACATGTGTTCTAAATTACAATGACTGAGGTCTCTAAATGAATCTGTTTTTCCTTTTATTCGCTTCTCAATGGACTTAAACTCGTCATAAAGATCATCCACATTAATCATAATGTTATCGTGAATGCGTTTTATTTTTGTAGTAAATACATACAAAAGTTCCAAATCGTCATCGCTAGTTTGAAGAACTCCTCTTTTATTCACAAAATGCATCAAACTTTTACATCTTGTGTATAAATAATCCAATTGTTCCTTTTTCATTTCTGGGTATTCTTTTTCTATTTCAATGTAACGTTTTTCTCCGCATTCGTTAACAGTTTGAATTATTTTACGATTGGAAAGCTTATCTAACAATGATGACTGTTCGTGATGTTTCGAGGTAAAGACATCGATGAGCGAACGTATGAGATTGAGGGGCATTTTTTGGGTGTAGGTGGTGGTTCAACAGGAACTGTACAATAAAGAACTTCTTCCCAGATTTTACGTTGAACGTCTGGGCAGAGAGGTGCAGTAGCTTGAAGAAAAGCAAATCTGAGTTCGTCAGATGCCAAACCGGGAATACCAAGTGGTTTACCCGAATGAACAAATGTGGTACTAAGTGGAATAATGTATTCAGTCATTTAATCTGACTTGGATCTGGATAACAGGTTACCTAGGTAAGATTTTTTTGGTTTTTCTTCCGGTTCTTCCGGTTCTTCCGGATCTTCGATGTATCTACGTTGAAGTCGTAGAAGTTCCAGTTCAATGTCAAGGAATACCCTGAAAGGTGCATTCCATAAAGCAGATTTAACCCATCCCAATACATTCGAAATGTATTGTGGACCCATGTCACGGGCCGTATTAAACATTGCTACGATAAGCATTATATACTTATTCATCATTTTCCTTTTTAATTACGTTGTATTTCTTCTCGGATGTATCATAAGTCTCGATACTATCTTTGATCATCATATCTCGTATCATATCGTAGAGAACAGCTGTCAAGGCCAACTTGTAAGACAAGAATCCAACGAGTGTCGCTCCATAATCAAAGTCAAAACTAAAAGGTGCATTATTCCATGATGTCTCAAAAATAGCAAGACCTATAGGAGCTAAAAACTGTTTCTGGAATGGTGAATTTTCAATATTGTCCACATGGTCTTCTAGAAGAGAAATGTAAGTATATGAAGTAAAAGTTCCTAGAACTGCTGAAAGTCCTTCCGTAGATCCCTGTGTAATGAAATAAGATGTTGCAATAGCAGACCCATAACCAAATGTTGTATTCTTTAGTTTTGTTTTTAGTTTTTTATACTCGGTATGACTGGAAAAACAAATGGGTTTAACGTTTGCAATAGCGAGGGTCATTTTATTTAATATGTTTCCTGGTCTTTATAAGATTTAACTCCCGACATAAATCAACCCAAACTATAGCACTTAAAATTGAGTTGAATGTAATAACAAACTTCGCTATCGGAGGGACCATAATATAATATCAATCAATAATAATATGCCGTGTGATTTATGCAAAAGGAAATGTGGTGTTCCATTTGACTGTTCATATTGTTCGGGTAAATTTTGTATAAAGTGTATGCGTTTAGAAAAACATAATTGTATAGGAATGGAAATAAAAAAAGAAAAAGATCGCCAGTCCTTAAAGGATAAATTAACCTACGAAACAAATCCTAAGCACTTAAAGATTTGACCCCTACATATATTAGTAGTTCTTTAGGCTCAAGCCCCGACGTCGGGGGTCGTTGATGGGATAGTGTCATGGGTTCTACTATAAAGCTAAGATGCCCGAGTGGTCTAAGGGGGCGGACTTAAGACCCGCTGACGCAAGTCTCGTGGGTTCAAACCCCACTCTTAGCATTATTCCTTTGTAGCTCAGTTGGTAGAGCGACAGGCTGTTAACCTGTAGGTCATCGGTTCAAACCCGGTCGAAGGAGTCACGCTCCTATAGTGTAGTTGGTCAACACAGGGGACTTTGAATCCCCTA
>VMHT01074042.1_pt1 | contig 17532 bp, 15 predicted proteins | sample 4693611 | NCBI WGS metagenome assembly VMHT01 (sample SAMN12280063, study PRJNA550983) | marine metagenome | isolation source: seawater sampled from same location over 5 years 0.02-0.2 micron viral filtrate | place: USA: collected off the coast of southern California halfway between the port... ...
AGAAGCTCAGGAGACAGACAGGAGCTTTGCCACAACAATTCACAGCTCACCGATCAGCTTCAGCTGGTGTATCGGAGGGAGCTACTCGTGGAGGCTATGTCGGGGGAACGAAAGGAGGATCAGGTCGTGCTGCTCAAATGGCAGGTGCAAACCCCACCAGTATGAGAGCTGGTGCCACTATCGACAGGTTGCTCGCAGGAGCTGCGGGAGACCCACTTGGAACGAGCGACCCATTGCTCGCAAAGAAAGCAGGTAGCTTGTCCAGAGTAGAGCTAATCTCCCTTAAGAAGAAAATCGAAGCTTTGATGCGTAAGATTGAGAAGCTTACTAAGGCAACTCCAGAGCTTGAGGAGAATGCGAAGAGAGGTGCCACTGCAACCGAGAATGTGGCTTCAGCTCCTCAAGGGGGCACGGAGCGATTAGACCCTTGGATGTTTGAGGACACGTCTGTTAATACTGTAATAGGCGTGGTGGGTAAAAAATGAGCCGAGACTGGGTCTTCGACCATGATCGGTATATCATTCGCAAGGGCTGGGGACTCTATAACGCACAGGCTCTTGCAGATATGATAGCTGCTAATCCCGAAGCCAACCCGATGTCTTTCCTCCTTGATGATTCTCTAAAGCTAAATGTCTTGGACAGCGATTACACTGGGCCGGAAATAGATGCGATAAATATAGCTCTTCACAACAATATGGTGGGGCGAGACGTAGCTGAAATCATACACAGTGGGCCAACCGACCCTCGATACAAGGACGCTGTCGCTGCGGCCATGGCAACTGGGGCTCCGAAAATAAACGAAGCTATCGAAATGCAAAATAGAATCAATGCTCAAAGGAGAACGACATTGGGCGTCAATGAAGCAGACCAGTCATTCAAAGATATACCGAGTGCATTCGCTATGAATATGCGGACAAGGCAGATGGAGGCTAACCCTGCATGGAAAATAGGTGTCAGAGAGCGTGTATCACAGTTAAATCGTGGAAAGGGGAGAGGAAAACCAACAGCTACCTCTGTCGGGGGTAATTTGGTGACGCACATAGTGTCAGGCAAGACCAATCAGATAGAAGGGTGGGCCAGACCATATGAAGAAGCTATCAAAGGCATGACGAATGCTGCTGGAAAAAGCATAGACTGGTCTACCAGAAATGACCGGATGATCAGAGCTCACAAGGACTCATTCACTCCTTCCTTCAGAGACGGCGTCAATTTCTTTGATGATAGCCAATACCTGCATTTTCACGGCGAAATAGGCAGGGGCACTCAAGAGGGGAAGGGCTCTGACGAATCTCTTGTGGACTATATGGCTACAGACAATGCATTCAGCACAACTGGATACTCCAACCATGCAATTGAATCCACATTCGGCAGGGGTATGAGAGAGGATGTCATGGATGATATGCCTGTCTCGGACGAACAGATAAGTGAAGAAGAGCTAACATCACAGGCACAAGCTGATCCTGTGCGAACGCTTGCGGACTTTCAACGAGAAAAAGAAAGTAAAATGTCAATAATACACCCTGAATTTAGAGATTCGCCCACTATACGAAACATAACCAGCAATCAGAAGCACTATTTGTTCAACCCTTCTACTGGAGCCTTTGGCAAGAAATTACTAAACTATCTTACATCAGATGAAATGGGACATAAGATGACAGAAGACGAAGCAAAGGAAGTCATGTTCCAAGCTTCTCAAGGCAAAGGCAAAGGCGTTGATAATCGATTGATTGCAGCTATCGAACAGCACCATACGTCAAAGGGCATCATGCCCCCTCATTATAACGGTGATGCGGTATCTACAGCTCCTGATATCCAAACGGGAGACTCACGGGTCGGAGCTGAGCAAGTTCCTGAACAAGTCATTCCTGTGGAGACTCCAGACCCAAGTGTTCGACCCCCTCAGCCTCGATTTGTCCCACCTCCTCAAGCTCCGAGACCAATAGCATCTCCTCCTCAACCGAGGGGCGGACTCAATCTGCCGGGTGGCCTGAGCCCGGCTCTACAGAGATATCTGATGGGGTCTCAAACTCCTGCTCCTTCACCACCTTCCGGTATAAAAACAGATATACCATTGTCAAGTAGACCTCGACAGGGTAGTGGAGGCGATAGCATAGAAGAAGAAATCGCTTCAATAATATCTCAGCTTGAAGCAAGTGGTAGAATTGTGTCGAAAAGTGCTACTTCTGACATAGAGAGCTATCTTGAAATGGTTCAGCTCGAATTGGCTAAATCAACCATAGAGGATATTTATGACGTTCCGACCTTCGATATAAACTCGCCAACAGACATTGCGATGATGGGAGCCCACATTCAAAGACCGACCCCTGATGTGATTAGTATATTGTTCACCAAGGGAGATTGGAGAAACATCGCCAAGACGATGGGGATCGAGCATGAGAAGGTTCAGATGGTGAAGGTGGCGTTCTCATGAATACAGTATCTGATATGCTGTTCAAGCATTTTATCCAAATGGATATTTTGAAAGAGCGGCCATTTACTCAAGAAGAATTAGATTTTCATGGCGGACAAAGAAATGCCGAACAAGTAAGAAGGTCGGGAAATGCAATAAGGGCAGACCAGTATCGCAATTTGCCGAAACAGGTAATGCCCGGATATGGAACTCCTAAGAGAACAATGTCCGATCAAGAATTAAGTGAAGGCGTAGATTCTGCACTCAATAACCCCAAGCCTCAAGGTAATTTCACTGAGAGGCTTAATGAACTCAGGCCGGAAGCTAAACCTCAGCAACCTCAACCTACGTTTGATGGCAGTATGTTCAATCTACCACAGGCAAAGGACGCTGAATTGCCAAGGAATGCACCAGCGGGAACACAGATGGTCTCTGGTAGAGCAGACTACAGCAATGTAGCCCCGACTAATAATCCTGAGAAAGAAGCGGCAGGAGCACAGTCTGGATTTGGCGGCTTTGACTCAGAAGGCTTCCGAGATATGTTCAGTCAGGAAGCTGAAAACGCACCATACAAAGATAAGAGAATAAAAACAGGTGGCTTTGCCAGAAATATAGCTGATTCAGCTATGGACAGACTCGCAGCTGCCAGAACAGGACAGAATCCGTTTTCCAGCAAGGGTGCTGCTGCGGGTCAGAGAGAAAGGTTCGGAATAGGCCAAAGCACACAAGCAGACCGTGTCTCAAGGCAGACTGCGAATATGCAAAATGAAAAGGCGGGAAGACTCAAGGGTAAGCAAGCTGCAAGGTTCAATGCTGCTACAGTCAGAGCTCCGGGGGCTGGTGGCCTTTCCGGTGGACGAGAGCAGCAGGAAGCCATGAGAGCAGCTACGACTGAAGAACCAGCCCAATCAACCACAGCAGCACCACAAGAAGCATCAACAAACGAAGGAATGAGTGTAGAAGATGCAAAGCGAACTCTTGGAGATACGGCTTCAGATGAGAAGCCAAGGACCGGAGCACCATTGTTCGGAGGAAAAGAAGGCGGTGTAAAAATACCCGGATGGAGAGGGGCCGCAGATTATGCAAAGAAGAACCCCGGCAAGGCTGGCCTTATGGCTGGACTCCCTGCGGCGGCTGGCTTTATGGGTGGTTTGTTGGAAGGCGGAATCAACTTGGCAAACCAAGGATATCAGGCAATCCAAGCACGACAGAACCCCAATCTCAAAAGAGCATCTCATGATATGTTAGAGTATAGTCCAGAGCTCGCAATGCTGATCAAGTCACAAACACAAATGCGACAGCTCCGTGATGCTCGATCAACGGAGGTTATCCGCTATGCCTACGGATGACATCTTCGATGCAGCATGGGGTGTGACTGCTGATGATGAGATCAAGAAGTTCGGATTCATAGAAGGTCTTGCCAGAGACTTCGGATTCACTGACTACGCCAATAGGATGAGAGAGCAACAAGAAGCAAGGGACAGACTCAATATAGCTGTTAGAGACCAAATGAACCTCGACCCCAACGCCATGACGAACATCAGGGCAGAGCAGGCCAGAATGCAACAGGCAGCTCAGGAAGAAGCCCGCATGGATGAATTAGAGTCCAGATTAGCACAGCTTCAAGCTGAGCTCGCCAACCGAGATACTGTGGAAGGCACAGTGGACGACACTATGGGCACTCCTCCTGATGATAGCCTACCGCCAGAACCGACAGTATCCGATGCAACCTCCACAGCCGATGCAGTGGTAGCCCAGCCTCCGCCATCAGGATCAGACGTTGAATCAGACCCCTCGCTTTCAGTCACTCAGCCACAAACACCCAAAGAAAAAAGAAGACCAGAGGTTGGAGATAGATTTGAAGAACCAAAGGCAGAGGAAGGGGGAGAGGAGATTCAAGTTATGAATATAGAGGGTGTTGAAAATGACACCGTCCTTAACCTGTTTGATACGTTGCTAAAACCAGAATTAACACCTACAGATAGAGCTGGAGCATATCAAGCACTTGAGAAGCTAACCAGAGAGGGTAATGACGAAGCTCGTAAGATGATGAAGAATCTTCTTGTTCCATCTGTCCTTGATTTTTTAGCCGAAAAGTTCAGTCTAACAACAGACCAGTTCAAGGGAGGAGTCAAAGCAAGCATAGACCATAAAGTCGTAAAAAGCGATGATACATGGACAGTAGTCAGAGACCCATTCGCAAACCCGTTCTTCAATCAAAACGCATTCGCTCTGACAGACCAAAAGCCCCCGGAGGTGACATATGACGACTCTCCCGTATTCGAGGTCGATACGAGCCTGATCAAAGGGCCGTCTCCAGAAGACGCTCTCAAGGATGCTGGTTTCGACACACGACAAGGAGATGACGTGAGCCTGTTGCCATCATCTGTTTTCAAACAGGGGGAGTCAGCCCCTGTGGACAACACAAGCTTGTTGCCAAAGGGGTGGAAGATGGATGAGTGAAGCAGTCCAGAAGCTTACCAGCAAAGTCGATTTCGACATGGGAAGGCGTGATTTCAGGTTCTTTTTCGAGGATATATGCGGTTTTCAATTAGCAGACTTCCACAAAGAATGGTATGAGATGGCACAGAACAACAGCAAGATATGCGTCATAGCCAGCCGTGACCACGGCAAATCGGTCTTCTTCAGATGCTACCTGCTGTGGAGAATGGCATACACTCCCAACACAGAGGTTCTCTTCTTCAGCCACAGCCAACATCAATCCATAGACCACATGGCTAAGATGGACGAGCTCATCATGACTACTCCAGCTCTGGCTCATCTAAAGCCGAAGAGAGGTTGGGCAAAGCAGCTATTCAAGATGACCAACAAGTCATCGATCAGAGCTATGTCCGTTGGTAAGGCCGTTCGTGGTGCCCACCCTGACATAGTGGTTCTTGACGATATACTGTCAAGTGAAGCCCAGACTCAACTCAAAGCCATAGCTACATGGTTCTACACAGCTCTTCTACCTGTTCTTCACCACACTGCACAGCTATGTATAGTAGGGACTCCGTTCTCATACACTGACCTCTATTCTGAATTAAAGACTCTCGATGGGTATGCAGTTGGAGAATATCCTGCAATCAATGAGGCCACAGGAGAACCACTGTGGCCAGAGAGGTGGAATCTTGATGCACTCAACGCAAGAAAAGGCGAGATGACTTCTATAGCCTTTACCAGAGAGTATCTGTGCAAGCCGATAGCCAGTGAGTCGAGCTTGTTCCCAGAGGAAGTTCTTGAGAGGGTCAAAGATGACACGTTGTCATTATCCTACTACCCAGACCCTGAAGAGAGCCTCAATTATTACATTGGCTGGGACCCAGCGATAAGTGCCGATAGAAGGGCCGACTATACCTGCATGGTTGTTATCGGTATGAACGAGAACAGGCACAAGCGTGTAATACACGTCCATCACGAGAAGAACATGGATTTCAATCAGCAGATCGAGAAGATAATCGAGCTCAATGCCAGATTCAACCCTGTTATAATCGAGCTTGAGACAAACAATTTCGCTATGGCCTTCAATCAGGTTTTACAAGAGATAAGCGACCTACCGATAAAACCATTCAACATGAGTAGAATGAAGAAGGAGGCATTAATTCACACTCTTCAGCTGCATTTCGAGCAGAGACATCTCCTCATCCCATACAAAGACGAGGGCTCTACGAGAAGACACATGAATGCATTACTCACTGAGCTATCATACTTTACCATGTTAGAAAACGGTAAGATGGAGAGTTTAGGAGCTCATGACGACATGGTCATCGCTCTCGCACTTTCGGTTCAGGCTACGAAGGAGTATAGAGAGAACATCGTGATACTTGACGGTGAGACATGGCGTAATAGATTGGGGTGGATGGATGCTTGAGAAGCGGTATATTGAAGGTATAACAGGCGTGGAGACGCTCGGTGATACCATAGAGAAGATAGGGCCAGCCGTTGCAGCAGCTGGCAGATTAGCCGTAGGAGCAGCTGCGGGAGCAGCACTTGATTACGGTAAAGACCAACTTGTAGAGGCTGCACAAAATAAGCTATCACAAAAGGAGAAGGACTTAGAACAAGCCAATAATGAGCTTGCTTCTGCGGAAGAACAGGCCAAGCAAAAGCAGAATGTCGAAGCCGGGAAGCAGAAAACAGAACAGGGGCAGGGCGTGGGAGTCCGTGGTATGGATAACCCTGAGAGCGATACGCCTGACACCGATCAAGAAGGGACAGAGGTCTCTGCTCCAAATAGCACGGGTCTCAATCAGGACCCAAATCAGATAAAGCTGTCAATTGACCGTAATTGGTTCGTAGATAACTTTGGCATGACTGGTTCAGAGATGGCATCTCTTTTGATAATGAAGAATGAGCTCTCTGCTTTAGATGCGTTATATCCATTGTTGATACAGGAGAAGAAAGCAATTCTAAGCTCATTTCCGGGTGTATCTCCAGACCTCGTTAAGAGTCTTCCTTTAACTGACACAGACTATGATAACCTTAACAGATACTCTAAACGTCTCGGAATACCGTTCAGAAGATTCGTTAAGATGTGGACCTCTGCAAGTGATATAGAATCGAGGAATAATTCGTATAACGGATGGAGAGAAGTTGTGGATGCCGATTTGAGACTCTCTATGAGAGAGAGGAGCATACTCAAACAATGTGCTGATTTGCTACTCACAAGAGGGGCTTTGAATGCTCAGACTCTCAAATTCAATGGTGTTTCAGCCAGTCCAGCTGAGATATCATCTCTAATCAAATCGCATGGGTTCTTATTCGACATCATATCCGTGGGAGAGGTCAGTAAATCTGTGGGTAGAGGGCTTTTCTATGATGTAAAGAGGAGAGATGTCATTTTGAAAGACGCAGGGAGATTCATAGCTGGATTAATTGAAAACAATGCAGTGGTCAAGTTCGATGGCCGATATAATCCAAGATTAGAGCTTGGCTTCTCAGCACCTACAGCTCCATGGTATGCTTCAGCTCTGAATAACGAATTAGGCGTCGATTGCGTGTCTGCCATCAGTATAGGGTTATCCATAGATGGTGAAGATGGCATAACAAAGGCGTTAGAGTTTTCATACGAACACATACGAAACCCAAACAGAGACATATCATTGCTGAACAAGGCGTTGCATGGAGATGACTATGCGATGCTTGTTCTGACCCATGATTCTCTTGACAAGAAGGATCAAGTAGCCTTTTTGAAATCAAAGAATGTGGCCATAGATGTCTTTGATGACATAAAGGGAGGCGTTGAATAATGTCATTGGATAAACAGAGAATGGATCGACTTTTCTCTGCTGTGGGCATGGACATGGAGAGACATTCGACACCTACTCCCACTATGCCCCTATTTACTTCGGGCATTCAGGAACCTCCTCTTCTACAGGGTATAACTATCCCTGCACTATATGCGGCAGCATACGAATGCATGGTTCTTAGGTCAATTCTCAATCATTTGACTGTTGAGACGTTCAGGAAGGGTTGGGGTTGGAAACCCAAGTTTGTAGTTAAGGGTGTCACATCTGATAATGAGTATAATCAGGAATATGAGCAAGACCCTGAAGATGGTGGCGAAGTCCGCAAAGCAGACCGTGCTCAAATAGAGTATGCGAACGCTGTATTTTCTAATAAAAACGCTATGGGTCAGACATTCATCGATGTCCTTAAGGAGATAGAGACGGATTTGAATATAGTCGATGACGCATATATCATAGTCACTAAGGAATACTTTGTCGATCCTAAGACCAAGAAACCCGCTTTCTACAGGGTCAAGGAGATAACCAGAGCCGACCCCATATTCATGAGGATAGTATCTGACAAGAGAGGAGTCAGGGGCGGTTCACAATACACCAGTCTTGTAGACCGCTCATTCAGGACATCTGACCCAGAAGCTCTATGCCCCACGACTGGAATGAAAGTATCTTCCATTCACTACATGAATCTCGCAGGCGTAGGAGCTGGACAGGTCTACACCGAGGGCGAGGTGATACACATCAGCAAATGGTCTCCTTCCAAGCTATATGGCAGAAGTCCAGTAGCTACCATGTGGAGACAGGTCAATACTCTCATTGCTATGGACAATTACGTCTACTCGGCATATCAGAAGAAGAGGATGCCAAGAGGCGTCATGGTGATTAAGTCCTCTAATATGGAGACTGTGGAGAGAACAGCTCGCAACATACAGGAGCATCTGGAGAGAGACCCGAATTACATACCGACTATTGGTGTTGAGACCGAATCTGGCCGTGGTGGTCTTGAGTATGTTCGTATGATGGACACGCTCGAAGAGCTACAGTATATTCCAATCAAGGACGACATCAGACAGAGGATATCTGCCTTCTACGGAGTATCCAACGTCTTCATGAATGACGTATCTGGCGGGGGACTAAACAACGAAGGTATGCAGATAGTAGTCAGCAATCGATCTGTTGCATATTCCCAGTCTGTGTATGATAGACTTGTGTTCCCTGCATTGATGGAAGTCTTCGGTGTAGACGAGTGGAAGATCACATTGACTCCACACGAAGAGGAAGACGAAATCATGCAGATGAGAAGAGATGAGATGGCTATCCGTAACATGATGCAGATGAAGCAAGCAGGATACAAGGCCAAGCTCAGAGATGACATAGATGATGCTTACCTCAAGTTTGACTTCGCGGAGCCATCTCCAGAGGAGATGCAAGCCGAAGCCGCAGCAGCTCAAGAACAGGCCGGAGGCGGCCCCCCGCAAGGAGGTGCGCCACAGTGATATTTGAAAAGGCATGGGAGTTAGTCAAGGGAGATAATGCCCCAACCAATCCGAGCCTATGGTCACAGGCTAAGTCAAAGGCCCGTGCTAAATTCGATGTATATCCCTCAGCTTATGCTAACGCTTGGGCCTCTAAGTGGTATAAGTCCAAAGGCGGTGGCTGGAAGAAGAAGTCAAAGAAGGGGAAGAAATGAATGACCAACTCTTCAGACAATGGCCCGAAGACGAGCTCAGAAAAGACCTCCGAGACTGGTTCAAAGAAAAGTGGGTGGATGTCTCACGCAAGGACAAGGATGGCAAGCACCCGCCGTGCGGCAGGGACGATGCTGACAAGTCGAGCAGGGGCTATCCGAAATGTCGTCCGTCGAAGAAAGTTAGCTCTAAGACTCCGAAAACGTCAGGATCGATGAGTGCCAAGGATAAGAAAGCTGCCACAAAGAGAAAGAGAAGCAAGAAGCAGGGAGTAGGAGGAAAACCGACAATGGTCAAATCTGTCTGTGAATGCGATACCTGTCAATCTTTGGTAAAGGCTGTTCTAATCAAAGCTGGCCCAAGCCTGTCTGTAGGTAGGGGCGAGAAGCAATCTGTCAAATCTGGTGGTGGCCTAACTGCCAAAGGCAGAGCGAAATACAACAGAGCTACTGGATCAAAGCTCAAAGCTCCAGTCACAAGTAAGAATCCAAAGGGCAAGGACAAAGCGAGAAAGAAGTCGTTCTGTGCTCGTAGTAGAAGCTGGAAAGGGCCACGAGGCAAAGCAGCTCGTAGAAGGTGGAATTGCTGATGGCCAAGCTGAAGAAGAAAAGCTGTTGTTGCGGAGCCACGGAGAGCAATCCTTGTTCTTGTATGAAGAAAGGAATCATGAAATGCTCTGCGAAAGAGCCTATGTGCCAGTGCTACAAAGACCTCAAGAAGCAGGGGAAGCACCCCGATGACCTGAAAAAATCATTTAATTCGGCATGGATAGTAGTAAAGCGAGATGTCAGAGACCCGATACATGGTAGTGTCCCTGATAAGACTGCAATGGTAGGCGTAAAGGGCACAGATATCAAACCCCTCAGAAGACAGGGACACACTCAGAAGAACAAGGTGTTCAAAAGAAAGACGGGCGATCCAACAGCTGGTTCAAAGGGCAACAAAGACACCGATGCCACGCCAGCTGAGAAAAGGGTCAAGGCGAAGATGAGAAGGCTCAATTTAGTAGGTGAAAGAGGCGACCCTAAACAGAACTCTTGAATACGATGGTATAACGTGGAATGAGTGATAGGCATGAGCGACTCACTTTTTGACCTTAGAAAAATGGACCCTATGGCACGTAGGGCAACAGCGGCATTAGAAGCATTGACGAAAGCCATTGAGACAGAGGATCGACTCGCCGTGGAGAAGCACTTGGAAGATGCGAGTGTTGCTATGAGCAAGCTCCGTGAAGACCTAAGTCTGTATGACTCTCTGAACAAAGCCATCAGAAACGATTCAGATTCTATTCAAAAGGGCATACACTTCAATCCGTCAAATACGGATGCGAATTATTCCGGTGCCGAAGAAGCCTCAGCTATTGGAGTGGTCAGAGCAGGTAGGACAGACAAGCTCTATAGGCCACATACAGTATTTTGAGGTGTAAGATATGGCAGGTTTCTCTTCAAATCGTGGTTCAATAGCAGACCGTATGAGGTCACTGGAGATAGCAGATTCTCTTTTATTGAAACAGGATGGGGAGGCAGCTATGGCAGCTGCAAACCCAGAAACTCCAGCCGGAGCTGCATTGGCCAATGTGCCATCGGCTCAGACGCCCGTTCCTCCACAGACTAACACTAAGCAATTCATAGACATAATGGGCTCACAGTTAGGTGAGATGGGGGCACATTTAGGCTCATGGCCGCAGATCATAGCTCAGCTTCAACAGAATGGTATGAGCTCAAACAGTTTGGCTACTATGACTAATGCAGTCGAAGAGCTACGAGCAAGAATACTATCGACTCAAAGAGCCTTATCTATACTTCAAGAAGACCCAGAAGTAGCAGTCCTTATGAATTATGACGCACCTGTCGATTCAGGCACCAACATGAATGCTATGATGGGTATGCTACAACAGGGAGGTGGGATGTGATGGCAGATGAAAATCAAGAGCTCGAAATCATGAAGCAGATAGTATCTGAGCTCAGGACTCTCAATGAGAGGCTCGCAAACGTAGAAAGCGAAAACTACCAGCTTCAGAAAGCGGTATCAGACCCAGAGACGATGATGAGAAAAGCGGGCTGGTTGAAAATAACCACACCTCATGCAGACGAGACATTCGATCCATTGAACAGAGCAGGTATTGACCAAGCTGCATCGTTTAACGGCCCCTTTGAAGGCTCTGGAGAAGTTTTCCAGAAATCAAAGTCGAGGTATGACGAGCTTCAAGAATGGATTGATGCAGAGGAGGCTACAAGAGCATGAGTCTAAGATACGTTGATCCAATGAAAGAAACGCCAGAGGGAAAGCTGTTAGCTATAGTTAAGCAGCTCGAAGAAGTAGCGAAGGCAAAATACGCTAATATGAATTGCAGTGTTTGTAATTCAGTGTGCAATTCTGAGGGAGAGTGCCCTACCTGTGGAGACACCAAGAAAGGCGAGAAGGACAAGGACTTCGCAGCTTTAGCACCGCCATATGATAAAGCTACATTGGCAGACAGGATCGCTGGAGCTAATAAGAAAGGAAAGAAGGATAAAGGCTACAAATCCGATAGAGGAGAGAAAAAACCGCCTGAGCTTCCATCTCCAGAAGGAAAAAAAATATTTGGAAAGGCCGACATGGGTGAAAAGAACAAATACTGCCGAAAGCACTTCGGATGCGATTATTCCGAGTGCACGGATAAGCAGAAGGCACAGTGCAACAGAGAGTGCGGAAAAGTCGAGAAGGGAGATGCAACCACTGCATTCCTAAGAGAAAGAGGGATCATCGTCAAATACGAACAGGAGAAAACTGTAGAGAACGGTGTTCCTCAGCTACTTGAGCAACCATCAGGAACCAGAGCTACGGTCTACTCTACTAACCATAGAATACCAGCTATGAATGACGGGCCAAGCAAATCTATTGTGAGTGAGGTGGCTAAGATGCCGTCTGTAGCTCAGACAGGATACGACACGAATGCATCATCTCTTCATATGCACCTGAATTATGCTGGTGGAGTCACAGATAACTTAGATAGTGCCGAAGACGCTCTTGCATCTCTGAGGAAAGCATATCCCGGCAGTTTGGGAATAATCGAAGAAATTGCGAGCCTTACGGAACAAGTCTATGCTCGCCTATGAGGTGAGTGTATGTCGAGTGAGTTAGTCAGACAGAGAACAGACATACTACTGTCGTCTTTGACTGGCCAAGAACCAGATTTGGAGTCCTATCTATCAAAATTAGATGAGGAAGAGGCTACATCATTAGATTCAGCTACATTAGCCGTGGCCATGAATCCTCCGCCATATTCTATGAGGGACTTAGACAGGCCAGTAGCTCCGTCCAGAATGGTTCTTCCAACGGATATGGCTGCATATTTGGCAGGACATACCAAGATATCAACTAGCTATTCTGGTGACTGGCCAGAAGCAGAAGTAGACAATCGCTTTGGTAAGCATCACCCATTTGACCCTGAATCCAACAGCTGTCCTCTTCTACACGGTGCGGCTCACGGTGAGCCACATTATGTCGATCACGTCTTGAGATTCATTGGTGAGCCTATGTTAGCTCACAGGGATTCTGAAAGACGCATAAGAGAAGACCTACGTCCTGTATTCGCTATTTATGGAGACCCTGTTGATAGTATGTTCGACCTTTACAATGCAGATAGAGGGAGGTATGAACAGCTCACAGATGAGGGATATATGCAAGCTAAAAGAGAGGAGATGTCTCAAGACTATGGATTGCTTTCATATTTATTCGGACTTGAGTATCAAACAGCAGAACAACGGGAAGTCATCATGGGGCTTCTATCTGAAATGGCAGCTGCTCCTGATGAGGATAGTCCTGAAGCTAGGACCCTGAAAAACAAGATGCAAGAAAGAGGAGGTATAACCTATGATAGATTGCTCAGGAATTGGAGAGACAGAGCAACGCCTCTCAAAGCGTGGTGGTCACGACCAGCCGATAAGTCAGGGCCAACTCAGCCCAACATGGACATGGAGTCTCCAGATCGGCATCATAACTCTCCGTGGAGCATGGACGGGCAACAGAATCACAACTACCATTGGTGGGAGCCATTCCAGTATTGGGGAGGCGTAGGAAGAGATGTCAGCTCAATGAAGAATGTATTCATGCAATCCTACTCCAAGATATTCAATGGGTCATGGTTGAGTAGCATACTGATGGATGCACTTGCACTCATGGGGCCGCATATGATTGCTGGCTCTCATTTTCCTGCTGCTGCGAACACACCATCCGGTCAGCAAATACACTCACAGGTGCTATCATCGGACTCACAAGTCAATCTCGACTTCGAGAGGAAGAGAGCCAACTGGAGCGGGGGGGCCTCGCATCACCATCATCTTCACCCATCGGAGATAGAAGGACAGGGTTCTGTGATGAGGATACCTCACACCGCATACAATTTCAGTCCATTCGGTAGAGCTATGCTGAGTGTGGGAGAGCATGGTGCCGCATTAGCCCCATTCATAGGTATGGAACATCCCAATTCAAATCCTCAATTCCATGACCTGCATAATCAACTTCATACTTTCAGTAGCAATGCTCTGTCCCTTGAGGCTAAGAGATTGGCGAATGATGTTATGAGGCAGTTCGGTATTGAGTCGTTAAGAAGTAAGACACAGAATGAGCAATTCATGGATACCGAGTCCAATACAATAGCGAGAGGCAACATACAACAGCTTCTTGCTGCTGCAAATTATCGGATGATGAGATTGGGGGACACTGCTATGCTCACTGAGATGCCCCTTCCAGATACATCAGCTGAGAAATTGATATCAGCTCCGGGGCACTTCCAAGCTCTATCTCCATCTGCAACCGCAGTCATTCCTCCAATATTCATATCCGGCAATACAGATGCGTGGGGTCACTTGATGCCAGCTACGCTAACATGGAAGTTTGACCCGGATACTAATGAGATAGAGTTTGGAATGGCAGAACAGCCATTCAATATTATGCAGAGGACAGCCCATGAAGAGCACATTAGAGCTGTAGACCCATCATTCAATATTAAGGCTATACGAACCAAGGACAGAGAAATCAACCTCTTGGAGAGAGATGGCAGGGGGTTCCCAGCTTTATTGTCTGACTTGCACAAAGCCGACGATTACAAGCTCACTGGTGTGTTTGGTAAGGTTCTGATCGAACCAGCTCACATTGTCAAGGATTTAGATGACTTGGAGACCATGAAGGGATTCAGTGGAGATTGGGTAGTGCAAAAGAAGCCCGAAGGAGACCGCAAGCTAATCAAGAAAGAGGGCAAAAGACTCGAACCCAGTATGCCCAAAGACATCGCCAAAGACCTCAAGTCCATAAAAGGCGACTTTACTATAGATGCGTATCTGCATGACGATAGGCTTCAGGTCATCGACCTGCTCGTTCACAAGGGAACAGATTTGTCCTTTGAGCCATTGGAGGATAGAATCAATGTCCTGAAGACGCTGTATAACTCCACAGAAAACATTCACTTCCCCGCACCATCCAACTGCGTCTACGCAGATCATGAGGGTCTGGTCAAGGCCATAGCCTCCTTTGACAGAGGAGAGTTCCTCGTTAGAGACTCCGCATCGACATTCATCAAGGACAAGGAGCTACACCCAAAGTGGATATTATTCGCCAATGACGATATCTCAAAGTCTTTGATATATCCTCCACTTCCTGAAGTGTCTGTGGGTAATAATCAGATATACTTGGAATACCCAGAAATTGTTTCAGTGGTCAAGGTGAACATAGCTAAAGACGACAAGGGAATGTATATTGAGAGTTATGATGGCCTGTCATATCTTGTAAAACAAGCTCAGTCTCAAGAGGACTTCTGGATACCTCCAGCTGCTTTTATCTTGAAAGAAGGAGGCGCAGCTGCCGGTGCAGCTGGCACGGGCGGAACTGTGATGAGCACTTCGCCGGGGACGGTCAATCCCGTTCACTCCGTATCTCGAAAGAGGAAAAAGAGAGAGAAGCTGAATAAGGCACCAGCTGTAAATGATGAAGAGTCTGACGACATTGAGAACATGATGCGTCATGTTGTGACATTCATCGAGAAGTCGAATAAGCCTCATTCTACTGAAAATCTACAGGAAGCAGTGAAGGGGCTTACTCATTCTCATCTCCTCAAGTTTGGTGCTGAATATGGTATAGAGCAAACAGAGAACGGTCTTTGGACTTTGAACGAAGCTATAGATGATGATATAGTGGACAGTCCAGCTGCTATTGAGAAGTTCAAGTATCCAAGAATGAATGCAGCTTCGGCAGATGGCGGGGCTTGGTCGGGTATGCAAGCAGACATCACAGCACCCATGGGCCCTACAGAAATTATGGAAGAGGAGAATACTACGTTCGGAGACCCCAAGCAAGGAAGGGATGATGATCGTGAAAAAGAGGAGATAGCTCAGTTAAACGTCATGTCTGAGGACGTTGAGAAGCCGGAGATTGAGATTGTAGAGGGTGAGGCGATTATGCGTATTCCAAAAAAGGAAAAAAAATCGCAAACAGCCCCGCAGCCTACCGTTCGTAACGATTCAATAAGCTGATAAGGTTGTCAGGATTGACATCCTACTATTCATATACGATTGAAACCCGATGGTCGGTTAATGGTGTCCGCAGGAGCTGCATTACAACCCGCTCTTAACTGGAGTGCGGTGGGTTCTGATTTCATTATGAAGTCGGAGAGCAATGGGGAGCTTTTCATCGCAGGATATGCAAGTGTGGACATGGTGGACAAGCAGGGAGATCGAATACCTTCTGATGCATTGAAGAAAGCATTCGAGAGTTTCATGGACAACAGAGCGTTCAGAAATGTTCAACTGGCTCACAGCGGTATTCAGGTTGGCGAGGTTGTCGCTGACCACACTGATTCACAAGGCCGAATGTGGAAATCCGAAGTGGATGACCACGGCCTCTTCGTCGTATGCAAGATACGCAGCGACATACAGAAAGCGAGGGAGGTGCAGAAGCAAATCCGTGACGGAGACCTCCGAGCTTTCTCCATAGGTGGACAGGCATTGTTCAGGGTAAGCAAGCATACCCCTGAGCACGGCAACCACCGTGAGATTACCGAGCTGGAACTGCACGAGGTTACTCTGTGCAAGAAAGGAATCAATCCCGAAGCTCGATATACAATCTTGAAAATGGATAATGAAACGGAAGTGGAAAAAATGACAGAAAGCGAAGCATTGAATGAAATAAGAGACGGACTTTCCCGTGTGTTAAAGCATATGGACGAGGACGTTGTAAAAGAGAAGAAAGAGGACAAAGAGGACAAAGGTGCCTACATGGAGGACAAAGAGGAAGAGCACACAGCGAAATCCGAAGACTCCGCAGTAGCATACATAGACACTCTTGAGAAGTTCGCACACGAGCAGGGAATTGACCTTGACAAACTACGTGGGCACTTCGGTCTTGAGAAAGCATACCTACCCGGATACGGAGAAGGCGGCTACTCTCACAGAGGACAGGGCGATGAGATCGGCAGCGGCGAAGACGCAACCGAGACCACGAAGCCTGCTCTACCAGCTCCCGGTGGCAACAACTACGTCATCAAGCAGCCCGGTGTAAGCAACATGGCATACAACGAGGCATCTGGCAACGAAAACGTGATCAAAGCTGGCGACATAACCCCAGAGGGCCTTGAGAGAGGCTACAGGGCATACGCTACAATGAGAGATGAAGAATCACTCAAGACTCTGGTCAAGGCACAGTGGGAGGACAGATACTCCTCCGAGACTGCAAAAGCTGAAGAAATGAGAAAGTCTCAGGACTACTCTTCACAGATTGCAGCTCTAAGTGCTGAAATTACCAGCCTGCGTTCGACTGGTGCTGAAATCCAGAAGTCCGCAGAAACCGCAACATCTGACATTCGTGTCCCTTCCCACGAGGAATTTGCCGCAATGGGCAACGACCTTGAGGGCTGGAGGGCAGTCGAAGACTTGGCACGGAGGGCCATCCGAGGCGAGTAATCGTCTTGAGTAAAACACGAGGTGAAAAAAATGAGTGGATCAAGAGGATACATAAGAACAATAGAAGACATGGAGAGAATGTATTACGGTGCAGGATCAGGAGCGAACGCATGGGCATACAGTGGAACTGACTTACTAAAGGCAGATTCTCCACTAATGAGCTCAACTACAGGAACCTACCAAGCTATCTTTGGCAGGAAAGTATGGAGTCAGCTGAACCAAGAGTTCAACGCCTTCTCCATTCTACCAAAGAAGCC
>VMHT01004190.1_pt1 | contig 17524 bp, 13 predicted proteins | sample 4693611 | NCBI WGS metagenome assembly VMHT01 (sample SAMN12280063, study PRJNA550983) | marine metagenome | isolation source: seawater sampled from same location over 5 years 0.02-0.2 micron viral filtrate | place: USA: collected off the coast of southern California halfway between the port... ...
GACTAACAAACTAACGCTTTGCCTTTCATGCATTAATAATAAAATTGCCCATAAGCTGGCAGCTGGGTACTGATGACCCCGATGAGAACTCACCATTTACCATCGCTGAAGATGGCCACCCTATCTACATAATGCCAGAGCCTTGGAGCTGCTAGCTCTAGATACCTCCATTTGAAAGTTTTGTTTAGGCAACCATTTGCCTTCGTTGTTTCAATTTTCGTTTTATCTGCGCAAGACTAACCCTGGTGGAAAACTGAGTTTCGATATTTATAATCAACCAGTTCCACTGGGATTCATTTAACCCTGACTTATCTAGTAAGGGAACTCTGTGCACCTGTGGGCTTCGCGGTTCAGAATGAAACTGACGCCGCGTTTGTTCGACTAAATTAAAGTAATCTGTAAATGAAAATGGTATGCCAGTACCCCCCTTTTCATCGGCATGTCCGACGAATTCCATGAGTTCACTGGGTTGCTTATTATGTGTTGCTGCCCGTAGGCGCTTTTGAATACTGGTGTGGCAAGACTGTTCAGGCGTTTTAGCCATGCCTGCTCGTATGGGGTTTAAATCCACATATGCCATACATGCTGCCAATGAGGTTTCATCAAGTAATGCCTGAGATTTAAACCTGCCTTCCCAGAAGCGCCCTGTACACTCGTCTTCTTTGTTTGCCTGGCGGGCGATGTACTCATTCAGTAGGCGCATAAACCAGCTGATATCATGCAATCGTGCCCGATAAATTGACGCAATACTTTCTACCGACTCTATTTGAGTTGCAGACATAGCTTTTCTTTCTACCGAATTCAGGTAGCGATGCGTTAAGAGGGTGCCTTTGTGAAGACGGTGCCAGCGCTCTAAAACCTCTTCGGTGGCCCATTGACACGCTAATTCGCGGTCTACGTATAGCACAATATGCGTATGGTTACTCATTACTGCATAAGCGCATATATCAATTGCAAAAACACTTCCCAATAATAACAAACGATCTTCTACCCCTTGTCGGCGATGTTCGTAGCTTTGACCGGTGAGTTTGTCTTGACCACACAAAAAAGCACGACGAACACACCGGGAAACACAGTGATAATAAGGTGTATCGGCAAGCGATATCAGGCTTTTCCTGGGTCTTGGCATCAGAAAGTCACTTATAAGAACAAACACCTTAGCATAGTGGCTTGTTTCCTAAACTCTGACCACTGTACTTATCTACGGATTGTGGGTGTCTACCCGCGCTTTTCTCTGCCTTCGTGTGGGGGTGCTTTGAGCTGTAGCAATACCGTCTGGCCGAGGTCGACGGCCACAGAGTCTCTCATTACAGCTTTTTAATCCATTGAACGTGTTTATATTTGAATCGTTCTCTTTTGCCACTAAGCCCGTAGTTATGTAAGTTAACTACTTTGCTTTGGCTGTACCCGGCTAGCACCTATAAAAGCGAGGCGTGCTGGCGCCTTTGTCTTTATTTCATTAAGCCTATTAAGACTTATGGCATCTTAACTTAATACAATACGGGGTCCGTATGCAGGAAGAAAAAACACAGGGAAAACTCAACCCACCAGTGTTCTATACCGCAACTGCCATAATTGCAGTACTGGTTCTATTTACGTCAATCCTTCCAAAGCAAGCTGAAAGCACATTTAATGCGCTTCAGGAAGTCATCGTCGCTAATACTAGCTGGTTCTATGTACTGACCGTCGCTATTATTCTTATCACCGTAGTTTATCTGGGGCTGTCCCGGCTTGGGGAGATAAAGTTAGGCCCCGATCACTCTACTCCGGACTACAGCTATACCACCTGGTTCGCGATGCTGTTTTCTGCGGGTATGGGGATTGGTCTGATGTTTTTCGGCGTGGCGGAGCCGGTAATGCACTTCATGAGCCCGCCGGTGGGTGAAGGCGAAACCATCGGAGCCGCCCGCGAAGCCATGAAGCTGACCTTCTTTCACTGGGGGTTACATGCCTGGGCTATCTACGCCATTGTCGCGCTGATTTTGGCCTTCTTTAGCTATCGCCATGGTCTGCCGCTTACCCTGCGGTCCGCACTATATCCCTTAATTGGTGACAAAATTTATGGCCCCATTGGCCATGCCGTAGATATCTTTGCGGTTATTGGCACGGTATTCGGGGTCGCCACCTCCCTGGGGTATGGCGTCATGCAGGTCAACTCCGGTCTGAATTATCTTTTCGACGTACCGGTAGGCATCATCACCCAGGTAGTACTTATCCTGTTTGTGACCTTACTGGCCATTGTTTCAGTTACCACCGGCCTGGACAAAGGCATTCGCCGGCTATCAGAGCTCAACATGGGGCTGGCCGTGTTGTTGCTGATTGTTATCCTGGTACTTGGACCCACTGTTTATTTGCTGCAGGCGTTTGTTCAGAATACCGGCGCCTACGTATCTACCCTGGTCAGTAATACCTTTAATCTATTTGCTTATGAAAAGACTGATTGGCTAGGGGGCTGGACCATTCTTTACTGGGGTTGGTGGATGTCCTGGGCACCGTTTGTAGGTTTATTTATAGCCCGGGTTTCCCGCGGCCGTACCATTCGGGAATTCGCTATGGGTGTCCTGTTTATACCCAGCGGCTTTACGTTGATGTGGATGACGGTATTTGGTAATTCTGCGATTGATTTGATTATGAATCAGGGGCAGGCTGCACTTGCCGAGGCGGTTTCGCAGGACGTGGCCATCTCCTTATTTGCGTTCCTGGAAAATTTCCCGCTGGCGGGCGTGTTGTCATTCATCGCCACAATTATGGTTATTGTATTTTTTGTTACCTCTTCTGACTCAGGCTCAATGGTAGTTGATATGCTCTGTTCAAACGGAAACGATAATACTCCCCTATGGCAACGTATATTCTGGGCGGGCGCAGAAGGTGTAGTCGCTGCCGTATTGCTCATTGCCGGGGGACTGGGAGCCCTTCAGACCATGACGATAGCCAGCGCGCTGCCGTTTGCGATTGTGCTGCTGGTGGCCACTTACGGTCTGCTTAAAGCTTTACGGATTGATATCGTGAAACGCGAAAGCTTACAACTGAATGTGAGCCCGGTGGTTATCGGACATCATCCTGAAGCTACCTGGGAGCATCGTCTGGCTAGTATTCTGGACTATCCAAATAAAAAGAACGTAAATAACTTCATTAACTCTGTGGTAAAAAAAGCCATGGAAAAGGTGGTAAAACAATTGGAACAACACGGTGTGGAGTCACGAATAGACGAAGTAAAATCGGGCCGGGTTATTTTTACCATCGAGTTTGAGGATGCCTTTGACTTTCATTACGAGGTACGTCGCTACTCTTATGATCTTCCTAACCATGTTCTGGAAGATGAGGAGGGCACCGATGAGCTGTATTATCGTGCAGAGGTTCATTTGCAAGAAGGCGGGCAGGACTACGATATTATGGGCTGGCCGGAAGAAGCGGTAATCAATGATATTGTAGAGCATTATCAAAAACACCTGCACTTCCTGCATACACTACGATAATATCGGTGTAAGCATTCACTATCTTCTATGCCCTTGGGGGGATTAGCCCCCCAAGGGCATCTTTTTTAGGCGGCGCTGGCGTGTAGCATACAAGACACACACCTTGTTAAAAGCTGCTCAATATTCCCCAACCTCTGCCCGGGTGAGCAGTGATAACCGACGACCATTCACCTGAGCGCTGCTTCGCGATGGCGACCGGACTTCAGTTTCAGCCCTTGGCCTCACCGGCCTCTGCCCGGTACTAACATAGCCACTTACGCGGTCACTTTTCCCAGCAAGCGCTTGATACACTGAGCGTGTTAAAACCCGAAAATACAAATACCAGAGCACAAAAAGCCCCGTATAAACGAGGCTTCTTTATTACTTTTCAGCGATGTCCTGGGCCATCTGGCTGGGCCTGACCCATTCCCGCTTTCACACGGTAAACCCTAGAACGGGATATCATCATCAAAGTCAAAATCAGGCTCTGCCATTGGTGGCTTAGGCTGACCGCCGCTCTGATTGCCCTGCGCCGGCGCATTTTGGGGACGATTTTGACCGCCACCCTGTTGGCCGCCCTGATTGCTATAACCCTGGTTTTGCTGAGGCTGCTGCTGATAGCCGCCCTGGTTGCCCTGGTTGCCCTGGTTATTTTGAGGACGCTGCTGGTAACCGCCACCGCCGGCATTGCCACCTTCGTTACGCCCGCCCAGCATTTGCATCTGATCGACAATAATTTCAGTCGTGTAACGGTCCTGACCTTGCTGGTCCTGCCATTTACGGGTCTGCAATTTGCCTTCCACGTAAATCTGCGAGCCTTTCTTCAGGTATTCACCGGCAACTTCGGCAAGCCGGCGATACATAGTCAAACGATGCCATTCTGTGCGCTCCTGCATCTGGCCTTGCTGATCTTTCCAGCTTTCGCTGGTGGCCAGACTAAGGTTGGCTACGGCATTACCGTTAGGCATGTATCTAACTTCGGGGTCTGTACCAAGGTTTCCAACCAGGATCACCTTGTTTACGCCTCTACTTGCCATCGATATCTCCTGTTAATGTCTTTTGTGCTGCAAGCGTTACTGTTGATGGCCCGTGACAAACTCAGTTTTTGCACGGACAAATCGGCTGTATTCGATTTTTAAAGCCAACCATTATAACGAAAAATTACGCGCTGTAGATGAAAATTGTTGCGCTCATTGTCAGCTTACTGATTTTCAAGCTTAATAAAAAGGAGGGAAAAAAGCTGCTGGGCTATAGATCAGAAAACCCGCCTGATAATAGACCAGCAAATAACTTACACAATATTGTTCCAAAAATAACGCAAAGACATGCCACAACAAGACGCTGACCGCCCTCGGCGGCCAGCAATTAACATGGTTATCATCAGAACTGGTATTGAACGCTTAAGCGGGCATTGACCGGCTCACCGGTGCCTATGTTGTTGGCGTTATGGGCTGACGGGAAGTACTCTTCGTCAAACACATTCTCCACATTCAGCTGAACCTGCATGTTCTCACTGTAGTCATAATAAACTGCGGCATCCACCCGCCAGAAGTCAGGCAGTTCCACGTCATTATTCAGCGTGGCGTATTGTTCTGATTGATACAGCACACCCAGGCCTACACGCCAGTCATTGGTCAGTGAGTACTGGTTCCACAAGGTAAACTTATGCTCTGGCAATTGCGCTAAATCGCGGTTCGCGATTTCACCATCCACTACCCGGCCCAGCTCTTCGCCATCTAAGTTGCTGTAACCTGCATTAATTTCCCATTGTTTGGTAAGCTGGCCCACCATCTGAACTTCAAAACCGGTGGTTTCGGTACCGGTTAAAATAGAACGTTCCGGGTTATTGGGATCCTGAGCCGCGCCATTTTCACGCTCTACCTCGAACACCGCCGCATTAATGCTCAGGGCATCGTTGATGTTCCATTTAACCCCTACTTCACGGTTTTCAAACTCTTCGGCATCCAGCGCCTGAGAGGTCAGGGACAATGACAAAAACTGATCGCCGGAGCGTGGCAGGAATGACTTACTGTAGCTGGCGTACAATGAAATGTTTTCCATTGGTTTGTAAATCACCCCAAGACGCGGAGAGACTTCGGTGTCGGAGCTGCTCAGCAAGCCATTGTTGCCGTCCTGACTGCCATTGGCGGCTTCAATTTTATCTGCCACGTCGATATCAAAGTTGTCATAGCGTAGCCCGGCTACCACCATCCACTGCTCTGTCAGCTCAATCTCATCCTGCACAAACAGCGAGGTGAAGTTGACTTCGGAAGCCCGATCACGAACCGGATCAGTAAGGGTCATGGACGGAATATCCAGCGGGTTGCTGAACATAAAGGTGACCTGGTCATCCTGCGTTTGGGCAAAAAACGCATCACGACGGGCATTCTCGGTATCCTGATCGCCATATTCTGCGCCCATTAACAGGGTATGAGCCACACCAAAGCCTTCCAGCTGGCCCACCAGGTTAACCTGGAACAGGGTATTCTGGCGCGAGGTGGTATCTTTATAACCATCCAGGGTCACAGTGCCGGCGTTATCGTCAAAATTAACCGGGTACAGGTTTTGATACAGCTTATCGTAGTCCGCATATTGCAGCGTAGCATTACTGGTCCAGTTGCTATTGATACGATGTTCAACCCGTAACTTGGCAATGTGCGCTTCTAATGTGGTGTTGTTAAAGCCAGGCTTACCAAAGTAAGTGTCCTGCGCATTCATCAATGGCTCGCCATTTAACGATGGCACTCCCCGGTCTACCACCCGGTCATCATCCACATACTCATAAGAGGCACGCAGCATAGTGTTGTTATCAAGCTGCCAGCTGTAGGTCGGATTCAACGCAAAGCGTTCGCCGTCTTTAAAATCCCGGTGATTGTCGATAGAGTCAAATACTCCATTAAACCGAAATGCCTGATTGTTACCAATATCCTTGTTGGTATCTACACTTACCGAGCCCGCTGAAAACGTATCGATGCCGGCACTTAGTGAGGTAAAATCTTTATTAATTTCGGCAACCTTGGTGACACGGTTAACCACCCCACCGCCACCACCGCGGCCAAACAATAACGCATTAGCACCGCGTAATACTTCCACACGCTCTAAGTTATACAGAGGACGAAAATACTGCACATCATCCCGCAACCCATCCACAAAAAAGTCCGCCGTGGTGTTTTGACCCCGGATAGTAATCTGGTCCCGGTGATCTTCCCCAAGGCCGATGCTCACGCCAGGAGTATACTGCATAACATCAGCCACACTGAACAAGGCTTGTTCGTTAATCTGCTCTTCGCTTATTACCGATACCGATTGAGGTACATTAATCAGTAAGGTGGGCGTTTTTACCGAGTCAGCAACCTGTTGGCCAAAGAAGGCGCCACGTACCGTGATACGCTCGAGATCAGATTCTTTTGGAGCGGAGACAGCATGTGCATAGGTATTGCTTAAGGTCAGAGCCAGACCGATGGCGATGGATAATAAACATATTCACGGGTGAATAAAAGGTGTAGGCCTGAATTTGAATAAGAATAATTATCATATAAACAAAAACGCATCGAAAAGAGACTTTCAAAAGTCTTCTGGAGCACTCTGGTTCATAAGCACCGTGACAGTTACCGGCAGTCTATATGTAGCCCAATAAAAAACGCCGCTCTGAGGCGGCGTTTTTTCACAGTCTTAATGGCGCTCTACCACCAGGTAGCATAGAACGCGATTAAAATTGCTACGACGGCAAATGCCGATATGTTGAAGCTGGTACGGGTACCAAATTCGACTTCGCTTACATTCACCGCGCGCGGGTTATCACCTTCGCCCTGAATCAGAGAAATAACAATCGCCAGCCCTGAGCACAGTAAGAAGACAATGCCGACCCGGTCGATAAAGGGAATATCCGGCAGGAAGACCCAGAACAACAAGCTGAAGATAAACGAGCCCAGCGCGGCCACCAGACCACCGGTGGCAGTGGTTTTTTTCCAGAACATACCAAGCACAAACAGCGCGACTATCCCCGGGGTAAAGAAGCCGGTGAATTCCTGAATGTACTGAAATGCCTGGTCAAAGTTTCCTAGCAGTGGCTTGGCCACTACCATCGCGATAATCAATGACACAAAGCTGACAATCCGACCGACCATCACATAGTGCTGCTGGCTCTCATCGGGTTTACGGTCCCGATAAATATCCATAGTGAAGATGGTTGAAACACTGTTGGTCATCGAGGCCAGCGACGAGACTATCGCAGCAACCAAAGCGGCAAAAATCAGCCCTTTAAGACCCACAGGCATCAGCGTCATCATCGACGGATAAGCCTGGTCGGCTTTATCCAGGTCCGGTGACAGAATAACCGCAGCAATCCCCGGTAGTACCACAATCAAAGGCATCATCAGTTTCAGGAATGCGGCAAAGGCGATGCCTTTTTGAGCTTCGGCAAGATCTTTTGCCGCCAGAGTGCGCTGAATGATGTACTGGTTAAAGCCCCAGTAAGAAAGGTTCATGATCCACATACCGCCGATCAGTACCGAAATGCCCGGCAGACTGTCGTAATGAGGACTATCTTCCGACAAAATCATATCGAATTTTTCAGGCAGACGATTAGTCAGATCCACAAAGCCCTGCCAGGCGCCGTTACCATCGCTGATAAGATTCAAAGTGGTATAGGACAAGAACAATCCGCCCATGACCAGCAGCACTACCTGAATAATGTCGGTCATGGCTACGGCTTTTAAGCCACCATACAGTGAGTAGGCCAGTGAGAAAGCGCCCAGGAAGATCATGCCCCAAATCAAATCAACACCAGCAATGGTATTGATGGCCAGGGCCCCAAGCCATAAAACGGCGGTAAGATTGACGAAGATGTATACGCCAATCCAGAAAATTGCCATCACTTTACGGACACGGTGATCGTACCGCTGCTCCAGAAACTGGGGCATGGTGTAAATTTTGTGCTTCAGGAATATGGGCAAAAAGAATTTACCCACAATAATGAGGGTCAGGGCGGCCATCCATTCATACGAAGCGATAGCTAAGCCGATTTGATAGCCGGAACCCGACATGCCGATAATTTGTTCGGCCGAAATGTTAGCCGCAATTAACGAGGCACCAATGGCCCACCATGGCAGGCTTGAACCTGCCAGAAAGTAATCGTTTGTGTCTTTTTCGTGGCCTTTCTTTTCGCGCGAAACCCAGCCAGCAATACCAATTAGTGCGATAACGTAAATTACGAATACCGCGAGATCTAACGTCTCGATTTTCATAGTGAACCCAACATTTTTGTTGTTATATTCTTTCAGTTTAGCCTGTCGCGATCAGGCAAAAGCCCCCCGCACTGCTGAGCATACATAGATAGTTGGTGTCAGCCCAGTTTGATTATGATAAAAGTTATTAACAGTATCCGACACCTTTTCTACCATATTTTTTGGAATTAATGCCACTACACAGCCTCCGAAACCGCCACCGGTCATCCTCACACCGCCTTTATCCCCCACAACATCAGCAATAATCTCTACCAGATAATCAATTTGCGGTACGGTGATTTCAAAATCATCCCGCATCGACACATGAGACTGGGCCATCGCCTCACTGACTTTAGCAATATCCGCCGCCTCCAGGGCCGCAAACATCGTCTGGGTGCGGGTATTTTCAGTAATCACATGCCGGGCCCGCCGGTACACCTCATCAGGCATAGCACTACGGCTTTGCTCCAGCTGACCTAACGAGGCATGGCGCAGGCTTTTTACCTCAAGCGCGCTTGCTGCGGCTTCACACTGGGATCGGCGGGTGTTGTATTCGCTATCCACCAGCCCACGTTTGACGTTAGAGTTGATGATCACGATGGCCAGCTCTTCGGGCAGTGGCGTGTGCTGAAAGGTCAGCGTTTCGCAATCCAGCAACATCGCCTGGTCTTCGCGTCCTAAGGCACTGATTAACTGATCCATAATGCCACACGAGCAGCCCACAAAGTCATTTTCGGCCTGCTGACCCAATAACGCCGCCTGAACCCCTTCCAGCGACAATGCATAGGCTTCACAAAAGGCGCGTAATACCGCAATTTCAAAAGATGCTGAAGAGCTCAGCCCGGCGCCCTGAGGCACATTACCGGTAATCATCAGGTTCATACCGCCACTAAGCGGATGGGTTTGTTGCAGCACGTTTACCACACCGCGCACATAATTTGCCCAGCCGTGGTGCTCGTCAAACTGAATGTCATCCAGCATAAAAGTATTTTCACTGGCCCCAATATCCATGGCCACTGCAACCACCTTCCGGTCACTGCGAGGGGTAGCGGCTATCCAGGTCCCAAAATTGATCGCCGCCGGGAATACAAACCCACCGTTGTAATCCGTGTGCTCACCAATCAGGTTGACCCGGCCGGGGGCGTGCACCAGGTGCGCCGCCTCGCTATTAAAATGCGATAAAAACGCCTGTTGTAATTCATGTTTACTGAGCATCAGCGCCAGTCTCCTTGTAATGAACGGTGGGTAAAGTTTTCAGCCTTGCCGCAGCCTGCTCGGGGGTTAAATCGCGCTGAGCTTCAGCAAGCATCTCATACCCAACCATAAACTTCTTAACCGTGGCGGAACGCAGCAACGGTGGGAAAAAATGAGCATGCAGCCCCCAGCCCGAATGTTCAGCCCCGTCGGCCGGTGCACTATGCCACCCCATCGAATAGGGAAACGAGGTATTAAACAGGTTGTCGTAGCAGATTGTAACCTGGCCAATGATATCCGCCAGGCTCTGCTGCTGCGCCTCGCTCAATGCGGTGAGGGCAGCGGCGTCGAACCGTGGTAATAACAGGATCTCAAACGGCCAGGCAGCCCAGTAAGGAACAATCGCAGCCCAGTCGTCGTTAAGCCGCACCACACGTTCATCGGCGTCAACTTCGCGCTTCACGTAGTCGGCCAGCAGGCTACGCTGATGTTGTGCAAAGTATTGCTCAAACTGCGTTTGCTTCTTCTGAGCCTGGGTGGGCAGATGGGTCTGCGCCCATATCTGTCCGTGGGGATGCGGGTTTGAACACCCCATTACCGCCCCTTTGTTTTCAAATATCTGGACCCATTGATATTCTTGCGACAGCTCCCGGGCCTGGTGTACCCAGGTCTGAACCACGGCCAGGCGTTGGTCATGACTAAGCTCAGGCAACGACTTACTATGGTCGGGAGAAAAACAAATAACCCGGCTGCAGCCTTGTTCGGCGTGCATACAAAACAGTGGATCATTATGTTGTGCCTGCGGGGTGTTTTCCTGCAACGCGGCAAAATCATTGCTGAACACATATGTGGTGTCATACCCGGGATTCAGCTCGCCATTGATACGGGTATTGCCAGGACATAGATAGCAACTTGGGTCGTAATCTGGCCGGTGGGGCTGTTCGGCACTTTCAGATTGCCCCTGCCAGGGCCGTTTGGCCCGGTGCGGCGACACCAGCACCCATTCATCCAGCAATGGATTGTAACGACGGTGCGGGTGCTCGGTAGGATCAAAGGTGGTAGTCATATCACTCTCTCAGTTTGTTCAGGGTATCACCCGGTGACACCGTGTAGATGACTTACCCTCAACAATAAAGGGTAAACGATTAACCTTATAGCCCGCCCAGCCGCGCTATCACTACGGTGATGGGCCGGGGTCAGCTGGGTCCCGGGGGGGTATTACCGGGTACTGAATTTATAAACGATACGGCTTTGGTACTGTTCTGCTGGCCGCAATACCGGGTTCGGAAAACCGGGCTGATTCGGCGCATCCGGAAACTGCTGGGGCTCCAGTGCCAGAGCGTCCCGGTCACAATATTGGCGACCTTGCTTGCCAGGGGCACTAGCCGATAAATAATTAGCCGAATAAAACTGCACACCAGGGCTGGTAGTGAACAGCTCCATAATACGGCCTGAAGTGGGCTCACACACCCGGGCCACCGGCATACTGCCGTTTCGATACACTTCCGGCACGACAAACGTATGGTCGTAGCCGTTGCCCTGTTTAAGCTGAGGATGAGCTACATCAATACGCGCGCCTACCGCCTGGGGCTGGCGAAAGTCAAAGGGCGTATCAGTCACTGCCATCGGCGCGCCCTTCGGGATAAGCGTGGCATCCACAGGAAGAATGTGATTCGCCTGCAGTGTCAGCTGATGGTCCAGTGCCGTGCCCCCACCGGCCAGATTAAAATAACTGTGGCCGGTCAGGCTAATCGGCGTGGCTTTGTCGGTGATCGCTTCAAATACCAGACTCAGCTCATTATGCTGGTTCAATGTGTAGGTTGCCGTAATGTGCCGGTTGCCGGGAAAGCCTCCCTCACCGTCCTTGCACAATATGCTCAGCACCAGTTTACATTCGTGTTCATTACTTTCTGTTTCGGCCTGCCATAATTTCTTTTGCAGACCGGCTACCGAGCTGTGGAGCGTGTTTTCGCCATCATTGGTATGCAGCGGATAAAAACGGCCATCCAGCCAAAAACCCTTCTTACCGATACGATTTGCATAGGGGCCGACAATGGCGCCAAAACAGGCATCATCCTTAATATAACCGGCTAAATCATCAAATCCGGCCACCACATCGTCAACCACTCCATGCTGGTCGGGCACACGCAGTGCCGTGATAATACCGCCGAAATTAATAATATCTACCTGCATTTGATGCTGGTTTTGTAAGGTGAACAGACGGACCGTTTCATTGCCCACGGTGCCATAGACACGCTCGTGAATAGTGCATCCTCGTAAACTGGTCTGTGCTGACATTGCCGACGCCATAGTTACCTCTGGATAGTTAACGGAAACCGATAATGGTACCAACGCCATGCTTCATGGTCACAATAACATAGCGCTTATGACTTAGGTTATACGTTTTCCCTTTTGTTGAAAAGCGCTTGCCGCCAATTCTTTGTATTTATCAGGCAGGTGAGGGAAAAATTTTTCCTCTGAGGGAGTTATTTTTACTGCGGACATGCTAATCTCACCGGGCTATTAACCTAGGGTAAACGACCCGAAAGAAGGATGTACTGACGTTTCATGGCCACCATCAAAGATATTGCAAGTGCTGCAGGCGTGTCCCTGGCTACCGTGTCTCGGGTGATAAATAACGGCCCCAAGGTAGGTGATCAAACTCGTGAGCGGGTAAAAAAAATCATGCAGGAGATGGGCTATCGCCCCAACGCCAATGCCCGGGCCCTGGTGACCCAGAAAAGTGCCTCCTTGGGCGTGGTGATTGCAGAATTGCTCGACCCTTTTTTTGCCACCCTGGCTCATGGTATCGAAACGGTTACCCGCCGTCACAATGTACAAATTCTGATGAGCGCCGGCTCTATTGAAAAGCAAACCGAATTAAAGGCCATCGAAACCCTGCTGGAGCACCGGGTAGAAGCCATGGTGGTACACAGCAAAGCACTGGACGATCAGACCCTAATTGAATTTGCTCATCAGGTGCCTGGTTTTGTACTGATAAACCGTTATATCCCTGAGATCAGCCATCGCTGTGTGTGGCTGGATAATGTCACCGGTGGCCGGCTGATGGCAGAACATATGATAAAAAGCGGCCACAAAGATATTGCAGTCATCAGCAGCCGCTATCAGATTGTGGATCCTATTCAACGCCTCGACGGTATCCGCCAGGCCTTTAGCCAGGCTGGTTTAGCGCTGCCCGAAAGTCATATTGAATACGCCACCCCGGATCAGGAAGGTGGTGAAAAGGCGATTCAGAACTTACTTGCCAAAAGTATTTCGTTCACCGGCGTGCTGGCCTACAACGATGCCATGGCATCAGGGGCGATGACCATGCTACAGGACCATCATATTGATATCCCTTCCCAGGTATCGATTATTGGTTATGACGATGTGCTACTGGCAAAATATTGTCGGCCCAAGCTGACCACCTTGCGCTACCCGGTAGAGATGATGGCCGCCAAAGCTGCTGAACTGGCCCTGGCCTACGCCCGCGGTGAGGAGCCTCAGACCGGGACTACCTATAAATATACGCCGACCATTGTAAAGCGCGAATCGGTGGTTAACATCTGACCATCGAAGGACTTTTGTTCACCCTGTCAGGCAGGTACACTGGATGCCACATTAAGCTGACCAATGAGGATGTCCGTGGCGCCTCCTGATTATTCTACCTACACCATTGCCGAGCTGCGAACTGCTTTGCACAAAGTTGATAAGCACACTCACCCTGAACAGGCCCGCCAGCTTGAGCAACAGCTGTTACAGGCTGAAGTCCGCCAGCGCCAGAGCAAGGATGACGCAGAACTGGACGCAATCAATGATATTGAACGCTTTACCCTGGCCCGACGGCGGGAACGTTTTGCAGCCGCGATGATTGATGCCCTGGTGAGTATTCTGGCCGCCATTCCCTTCTGGATTGTCGTCAATCCGGTGTTAGAGCGAATGGGGCTGAGTGCGGCTCAAAGTGAAATGATGACGTTACTTCAGTCATTTTTACTGGGGCTGAGTTATGGTGTGCTGATGTTCTTACTGATAAACGGGTACCTTATTGCCACCCGCGCGCAAACTATCGGCAAACATTTTTTGCATATTCAGGTACAAACACTGGACGGCCGGCCAGCGACCTTTAGCCGCTATGTGTTTAAACGTCATATCCCGATGTTGCTGGCGTATTCGTTGCCGGTGATTGGCGCCGTCATTGCGCTGGCAGATGTTTTGTTTATTGCCGGCAAACCCCGTCGGTGTCTGCATGACTATGTGGCCGCCACACAAGTGGGGTATATTTCCCGCTAACACAGCTAACGGTCGCCTGCGTAAACAGGATTTAATAATATTAACCACAGGAACAGGAATGAAAATGCGCACGCTTTATAAGCCTCTGGCCAGCCTACTGCTGATGTTCAGCACGGTAAGTCTGGCCGATACCGGTCTTTCCGCCACTCAGGAAGAAACCTTACAGGCCCTCAAACAGCAAGCATTACAGGATGATCTTTCCTATCAGCTTATTGAGTCCCTCACTACTGAGGTTGGCGCCCGCCTGGTGGGCTCTGAAGGTGAGAAACGCTCGGTGACCTGGGCAGTCAGCAAAATGAAGGAATTGGGTTTTGACAAAGTCTGGACCGAGAAAAGTGAAGCGCAGTTGTGGCAGCGCGGCGATATTGAAGCTCGTATCAGTAGCCCGTTCCCGCATCCGGTAGCCGCACTGGCCTTAGGCAACAGTGTCGGCACTGAAGGCAATACCATCGAAGCCGAGGTAGTCGAATTTGCAGATTTGGCAGCGCTCAAGGCGGCCCCGGCCAATTCGCTGGAGAATAAAATTGCCTTTGTGTCGTATAAAATGGAGCGTCATAAAGACGGCCATGGTTATGGTAAGGCGGTTGGCGCGCGAGTAGTGGGCGCTTCTGAAGCCGCGAAAAAAGGCGCGGTTGCCTTTATTATGCGCTCTGTGGGCACCGATTCGAACAAACTGGCACATACGGGCGTATCCCGCTATACCGAAGGCGTGAAAAAGATTCCGGCGGTGGCTATTTCTAACCCCGATGCCGATTTGCTACAAAAAATTCTGGGCCGTAACCAGCCGGTGACATTTGCGTTAAGCACCAGTGCCAGCGGCCCTTCTGGCGAGACCACCACCATTGCCAATGTAATCGGCGAAGTGACCGGAGCCCGTACGCCTGAGGAACTGGTTACCCTGGGTGCCCACCTGGACAGCTGGGATGTGGGTACCGGCGCCATTGATGATGGTATTGGGGTGGGTATCACCCTGGCAGCCGGACATTATCTGTCAAGCCTGGCCACCCGCCCCGATCGTACCCTGCGAGTAATATTATTTGCCGCGGAAGAGGTCGGCCTGCTGGGCGCGAAAGATTACGTTAAGCAACATCAACAGGATATGTCCCGGCATGTAATTGGCGCCGAATGGGATTTTGGAAATGGTAAAATCTATGAACTGGAGCCAGGAGTTAACCCCGAGGCACTGCCAGCAATAAAGGGTTTTGTAAAACATCTGGCGTCGCTGGGTGTATCGATGGCCAGCACCAACTCTGCCAAGGGTCAGTCGGATATGAGCGCGCTGGGTGAAGCCGGTCAGCCGGCGGTTAATTTTAACCCCGATGGCAGCGATTATTTTGATTACCACCATACCCGCAATGATACGCTGGATAAAGTTAATGCAGAGGCCCTAAAAACCAATACCGCAATTTATACTATGTTTGCGTACTTTGCGACTTCTACCCCGGCTGAGTTTCGCCGGCCGAACCAAACGGCCTCTCACCAGGCTCAATAACCCGGGTACAGTTCGAATGACTGCAAAAACTCCCGGTAACGGGGCACCACTTTCCGGTGCTCCATATTTTCTGCATGACGAGCCCCCGGCACCACTATAATCTCTTTGTTATAGCTGGGCGACACGTCATACAGCTCCCGGCCGAACGCTACCGGAGTAAGTTCGTCATCCCGGCCTGCCAGAATCAGCAATGGTCCGTGATAATTTCGGATGTAATCGGCGTTATCTACCATTGCCAGGTCGGCAGACACACTCAGGTAAGTAAAGTATTTGGTCCATTGCGGTACCATGTTCTGGGCCACATCCGTGATACGGTTAATTGCGCCATCGAGCACCAGCCCGTCGACTTCCCTTACCGAGGCCACGTAGCTGGCGACAATACTGCCCATCGACAACCCATGCACCACCGTGGGTAAGCTTCCCGGAAATACACTCTTGCCGTAATCATAAATCTGTAAGGCATCGGCCTTAATATTGGCCATGCGCATACCCGGGGCTTTTTGGCTTGCTCCCATCCCCTGATAATCTACCCACAGGATGTTCGCGGGGATTTTACCAAACTGGTGCATCAGGCCCGACGATTTTGAAATGGTCATGCCATTGCCACCAAAAAACACAATGTTAACCACCGGCTCAGGGTACGACACCGCGATACCTTTAAGCATTATGCCCTGAGCGTTGGTAAGCTCAACCGTAGTAATCGAGACTTCCGCCTCATCCCGATTAACCCGTTGATGCAACTGAGTGGTATCAATCGGGGTAACTTCATTGTCCTGATGCACAAAGGTGGAGGTACTGACATCTATCGCACAACCGCCCAGAGCAAACGTCATTATGGTAAAAACCACTCTAACCATAATCTGCCAGATAGGGTGTTTCTTCATTACCCGGTTCACTGTATCTCTCATTGTAGTTAATCAAGCTTAAAAGTGGCGCGTCGGTAAAAGGCCTGAAACGCTAGTCCTGAGACTCAGGCACCTGAATCACGCCATTGTGCACCAGAATACAGTCCATCTGAGCCCGCCGGGCTGCCTGTTCACCGATATCAGTATCTTCAAATACCACACACTGCTCAGGGGCGACCCCCATATGTTCTGCCACACTCAAAAATGTTTCCGGATGCGGCTTGCCCTGGGTAACATCACTGGAGGTGACCAGCGCATCTATACGGGCTAACAGACCGTGTTGAGCGAGTAGCTTTTCGGCTTGGGCCCGGTCTGCCCCGGTACCGATTCCGATTTTCATGGTGGGCCGGTAGTAATCGAAAACCGCCATAGTATCTTCTATAAGTGTCGGACTATGATCCAGTGCCACCCAGGCTTCGCGTTTGTAACGTGCCACTTCTTCCGGCTCGTGGGTCATCCCGTGTTTGTCATTCAGAATTTCCACAGTCGCGGCACTGGGCACGCCTCCAAGATTGTGCAAAAAGGCACGGTCGAATGGATAACCGTAATGCTCGCAGGTTTGTTGCCAGGCCAGTAAGTGAGAGCCCATAGAATCCAGCAAGGTGCCGTCCATATCAAATACAATGCCGCGATAGCCCGATAAATCTACTTTCATGGATGCTCCTGTTATGTCCCACGGGCTATCCATAGCGGATGCCCGCGTCTGAACCGGTGAAGACCGGCTGATTAATGTTCAAAACTGCGTAAGGTCTCGGTGGCTTTCATATGATCGAAGTCGCTATTCACCTTAAGATACACCACCCCTTCCAGCGCATTGATGCGACTTTCTTCTACGCCCAGTAGCTCACTTAGCGCCATTTTTAATTCGCTTTCCTGATGCATAGTGACTGTAGTGTGCAAGGTCACGCGTTTGACCCGGGACACTTCGCGCAGACCCGCCAATACCCATAACCAGCCTGCCGC
>VMHT01048883.1_pt1 | contig 17522 bp, 27 predicted proteins | sample 4693611 | NCBI WGS metagenome assembly VMHT01 (sample SAMN12280063, study PRJNA550983) | marine metagenome | isolation source: seawater sampled from same location over 5 years 0.02-0.2 micron viral filtrate | place: USA: collected off the coast of southern California halfway between the port... ...
GTTAGAAAAGTGACCCGTTGGCAACGTGTTAAAAAATGGTTTAATATAGACAACATCATTGATGCTACTGTTGACTTGTTTTTAATATTGTTTGACGTACTAAGTTCCCCAATACTAATTGTAATGCGTCTAGCACGTTGGATAATAGGAAATTATCTATTAAGCGGTGTAAAAAACAAAATAAAAAAGATAGTACATTGGACAGAAGGCAAACACCCATTACTAAAAATTTGGGTATGGACAATGGTAATATGTGTAGCAGGATGTATTCTTACTCTAATGTGGTTGTTTGGAACAGCCTTTGGAGAATGGATAATGGAGGAATGGGGTCATCAATCATTAAATTTAGATGAATAACAATATTACCATTGACAAGTCTAAACAACTGTTATATATTAAAACAAATAAAGGAAAAATATGTCACAGTTTATCAGACCTTTCGGCCCTACAATTTATCGTGGTAGGCTGTCAGATGAAGAAATAACATACATACAAAAAGTTGCTGATGAAAGTTTAGAAGCCAATAAACGTGTAGGTAAACTTCTAGTTGGTATGATGAAAGATCATATGGCGGCACATGTAAATGATGTTGATAAGTTTATGTCAATGTTAACACCACACATAGTAAAGTACGCTAAGTACGAGTATGAAAGAAGAAATGAATTAAGGTTTAAAGGTGACGGAATTCAATCTAGAGACGAAATTGATTGGGATAGTTTCACCTTTAATTTAGGAAAAGGTCCTTGGGTAAATTTTCAACGTGCTGGTGAGTATCAACCATGTCATGAACACACAGGTAAAATCAGCAGTGTGGTATATATTAACATGCCGCCTGAAATCGCAAAAGAAGAATATACCAAAGATACCAATATAAACTGTCCTGGTCAAATTGAATTCCTTTATGGATCAGGAGACATAGGCAGTACAGGTACGCAAAAATTTATTCCTGTAACAGGAGACATTTTACTTTTTCCTAGCGAATTAAAACACATAGCATATCCATTTCATACAAAAGATGTTACAAGAATAAGTATGAGCTTTAATGTATTTGATTGGAAGATTGAAGGAAAGAAAACTTGACAACACAGTATAATTAATATATTATTATTCTAACAATAAAGGAGAACAAGTATGCCATTAAGAACATTTGGGCCAAGTGAAATTACAAAATTAAAACAACTTATGACAGAAGGTATCCAAGTCACTGGAGAAGTAGAAGCACTTCGTGAAGGTCTTAAAGATACTGTTAAAGCTATTAGCGAAGAAATGGATATGAAGCCAGCTACACTAAACAAGGCTATTCGTATTGCATATAAAAATGAATTTGCACAAGTGCAAGATAGTTTTAGTGCAGTTGAAGAGGTATTACAAGCAACAGGACGTGATGTTTAATGCTGGAATTGCCAGTTATTGAAGTACAACATTATACAGATAAACTATTTAGAATACAAACAGAAAGACCCCGTAGTTATAGATTTACTGCGGGGGAGTTTGTTATGATAGGGTTAGAAGATGCACCTAATCGTGCATACAGTATTACTAGTGGTCCATATGATGACTACATTGAATTTTATAGTATCAAAGTACAAGACGGTCCACTTACTAGTAAACTACAACATGTTAAAGTAGGAGATACTATTCGTGTAGGCGAGAAGCCAACAGGCACACTAATACTTGCTAACTTAGAACTAGGTGGACATTTAGTAATGATGGCTAGTGGAACAGGTATTGCACCGTTTATTAGTTTGTTACGAGAACCTGAAACTTATGATTTGTTTGAGAAAATTACAGTAACATGGACTACAAGGCTACATGCAGAGCAGGACTGTTACCGAGACTTCTTGAATGAGATGCCTATTGAATACATTAGTACTGTTACACAAGAGCCAGCAGAACTACACGGACGTATACAAAAGTTTATGTCAGATGGTACAATAACTATTGACAATCCTGCAGAACAACGTATAATGATATGTGGAAGTATAAGTTTTAATAATGATCTCAAAGAACATTTTAACTCGCTAGGGTTTAGTGAAGGTAATAAAAAGACACAAGGCACGTTTGTACAAGAAAGGGCGTTTGTTAGTTAATGTATGTAGATGCACTTATAGACAGAGATAAAGATATTATACATGTTGTCGAACGTAAAGATGGCAAAAGAGTATTTGTCGATCATCCAGCACGTTACTTGTTTTATTATAAAGATCAAAGAGGTAGTTTTGATAGTATCTTTGGAGATAAACTAAACCGTGTAATAACAACTAGCGGAAAACAGTTTAAAAAAGAAAAAAGTATGTATAAAGGACAATCGCTATTTGAAAGCGATGTTAACCCTGTATTTAGATGTTTAGCTGATAACTATTTGGGAGCAGATACTCCTAAGCTACAGCAAGCATTTTTTGATATTGAGGTTGACTTCGACAAAGATATAGGATTTGCTCCTCCTGAAGATCCGTTTAATGCAGTTACAGCAATTAGTGTACACTTAGATTGGATAGGCAAAACTATTTGTTTGGTTATCAAACCCAAAACACTTACTAAAACAGATGCACAGACTATTGTAGATAGATTTGAAGATACAGTATTGTGTGAAACAGAAAGCGAACTGTTAGAAACATTCTTACAACTGATAGATGATGCAGATGTAATGAGTGGATGGAATAGTGAAGGCTTTGATATTCCATACTTGGTAAATCGTATTGCAAGAACTATGGGTAAAGAACACACAAGACGTTTTTGTTTGTGGGGTAAGTATCCAAGACGGCGTGAGTATGAGAAGTATGGCAAAGTACAAGAAACATATGATACTATTGGCAGACTGCATTTGGACTATATGCAACTGTATCAGAAGTATACATATCACGAGATGCATTCGTATAGTTTAGATGCTATCGGTGAATATGAACTTGGTGAGCGTAAAACAGAATATCAAGGCACATTGGATCAGCTTTACAACAATGACTTTGAAACGTTTATTCAGTACTCCAGACAAGATGTTGACTTGTTAGTTCGCATGGACAAGAAGCTACAATTTATTGACTTAGCAAACGTTATTGCACATGACAACACAGTTCTTGTGCAAACAACTATGGGTGCGGTAGCAGTTACAGATCAAGCTATTCTAAACGAAGCACACAGTCGTGGACTTATTGTTCCTGACAAGCAACATGATAAAACACAAAAGCATTATCCTCAGACATGTACAGCGGCTGGTGCATATGTTGCTACACCCAAAAAAGGAAAGCATGAATGGATTGGTAGTATGGATTTGAACAGTCTGTATCCAAGTATTCTGCGTAGTCTCAACATGAGTACTGAAACTATTGTTGGACAGATTAGACACACACTAACTGTGCCAATGCTAGCAGAACACAAATGGATTGTTGCAAGTGCATGGGAAGGCAAGTTTGCTTGTCCTGAGTATGAAAAAGTTATGGAAAAGAATGATGAAACATTGTTGTACATTGACTTTGAAAATGGCGAAGAACTGCAAGGCACAGGTAAAGAACTGTATCAAATAATATTTGAAAGTGATCAACCTTGGGTGCTTACTAGTAATGGTACAATACTTGATCAAACTAAGAAAGGTATTATTCCAGGTTTACTAGAGCGTTGGTATGCTGAACGTAAAGTATTACAAAAGAATATGCGTGAGAATCAAACAGCAGGTAATACAGAAGAAACTGCATATTGGGACAAACGACAGCTAGTTAAAAAGATTAACTTGAACAGTTTGTATGGTGCGTTACTTAATCCAGGTAGTAGATTTAATGATCCACGTATGGGACAATCAACAACACTTACTGGCAGAACTATTGCTAGACATATGGGTGCAAAAGTAAATGAATTATTTACAGGCAAGTATGATCATGTAGGTGATAGTATTATCTACGGTGATACTGATAGTGTATACTTTAGTGCTTATCCTGTATTTAAAGAGCAAATAGAAAATGGCGAGTTTGCATGGGACAAAGACAAAGTTACAGAATTATATGAAACTGTGTGCGAACAAGCTAATGAAACATTTCCTGATTATATGGCGACTGCACATAATGTACTCAATAGAGAGCAGGGTGAAATAATTGCGGCGGCTAGAGAAGTTAGTGCTACTAGTGGTATATACATAACTAAAAAACGCTATGCTATATTGGTGTATGACAATGAAGGTCATAGAGAAGATACAGATGATAAACCAGGCAAAATAAAAGCAATGGGTCTGGACCTCAAACGAAGTGATACGCCAGCATTTATGCAAGACTTTTTAAGTGAGCTATTGTATAGCACATTAACAGGTGCAACTGAAGAACAAATTATCGAACGTATTATAGAGTTTCGTAGTGAATTTAGGAACATGCCAGCATGGCTCAAAGGTACACCTAAACGTGTGAATAAACTTACACACTACTATAACAGTGAGTATATGATTGATTCAAAAACTGGAGACGAAGTATACAAAGGCAAAAGCAATATGCCCGGACATGTTAGAGCAGCTATTAACTACAATAGAATGCGTAGAATGAATGGTGACAAGTATAGTATGGAAATTATGGACGGTATGAAAACTATTGTTTGTAAACTAAAAGCTAACCCAATGGGATTTACCAGTATTGGTTATCCAACAGATGAAACTCGGTTACCAGAATGGTATAAGGAACTTCCATTTGACACTGATACAATGGAAGCAGGAATTATTACTAAGAAGATTGAAAACTTACTAGGAGTAATGAATTGGGATCTTGCTAAAGCTGAGGATAAGACTACATTTGATAGCTTATTTGATTTTACATAATGCATAGACCAATATTAGATCTACACGGTAATCATGTACATGAGGCATGGAAAAAGGTTGCAAAGTTTTTGGAATCATGTTATTATACAAACTATACAAATTGTGAAATTATTTGTGGACAAGGCGCTATAAAGCAAGAAATAGAACAGTGGCTGGACCTAAATAGTAATGTACAAGAATATAGACTCAATACTAGAACACAAGGCAGTTATAATATTAAACTTAGAAAGAAAAGGAAAACTAATGAGAGATTATCTTAAAGATATCGTACAACATACACACGGACTTGGCTTTATTGAAAGTGCTAAGATTGTAAACGAAGAAGGTACAACTAACTTAGAAGCAATGGATGATGATCGTACAGTAATTGTACAAGCAAAATTTAAAGAACAGGCTCCTGGGTTAGACGGAACATTTGGTTTGCCTAATCTTAGTAAACTAAACGTGTTGTTGAATATTGAAGAATATAAAGAGAATGCAAATATCACTGTAAACTCTCAAGAACGCAACGGCGAAACTGTTCCATTTGGATTGCATTTTGAGAATGCAAATGGAGACTTTAAAAATGACTATAGGTTTATGAGTAGAGAAGTTGTTGAAGAGAAACTTAAAAGTGTTAAGTTTAAAGGTGTGCAGTGGGACATTACTATTCAGCCAAACAGTGCAAATATTGCACGTTTTAAAATGCAAAGCCAAGCTAACAGTGATGAAGTTGTATTTGTTGCTAATACTGCAAGCACTGATCTAAAGTTTTTCTTTGGTGATGCTAGTACACATGCTGGTAACTTTGTATTTGAAACTGGTGTTGAAGATAAGTTGAAAACTGGCTGGAGTTGGCCCGTAGCACAAGTGCAAAGTATTCTTAACTTGCCTGGTGATATCACTATGAAGTTTAGTGACCAAGGTGCGGCAATGATTACAGTAGATAGTGGTATGGCAACATATGACTATATCCTTCCAGCTCAGAGCAAGTAAATGGGCAAGCATATTAAAACAAAAATGGATTATGATATGATCTATGATTTTGCAAAAGAGATTGTAAAACTAGATAGTGCAGATAATCCAGTACTTGCAAAGTATCTAGAAATGCAGAACTTCGAAGGTGCTGAACTTAGGAAAGTATTAAAGCAATAATGAATCATTATGAACACACAGACCTAACTAGCACACAAGATGATTATGCAGTATTCTTGCCAGCATTGAGTACTTTTTATGCTTTGTTTGTGGGTAGGCAAAGACGGGGCTTAGAACCCTACGATGAAGAAAAGAAGGGCAGTGGAACGCCTTACATTGACCTTAATCGAATTCCCCCGCACCTTACAGCAAATAATCCAAGCAACGGAGTAGAAAGTCTCAACTGGCTTGCTAAGGAAGGTATCTTTAATTATAAATGGAGTTTACACAGTGCAGGACATGCAAGTTTAGACTTGCAAAAAGATATGTACAGAGAAAGTCAATACAGAGAACGTGATAGACAATACAGTTGGCTATTAGGTGATAGTGGAGGTTTTCAGATTGGTAAAGGTAAATGGGAAGGCGACTGGAATGCTGGTAGTGGATGTCCACAAGCACAACGCAAACGTGATGGTGTCCTAAAATGGATGGATGCCTTTATGGACTATGGAATGATTTTAGATATTCCAGCTTGGGTAGATCGTAGCCCTGAAGGTGCAGAGAAAAGTAATATTCATAGCTATCAAGCGGCTGTGGATGGTACTTCATTTAACAACGAATACTTTATAAGAAATCGTAGTGGTGATTGCAAATTCTTAAATGTACTACAGGGTGAAAACTTTGCACAAGCGGATGATTGGTATTCGCAGATGAAAAAGTTCTGTGATCCAAAGCAGTACCCAGATGCTCATTTTAATGGCTGGGCCATGGGCGGGCAAAACATGTGCGATATTGAACTAGCACTAAAACGTCTAGTTGAACTTCGACACGATGGTTTACTAGAAGAAGGCGTACATGATGTTATGCACTTCTTAGGAACTAGCAAATTAGAATGGGCTCTGGTACTCACTGCGGTACAACGTGCAGTACGCAAGCATCATAACAAAAACTTTACTGCTACATTTGATTGTGCAAGTCCTTTCCTGTGTACTGCAAATGGACAGTTCTACACAAATTGGAGATTAACTGGAGACAAATGGAGTTACATGATGGATGTTGCTCCTGATGATAAAAGCTACAAAGGTAGTGGAGCACTATTTGATGATGTAGCAAAACAAATGTACCCAGACTTTATTAGTAGTCCTGTTACTAATAAGATGCTAATAGAAGAACTATGCTGGTATGCTCCAGGTGATGTTAGCAGACAAGGTAACGAAACTAAAACAAGTTGGGATAGTTTTGGATATCAACTGCTAATGGGACACAATGTATGGCAACATATTAAAAGTGTACAAGAAGCAAACAAAGCATTTGATAATGGAGCATATCCAAGTATGTTAGTAGATGATAGCTTTGACAAAACTGAAGTAAAAGATGTTATTATGGAAGTATTTGCAGAAAGCGATAAAGGAAAGAGCTTGCAAATTATTGAAAACCATCGTAAACTATGGATGCGAGTAATTGGAACTCGCGGACATGTAGGTAAAAAAACAATCAACAGTTTGGGTCAGTTTAATGCACTCTTCGAATAAAGCACTAATAATCGGCACAGGATTTGGTAACCTATACAAAAGTATATACGAAAGTATAGGTTGGCAAGTTACAACTGTAGACATTGCAGACCCTAATGCAGACTATACTACACTTCCATTGAATGAAAGTGGTATGGCTCATTGGGATACTTGTCATATTACAACTCCTAATCATACACACTATGAACTAGCAGATTTATGTTCTAATTACTGTGACATTGTATTTGTTGAGAAACCAGGTGTTGGTAGTACTGAACTTTGGAGTCAACTATTAGCAGATCATCCTAGTACTAGAATTATGATGACAAAGAACAATCAGTACAGAGATAACATTGTCGAAATGGCACAAGCGGCTGATCCTAAAAAAGGTGTTACTAGAATTAACTGGATCAACGACAATAGAGTACCAAAGCCAGGCAGTTGGTTTACAAACAAAGAACTAGCTTTTGGCGGTGTAAGCAGAGATTTAATGCCACACTTGTTGAGCTTGTATCAGATGTTTGAACCAGACTGGCGTAACAGTACTCCAAAGTGGGCAAAGAAAGAAAGACGTTGGAACTTAGAAGATTTAACTGACAGTGACTATGGAGAAGTAGATCCAAATGGTGTTTATGATGTAGATGATTTTGCATACATAGACTTTGGAGATTTTCAACTACAAACAAACTGGCGAGCTTGTGCTAGTAGCAATGTGGTTGGTGATGATATAGCAGTACATACACAAACTAAAAGTTTTGAACTAGGATTGTGTCCTGAACTAGCATACCATAATATGATTACAACTGCATTATGGGAAAAAGCAAACGACAAATATTGGCAACAACAAATGGATATGGATTTATGGATACACCAGATTCTGGACAATCTGTAAGGTTATTAAGTACACAAGGCAAAGGTACTTTTTACGAAACCAACTACAACTTGGCACCCCTTAACAACCTTGAGATTCGTGTTCGGGCAGTGATGACCGGAGTGTGTCGTAGTGACATTGACATGATGAAAGGTGTATTTCCTTTACTTCCAGAAAGTATGCATGGACATGAAGGACTAGGACAAGTTGTAGACCGTGGCCCGGGTGTGCATGACTATGATGTTAAAATAGGAGACTATGTAGCAACTAGAGGCGAACCTGCATATGCAGATTACTACAACTGTAAACCTATGACATGGGTAAAAGTACCCGAAGCAGATCCTAAATACATTATAGAACCTGTGGCTTGTGCAGTAAACATTGAAACTTTTTGTTTAGATGATATTGTAAGAAAACATCACGACAACCAAAGACGTATGTTAATTATAGGCAGTGGATTTTTAGCAAAAGTATTTTATCAGTGTATGCAAAACTATATATTTGAAATTGATGTTTGGGGAAATGCTGATAAAGAATTTTGGAGAGATAAGTTGGTATCCGAACCAAACGGTTCTTATGATATTGTAGTTGATCTCAAAGATACAAATCAAATATTAGATGTACAAATAAACGACAATCCTTTGATTATATTATGTTCGCAAAAGAAAGTTCCTATGAGTACTGACCTTAGTGATTGGCTTTGGAAAAGTGCAACTATTAAAATGCCAAGTCCGAGAGCACCTTGCTTTTTAAAAAGTATGCGTAGAGCAGTATCTATGATACAACAAGACACATTAACACTTGACAATGTCTGGACGCATAGTTATAATAGAGATACTAATTGGCGTAATGCATTTATGGATGCACTTAGAAGACCCGAAGGCTATGGTAGAGGTTATATTAAATGGGACTAGATACACACGAAAGACAAAAAACAGACTTCTTTATTGGTATCGAAGTAGAACATACTGCCATGTACGGAGAGAAAACATTGTTCATTGTAGGTGTACATGAAACACATGAAATTATAAAACGAGCTTTGGCGCATGGTGTAAGGCATTTATATTTTGGTACTAGTCAAAGTTTTAAACCCGAAACTGAAATAGAGTGGACGGCATGGACACATATGATTCGAGAGCTCTTGGATAAAAAGTTTTGGTGTACACTAGACTTTGGTGTTGAACATGCGGCTGAAGTTTTAGAAATGGGTCTCGACGAATATGATAACTACATTAGTATGATAAGTGTTAAACTTCCATACATTAGACAATTTAATTATAACGCAACCCTTAAACTAGATGACAACACTTGGGGAGATACTAACCCAGGAATATGGTGTCACAGTTTACACAAACTCCAGGACAGATCAGTATACACTGACTGGAAGGATTACAAAGGCGATGAAAATATTGAATAACACTGTTGGGTTTACTTGTAGTACATTTGACTTACTACATGCTGGACATATTGCTATGTTGCGTGATGCTAAAGAACATTGCGACTATTTGATAGTTGGTCTACAAACAGATCCAACCATAGATAGACCTGGCGAAAAGAATTTACCTGTACAGACACTAGTAGAAAGATATACACAGATTCGAGCCGTAAGCTATGTTGATGAGATTATTCCGTATCAAACAGAACAAGACCTTAGAGACATACTAGAAATGTATCATATCGATGTAAGAATATTAGGTGATGAATATAAAGAAAAAGACTTTACAGGAAAAGATACATGTCGCAAACGAGGAATAGAACTGCATTTTAACAAACGAGATCATAGATTTAGTACAAGTGATCTCAGGGAGAGAGTATTAAATGCCCCAACGTGTAAATCAAAACAGACTCACTAAATTAGAACAAGAACATAGAACACTTGACACAGAGATCAAACGGCTATACAATACTACTAATAGTGAAAAAACACTAAAAGAACTTAAGATACAAAAATTAAAACTTAAAGATAAAATTACCAAACTACAAGGAGTTAACGATGGTAAAGAAGATTAGAATTATTGATGACACACCAGAAGAGACAATCACCGAAGCTTCTGATCGTAATATGATGGAACTAGCTAAAAGTATGGACTGGAAACTGTGGGAAATTTTGTTAATTATGCAAAAGCTAGAAAAAAAACTTAATAATTTACAAATTACAGATCCTGAGATGGAGGATCTGTCCAGCGATACAGTTGATAAATTAGATACCAAAAAAGGCTCGAAGAAGTGAGCTTGGATGAAAGTGAAGAAGTGAGAGTGCATGAAAGTTATTATAACTACATGCTTAGGCGTAACAGAGAAGAGGATGCAAAATTGAAAAAAGGTAAATCAATGATATGGGTTACGTTTGCTAGAGAAGGCATACATAAATATCCAGCCGCATTAGAAGATCCTAAACTGGCAACTGGAGATGAGTATGATGTTTCGTTTCTTGGTTATCCTCATAGGCATATATTTCACTTCCGGGTGTGCATTGAGGTGTTCCACGACGACAGAGACATCGAGTTCATCCAGTTCAAGCGATGGCTCGAAAAACTATACAGTGGTAGTGAAACTGGCGGAGTGTTGGTTTTAGACTATAAGAGCTGTGAAATGATCTGCGATGAACTAGCAGACAAAATTAATGAAAAGTATCCTAATCGCAAAATGACAATCACAGTAAGCGAAGACGGAGAAAATGGTGCAACAATTGAATACGAGGTATAAAAACATGCGTCAGAATCGCATCAGTATCAATGATATCAAGTATGACTTGATAAAAATTATCGATCCCTGGGATGGTATCCTAGAGAATAAAACCGAAAGCGAAAAAGTCGTTTTCAAACTTTTTAACTCCTACCTTAGAGACTTGCAAAAACAAAGCAAGATCACCGAGTACAATATTGTTAGCAGTATACGTGATACTGCTATTACTTACGATGTTGCTATTAAAATTAGTGCAGATCGTAGTCCAAAGAAACTAAAAATCCATGTAGGTATTTTTCAAAACCCTTGGGTGCAACAAAAGGCTGTTGCATGACAACATACATCGTTGACTTAGAAGCAGTAGACACTCGTTATACTGCACAGTGGAAGAAGCATCTCCCACAGCAACTACAAAATAAAACTGATAATGATGTTGTTGTTATCAGTGGCGGCGAGACGCCTCAGGCTACAACGCCTGGGGCCTTTCTCAACTTTGGCGGGACTAATGTTTATAAAAGTAAACAGTTAGAACAGATTGGAGAAATGTTTTGTAATGGAACTGTTAAAGACGGCGACTATTTTCTTTATACTGATGCTTGGAACCCTACAGTTATTCAACTACGCTATATGGCAGAATTACTGGGTGTTAACATTCGCATTGGTGGTATGTGGCATGCTGGTAGTTATGATCCGCAAGACTTTTTAGGTCGATTAATTGGTGAGAAGGCATGGGTACGCAATGCAGAGAAAAGTATGTTCTGGTGTTATGATCACAACTACTTTGCAACAGAGTTTCACTTAAACTTGTTTGCTGAAAACTTGTTAAAGTACAAAGGCATGTTTGGTATGAGTGCGGCTGAGACGCTTAAAGATAGTAATGAAAATATTGTTATTACAGGTTGGCCCATGGAGTATATGAACGAAACTCTTACTCCTTTTAAGAATATGGATAAAAAGGATACCATTGTTTTCCCACATAGGCTAGCACCTGAAAAACAACTAGACATATTTAAAGATATGCAAAAAGAATTACCCGAGTATGAATTTATAGTTTGTCAAGAACAAGAGTTGACAAAAAATGAATATCATAATATACTTGGAGAAGCTAAAATAGTGTTTAGTGCAAACTTGCAAGAGACATTAGGCATCAGTGCATACGAAGGTGCATTGGTCGGAGCAATTCCTATGATGCCAGATCGTTTAAGCTACACAGAGATGTATGATGACGATTTTAAGTATCCTAGTGAATGGACTGAAAGTTTTGACAGTTATACAAAACACAAGTCCAAGTTGATTGAAAAGTTGAAAAATTATATGGTTTATCATAAAAATTATCACAATCATCTAAATACAGAGTCAGCAAAACTTACTGCTAACTTTTTTAGCGGTAGTAAATTGTATGATACAATTAAAAGTGACACACCACTATAACTCGGAGAAATAAATGAAAAAATCAGAAGAACTAAAAGCACGTCTCGACGATGCAGGTATACGTTATTGGGCAGGAGACAACATCTCATCAGTATTACAAGATGGAGATAAACAAGAACTTATAGAAGAACTTACACCAAAATTTGAAGAAGTATTAGACAGTTTGCTTATTGATAGACACAATGATCCTAACAGTATGGATACTGGTAGACGTCTTGCAAAAATGTATATCAATGAACTAATGGTAGGACGTTATGATCCTATGCCTAATGCGACAGCATTTCCAAATCACACAAGTGATCGATATGATGGTATGTTAGTAGTTCGAAGTGAACTTAAAAGTATGTGTTCGCATCATCATCAGCCAGTAGCAGGTGTTGCATATATTGGTATACTTGCGGCAGATAATTTAATTGGTTTAAGCAAGTACACACGAATTGCACAATGGTGTGCTAGACGTGGAACACTACAAGAAGAACTTGCAATGGTCATTGCAAAAGAAATACAAAAAGCAACCAGCAGTAATGATGTTGGCGTTTATGTTCAAGCAACACATGGTTGTTGCGAAAACAGAGGCATTATGGCTCATAGTAGTCTTACACAAACAACTGTACTTAAAGGTGCTTTTAAAGAAGATCATGGAACCAAAAAAGAATTTATGGATAATATAAAATTGCAACAAAATTTTGTTTGCAAATAGCAGATATACTTGTAGTTAAATCGGAGCAAGATAATGACAAAATTAAAAATATCTACTAGATTACGAAGTGGTATTAAAGATGTAGAAGGCGATGCTATTTTGAAAAAATTACATTCTGTTAATTTTGATTTATTATCTTGCGAAGTTGGGCAAGTATTTTATATTGATATAGATCCAGTAAGTGTAGATATAGACAAGGTTTGTGGTATACTAGTAAACGACTTGCTATATGATTATACAGTAGAAAAAATAAATGCTTGATCCCGATGAACTAGTGGAAATAGAAACTAGACTAGGAAGAAAACCAACACCCACTGAGCTTCATGTGTTTGATGCTATGTGGAGTGAACATTGCAGTTACAAAAGTACAAAGTATTGGCTCAAACAATTACCCAACAAAAATAAAAACGTAGTATGTGGTCCTGGAGAAAATGCTGGAGTAGTTGATATTGGCGACAATGAAAAGATTGTATTCAAAATTGAAAGTCATAACCATCCTAGTTTTATAGAACCATATCAAGGAGCTGCCACAGGTGTAGGCGGTATAATGAGAGACATCTTTACAATGGGTGCAAGGCCCATTGCTAATCTAAACAGTTTGCATTTTGGATCACCCGATGATACTAGAGTAATACATGGTGTTGTCAAAGGTATTGCTGATTATGGAAACTGTATTGGTGTGCCCACAGTAAGCAGTAAAAGTTATTTTGGTGATTGTTATATGAGCAATCCACTGGTAAATGCAATGACTGTTGGCTATGTAAAAGGTGATGTGTTTACCAGCATACCCAAAAGTAAAGGTAGAGTATTCTACGTTGGTGCTAAAACAGGAAGAGATGGTATCGGTGGTGCTATTATGGCTAGTGACAGTTTTGACAGTGATGTTGATTTACGACCAACTGTACAGGTTGGAGATCCATACTACGAAAAACTATTGTTAGAAGCAAGTTTAGAATTGTTTGCTACAGGTGCAGTGGTAGCCGCACAAGATATGGGAGCGGCAGGTATACTATCCAGCACTACAGAAGTAGCACTCAAAGGCGGATATGGTATTGAAATAGACGTTACCAAAGTACCCTTGCGTGAATCTCATATGGAGCCTTGGGAGATACTGCTCAGTGAAAGTCAAGAACGTATGTTGTTTGTTCTAAAAGACGATTTTAATTATGAACAGGTTAGTGCAATATTCAAAAAATGGGAATTGGATTTTACCGAAATAGGAGCATTAACTGACACAGGCAACTTCGTAGTACAAGACTGCAACATAGCATTGAGTGCATTGGATGCGCCAGAACTACAAAGACCATATGCATATGGTGCTCCAGATAGTTTTACAAAAGGCATAGAACCTTTTGATGAAACTTGGATTTACAAACAGTATGACAGTGATGTGATGGGTAATACTGTACAAAAACTTTGGCACGATCCTGCAATAATTAGGATACCAAACAGCAATAAATCAATAGCAATGACCACAGTGAGTAATGCAGAATATTGTCATAAAAAACCCAAAGAAGCAATAGTAGATATAATAAGCGAAGCATATAATATAATGCAAAGTGTTGGAGCCAAACCACTAGCTATAACAAACTGTTTAAACTTTGGTAATCCAGAACAACCACACATTATGAATCAAATTGTTGAAACAATACAAGGTATGAAAATTATCTGTGAAGAATTAGATTTACCAGTTGTAAGTGGCAATGTAAGCCTGTATAATGAAACAAGCGGAGTAAACATAGCACCAACACCTGTTGTTGGTATAGTAGGATTGAAACAATGCGTAGTGTTATAGTAGAATTTCCTGGCAGTAATTGTGTTGCAGAAACACAGAGATTCTTAGATGATCCTACTATGGTATGGCATACTGAAATAGAATTACCCGATGCAGATTTATATGTACTGCCTGGTGGATTCAGCTATGGTGATTATATGCGAGGTGGAGCACTAGCGGGCCTTAGTCCTGTAATAAACAGCCTAAAACAAAAAGCACAACAAGGTAAAAAAATACTCGGTATATGCAATGGTTTCCAAATACTATGTGAAATTGGATTGTTGCCTGGAACACTGAGAAAAAACCAAAGTGGATTATTTGTTTGTGAAACACAAACAGTTTACGATAGCTACAATGACTATGTATTGCCAATAGCACATGGTGAAGGAAATTATTATCATCCAAATCCTAGTGAAGTAAATGTAGCATTGAGATACAAATTTTCAAATCCAAATGGCAGTGTGAACAATATTGCTGGCATATACAATGATACAAAAAATGTTATGGGTTTGATGCCTCACCCTGAAAGAGCATTTGAAAGTTTCCATATTACACAAGATGGATTCAAACTATTAGATAACTTTATGGAGCGGTAATGGATCATATACAAAATAATACATATCCAGGAAGAGGTATTGTTGTAGGAAAAGATACAAATAATAACAGTGTAATTGTATATTGGATTATGGGTAGAAGTGTAAACAGTAGAAATAGAATATTTGTTAATAACAACTATATCGTAAGCACAGAACCAAAAGATCCTAAGCTGGTAGAAGATCCCAGTCTTATAGTGTATAATGCTATGCGTGATACAAATGATTATATGATTGTTACAAATGGATCACAAACAGATACCATCTATGAACAGTTAGTAAACGGACGTAATTTTATTGAATCATTATCTGGTGTTGATTTTGAACCAGATGCACCTAATTATACACCTCGCATTTCTGCTGTTGTCAGCAAGCACACCGGAAATGTAGACATTTGCATAATAAGTAGAAATCATACAGGTCAATCTGATCGTAAGTTTTACTCTTACAATGATATAGAACCAGGCACAGGTTACTGTGTCACAACCTATCTTAGAGATGGCAATCCTTTGCCTAGTTTTAATTTAGATCCTATTAAGTTACCTTTGAAAGACGATATTCAACAAACTTTTTGGAATGCTTTAGACAAAAATAATAGAATTAGTATTATGACTCGAATCGATAATAAAATATCTATATTATAGATGTTATTCGGAGGAACACCAACAATGACTAACCCATTTAATAGTGCTTATGCTAAATCTAACACTTATACTAGAGGACACATTGTTAGTGACGATGAAAAAGTTACAATATCAACTGACTTAATTGTACAAGGCAGAGATATATTAAATGAGCTTGACAATCTACATAAAAGTATGCTATTATTACCAAGAGATCAGAAGTTAGAAGACAAATATCCTGAGCTTAAAGAAGCATATGATGCATATAATGAGTTGTATAGAGAAATAATGATTGCAGATAAAATGAGAGAAGTTGAATGACAGATGTAGCACAACGAATGGCAGAATTAATGCAACCTATTGACAGACAAATTATGATGTGTGACGATAAGAATGATGTACTAATGTTAGCTTGTGCTATGTTAGAGAAAACTAAAACAATATTAGATGCACAAATTGGAATTGACGGTAGAAAAATTATACTAGAAGAGGCTAATCAAAAATGAATGAACCATATCATAACGAAGGCTTTGGTTGGGCATTTCTAAACATTGTATTGTTTGGACTTGTTTTGCCAGGTATTATTATTTTAAGTATAGATAACGGCTTCGCAAAGTTTGCACAAATGCGTGGTGTAACAGGTGATTGTTGGGAAAACAGTAGACACGAACGTGTATGCTCTGTACCCACTGAAGGCGCAAAACTAGCAAACTGTAAATTTTGGAGGAACTTCTGTGATTAAGAAGCATTATTATAGCTGGCAAGATATAGAAAACATGTGTAGTAGTATTGTATTACAAATGTATAACAACAACTGGAGACCAGATTACATCGTAGGTATTACAAGAGGAGGTAACATTCCTGCTACTATTATTAGTAATATGTTGGATATTCCTTGTGAAGCCATGAAAGTAAGTTTTAGAAACGATGACAGAGTTGACAAAGACTTTTGGTTAAGTGAACTAGTTCAAGAAAAGAATATACTTATTGTAGATGACATCAATGATACTGGTGAAACATTCAAATGGATTCTTAAAGATTGGATGTTAGAAAAAATATTACATAAAGTAAAGTTTGCAACATTAACAGAAAACATTGCTAGTGATTTTGGTTATGTAAGTTATTATGTACATGAAGTAAACAAATCTGAGGAAGACGTTTGGTTAGTGTATCCTTGGGAAAACGTAGGAGTATACTAATGAGTAGAGCAGAAAAAACAGAAGCAGATCGTAAAGCTATTGAGGAATGGTTATCAAAAAAAGGTAACAATATTACTATTTGTGAACCAGAAGCGAGAACACCAGATGAAGATATTGTTTACACATTTAAAGTTGGTAGTCGAGGTAGGAAGTCAGCACCTATTGTAACAAAATCACCTCATGATAAATCATGAAGAGAATAGTAAGTTTCTTTAAGGATAGCTATACCAGTA
>VMHT01064866.1_pt1 | contig 17520 bp, 35 predicted proteins | sample 4693611 | NCBI WGS metagenome assembly VMHT01 (sample SAMN12280063, study PRJNA550983) | marine metagenome | isolation source: seawater sampled from same location over 5 years 0.02-0.2 micron viral filtrate | place: USA: collected off the coast of southern California halfway between the port... ...
TGTCTATCATATCGCCTGTTATTTTTGCATTACCGTGAAACGCATCTAAATACATATATCTTCCCCCTCTACTTTTTTCTTTGATAATATCTTCCCAACTCATTGTAATCTCTCCTGCATTAATCAAATAGTTTTCTAAAAATTCTTTTATATAATTTATCTATTTTATCATACTTAGCAGGAACTACTACTTTTTTTGTATATTCTTTTAATTCATAAATGCGAATAAGATTAGTGGGTTTCTCTATTTCTCTTTCTGCTCTATCTATTGCCTCTTTAATATTATCTTTATTAGATTGATTAACACCGTCTCCTACTTCTAAATCATCATAAAATTTATTAAACTCTTTCATAAATTCTTTACTTTCAGAAATTAAATCTTCTTTTGGTATGTTTTTAATTATATCTTTCCAACTCATTGTAATCTCTCCTGCATCAAGCAACCTTCATAGTAATACCAAGAATAGGTTTTTCATCAAAGTCTAACTCTATATCAAACATGATTGGGACAGGAAAAGTTTGAATATTATCAAAGGAGCCGCCTTCAAAATAAACCACAATGTCTTCTGCACTGAACTTTTCTACTAAGGTATCTCCCTCATATAATTCAACATACCCCTTTAGTTTAGGCATGAAAGCATATTGATATTCTGCAAAAGTAGTCCTAGAAGTTCGGTCTTTAATATCAATAACCTCATCACCAAAAACACCAGGATTTCTTCCATAATTCCCAGAAACTTCTTTTAATTCAAGAGTTATATCTAAGTTGTCAGTAGTAAGTTCCTTTCCGTCTTTCAAAGTTAAATAGGTTCCACCTAAGTTCACATCTTTCAAAATATTCTTCCATCTCATGCTAATCTCTCCTGCATTTTGCTTTTAATATCCAGCCAAATCTCAGGATTGTTCTGCGCTAACACCTCTTGAACAATCTGCATTTGTGCGACAATAATTGTGTCCTGTCTCTTGTGAACGAGTTTGCCCTTGAATTCCATCATATACTTCAAAGACTCACGAATTTCTCTGGCTAACTTGGTAAGCGCATCAATCATCTTAGGGTCTAAATCGTTTCCTAATTCATTGAACACTTGGTCTAAACGGTGGTCTAAACGCTGAACATTGTTAGCCAACATATCAACCTCATTAACTTCCTTTTTCGCAATCATCATGGCCGCATTCTCTTGAACAATCGGTGTCAAGTGGTGCTTCATGTGGCGTTGCACTTGCGCTTTCGTGGTGTCAAGTGCTTGAGCGATTGCCTCCGAAGTAATATCTCCACCATGAAGGGCCGCTTCATAATGCTTCCTCATAGGGTCAATACAGATAGCACACTTTGGGTTTGACGACATTTCAAAATCGCCCATGTGGTTTCGTTGATGTTGAGCCGCCGTTCCGCTTCTCCATCCATTCTGCATATCCAAATCATCGCAAGTAATGGCTCTTGACTCAAGAGCCTGTTCTAAATCAGCACGATTTTCATGCTGACAAAAACCACAACGCTTGCGATTAACGGCCATATTATTTCCCTCTTAGGTAATCGTAGGCTTTGTCGTTTAATTCTTCAATGTCAACAATTTCTGTAATAGAGCCCTTTTCTCCGAAATACTCTTCTACCATCTTTAAGAAATCTTCATACATCATTTGATAATTATATGGTTTCTCAAAAAACCTTAGCATTTCCGATGTGTTTCTAAAATAATCCAAGTCATTTAATACCATCGCAAATGCAACAGTCTCATCATAACTATTTAGTTTTTCTGCCTTTTTGATTTCGTTCTTCCACACATTACCACCTCAAAATATCTAACCAACTTTTTGAGATAACTTTTTGGTCTGGCCTAAATCGTCCGGTATCTTCACCATAAACTTCTTTTGCAGTTTTACGATAATCAAACTGTCCTTTGTCCGTCCATGCTCTAAATCCATCCCCGCCTTTCTTCTTATTTGCTCTTTCAAGAGCGGCCTTGATAAACAAAATAATAGGAGTGCCAGACAACTCCACCTTGAATGTTTTAAGAGTCCCAGCAGGGGTTTTTTCATCCGGAGTATCCAAAGCATCAAGAGCAATTTGCGCTTCTTTTGGAGAGACAGCAAATGATTTTGTAGCGACATCTTTAGCAAGTCGGGCCACTCTTAATTTTCCACCTTTCCAAAAAGCACCATTGTTAATCGCAGTATCAAAATATTTCTCAACCGATGCAATTCCAGCCAACTTATCAATCGCCCTCGGCCCTTTTAATTTACCAATGGTCAATTCATTTTGAACAATTGACCCTCCACCCGCGGCTCTCTTTCTGCCCTTTGGGTCTAATGCTTTGATAGCATCATCTAAAATGTATAAAAGACCCTTTGGCTTTGCATATTTCTGGGAGGCAGAACTAAACAGTGCAAAACTCGGCGGATTTCCAGTGCCGGAATACCATCCAGAATCTACAGCCTTGCCCCCAAACTTGCTATTCTTTGCCTTCTTTCTCGCAATATATTCAGGAGTAGCAAAATGCCCGTAGAGTTTTCGCTTACCGCCCTTGGAATCCTTCTCAGTGAAAAGAATTAACTTCGGGTCTAAGGCCAAACCCTCTGGGCCTTTGTTGTCTTGCATTTGGCCCATTCTCTTGTAAAGGTCTTTGATTTTCTTTACATCGCTTTCATAGATAACCCGGTCTTCCAAAATGTCTTCAATAGCGGAAAGTGCCTCAATTGCACCATTAGAACCATCATCGGCCCCTGCGTTTTTTGAACCTTCACGAACATTGTTGAAAATGTGGTTCTCTAAGAAATCAAAGAGAGTGGGGATATTCGTCTCATCAACGCCCATACTACTTCCGGAGACACCTTCACAGTTGCTCTTCCATTCTTTATAGTCCTGAACAAATTGAATATCATCAAAGTTTTGGGAAAATTTATTCCCATCAATAATGACTTCATTCTTCTTCGTCTTTTTTACCACGCTTCTTCCTCCTTTGTGAAAATGCTACACGGGTGATATTCGGTGTTGCTGTTGTAATTGCTCCAGCCACTTTGAGAATATCTCTCCAACTCATTTCTTTTTTCCACCCGTAGCGAAACACTTCTTGGTTTTCTTTTCTTCTTCATCAATCTTTTTAGATTGAGAATCAAACCAAGAATCCAGATATGAACATCGAGTCATATTCAATCCTCCAAGAAACTCAAATCAAAGGCTTCAAATCCTTTCTTTTTTAGTTCTGCTAAAATTTGCTTCTTTGACTTCCCTAAATCTCGTTGTTGTTTAGCAAACCTCTTCGCCTCTCGGAAAATATCGTAAGCATCGTCCTCCATTGACTTTTTCATTTTGGCATCCTTCGCCGCTTCCTTCATAGGCTCGGTTTTGTTTCCATCACCATCAAGGTCTATGTAGTCGGGCTTTGCCTCTTTATTTTTTTCAAACTGCTGTTTCTCTGCCTTCAAAACTTCCTTCCATGTCATAGTTTTTCCTCCTTCAAATAGTAAACCATAGGTCTTTTAGTGAAATCGCTGGTATCCTGTTTCTTAGCAATTGTCGGGTCTTTTTCCAAATATTTTCGAGTATTCTTGGTGGTTGCCCTAACATGCCCTCTTTTCTGTAAAGATTCGGTAATGGACTTAAGAGGCAAATTTGGATTATACTTCAGTATTTCGTAAAGGTCAGAAACCATCTTTTTTCCAAAAGAATAGTTTTTCCTTAACTGGTCCCTCCACTCGCTCACCTTAATCTCTCCAAAAATTTCTGGCGGAATTTTTTTCACAAGTTGGACTTTCTATCTGGGTTATTTAAGTTAGCCCCGATACTTTTAAGCATTTCACGAATCTTCTCAGCAGGGAGGTTTCTTTCTAATTCCGACATTAACATCATTAATAATTCTTCAACATCATCCATACCATCTGTTTTTTCCAATAGCGAATACATAATATTCTTCGGTTGCGCTCTGTTAAACGCTTCCTCGGAATCATACTCAGTTTCGTATTTTAGCACTTTTTCCCACATAGTAATCACTTTTCTCAAAATTTGGGCTGGAATTTTTATTCTTTGTAAAACGGATTTAGCCTCTTTAATTCTTCTAGCATTTTTTGCTGATTATATTCGGAAGAATTACCATATGTTCTTTTCATATATTCTGCTAATTCTTTAGAACTCTCAACATTCTTTATATCTTCGTATGTTGGTTTTGGCTTACCATCGGGGTAAGTGGGAGAATCGGGGGAAGTATATGGTCTTGGTTGCCTTCCCAGTTGATTGTCAGTAGTGTTCACACTTTGTCTGTCCCTTGATGCTTCTAAAGGAAGATAAAATTCCTTATCTCCCCCAAAATCATCAGTCAAATGCCCAATATTTTGCCTTCTGGGATTTTCTCCCTGTCTTCTTTCTCCAAAATACATCTTCTTTCTAATAATGTCTTTCCACATAATATCTTCTCCTTTTTCTCAAAATTTGGCTCGGAATTTTATTTACCAGAAATTCTATCAATCCTGTCTTTCATGTTTAGGTTTTTACCACTTGGGCCACCTAACTGTAAAAAATCTTCTAATCTTTCAATTAAGTCCTTCAATTCCTTATCATCAGTTCTTCTATTTTGAGCAATAATCATGTCAATTCCCATAAGAAAGGATTCCATATCTTTACTTGGAAGTTTATCTTCTCCATAAATAAAAGGCTTTTTAACTATATTTTCCCAATTCATCTTAATCAACTCGTTTTTCTCAAAATTTGGCTCGGAATTTTTTTGGCACTTGCGAAAATTTTTAAAAGTTTTTAATTGTATTAACAGTATTAAATTGTAATGCTTTTAGTTATATCATTCGAATAGTGTGGTTTGTTTGGTATCTTTGTTTAAATAACGCTTTACTGTATTTATTGTTTGAATTAACTCATTATAGATATTGTTCAGAGTGTCAATATCCTGTGATTCTAACTGATTTTCACCCCTTCTTTTAGCATTTAATTCGTCCAGTATGGTTCGCAGTCTGCTGTTCATGTCCTGTAAGGTTTCAATAATTTCGGCCTCGTCGGACACCGTTATCAAAATAGCCTACAAGGATGCAGGATATATACTTGTCGCAACAGGTGGCAAAATGAGTATTGGCCGGGGCGCAAAACGTTAAAAGTGCTACATTATATGGTTATTGGGCTAATATATTGGTTATAACGCTAACGATTAAACAATAACACAAATAAAAAAATTTGGAAACAAAGCCATATGGTTGTGCTTTGCTTAACCCTAAAATGAATAGATGATTAACGCCCCTATTATGATGAACTGGAACACCCTCGGACACTACCTCGATGACTTGAAATTCCTCAACCGCCTAAACAAGTTTGAGTTCATTGACCTTCTCTTTCCTGATAGCCCAGACGAAGCCTACAACAACGCCAAATGGAATTCATGGAACGAGGACTCCCTCCATTTCCTCTGGTCGTGTAGTCATGATAAATTGATGATTATTGCCGACTACTGCAACGAAATGGCCGAGGAAGCGTTCAACGATTCCAAAGACCGTTAATTCGGGGCCTTCGGGCCTTTATTCAAAGAATACGACCATATGGTTTGGCTTTGCCAGCGTAGCGCAAACCCCAAATCAATGGGGCCACGGGGGATTGAGGCAATCACTCTTCTTCGCTCACCTCTGCGACTTCAGCCTTTTTGGGCTTGACTGGAGGAGCGGCCAAAGTGGGCAAATCGTCCACCATTTCGCCGTTCCAGCGTTGCTCGGGCTTTGCTCGGTAGCCGTCAATGAGAGCCTTTGCACCCTTTTCGGCCATCGCCTCAGCGAAAGCGTCAATGGTTGCGTATGCTCCACCTTTTCGACCGTGTGGGAAGATGGTCGCCAAAATCAAATCGGGTTCACCAACCTCCGCAAATGCACGAGCCAAACGGCTCTTCACAGAATGCACATTGTTTTGAACCCCTTGAGGGAGCGTAGATGGCTTGCCAATAGTGGATTGTGGGAAGGTGTCGCAACCTTTTCCCATATTCCGAATGGCGGTCCAGTACACGGCACGCATTTCGTCGTTCTCCGCACTATCACCCAATTGAATGGTGTTCTTGATAGTGAGGGTTTTCATCGTTTCCTCTTCTTCGCTCAACCAAGCCCGAACCGGGTTGGTGTTGCGAATCCAATTTTCTTCTTTCATTCCTGTCATGTTGTTCACATCCTTGAACAGTTTGCTTCAATCCCCCGAAGCAAGGAGACATAAGGTGATTAAATTATAGGGTTGCGTTCGTTATACTGGCAAAGCCACGCAACCATATGGTAATGTTCTCTTTGAGAACAAAGTGAAACGATACCCCATAATAAAGTGTTCTTCGGGATTGGCATGTTCACCGAAGCAAAGAACACTCACGACTTGTACGAAGAACGCCGAGAAAAGAGGAACGCCCTTTTCGAGAAACTCGCCAAAGGAGAAATTACCGAGGATGAGATGATGGATGAGATGGACGAGATTCAGCAAGCGTTTAGCGTTGTCATTTCTCAGGTCAGTGTTTGCACGGACTGGAACATACCCAAGGATGAGTGGGATTCTCTCTCTACCCTGATGAAGTCCATCATCATTGACATGGCGAAGGAAGCCGGCAAATACGAGGACCTGCGTCAAGAATTGGACGAGTGGGTGAGAAACGCCCCCTAATCCGGCCTTCGGGCCATTTTCCCAGTATTACTCGCCTTTCAAGCCATCCCTATGACCATATGGTTGGCTTTGCCTTAACCCCAATTATTCGGGGGGGTTGCACCCCAAACACGATTTGAGTTTCCATTTGTGGTCAGTCAAAACGCAATTTCGTGTTGCTATCACTTGAACGGTATTTATCACCAATTCATTGGTTCCTCCACAATGTTGCCCCCAACCGAGGAGTTTCGACATTTCACGAATTTTGTTCCATTGGATTGTCATTTCTTCTTCGGTCATTTGTTCTTCGGTCATTTCTGTTCACCTGTGGATATGTTGAATCGGAGACACACCTCGTTCTACCCTTTACTTATTTCAATTGCGTACCGCTTTCCGTCGCTTTCGTTCCACTGGCTTCACCATGGGTCATCGCTCAGTGTTCTATTCGCTTTCGTGTCGGGATTGCCTATTTCTGTCGGTTGATGTGTTCGTTTCGTCAAGGAGGGATGCATATCGCTTGACTACACCAATGCGATGAGGATTCACATAAAAACGGGGTATTTCCAAAGTCTTACCATATGGTATTGCTTTGCATATACCCGAAGGGGCCGAAGCCCCAACGGTTTCATTCCTCTTCATCGCCATACTCAGTGTGATAGATGCAGAGAAGAAGCCGAATATCCTTCTCTTCACGGGAAACGATTTCAAATTCGTCCTGTTCATGGCCTTCGGCATCAATCTTCACCTTCCAAGTCACCCCGTCGTAAATGTCGTTGCGAGCCATGGCGTGAAATCGCATGAGCATGGTAGAGGCGTTCTTCCATTCGTCAAAGGTCATGTCTCCTTCGTCGGCTTCCAGCAATTCGATGAAATCTCGGTGTTGAGAGGTCAAAGGCCACGCAACACCCGAACCAACACGGTTTTGGATGTCATTCATCCAGCCAAGGGTGTTATCAATCAAATGTCGCTTCTTTTTTTGTGTGAACATGGTAATGAGAAACATACTCCATTTAACTCAAGGTGCTTCCAAAGTCCCACCATATGGTCGTATCTTTGAGGATAACGGAGGGCGACCCGAAGCCGCCGTTTTGGGGATTAGAATCTATCCCCTCGGTATTCGTTATGCCCACAGTCATAACAGTCCCTCCACGCCTCAAGGAATGAACCCTCATGGGTGATATGGCGTTGTCCTCGGTCTTGAGTATTGGTTGAACCGCACTTTTCACAGGGTTTTCCGTCAAACTTGATTGCTCCGGCCTCGAAAGCGATGTCCCAGAGTTTTTCATAAGCGTCCCGAAGGAAAGCCAATTCAACCTGTTGCTCAAAATAGCGGTTCACCCATAGATTCACTAAATTGGCTTGTGTTGGGTCTTGAACCCTCTGCCAGAGGTCTTGAGGAATCTTCCGCCATGAATACCTTGCACCGTGGCGACCTTTGAGGGTGTATTTCGCCTCACTGTAAGAAACCTTGGAGGGTAGGGTTTTAATCTCCCCATTCTCAATCATTTGTGGGATTTCTTTCCAAGGGACAGGCACATACTTCTTCATGCTAATGCAACACTTTAGAGCATTATGGGGTTGCCGTTCCACTAGCCCTCAAAGATATGCAACCATATGGTCTTACTTTGGTTAAGACCCCGAAGGGCGGAATTATAGGGTTTTTAGCCATCGTTTCCACATATCCTCTTTCCAACGGTTCCAGTCGGAATAACCCGACCCTTCAAATTTAAAGCCGTTCTGCCTGAGCCAAAGAGCAAATTCTTCAAATGGGCATTTCATTCTTCTTCCTCTCCATACGCTGAACGCTTGATTTCATCCCAGTTAATCAAACCGAAGTTGATGAAGTCGTTGAAAAACAGGCCATAGCCTTCTTTTGTGATTTTGTCCCATTCCTCTTCAATGGATTCCTTGACCCAATCCCAACCAAGGGGGCTTTCATCAGCGACAATATCGCTAAAATGCAGAACAACAAGCCAAGTTTCACGGTTAGACCATCCATTAGTCATGCTAACCCATAACTTAACCTATTTATGTGGTAATACCGATTCAAAGAAGCATTACCATATGGTAATGCTTTGCATTTACCCCAAGCGGCCCCGAAAGGGGCCTCAAGGGTGATGCGACTCACTCAACCTCACTCTTCCTCGGAAACCTCCGAGGTGTCAGCCTTTCCGGCCTTTGGTTCGATTTGAGGGATGTCTCCATCCATTGCGAGGGCGTTCCAACGCTTCTCTTTGAAGGCGGTCTTCATGACATTTTGAGCCTTTCGGACTTCATCATCAACTAGCATGTCCCAATCGGTGTATTCGCCCGGAGAATTTTTTGTGGCTCGGGGGATTTTCACCTTCAAGAGAACGGGGCGCATTTCAGTAGGGATTGACGCATAAGCATTCTTGACCACATTCACAATAGCGTGAATGTTTGCTTCTTGCTCGGGCGTATAATTCTCTGAAGGGCGACCAGAGAAAGAGGGAAACCCCTCAATTCCTTTACCCATGTTTCGGACGGCTGTCCAATATACGGTTCGCATTTCATCGTTTTCTGCTTGGTCGCCCAAATCAAGGGTTCCCAGCAGAGTGGCTTTGTGTAGGTTTGCGTCTTCCACATCGCCCAAAAATAGACGGACGAGTGCGGAATTTCGGTTCCAATTCGTTTCTTTCATGTTGTTCACTTCCTGTGAGGGGGTGGGTCTTGTTTGTCGCATCACCCCGAGACACCAATAAGGGGGTTGAACCAATAAAACGTAAGGTTGTGCAAAGCAAACCATATGGTTGTGATGCTTTGCAGAAACAACCATAAAATGTGAACAATTAACGCTTCTTTACCAAAAGGAGGTAAAAAGCATGAACAAAGTAGAAACAGCAATCTGCAAATTGAGCGGAGAAGAGTTTTTGGCGAGTGAGATTTACACAGGCAACGGATACTCTCGCTTCCACTTCAACCGCTACATCAAGATGAAAAACTACGCAAAAAGCGTCTTGAACCGAGCGTTTCGGATTCGGGACTATCGGAAGGTCTTCGGATACACCGCACCAACGAAAAACGGCGGCGTGAGCGATGAAGAAGTGAGTCTTCTTGAAGCGTGGTCTGCGGAAAAGGCCAGCGTGGAGTGATTCGCATGTTGATGAACAACAGGCAACAAATCCCCCACCCGATGAACAAAGACACCGTTTTCACGGAGGCAGATGAGGACAACTACCAAACCCTCACTGACCTTTGGTTTGACGCTCTTTGGGACCATCAAGAAAACCCGACCGATGAAACAGTTGAACGGTTGATTGAATACGGAACCCGTTTGGCGTCCTTGGAAAATCAGTGGAGGTATGCCTCCTACGAGAAAATCCGAGATGGAAGCGCACCAAATCACCGAATCCGGTGAAATCCCACTCCATCGGAGCATCCTGAGCATAGATGATAAAACTGCTCCGCTTTCCGAGGGCTTTTGGGGTTTATGACAAAGACAACCATATGGTAAGAGCGAGAATTCTTTGTGCTGTATATAAAGAACCACTTCAGTTTGTTAAAATTATTTTTATCAATCAAGCGTAGCAAAAGAAACAGTCCCTTTCAATTGGAGGTATATCAAATAAGAATAACATACCATATCCAATATTCAATATATCATATAATATAGATTGTTCAATCCGTCTCACGGCAAACGAGGAATGAGACGGATTGTATTAAGTGAGGGTAGGGGGAGTTGTGTATCACAACTCCATAATTCTAATCAATACATCTCATATATCTCATATCTCATATCTCATACTCTCTCTGTGGAAGTGCTATGAATTCCTTATCATAAGTCCTTCTCATAAGTCCCTCTGGTAGAGTGAGAAACCCCATGAGAGAGGGAGAGACGGGATGAGATATGAGACGGATGAGACGGATTCTCTGAAACATGTCGTTTTGGCCTTTAATGGTAAGAGTTGTGTTGCATAACTGTTCGTCTCACGATTTGATGATTTGTGAGACGGATGATGAGACGGATGCGAGGTGAGACGCATTTTCTTTTATTGACGCCCTTTGAATTGTGCTAAATATCATTATTTGGTTTTGTAGAGCAATCATTTAGAATTAAGAGTTTTTTACCAACAGCCCGTGTTCGTGTTCCATATGTTTCCACATCGAGGAAGATTTAGATTTCCACAACTCTGTCTATCAGAAGGTCTTTTAATCAATTAAGCGGGCTTTATATGTGGTTAATTCCATGTGAATGTACCCCGAATGGGGATGGAGTTGAAAAAATATGGAAAACACCGAATGGGATAGCCTAGTGCTTGATGTGAACGAATACCTTGAGGTCGCAGACCTTGAGGCTGGACTGAAACAAGTTATCAGCCTCAACCTTGAGATTGGAACGAACGACGCCGGAGAGCGTGAGAACTGTAAGAATGCAGTCAAGGCTCTCTTGAAGGGACGAGACGGAACGCCTTTCCGACCCGGAAAGAAAGCCGCTGTGCCTACCGCCGTCCGTGTTTCAATGGACAAAATCTGCGGTGTTGTTGGCGAAGCCGCCACCAACTACTTCAACCATGATGCCATTATTGCGAGCGTTTCTTTCGCTCGTGGTGGTGCTTTGTACGAAAACGCCGAAGACTACGCCGCTTCCGTTGTGAAGCGAACCCGCAGTGCTTTGGCAAAGCAATACAAGGCTGGCGAATGGGACGGTAGTGTCGCATCCCTTCTTTCCGAAGAATCGGAAGAGTGAAGCCTTTAGGCAATAAAGCCTAAATCCAGTTCTTTGAACTGAACAACGGGGAATGGGGGGCTAAGGCCCCCTGTTCTCCCTTTCCTTTCATGGGGAGTTTGGCTAGAATAAAAAAACCTAACAGGTTGTTTCGCAGGGTTGCGTGCTTGTCCCTCAAGGTTTTCTCCCCGCCCTTTGGGTGAATGCTATGAGACTAATTGAAGAAGTCTATGTTAAGGCCGAAAAAGACACTATTTGTCAGACTTGCGGGATTGATATTCCCAAAGACTCCAATCACTTACTTGAAACATATGTTCATCAAGGTAATTTATTAGTAAGTCATTATTGCCTGAATAAAAAGTGCAATCCTCCCAATAATGTTAAAAAAAGACTAATGTGGGCTTTTGGGATAATTGTAATAATTGGAGCAATTGCATTAGAAGCATTTAACCTTCTAAATTAGCATGTTTATTTGCGGGGGTCGGGTGTTGGGCGGCTCCTATAAGGGGTCGTCCCCCGGACCTGTTGATTATGACCGCATCTCACAGCGCCCGATTAGAGCGCAAATGCGGAATCATTTTATCAAACAAACGCTAAGGTGGCGGAGCATGGTTAAACGCGCAGGGCTTAAACTCCTGTCCGTAATGGTTCGCAGGTTCAAATCCTGCCCTTAGCACCAAATCATGAGGAAGTTGTAGAACAGGGGCCTTTAGAAGATATGACCGATTAAGTTCGGTTTTGTTCTCCTTCCTCACCTTTCACGAGGTTTATCCAGTAATAACTGCGAAACGTCAACAATGGAGATAGTGGGTCATGCCACGAAGCAGTTTCCTCTCATATTCAAATAAAAGTAAAAAGAGGTATAAAAATGAAATACACAGAACAACAGAACAAGATTTTCCACGCTATCGTGGAAACTGAGAGCCATGTGATTGTAAACGCTGGAGCAGGAACCGGCAAAACTTCAACAATTGTTGAAGCCGCTAACCGCATTGATTCAACAAATGCGGCGTTCCTTTGTTTCAATAAATCAATCCAGACCGAATTGCAGAACCGATTGCCTGACAATGTGGATGCGAAAACATTCCACGCCTTTGGTTTTGCCGCAATACGAAACGCTGGTGTGCGAACCAAAGTAGATGGTCGCAAAACCCACTACATCATTCAAGAATTATTGGGTAAGGACTACTACACGCAACCACTATGCAAACTCATTTCCCTCATCAAGGGTTCTTTGGTTGAATCAACCGATGTCAAATCTATTCGTCAATTAATTGACCAATACAACATTGTTTTTGAATCAAGTCGTGAAGAAAACCAAGCAATTGGTGCGATTCCTGCCATTCTAAATCTGGCAAAGACTCAAACAAACAAGATTGACTTTGACGATATGATTTGGCTTCCATTGGTGAACAATTATCCAATGCCGCACTATGACATTCTTTTCGTAGATGAAGCACAGGATTTCAATGAAGCACAACGAGAATTAATTTCCCGTGTTGTAAATGGTGGCCGATGTGTGATTGTTGGCGACCCAAATCAAGCAATTTACGGCTTCCGTGGTGCTGATAGTAATTCAATGAATATGTTCAAGCAACGATTGATGAAAGAATCAGACCGTGAAATTGTTGAATTGCCTTTGAGTATTTCGTGGCGTTGTCCAACAACCGTTGTAAAAGAGGCGAACAGATATGTTGCTGACTTCCATCATGCTCCGAATGCTATTGAAGGAAAGGTCGTTGTTAACGCACCTTTTAGCCCTCAGAGAAACGATATGGTTCTATGTCGCTACAATGCGCCATTGGTTTCAGCGTTTTATGATTTGATTTCTCAAGGAAAATCCGCATACATCCTTGGACGAGATATGACAAAAGGGCTCGTCAATGCGGTCAGAAAAATCACCAAGAACAATAACATGGGTGTCGAGGAGTTTAGTGGCTTGTTTCAGGCAGACTTTGAATACAACCACAAGCGTTTGATGCAACAGGACAAAACAAATCAAGCGATGGCTCTTGAGGATAAATCCGCCTGCATCCATATCTTCATCAACAAAGCAGAAACCGTTGGTGGAATCATCGAAGAAATCAAGCGTGTGTTTGATGGAAATGATAAAGGTGAAATCATGCTCTCAACCGTTCACAAGTCAAAGGGACTTGAAGCAAAGCGAGTTTACATTCTCGCCACAGAGCGAATGCCTCACCCTAAAGGTGGGCATGAAGAGAACAATATTTGTTATGTTGCGATTACAAGAGCACAAGAGACTTTGTTCTTTGTCGGGCCAAGACCCGGCATTAATTGATACTTCAGGGAGTTGTTCCCCTTGTGGTGGTATAAGCGTGAGCCATGGAGATTTTGACGCTCAAATGGGTGCAAAGCCCTAAACAAAACATAGGAGAAATAAAAATGAAATATGAAAAATTTATGAAAATTACAGATGAATGGTCAGATAGCGATGTGGTGCTCTTCTTGATGGAATATCCTGATTGGAACGCCAGTATTCTTGAACACATTGTAAAAGAATGGGTGGACATCCTTCCGATTCAAATCGAAGAGATTGCTTTCTATGCCAAGGATAACAATATTCTGGAATATACGAATTTGCCGGAGGAAGACGAATGAATTGCCTACACGATGATTATGAATTGACCGCAGAAGACCTTTTTGTTGAAGAACCCTACAATGTGATTCATCAGCAGTTTGTTTGTTTGGAATGCGGTGCGATTGGTGAACGAACCTATCGTATTCCAATTGAAATCAATTGGAATGGAAACCAATCTAAGTTGGACTTTGAATGATATTCAAATGGCTACGAAAATACAAAGTGGTGGAGAAATCCATCACTAGATGTGGTGTTTGCCTTTTACGAGCAAACCGCCATATGCAAATTAGGTTCCAACCAATCGGTGAAGAACCCACTAATGACAAAATAATAATACCAATATGTGATGATTGCTATGAAGAAGTATATGAAAGATATAATCCGCAAAGACTCCCTGCGCCTGTTCAAGTCGGAATATTTGAACAGACCGATTGAACACGAAATGCGTAGAAGAGAAATCTATAAACAATTAAGAGGTTTAGGTACGCCCTCTTGGAAAGCATACCAACTATCTGTAAAAAGAATGGTGAGAAAATGAATACGAATGAAATAAGAAAAACACAGGTTGCTTCTTTTGGTGCGACTCACGAACCTATGGACAAAGAATCGGTGAATATTTACCGCCTACAATGCCGTAACTATTTAGAGCAAGCCTTTGAAAACTATTTGGAAAACCCAAGTGCTTCTAATTGGAGTGCCATGATTCCTGCGATGATGTGGCACCAGTATTGGATGCAGAAAGCAATATATGATGAGGTGGAAGAATGAATATCTTTGCTCTATCAAAATGCCCGGTTAAATCAGCACAACAAATGCTGGACAAGCATGTAGTCAAAATGCCAACAGAAAGTTGTCAAATGCTTCACACAAACACACTTTACTTTCAGTATCTTGAGAAGTACGGAGCAAAGCCTTCCTTGAGTGAATTGAAACAATTTCATGCTTGCTCTCAATCAAAACTGATGAAGCCAGCCATGCTTAACCACCCCTCAACTATTTGGGCGAGGGAAAATCAAGACACCTTCGCATGGCTCTACGCTCACGCTGTCTCTCTTTGTGAAGAATATTCTTACCGCTACGGTAAGATTCATGGAGTAGAGAAAAGAATCCTTGATACTCCCTCCGAATATTTTTCGGAAGGAGATACCAGCAAGGCTATTCCTGTGTTTATCGCTATGGCCGATGAATACCGAATACCCAACACTTTCTTAACTGGATGGGAATATGTCATTCAGTCCTACCGACATTATTATCTTGAGGGCAAATGGAAGTTTGCAGAATGGCGAAACAACCGCCGACCAGCATGGTTTCCCGCAAACCAATATGCTATTAAATATAATGAACAAGTAAAGGCCTACAACAAATTAGGTCCAAGAATACCAATGAAGGAGATGAAAATATGATTGAATGCTCAAAATGTAATGCAATAGTCTTAGCCGCAACAATTCAGATTGGCCTGCATGAGTGCCACTGCCCTAAATGCGGATACGAATTCCACTACCAAGAATACATGGGTGAATAAATGCAAAAAAGATGTATTGCATGTAATGTGGTAATAGGACACAAAAAACACTATTGCTACCGTTGTTTGACGGAACTAATACAAAAAGCAGGTGAAAATAATGAATGAATGCAAAAAATGTAATGGGAAACTACACTACACGATTTATGATAAATATGCAGACGCTCCTCTTTCCGTGGAGTGTTGGGATTGTCTTTCTGAATTAAATTATAAAGACACTGTTGCTGAGGATTTGTCTCGCCTTCTGCGAAATGCAAGCCCCGAACGACTGGCTCAACTTCTCTCATCCTACCTTGTAGAGAAAATGTATCAGGAGCGAGAGGGGGATTTAAGTAGGGTTGAGGACATGATTCAATCAAAGGAACTCACCAATGCCTTAGCACTTTGCAGTGCCTACATCAGATGAACAAAATGGGCATATGGTGTAATGGATAGCATTCTGGCCTTCTAAGCCGGAGATTCGGGTTCGATTCCTGATATGCCCGCCAAAATCAAAAAGGAGAAATAAAAATGAAAGAAAAGAAGAAAGTAGAATTTAGACTGATTAACAGTGAAGAGATGCCACCAATCGTTATTAGTTATAACGAAAATGATGAACCAAAGGTTGTAATTAACACATTTCACAAACTTTGGATTAGTGTGAACCGAAGAACAATTGCTGGTGTAATTGAAGCACTGCAAGAAAAGATGGACACTATTCTACAAGGCTACCTCGTAGAACAATATAACTTTGAAAAGGAAGACCGGGAGTTTTTACAATGATGAGTTGTGAAGTGTGCGGAAAGTTATACATTTCAAACAGCCTCAAAAGAGAGGCCAGAGCAAGTTTTAGGAAATGCGATGAGTGTTATTATAACGCAAAGGCGCAAAACAGTATCGCTTCTGCAAACCGCAAGGCTCAAACTGAAACGATGCGTCTTGAAAGGCGTATTGAAAAACTTGAGAAACGGAACGAAATGCTTGAAACTATTATTGAAAGCATGGTCAATGACCAAGTGAATGTTTGGATGGGAAAATCACTCAAATCTGCCATAAGGAAAGAGACTCAAGCACAAATCGAAAGACTTCAAACCCAGATTATCGCTGTGAATAATAAAGTGGTAGAAATCATGGGCTTTGAATTGCCCAAAGGAGAGAAATAAAATGGAATGCGAACATGAATGGAAATGCACTGGATATTACATTGATAAATTTTGGGACGGGTATGGTATTGACGCCGTTTTCGTTGAAGAACGGGTTGATGAGTATGTCTGTGTGCTCTGCGGAGCAGAAAAGGAGGAATAAAAATGCGAAGAAGATTAGGAGAAGGACGGTGGGATAAAATCCTCATCAGAAGAATGACGGAATTATCCGTCGCTAACAACTACGAAGAAGCAAAAGATGAATGGATTGCTACGGGCGATGTTTGGTGGGCGGGTTCCGCCGATATGCCTGATTGGGTAATCAATTCTTCTCACGCAAATTATTGTCTCTGTGGACACCCTATTGTATATCATTTTCGCATCCGCAACACAGAAAATGGTGTTGAAGAAATTGTTGGAAGCGACCACATCAACTCATACCTCATCATGCGTCAAATCGCAGAGGAGAAGAAAATTAACCTTGCCGAAGTTTCGGATGAACAGGTTGAAATTTGGCTCAAAGAGCGAGTAGGTTCAATGAAGGCAGAAGCATGGTGGGAAGAGAACGGTATGGCATTTACAAGAATGTTTGATGCCATAAAAGAAATTGATGTTTGGCACAATGTTTACTTGAGGCAGGAAATCTATGACGCCAAATACCAAAGGACCGAGCCGCAACGAGTTTTGCGAAAGAAAGGAAAAGGAACCTTTGGTATTGATTATGAAATGGCCTCTATTGTGTGGCGGTGGAATCATCCCAGCAATCCAAAAGCACAAATCAAAACCCGTGGCTATCCCAATGAAAAACTAATGATGGATTTGTCTTTGTTCTTCGCTCAATCTGTGCAGATGCGACCAGCGTTTGAAGAATGGAAGAAGGAACGCGAAAATCGTTTAGAATTCTTAGAGCAACGGAAAATTGCGAAAGAACGCCAAAGGCAGGAAGCCGCAGAAAGAGCAAGATTGGCTCGAATTGAATGGGAAAAAGGTGCG